>Ga0209777_10003222_pt1 | contig 20514 bp, 31 predicted proteins | sample FrelakmetHBP12HB_FD_187147 | JGI IMG/M metagenome (GOLD analysis project Ga0209777, IMG submission 187147) | Freshwater lake sediment microbial communities from the University of Notre Dame, USA, for methane emissions studies -HBP12 HB (SPAdes)... | ecosystem: Environmental > Aquatic >...
AGATTTGAACTCCAACTAAATCCACCCCATGGACTCGTGCTACCGTTACACTATACCCCGTTTTTCATATCTTTATATTTTTGCGAGGCGTTTAATGCATTTAGCACAAGCTAAAACTCTTTTACCGGAAGGCAACCTAACCCATTGAAGATTTGGATATTTTCTTACTTTAGAAGTTGGATTGTATTTTCCTCTTAATTTTACAAGAGTTACACCCATTGCTGATTTTTTTCCGCAAATTGTACATATTTTCTCAGCCATAATATTTATTTTATTTTTATAATTTTAAAAATTGGTTAATTGTTATTCAAACTGCTTGCGCCCTTCATTAATAAAATATATAGAAGGCTGTACATGTTTTCTCAGCCATAATGTTTGTTTTATTTTTATAATTTTTAATTTATATTAAATTTATAATAATAATTGAAAATTTATAAAGTTATAATATCATATTCTTTCTTTTTTTGCAAGAAACAATAATATGATGTAATATAGATGTAATATAATAAAAAGACAATTCGTCTTATATATAACTAACGTGTTTTCAACAACAATTATTACAATTTTTTCCCTTATTATATTGCTTTTTTCGGTTATAGCCCATGAATTAGCCCATGGTTATGTTGCTTATTCCTTAGGTGACCCGACAGCAAAGTATGAAGGGCGCCTGACTTTAAATCCTTTAAAACATTTGGATCCTTTTGGTTCGATTATTTTACCTTTGCTTTTATTTATTGCCGGAAGCCCGTTTTTATTCGGCTGGGCAAAACCAGTGCCGATTAATCCATATAATTTTACAGACAAAAAGTATGGTGAAATCAAAGTTTCTGCTGCCGGTCCGGCTTCAAATATTTTATTGGCAATTATTTTTGGGCTGGCATTAAGATTTATTCCATCAGCCATAATTTCAATGAATCCTGGAATTGGAATTGCCCTTACTATCATAGTTTTTATAAATATTATGCTGGGAATTTTTAACCTTATACCTATTCCTCCGCTTGACGGATCATGGATTTTATTTAGTTTTTTGCCGGATTCATTGCAAAATATTAAAATCTTTCTAAGACAATATGGAATTGTGATATTGGTGCTTTTAATTCTCTTTGGGGGCACGCTATGGTTTGATATAACAGGCATATTATTTCAGTTAATTACCGGTCACGCATTGACACTATAAATATATTTTGCTAATATAATTATTACATAAGCACAAAGTGCTTTATTTAATTTTCAATTTTCAATTTCTAATTTTCATTAAATTTTCAAGGAATTAATTTCCAAATAAAAATTTAATAGAAATTAAAAATTAGAACTTAGAAATTTTCACAAGTGCCTACGATTCATCAATTAATTAAAAAAAATAGGACAAATAAAAAGAAAGCAAAGAAAACAGTTGCGTTGCAATTTGGTTTCAATGTTTTGCAAAATAAACCATCGCATTATTCTTCTCCGTTTAAAAGAGGGGTATGCGTTAAAGTTTTTACTCAGACGCCAAAAAAACCAAACTCAGCTTTAAGAAAAGTTGCGAGGGTAAAATTATCAAACGGAATGGAAGTCACGGCTTATATTCCCGGAGAAGGGCATAATTTGCAGGAGCACTCTATTGTTTTAATAAGAGGCGGAAGAGTTAAAGATTTGCCAGGCGTCAGATATCACATTGTGAGAGGAATTTTAGACACAGCCGGAGTTGAAAACAGGAAACAAAAAAGAAGCAAATACGGAACCAAAAAAGCCAAATAATAAAAAACTAAAAACATATAATCTTAAAAATAATTTATTTTTATATTTTTAACAGATGAGAAGAGCTTATAAAAAACACAAAATAGCGCCAGACGGAGTTTATAATGACATAGTTGTTTCTCAATTTATAAACAAAGTTATGAAACGCGGCAAAAAAACAATTGCTCAAAAAATTGTTTATGGCGCTTTTGATATAATAAAAGAAAAAACGAAAAAAGAACCTTTAGAGATTTTTAAATTAGCTATTGAAAACGCTTCACCGCTTTTAGAGGTGAAACCGAAAAGAGTTGGCGGAGCAACTTATCAGGTTCCTATGGAAGTAAGGGGAGAGAGAAAGTTAGCTTTAGCCATAAAGTGGATTTTAGATGGAGCAAGAAGCAAGAAAGGAAAACCAATGGCTGAAAAATTAAGTCAGGAATTAATTGACGCTGCAGACAATCAAGGCAGCGCAATTAAAAAGAAAACAGATACACATCGTATGGCCGATGCTAATAAAGCATTTGCCCATTTCGCAAGATAAAATATGCCAAGACAATATCAGTTAGGAACACTTAGAAATATCGGAATTATAGCTCATATCGACGCAGGAAAAACAACTTTTTCCGAGCGTTTGCTTTTTTATACAGGAGTTTCGCATAAAATTGGCGAGGTTCACGAAGGAGAGGCTGTTATGGACTGGATGGTACAAGAAAGAGAGCGTGGTATTACTATTACTTCCGCTGCAACAACAATGTTTTGGAAAGAGCATCAGATAAACCTTATTGATACTCCGGGCCATATTGACTTTACGGCCGAAGTACAGAGGTCGCTCAGAGTGTTAGATGGGGCGGTTGTAGTATTTGATGGCGTTGCGGGAGTTGAACCGCAATCAGAAACAGTTTGGAGGCAGGCAGACAAATATAATGTGCCGAGAGCTTGTTTTATAAATAAATTAGACAGAATGGGAGCTTCGTTTGAAAAAAGTTTTCAGTCAATTTTGAACAAATTAACTCCTAATGCAGTTGCGGTTAGTATTCCGATGGGATTAGAAGAAAAATTAGCCGGAGTAATTGATTTGATAAAAATGAAGGCCTTATATTTTGAAGGAGAAAAGGGGATTGAAGTTATTGAAAAAGATATTCCAGAAGAATGGAAAGCGGAAGCTGAAGCATGGCGCAAAAAGATGATTGAGAAAATTGCCGGCGAAGATGACATTTTAACAGAAAAATTTTTAGAAGGAAAAGGAATATCAATTGATGAAATTAAAAAAACATTAAGAGAAGCAGTTCTAAATTATAAATTAGTTCCTGTTTTCTGCGGGTCTGCTTTAAAGAACAAAGGAGTCCAGACTATTTTGGATGCCATTGTTGATTATTTGCCGTCTCCTTTGGATTTACCAGCACAAAAAGGAATGGATCCGAAAACAGGAGCTGTAATTGAAAGAAAAGCAGATGACAATGAACCATTTGCAGCTTTGGTTTTTAAGATTGCAACAGACCCGTATGTTGGAACCTTAACTTACTTCAGAGTTTATTCTGGAGTTTTGAATAAGGGCTCTTATGTTTTGAACGCAAATACAGGAGAGCAGGAGAGAATTAGCCGTATTTTAAGAATGCACGCTGATTCAAGGCAGGAATTGGATGTTTTATATGCCGGAGAAATTGGGGCATTAGTTGGATTAAAGGCAACCAGTACGGGCCATACCTTGTGTGATAAAGATACCCCGATAATTTTAGAAAAAATTGTATTTCCAGAGCCAGTCATCGGAATTAGGGTTGAGCCAAAAACAAAAGTTGATCAGGAAAAACTTATTATGTCTATCAGGAAGCTTACTGAAGAAGATCCTACTTTCAGAATTAAAGAAGATTTGGAAACTGGAGAAACAATTATTTCTGGTATGGGAGAACTGCACTTAGATATTATAGCGGACAGATTAAGAAGAGAATTTCATGTTGAAGCAAATTATGGCAGGCCGCAGGTAGCTTATAAAGAAACAATCACTGCAGAAGCTGAAGGCGAAGAAAAATATGTCAGGCAATCAGGAGGAAAAGGACAATATGGACATGTATTATTGAGGGTAAAACCAAAAGAAAGGGGAGCTGGTTTTGAATTTATTGATGAAATAAAAGGAGGGGCAATTCCAAAAGAATTTATCGCCCCTACGCAAAAAGGCGTTAAAGAGGCGCTGGACAAAGGTATTGTTGCCGGATATCCGATGGTTGATGTTGAGGTTACATTATATGACGGAAGCTTTCACGAAGTTGACTCATCTGAATTTGCTTTTAAAATTGCAGGTTCCATGGCTTTTCAAGCTGCAGCTAGAAAGGCAAAACCAGTTATTTTAGAGCCAGTAATGAAAATAGAAATTGTTACTCCGGAAAATTTCTTTGGACAGGTTATTTCTGATTTAAGTTCAAGAAGAGGAAAAATTGAAGAAACTTCAGAAAGGGTTGGTATGAAAGTTATAGATGCATCAGTTCCTTTATCAGAAACATTCGGATACGCCACATCATTAAGGTCATTAACAGAGGGTAGAGCATCATTTACAATGGAATTTGACAGATATGAGCAGGTTCCAGGAAATATTGCTCAGGAGATTGTTGACGGCAAGCGCAAATAAGAGTAAAATAATGTTGACTTATACAGATTATTATAATAAGATAATAAATACATTATAAAAATCCCAAATTTTAAATTTCAAATCCCAAAATTATTTTTGGTCATTGAAGTTTGGTAATTTGGGCTTAAATTATAAAAATGGCAACAGAAAAATTTGAGAGGTCTAAGCCTCACGTAAACGTTGGTACTATTGGTCACGTTGACCATGGAAAAACCACATTGTCAGCCGCAATTATGAAAGTTTCAAAATTACGCGGTTTTAAATGTTCTGATAAAAATGTGGACCAAATTGATGCTTCTCCAGAAGAGAAAGCAAGAGGGGTAACGATCTCTATTACTCACTTGGAATTTGAGACAGCAAAAAGGCACTATGCTTTAATTGACTGCCCAGGCCATGCTGACTATATCAAGAACATGATTACGGGAGCTGCTCAAATGGATGGCGGTATACTTTTAGTTTCTGCCCCAGACGGTCCAATGCCTCAAACAAAAGAACATATTCTTTTGGCAAGGCAGGTTGGTTTGCCATCATTGCTTGTATTTATGAATAAATGCGATATGGTTGATGACCCTGAAATTTTAGATTTAGTTGAATCAGAAATTCGCGAATTATTAAAGAAAAATGGTTATCCTGGAGATGAGACTCCTATAATTAGAGGTTCTGCTACAAAAGCGTTGGAAGCAACTTCAGTTGATGATGCGGCAGTTAAGCCAATTATTGAATTATTGGATGCAGTTGATAATTATGTTCCAGAACCAAAGAGGGAATTAGACAAACCATTTGCTATGGCTATTGAAGATGTGTTCTCAATTGAAGGAAGAGGAACAGTGGCAACTGGAAGAATTGAAAGAGGAATTGTTCATCCAAACGATGAAGTTGAAATTATCGGCCTTAGACCAACTCAGAAAACAGTTGTTGTTTCAGTTGAAATGTTTCAAAAGAGCTTAGACCAAGGACAGGCCGGTGATAACGTTGGAATTTTATTAAGAGGTTTAAAAAAAGAAGATATTGAAAGGGGACAAGTGATTTGCAAACCAGGTTCTATTAATCCTCATACTGAATTTGATGGAGAAGTTTATATTTTATCAAAAGATGAGGGAGGAAGGCACACACCATTCTTTTCAGGATACAAGCCTCAATTTTATATAAGAACATCTGATATAACAGGAGATGTAACCTTGCCGGAAGGGACAGAAATGGTAATGCCTGGTGATACAGCTAACTTGAAGATCAAATTAATTGTTCCAGTTGCTTTAGAAGAAAAAAGCAAGTTTGCTCTCAGAGAAGGTGGAAAAACAGTCGGAGCTGGAGTTGTAACAAAGATAATCAAGTAATTAATCAATGCCTGTTACTAAAAAAACAATCCTCAAGCGCGATTTAGGTGCTACAGCCAAAAAAAAGACTGTAAAGAAAGTTGATAAGGTTGAAAAGCCAGAAGCTCAAACTACAGGGCTTAAGCTTCGCATAAAGCTTAGAGCATACGACCATAAAATAATTGACAACTCGGCACGACAAATAATCGATATTGCAAACAGATATGGAGCAGAAGTTTTAGGTCCTGTGCCCCTGCCAACAGAAATTTTAAAATATACCGTAAACAGATCAAGCTTTGTACATAAAAATGCGAGAGAACAGTTTGAGATGAGAGTCCATAAAAGAGTTATTGACATTTTAAATCCAAGCCAAGATATTATAGAATCATTAAGGGATTTAAACCTTCCATCTGGTGTAGATATAACTATAAAAATTTAAGGACACAGACAGTAGTTGACCGGGTAGTGAAATTTTGACTGCGCATCTGAATTTTTCAAATTGAAAAATTCAGTGTCGATGCATTTTGCAAAGCAAAATGTGTCAAAATTCTACTACCCGGTTGACATTACGATAAAAATTTAGTAGTATATCCAATTACAATAAAATAGTTAATTCCGCGATAGTTAACTTCCCTGTGCTAATTTGCAACTGCAAAAGTGGTACGGGGTAACAACATTGCCAAACTAAAAATGGGCATAGCCCATTTTTAGTTAATAGTCGGAAAAAAGATTCACCCCCACACCATAACAGGCGTGATGGGTGGAGGCTAGTAAAGATAAAAATAATATTTAATTACCAATAGGTAAAAAATAATAAGCCTGTTTGGTGTGGGGGTGAAATATATACTCGGCCAAAAAATATCGCTACGCTATTTATTCTATGAAATATATATTAGGAAATAAAATAGGAATGTCCCAGATGTTTGATAAAAATGGTAAATTGACGCCAGTCACTTTAATTTTGGTCGGACCTTGCTATATTTTACAGAAAAAAAGCAAAGAAAAAGATGGATACGAGGCCATGCAGGTTGGTTTTAAAAAAATAGAGAAGAAAAATAAAATAGGTAAGTCTATGAAGGGAAAAGAATATAGATTTATAAAAGAGTATAGAATTCAAGGACAACCAGAAGGGGATTCTAATTTAAATGTTGGAGAAGAAATAAACGTTTCTATTTTCCAAGAAGACCAAATTATAAAAGTTTCCGGAGTATCAAAAGGAAAAGGATTTCAAGGCGGAGTTAAAAGACACGGTTTTTCTGGAAGAAATGCTACCCACGGCGTAAAACATGAACACAGAACAATAGGTTCAACTGGCACAAGATTTCCCCAACATGTGATGAAAGGAAGAAAAATGCCTGGCCGTATGGGATTTGAAAAAGTCACAGTCAAAAATTTGAGAATAATGAAAGTTGATAAAGAAAACAATTTATTAGTAGTTAAAGGTGCTGTTCCTGGAACAGAAAAGACGTTGCTGGAGATTAAGGGGTAATGCTGAATTTTTATTTAATTGTTTCGCAATTACAAAGAGCGAAGCGACTGGTTATAATTTAATTTTTATGAAGATCGCAGTTTATAATCAAGGAGGAAAAGAGATTGATACAATAACCTTGCCAAAGGATATTTTTGAAGTTAAGTTCAATGCTGATTTGGTACATCAAATTGCGGTTTCCTTGTCAGCCAATAAACGTCAGATTTCAGCTCACGCTAAAACAAGAGGAGAAGTAAGGGGCGGTGGCAAAAAACCATGGAGACAAAAAGGAACTGGAAGAGCAAGGCACGGATCAATACGCTCTCCGTTGTGGAAGGGCGGAGGAGTTACTTTCGGACCAAGAAAAGAAAGGATTTTTGAAAAAGATGTTCCTAAAAAAATGAGAAGAAAAGCTCTATTCATGGTTTTATCCGAGAAGGCAAAAGACAAGCAATTATTAGTTTTAGATAAAATTGAATTGGAAAAAGGAAAAACAAAAGAAATGGCAAAATCATTGGAAAAATTGCCATGCAACAACCAGACTACGTTAATTGCATTGCCAGATTATGATAAAAAAGTATTTTTGGCAGCCAGAAATATAAAGAAAATATCTATTGACGATGCAAGAAATTTGAACGTTTTGCAAATATTAAACCACAAATATTTATTATTGACGAAAGATAGTATTAAAACAATTAAAGATACTTTTTTGAAGAATACAGTATAAGTCGGAATTAAGAATATAATAAAGAATTAAAAATAAATAAAAAATACTAAATTCAAGACGCAAGTTTATTATGGCTTTATTAGATTTTATCAAAAGAAAAAAGGAAGTAGAGAAGTCAAAAAAACCCGAAAAAAAATCGGCTAAAGTTTCAGCTACTAAAAAAGAGGTAGTAAAAGAAAAAGTAGAACCTGTTTCCGCTAAAGTTTCCACAGGGAAAACTGCAGGCAAAAAAAAGAATGCGAAGTTTTCATACGAGGCCATAAAACAGCCACATATATCCGAAAAAGCCAGTTATTTATCTGAAAAAGATCAATATATATTTGAAATTTCGCCAAATTATAATAAAAAAGAAATAAAAAATGCAGTAGAAGGAATTTATGGAGTGGATGTTTTATCTGTAAATATGATAAAAATTCCGTCAAAAAGAAGAAGATTAGGAAAAACAGAGGGTTTTAGAAAAAGTTATAAAAAAGCGGTTGTGAAGATAAAAAATGGACAAAAAATAGAAATTTTATAAATTTAGAAAATAATATCAAACAGCTCGTACCCTTCTTATAAAAAATATATAGAAGGCTGCAAAAAAGCAATTGTTAAAATTAAAGAAGGTCAAAAGATTGAAATATTATAAATCAGTTAGAGCACGCATTAGTTAGCGATTTACGAAGTAAATGAAAATATATAAACCAACAACGCCATCAAGAAGAGGAATGACTGGAATAGATTTTTCTCAGCTTACAAAAAAGAGGCCGGAGAAAAGTCTTTTGAAATACGTAAAAAGAAATGTTGGCAGGGGCAGCTCAGGTAGAATAACAATTAGACATAAGGGCGGAGGAGTCAAAAAATTATACAGAGTTATTGAATTTTCACAGACAAAAATAGACTCTCCAGCAAAAGTGATTGCTTTAGAATATGACCCAAATAGGACCGCTTTTATCGCTTTGATACAATACAAAACTAATGAAAAACAATATATTATAGCCCCGCATGATTTAAAAGTTGGCCAAGAGATTATTTTTTCGGAGACAGCTCCGTTAATTTCAGGAAATAGGACAAAATTGAAAAATATACCAGTTGGAACTTCAGTTTATAATGTTGAATTGGAGTCAGGAAAAGGAGGAAAAATTGTAAGGTCTGCCGGATCTTCAGCCCAAGTGTTAGCTCACGATGGAGATCATATAAACTTAAAAATGCCATCTACTGAAATAAGAAGGTTTAGCGGTGAATGTTTTGCTTCAATCGGTATGGTTTCAAATCCGGAAAATAGATTTTATAGATTAGGTAAAGCTGGAAAGTCAAGATTAAAAGGCAGAAGGCCACACGTCAGAGGTTCAGCTATGAACCCAGTGGATCATCCACATGGAGGAGGTGAGGGTAGACAACCAATTGGTTTAAAATATCCAAAAACTCCATGGGGAAAGCATGCATCGGGGGTTAAAACAAGAAACAGGAAAAAATGGTCAAATAAGTTAATTATTCAAAGACGCAAAAAATAAAACTATGTCAAGAAGTTTGAAAAAAGGCCCATATATTGACGAAAAATTGCTTCAAAAGGTTTTAAACTTAAAAAAAGACGAAAAGAAAATTATTAAAACCTGGGCAAGACATTCCACAATTTCTCCTGAAATGATGGGTCACACATTTGGCGTGCATAATGGAAAAGAGTTTGTTGCAGTTTATATTTCGGAAGATATGGTGGGTCACAAATTGGGAGAATTCTCGCCGACAACGAAATTCGTAAGACATGGAGGTAGAATGCAAAGAGAAATAGAAGCAGGAGCTGAACAAAAAGAGGTGGCAAAAATAGAGAAGCCGCCAGCTGTTAAAAAATAATTATGAAGTTTTATAGAAATTTTTAAGAAATTTGTATAATTACGCTATAAACTATGGAAATAAAAGTAAAATTAAGTAATTTAAGGACATCGCCAAGGAAGGTTAGACAAGTGATTGATTTGGTGAGAGGTAAGAGAGTGCCAGAAGCACGGTCTATACTTTTATTTACAGTAAATAAATCAGCTAGACCTGTACTAAAACTTTTGAATTCAGCTGTAGCTTCGGCAAAACATGAGTTTCAATTAGACGAATTAAATTTATTCATTTCCAAAATTACTGTTGACGAGGGACCAAAATTGAAAAGATGGCATCCGATGTCTCGCGGAAGAGCATATCCTATTATAAAAAGGTCTTCGCATATTGCATTGATATTAAAAGAATTAAATCCGACCAGCCCGGTTGTCAAAGAAAAAGGGCATCCCGAAGAAAAAATAAATGAGCCAGCAGTTAAAAATGCTAAAAAGTCATTAAAAAAATCTACCCGCAATGTTTTACATAGTGACTTAGGTAGGGAAGCAAAATTGAAAAGAAAAATAACAAAGAAATCATAACAAATTCAGCATTTAATTATTATGTCTCACAAAGTTCATCCAAAATCATTTAGAATAAAAGGAACAGAGGATTGGAATGTCCGCGGTTTTTATGGAAGAAAAATGCCTCAGTATTTAGAGGAAGACTTTTTAATTATGGACTTTTTAAAGAAAAAATTAGCAGAAGCATCGGTAGCTAATATACAAATAGAACATTCAGCAAATAAGGTTAATGTAATTATTGAAACAGCCAGGCCTGGTTTGGTTATTGGCAGAGGTGGCGGAGGAATAGACGCTTTGAAAAAAGAAGTCGAGAAAGTAATTAGAAAAAATAAGGCAAAAAAACTTGTCTCAATTATAACTCCTAAAGGGAAGTCAGCTGACAGGGAAATAAAGATAGAAATTAGAGAAGTAAAAAATCCTTGGATTTCAGCTGCATTAGTGGCTCAGATGGCAGCCCAGCAGATTGAAAAGCGTATGCCTTTCAGGCAAATTTTAAAGAAATCAATTGAGAGAGTTATGACAAACAGGGAAGTAAAAGGAATAAGAATGGAGGTAGCAGGTCGTCTTAACGGAATTGAGATTGCAAGACGTGAATGGCTGGGACAAGGCAGACTGCCAAGAAATACAATCAGAGCCGATATTGATTATGCGCAGGACGAAGCTCAGTGTACTTACGGAAAAATAGGAATAAAAGTTTGGATATATAAAGGAGATAGGTTCGAGTAGCAACGAGAACCCCGCCCTCTATGTTGTAGGTGTTTTACAAAAGACACGGACATAGAGATTAGATGGCGGGGTTGTCAAAAATTAACTCATTACATTCGTAAATTTTATGTCAATATTAATGCCAAAAAAAGTTAAACACAGAAAGTGGCGCAAAGGGAGTTCAAAAGGAGTTGAAAATAGAGCAACTGAAATTAATTTCGGCAATTTTGGATTAAAATCCCTAGATACGAAATGGATAACAGCAAGACAATTAGAGTCAGCCAGACGTTATATATTAAGATATTTAAAAAAAGGGGGAAAGTTTTGGATTAGAGTTTTTCCAGACAAACCAGCTACTTTTAAGGGAGCTGAAGTTGGGATGGGACATGGAAAGGGCGGAGTTGATCATTATGTTTATCCAATAAGGCCAGGCAGAATAATTTTTGAATTGGACGGTTTAAAAGAGGAAATTGCGAAGGAAGCATTAGAGGGAGCAGGAAATAAGTTGCCAATTAAGACAAAATTTGTTAAAAAAGAGGGATAATAGATATGAAAGCACAAGAATTAAGAAAAAAAGACAAAAAAGAGTTAGAAAAAACAGTTCAAGAATTAAGAAAAAAACTGAGCGATCTTAGGTTTAAATTTTCGTCGGGCAAATTAAAAAATGTAAAAGAGATTAATAATTTTAAAAAAGAGATAGCAAGAATATTAACCATTATTAAAGAGCATGTCTAAAAAATTATTACAAGGAATTGTGGTTTCAGACAAGATGCAAAAGACCGTTGTTGTTGAAGTTGAAAGAATAAAAGAACATCCAAAATATAAGAGAAGATATAAAGTCCACAAAAAATACAAAGCCCACGACCAGAATCAAGAATATCATGTGGGAGATAAAGTTGTAATAGAGGAAGCAAAGCCGATTTCAAAAGATAAAAATTGGGTAGTAATTAAAAAAATATAACGAGTTCAATAATATTTTTATTTTGTTTATAAGCCATTATGATACAACAAAGGTCAATGTTAAAAGTCGCAGATAATTCCGGAGCTAAAATTATCCAGGTTATTAATATACCCGGAGGAACGCGTAAAAGATATGCTCAATTGGGAGATATTGTTGTGGCTGTAGTAAAAAAGGCGGAGCCGAGAAAAATTGTCAAAAAACATGATAAAGTAAAAGCTGTAATTATAAGGCAAAGAAAAGAATTTAAAAGAGCAGATGGTTCTTATATAAGATTTGATGATAACGCGGCTGTAATTTTAAGCGAAGGTAAGGAGCCAAAAGCTAGCAGAATTTTAGGGCCCGCAGCTAAAGAATTAAAAGATAAAGGTTTTGACAGAATAGCCATGATGGCGTCAGAGCTTCTTTAAAATAATAAAAACCATGAAATTCAAAAAAGGTGATTCAGTTTTAATAATAGCCGGCAAAGATAAAGGTAAAACGGGAAAAATAATGAAAGCTATGCCAAAAGAGTTTAAGATTTTAGTTGAGAAAGTTAATTTGAAGAAGAAGCACGTGAGACCGAGGAGAGAAGGGGAAAAAGGCCAGATTGTTGAAGTTCCAGCAGCATTGGATATTTCTAATGCTAAAATTATTTGTCCTAAATGTGGAAAAGCAACAAGAGTAGGGTATAAAATATCCGTTTCGGGCGAGCCTCGCCAAGGAGGTAAAAAAAATCCTTCTGCTTCGCTTGCGCTAAGGGCAAGTAAAAAAAGAATTTGTAAAAAGTGTAAACAAGAAATTTAAACATGCAAAGCTTAAAAGAAAAATATAATAAAGAAGTGGTGCCGGAGATGATGAAGAGATTAGGATATAAAAATAGAATGGCTGTTCCTTCAATAAGAAAGGTAGTTTTAAACAGTTCTTTTGGTAAAGAAGTTGTTGGAAAATCTGCTTCAGAAAGAGAAAAAATACAAAATCTTGTAACACAGGATTTATCTTTGATTGCCGGGCAAAAAGCGAACTTGGTAAAATCAAAAAAATCAATTGCCGGATTCAAATTAAGAGAAGGATTGGAAATCGCAACAGTTGTTACTTTAAGGAAAGACAGAATGTGGGACTTTTTAGAAAGATTAATTTATCTTTCTTTGCCAAGATCCAGGGATTTTAAAGGTATAGATCCGAAATCAATTGATAAGAATGGAAATCTATCAATAGGATTTAAAGAGCATATTTTTTTCCCGGAGATTTTTACAGAAAAAGAAAAAACAATTTTTGGTTTGGAAATAACAGTTGTAATAAATGCAAAAAGTAAAGAGGAAGGATTAGAATTATACAAATTATTAGGATTTCCAATAAAAGATTAATAACATGGCAAAAACATCACAAGAAGCAAAAGCAAAAAAGAAGCCAAAGTTTTCTAGCAGGAAAATCAGACGTTGTTTTAAATGTGGAAGAAGGCATGGCTTTATGAGAAAATTTGGTCTTTGCAGAATATGTTTTAGAGAATTAGCAAATAAGGGAGAAATTCCAGGAATTCAAAAATCAAGCTGGTAAAATAGAATATATAATAAATTCAAAAATAAAATGACTGATCCAATTACAGACATGTTAAATCAAATAAAAAATGCGCAAGCTGTTGGTAAAACAGAGATTTTGATTCCTTCGTCGAAAATAAAAAATGAAATTGCTACAATCTTATCTAAAGAAGGTTTTGTTGGAGAAATAAAAAAAACTACGAAAGAAAAGATGAAGGATATTAAAATTTTCTTAAAATATGATAATGGAGTGCCGGCAATAGCAGGTTTTAAAAGAGTTTCAAAACCAGGACAAAGAATTTATGAAGGATTTTTACAGATTAAAAAGGTTCATGGAGGATATGGAATATCAATAATTTCAACATCAAAAGGTTTTATGACAAACAAAGACGCAAGAAGACAAAAATTGGGTGGAGAAGTAATCTGCCAAGTTTGGTAATTAATTTTAATAATAAAATGTCACGTATAGGTAAAAAATCAATCGAAATCCCACAGGGCGTAAAAATAGAAATCACAGAAAAGGAAATAAAAGTTTCTGGTCCCAAGGGAGAATTAAATCAATTTATACATCCTGAGATTAAAGTTGAATTAAAGGATAATAAGATTTTAGTTGCTCCAAAAACAGAGCTTTCGAAGAAAGGCAGAGGATTATGGGGCTTATATAGAGCCTTAATATCAAATATGGTTGAAGGTGTAAACAAGGGTTTTGAAAAAAAATTAGAAATTGAAGGAGTTGGTTTTAAAGCAAATATTGATGGAGACGATTTGGTTTTAAACCTTGGATTTACAAATCCTATCAAAATTAAAAAAATAAACGGAGTTGATTTTTCAGTAGAAAAAAATGTGATTACAGTTTCTGGTCCAGACAAAGAAAGAGTTGGACATATTGCAGCGCTGATTAGAAAACAGAAAAAAGCAGAGCCATATAAAGGCAAGGGAATTAAATATCAAGGAGAAAAAATTAGAAGGAAAAAAGGTAAAAAAGTAGTAGCATCTAAATAAATAAGTGAGTTATAGCGAGTTTTCCCAGTTAACGACCGATACGTACTGTGTGAATATCAATTCGCTTCGCTCGTGAAATAATTATGTCATTAAAAATAGAAAAAAGAATAAGGAGACATAGAAAAATAAGAATGAATATGCATGGCACAAAGGATAGGCCAAGATTTTTTGTTTTTAGGTCAAACCAGCACATTTATGCTCAACTGGTTGACGATGACAATGCAAAAATTTTAATAAGTGTTTCTGAAAATGATTTACATCAAGGATCTTCGAAAAAAGAGAAAAAATCTGATATTGCAAAACAAATCGGTAAATTAATAGCTAAAAAAGCGATAGAAAATAAAATAGAAAAAGTTGTTTTTGATAGAGGAGGGATTGTTTTTCATGGTAGAATAAAGGCATTAGCTGATGGAGCAAGAGAAGGAGGATTAATATTTTAATTTTAATAGTAAAATAATATGGCAGAAGAAATAAAAAAAGAACCAAACTTTACAGGAAAACCAAATGACGGCTTTATACCTATTCCTACAGGTGAACAACCAGCTCCAAGCGAAGGTGCTAGGGGGCATGGGAATAGCGGCTTCAGACAAACAAGAAGGCCTGGTTTTGGTAGAACCGGGTTTGGTAGAGACAGGCAAAAAGATGAGTTCCAAACAAAGCTTTTGGATTTAGCCAGAGTTACCAGAGTAACTGGCGGTGGCAAAAGAATGAGTTTTCGCGCAGTAGTGGTTGCTGGAGATAAAAAAGGTAAAATTGGTATTGGCATAGACAAAGGAAAAGATGTCTCTCAAGCCATTGAAAAAGCCACTAGACGCGCCAAAAAGGATTTAGTGAATGTTATTATTGTAGATGGAACCATTCCTCATGAAGTTAAGGCAAAATCGGGACCAGCGGTAATTTTATTGAAACCCCAGAAAAAAGGAAGGGGATTGGTTGCTGGAGGAGCTGTCAGAACAATTTGTGATTTAGCTGGAATTAAGAATATTTCTTCAAAAATTCTTTCAGGTTCAAAGAATAAACTGAATAATGCTAGAGCCACAATGGAAGCACTTAAGAAATTAAAAAGTAGAAACGACAAATAAAAAGTAAAAATCATAAAATTTTTAACTTAACGAAGCGACTATGCAATCTCACGAATTAAAACCAAAACATAAAAATAAGGACAAAAAAAGAGTTGGTAGAGGAGGAAAAAAAGGAACTTACTCTGGCAAAGGAATGAAGGGTCAGAAATCAAGAGCTGGCAGAAAGATGGTACCAATCATTAGAGAATTAATTAAAAAGTATCCAAAATTAAAAGGATACAGAAGTTTTGCTATAGACAATTATTTTGCCATAGTTAATCTTGAGGTTTTAGAAAAAATTTCAAAAGACGGTGAGATTATAAATCCGGAAAATTTAATTAAAAAAGGCGTTATTAACAAGGTAAAAGGTAAAATTCCAAAAGTTAAAATTTTAGGTACGGGTAAACTTACAAAAAAGATAATTATAGAGAATTGCAAAACATCTGAAACAGTGAAAGAAGCTGTTAAAAAAGCCGGAGGAGCTATTAAGTAGGCTCGCGTCGGTAAATTATTATGTGGTACGAAAAAATACTATTTCTTTTAAAGAATAAAGAGCTGAGAGCAAAATTTTTATTTGTAGTTTTTCTTTTTGTTGTATTTCGAGTGGCGGCAAATATTCCGATACCGGGAATCGGCTCTGAAAATTTAAGAAAATTCTTTGACCAAAACCAGGTTTTTGGTCTTTTAAATTTATTTACCGGAGGCGCTTTGAGTAACTTTTCGGTTGTTTTATTAGGATTGGGTCCCTATATTACAGCTACAATTATTTTACAACTTTTAACAATGATTTTTCCTGCTTTAGAAAAGCTTTATAAAGAAGAGGGCGAAGCAGGCAGGCAAAAATTTAATCAATATTCGCGACTATTTACTATTCCACTGGCTGCATTTGAAGGCTACGGGATGCTTACAGTTTTTGCCCGTCAGGGAATTATTTCAGGACTTTCATGGCCAATTATGATATCAGCTATTTTAACAATAACCGCCGGAGCAGTGTTTTTAATGTGGATCGGTGAAATAATTTCTGAACAAGGAATGGGTAACGGTATTTCTTTGCTAATTTTTGCTGGTATAGTCGCAGGAATGCCAATTAACATTTTCCAAACATTTGTTACATTTGACACATCAAAAATTCCTGCTTATCTATCATTCGTTGTGCTTTCTGTGGTTATAATCGCCGGAGTTGTTTTAATTACTGAGGCTCGCAGAAATATTCCAGTTTCTTATGCAAAAAGAGTCAGGGGTATGAAAATGTATGGAGGAGTTTCAACTTATTTACCCTTGAGCGTTAATCCAGCTGGAGTTATACCGATTATCTTTGCGCTATCTATACTTTTATTTCCTGGAATGATAGCCAGCTATTTTGGCACATATCCTGGGTTAGTTGGGAATATAGCTACAAACATCGGTACACTTTTTAATAATGTCTGGATACACGGAGTTTTATATTTCTTATTGGTTATTATTTTTACATATTTTTATACTGCGGTTACTTTCGATCCTAAAACAATTGCTGAAAACTTGCAGAAAATGGGCGGGTTTGTGCCAGGAGTAAGGCCAGGAAAATCAACGGCTGATTTTATAAAACATATTTTGAATAGGGTATTATTTACGGGCGCAATATCTTTAGGGTTGATAGCAATATTACCATCAATAGTCGCCGGACTTACTGGAGTTACCGGATTCAAGTTTTTGGTTGGAGGCACTTCGCTTTTGATCGTTGTGAGTGTTGTTTTAGATACGGTAAGGCAAATCAATGCGCAATTGCAAATGCGCGAATACGAAAATTTTTAATTAATTGCTTCGTAATTATAAGGAGCGAAGCGATTTGTTAATATATCTATGTCAAAGCAAGTTATAATTTTAATCGGTCCTCCTGGAGCTGGTAAAGGAACTCAAGCAGAGCTTTTGGCTGAAAAACTGGGATATTATCACTTTGAATCAAGCAAAATTATAGAAACTTGTTTTAAAAAAGAAACTCTGGAAAAAGTTTTTGAAATAGAAGGCGAAAGTTATAAAATTAAAGATGAAAAAAAACGATGGGAGACCGGTTTGTTAAGTAGTCCGCCTTTCGTCTTTTTTTTAATGGCGGAGAAGATAAAGGAATTAGCTAAAGAAGGAAAGTCTATTATTTTTTCTGGTTCGCCGAGAACTGTTTATGAAGCAGAAAGAGAAATACCTCTTTTGAAAGAGCTTTATGGTGTAAACAATATCAAGTTTTTACTTCTTGAAATATCAGCTGAGACTACGATTTTTAGAAACTCTCATAGAAGAATTTGTGAACTTGTCCGTCATTCAATTTTATTCAGCCCGGAAACAGAAAAATTAACAAAATGTCCCTTAGACGGTTCTGATTTAATCAGAAGAAAACTTTTAGACGATCCTGAAACAATAAAAAAGCGTTTAGAAGTTTTCAAGAACGAAACTTTCCCAATAATAGAAATTATTGAGAAACAAGAGTTACACTTAAAAAAAATAAACGGGGAACAGACTGTTGCAGATACACATAAAGATATTGTAGAAGCAATAAAATAGAAATGGCGCTGCCATTTATATAATTGGTTCACTCGGTCGGAATGAAAATAAATTTTCATTCCTCCCTCCCTGCCAATTATAATTATGATAACAATAAAAACACAAGAAGAAATAAAAATAATTGCTGAGGGTGGAAAAATTTTGGCTACTACTGTAAAAGAATTGGAAAAATTAGCAAAGCCCGGAATCACCACTTTGGAATTAGACAGAGCCGCAGAGGCTCTTATTTTGTCTAATGGGGCAAAGCCAGCTTTTAAAGGCTATGAAGGTTTTCCTTATTCTTTGTGTGCTTCAGTAAATGAAAATATTGTTCATGGATTTCCTTCAAAATATGTTTTAAAAAATGGGGATTTATTAAAATTAGACCTTGGAGTTTTATACAAAGGATTCAATACAGATATGGCAATAACAGTTGCTGTCGGTAATATTTCTTTTGAAGCGAAAAGATTAATGAACGTTACAAAAAAATCTTTAAGACTGGGAATTAAAAAAGCGAAAATTGGAAACACAATTGGAGATATTGGAAATACGATTCAAAGATTTATCGAAGACCAGGAATTTTCAGTTGTGCGTGATTTGTGCGGCCATGGTATAGGAAAAAGTGTTCATGAAGATCCGAAAATTCCAAATTATGGCAAAAGAGGAACAGGCGAAAAATTAGCTGAAGGGATGGTGATTTGCATTGAACCAATGGTGACAACGGGGGATTATAATTTAAAAAAATCCAATGATGGTTATGGATACGCCACCAAAGATAACTCTTTATCCGCTCATTTTGAACACACGATTGCTATTACAAAATCTGGTCCTAAAATTCTAACAGAATAAAATTTGTGTTATAATTATACATATGAAAAATTTAATTGTTGCAAACTGGAAGATGAATCCAGCTTCGTTAGAAGAAGCCAAAAATATTTTTGAGGGCATTAAAAACGGGATAGATAGCACTAATGCAGAAATTATTATATGCCCACCATCTGTTTATTTAACAGAATTAAAAGGGTTGACTATTGGAGCACAAAATGTATTTTATGAGGAAAAAGGAGCATTTACTGGAGAAATATCTTGTGCAATGTTAAAAGATTTAGGAGTTGATTATGTAATAATTGGCCATTCGGAAAGGAGAAAATATTTCAATGAAACAGATGAAATTATAAATAAAAAAATAAAACAAGCATTAAAAGCCGGATTAAAAATCATTTTCTGTATTGGAGAGACAACAGAAGAGAGGGATGCTAACAAAAAAAATGAAGTTTTAGGAAGACAAATAAAAAATGGATTAGACGGCATTGAAAATTTGGATAATATAAATATTGCCTATGAACCTGTATGGGCGATTGGAACAGGAAATAATTGCTCTGTTGAAGAAACGAAACAGTCAATTAATTTTATTAGAGAATTTGTAAGATCAGATACAAGAATACTTTATGGAGGGAGTGTGAAGAGCGAAAACTCCGGCGATTATGTAAAATATGCCGGTGCGAATGGATTATTGGTCGGAGGAGCTTCTTTAAATGCCGAAGAATTTTTAAAAATTGTCAGCTCTTCTGGATAATCATAGAATAATCTTATAATTTTTAAAAAGATTGACTCAGTCAGTCTTTTTTAGTAGATTAAAATATTATGGATAACGATGGAATAATTAGCAATGGAAATTTTTTCAGCCCCACTAAAGGTGATTTAAGTTTTGACCAGGTTATAAATGAAATTTTCAGTTATATGCAAGAATCTCCTCAGAGCGTCTATGAGGTTATAGTTGGATGCGATTCACCGTCATCTGATAAGCCATTTTTTCCGATTGCCATTGTTATTTTAAAAACGGGTTTTGGCGGCAGATTTTTCCTTAAAAAGATACATTATTCGGAAGAGTTTTTGAAAAAGTTCGTTGTCTGGAAAAACAGAATTTTACAGGAAGTTTATTTATCTTGCGAACTTGCTCTTAATTTAAGAGAAGTTTTAGAAAATAAAAACAAAGAATTAAATTATAATTTCCATTATCAGTTTGAATACATTCATGCTGATGTGGGCGAACGAGGTAAAACAAAAGAAATGATAAAAGAGGTGGTCGGCTTGATTAAAAGTAATGGTTTTGAGGCAAGAATAAAACCATACTCATTCGCCGCAACTGTTGTTGCAGATCGTTATACATAGTAATAATTTGAAATTGTTGATTTCAAAATTACCGCTTCAGCGATTTTTTATTTTTTGACCATTTTATTTTGCATAATTTTTTTTTATAATGTAAAATATAAGAATGAAATCATCTGAATTGCGTCAGAAGTTTTTAGAATATTTTAAAAAACAGGGGCATAAGATAATTCCTAGTGCTTCTTTAATCCCTGAAAATGATCCAACTGTTTTATTTACAACAGCAGGTATGCACCCATTGGTACCTTTTTTATTGGGAGAAAAACATCCAGCTGGAAAAAGATTAACTAATTGCCAAAAATGCATAAGAACAGGAGATATTAATGATGTGGGAGACGATACTCACAATACTTTTTTTGAGATGCTTGGAAATTGGTCTTT
>Ga0209777_10003223_pt1 | contig 20506 bp, 15 predicted proteins | sample FrelakmetHBP12HB_FD_187147 | JGI IMG/M metagenome (GOLD analysis project Ga0209777, IMG submission 187147) | Freshwater lake sediment microbial communities from the University of Notre Dame, USA, for methane emissions studies -HBP12 HB (SPAdes)... | ecosystem: Environmental > Aquatic >...
GATGACCTTGGAGTGCTGGAGCCATGCTCCAGCCTTTGCTCGTCGAAGCCATGCTTCGGCAAAACCTCACGTGGGTACCCATGTGAATAAAGGCGCAAGCACGGCTTACGCAATCCAAAAGAAAAATCACTCTTAGAAAAATAAGAAAATGTGAAACTCAAGAAAACAGGACATTGCTAACTTATTTAATATTTTCGTTTGCAAACTGCTTTATCTTGGCGCGAAGCACCTTGCCGACGGGTGACAGGGGGAGCGAATCTGTGAAGAGCACCCGCTTGGGTTTTTTGTATCCGGCCATTTTGCCGGCGCACCATGCGATAATGTCCTCTTCGGCAGGGCGCATGCCGGTTTTGCAGACGACGACGGCAGTCACAGACTCTCCCCATTCGTCATCGGGCACGCCAACCACACAGACCGCATCCACCGTGGAATGCTTGGCGATTATCTCTTCCACTTCGATGGGGTATATTTTTTCACCGCCCGAGTTGATGCATTCTCCGCGTCGCTCGACGGTGTAAATTTCGCCGTCTGGCCCGCGGTAGGCAAGGTCACCGGAGCGGAACCAGCCCTCGGCGTTCAACACCCTTCGTGTGCTCTCTTCGTCCTTGTAATAGCCTTTCATGATGGTTTGTCCGCGATACATCAGCTCACCCACCTGCCCGTCCGGGATTTCTTCGCCCTCCTCGTCAACGACTTTTACCTCAACGCCATCGAGTATTTTCCCGACCGATCTGTCCTTTACTTCTTCCGGCGAAGCGTCCACTTTCATGCTCGTGACAGGCGCCATTTCCGTCTGTCCGAAGCCGTCCAGAACCAGCGAATTGGGGAACAGGCGGAGCATTTCCCTTTTAACGGCGGCCGGCAGCAGCGCCGCTCCCGTGAGGGCTATCTTTACTTTGGAAAGGTCGTAATCCTTCACCTTCGGATGGACAACGATCTTCTTCCACATCGCCGGCACCATGAGGGTCCAATGAATATTCTCCTTCTCCACCAGCTCGAGCACTTCATCCGGGTCGAAACTGTGCTTGACCGTATACACCACCGCCCCATGCTGATGCACCACAAACGTCAGCCAGAAGGCATAGGCGGCGAGATGGAAAAGCGGAGGAACAGCGATAAAGTTGGACACGGGCTGCTCCTCGGGGTCCTGGCGGGCCGTCAACATGCGCAGCAGGAGCGAGCGTCTCCCCGAAACGCGCACTTCGCCTTTCAACATGCGTCTCACCATTATCGGCAGAAGGGCCAGCTTGCCCCTCAACGTGGCGCCGTAAATGTTCTGGTCGCTCAACTGGCGATAATCCTCTCCCATATTCAGGTCCAGGATGAGGTCGGCGTTCGGGTGCACTCCCGAGAACAGCCTGATCGCGCCACCTTCCATGCAGGCGGTGACCGCGGGCAATGCCGGAAGACCGGTCGCAGAAAGCCGGAGGCTCAATATGGGGCCGCGCTTGCCGTTTTTTCCCTCCAGAACCGCTCTCAGCGGCGTGACTATTTCGCTTATGAACCCGAGCAGCTTTCGATGCATGGCGTTTAATGGCTGGCTCGACTTGTCCATTTGAGAAACAGGGGGCAGGAAATTCAGCAGCAGGTTGACGACGGATATCTGGTTGATGAGGAGGTTTCTGTAAGAGAGCATCACGCCCTTCGGCCTGCCCGTGGTCCCTCCGGTAAAGATTATAACCGCGACATCGTCCATATCGAGATCGGTGAATACCTCCTCGTCTTTGGCCTCCTGGATGATGCGGTCATAAACGAAAGTGCCCGTTGGCAGGTCAGGGTTGGTGGAAATGAAGGTGTGGATTTTCCTGAGCTTGGGCTTTACCTCTTCAACCAGGTGTGTCGCCTCGCCCTCGTAAATGAGGCAGCAGGCGTCGCAATGATCCAGGACGAACTCCAATTCATCGGCCACGTAGCGATAGTTTATGGGGACCGGCACTGCGCCCAGGGCCTGCACCGCGATGTTGGAGTCGGAAAATTCGGGCGAGTTGTGAAACAAAAGGCCAACTTTGTCGCCTTTTTTCACACCCCGACCCCTTAGCGCATTCGCCAGTCGGTTTATCCGGGAAAACGATTCGCGCCACGTTATCCTCCGATTGCCATGCACCATGGCAATGGAATCCGCTGGCAGGTACCTGGCTCTTATTCTCCACGCGTCGTAAAAAGTAGAGCGATTCATTGTGACCCCCTGACTGATATAGTATATGAGTGATGAGTGGGAAAAAGGCATTAGGTTTTAGGTTTTAATTTGTAGGGGCGACCGGCCGGTCGCCCCTACAGCCTAACGCTTTTTCTTCATTCATCACTCATCACTTATTATAGTCCCATGCGTCTTCCGATGACTTCCTTCATGATTTCTGTGGTGCCCGCAAAAATGGTCTGAACGCGCGCGTCAATAAATGCTTTGGCGATGGGGTATTCCATCATGTATCCGTAGCCGCCATGAATCTGGACGCCCTCATCGCAAGCACGCTTCAGCATTTCGCTGGTCCACCACTTGGCCATGCACGTTTCCGTTACAACTTCCTTGCCGGCGACGTGAGCCTCAATGAGACGATCAACAAACGCGCGGCCCACCGCTATCTCTGTGGCCATCTCCACCATCTTGAACCGCAGCGCCTGAAACTTCGTAAGCGGCCTGCCGAAGGCTTCGCGGGTCTTCGCATACTCGGTGGTTAGCTGAAGGACCCTCTCCGCCCCCGACTGGCACGCCACGGCCACCACGAGACGCTCCTGCTGCAATTTCTCCATAAGGTAATAAAAGCCCTTGCTTTCTTCACCCAACAGGTTGGTTGCGGGGACCCGGCAATCATCGAAATTCAGCTCCGAGGTGTCCTGGGCGTGCATGCCGACCTTTTCCAGGCGCCTGCCCTTGGTGAAGCCCGGCGTGCCGGCCTCGACCACGATCAGGCTCATGCCCTTGTGTCCGCCTGCGGAATCGGTGCGGCAGGCCACGATGCAGAGATCGCAGAGTATGCCGTTGGAAATGAACGTTTTCTGGCCATTAATGATATAGCTATCGCCATCGCGCTTGGCTGTGGTGCGAATCGCAGCGAGGTCCGAGCCTGTTCCGGGTTCGGTCATCGCCACGGCAAGAATTTTGTCCCCCGAGACGCATGACGGCAGCCACTTCTCCTTCTGTTCCTCTGTGCCGTAGGTGCTGATATATGGCGCGCACACATCGGAATGCAGGGTCAGCGCAAGCCCCGATTCGCCGATCCTGCACATCTCCTCGATAATCACTATAGAATAAATAAAATCGGCCCCCGGCCCGCCATATTTCGGGTCTATCCACGGGCAAAGGAACCCCTGTTCCCCGCATTTCTTCCATATCTCTCGTGAAACGATCCGGTCATGGCACCATTTCTCCTGATTCGGGACCACCTCTTTCTCGAGAAATTTTCGGAACGTTTGCCGAAATACCTCATGCTCTTCCTTAAATATTGTTCTCTCCAGCATTGAATTCCTCCTAAAATCGCTTATGACAGCGATTAAATCTCGCATTAAAAACCATAAGTGTCAAATGCGTTTGAACTTTGCGCTCAGAAAAAGGCTCCTAAAGAATATAGAAACAATATCACGGTGTGGCCCCGCTTGCCAGCAGGCGGCGCCACTCGACCAGGCAGGCAGTGCCACGAATTTAGCCCATTGAATGAATGCAGAAAGCGGGGCTATCCTTTATCCTAGGCTGACAAAGGATCGGACAACTTGGGAATCATTCACATAGATGATTATGACCGTGAGGTTAATCAGGCGCGGTTTCGCGTAATTTTCGTTATTGTGTTGATTATTTTCGGCATGTTGACGGCGCGTCTTGGTTGGCTTCAGGTAATAGGGGGACGGCGATACGAGAAGATGTCGCGCGCTCAGAAGTTGCGCGAGCTTGTTCTACCGCCCGTTCGGGGAAACATTCTCGATCGAAACGGCGTCCCTTTGGCGACCACTCGCGAGGCTTTTCGCCTGCTTCTATACGCCGACCCATCGCTTAAAGAGGTCTCAGACCTCTCGGGAACGGTTTCCGAATTGCTGAATATACCGAAAGACGAGATCGAAAAGAAATTCGCGCTCCGAAAACAGACCGCGCTCTTCCAACCCACAACCATCCTCGATAACATCTCACGCGATGACGTCGCAGCCCTCGAAGAGAACCTGACGGGACTCGGCGGTCTGGAAATAGAACAGACAAGCAAGAGGGTCTACCCCCAGGGCAACACCTCCGCCCAGTTGATCGGTTATATAGGCGAGGTGTCCGGGAAAGACATTGACCCGATGTCCTGGGGGAAATACCGCCCCGGAGACCTGATCGGGCGGATGGGCATCGAGGAGGCGTGGGAGGAAACGCTTCGAGGGGTCAACGGCGCGCAACAGGTTGTAGTGGACTCAACGGGGAGGCGCAATGAGCCTTTTGAGCGGGAACTTCATCTGCCCCCACCCACTCTCCCAACCCCGGGGAACAACATTGAGCTGACTATAGACCTCGATCTCCAGCAAGCGGCGGAACAGGCGCTTGGAGAAAACGCGGGGGCGGCCATCGTCATGGATGTCCAGACGGGCGAGCTGCTTGCAATGGCGTCCACCCCCGTTTTTGACCCAAACCATCTGGTCACCGAAATGGACTCGGACGACTGGCAGAGGCTGGTGAACGATCCGAGGCATCCCTTTCACAACAGGCCCATCCAGGGCGAATATCCCCCCGCTTCCGTGTTCAAGATTGTCGTGGCGGCGGCGGCGCTCGAGGAGCGTGTGGTTAGCCCGGGGGACACTTTCAGATGTGACGGCGTGGTCGAGATCGGCACAAATCAGGATAAATACCATTGCTGGAAATCCACCGGGCATGGTGTGGTGGACTTCTATCGCGGCATAGCGGAAAGCTGCGATGTCTACTTCTACCGCCTCGGGGAACGGCTTGGAATAGACGCGATCCGCAATTACAGCCACAAGTTCGGCCTCAGTTACCCCCCCGGCCTGGACCTGCCGGGAGAAAAATCCGGGCTTGTCCCGGACCCCCTGTGGAAGCAGCGGCGCATCGGAAAACCCTGGTACCTCGGGGACACGGTGATTACCGCCATTGGACAGGGTTACACGCTCGTCACCCCCCTGCAGGCGACGCGTATCGCTGCGGTCATCGCTGCCGATGGCAGGCTTGTGCGCCCGCGAATAGTGCGCAAAATCCTTGCCCATGACGGCAAGGTGGTGCGCGAGTTTGTGCCGCAGGTCGAGATTCCCCAGGTGATAAGCCCGGCGGTTTGTAAAATTCTTACGCGGGCAATGGTGGGAGTGGTCAATGACCCGCATGGGACGGGTTTTAGGACGCTTGGTTATAACGGCGTGCAGGTCGCGGGAAAAACCGGCACCGCTCAGGTTATCGCCCGCAGCCGCAAGGAAGAGTTCATGAACCAGAAGGGCGAAATCCCTTGGGAATACAGGGATCATTCGTGGTTTGTGGGATTCGCCCCCGCCGCTAACCCCCGAATCGCCGTCACCGTGCTTGTTGAACACGGAGGCCCCGGCAGCACGGTGGCGGAACCTATCGCCGGACAAATTATCAAACATTACATGGAAAACCAGTATATGCGCCTGGGAAGCATCAATGGGAATCCCTGACACAAGGGCGAAACTGCCAATGGCGATTGACTGGCCCCTCGCGGCGGCGACACTTGCCCTCGCCTCGATCGGCGTTTTTAACCTGACAAGCGCCGGCCCCACGCCAATGTTCTGGCATCGCCAGTTTTTAAGTCTTGTGTTGAGCATTGTTACCCTGGCGGCTATCAGTGGCATTGACTACCGCATTTTGATGAGAGTGGCTTACCCGTTTTACGCCATTACGCTGATCCTGCTGGCCATAACCGTCGTCAAAGGCACTATGGTTATGGGACATGGATCATGGATACGGTGGGGCTGGTTTTCCATGCAGCCGTCGGAGTTTGCCAAGTTGGCCGCCATATTGGCCATGGCCAGGTATTTTCATGACCAGCGCGTCGGCGGGCCTTACGGCATTAAAGAACTGGCAGTCCCGGTTTTAATCGCCATAGTGCCCATCGGACTTATAATGCTTCAGCCAGACCTCGGGACCACAGCCATGTTTACCTTTATCCTCGGCAGCATGATCCTTTTCGCCGGAGTCAGAAAACGGCTGCTCATTGGCGCGGTCGTGAGCGGCCTGGCCTTCACTCCGATAGCATGGAAATTGCTCGCCCCTCACCAGAAAAACCGCATCTGGGCCTTTTTAAACCCGCAATCGGACCCGATGGGAATCGGATATAACGCCATTCAGAGCATGGTGGCGATAGGTTCCGGCAAAATTCTTGGAAAGGGCTACCGGCTGGGTACCCAGACCGCCCTGAAATACCTGCCCGAGCGCCACAGCGACTTCGCTTTCAGCGTTCTTGGCGAGGAATGGGGATTCTTCGGCGCCATGATCGTTCTTCTGCTCTTTCTCTTCATAGTCATCTGGGGGCTACGCATATCATCCCAATCCAGGGACCGCTTCGGATGCCTCGCGGGAATAGGAATCACCGCAATAATCTTCTGGCACTCCAGTGTAAACGTCGCCATGACCCTCGGCGCATTCCCCGTCGTGGGCATCCCCTTGCCCTTCTTGAGCTACGGAGGCTCTTTCCTGATAACCATATCTGCCGGTATCGCTATTCTCATGTCAATCAACAACCGGCGATTGATGTTTTGATAGGCATTAGATTCTCATACAACCAATGTTAGAATTCGTCTCTAACATTTTCAAAATAAGCCCCCGGACTGAAGTCCGGGGCTTGAAACCAGATTGTGAAGCTCCCCGGATTGAAATCCGGGGTTTCCATATAGCCGGAAACCCCGTACTTTAGTGCGGGGAGTTTCACAAACTTCTTTAAGCCCCGGACTTTAGTCCGGGGAATGTTGATACAATAGGTTCCGTTACCTGTAGCTAAAATTTTAAATATCTTTGGTTAGGCATTAGGTTTTTAAATGGGAATAGGTTATATTTTTCGTATCATCGGACGCATGGAGCCTGCTTGAATCTTTTTAGGGTTTTGCTCGTTGATAGGAGTAATGAAACTTGCCGGATTACGAAGCGGAAGACGCTGTCAATTACCGGGAATCTTCCCTGAAGGAAGAAGGCCTCACGGGGGAGGTCGTTGCGGAAACCCCCGACGAAGAATTGATGGCCCGTTATGCTCGCGGGGATGCGGCAGCCTTCGAGGAGCTTTACCGGCGTTATCGCGGCCCCGTATACCGCTTCATACTCCGCTCGGTTCACGGGGACAGCGCGGCAGCCGAAGACCTCTTCCATGGGGTCATGATGAAGGTGGTGGGGGCGGCGTCGAGGTATAAGCCGTCGGCCAAGTTCAACACATGGCTCTTTGCCATAGCGCGCAACGCCTGTATTGACGCGGCCAGGAGAAGAAAATTCGAGCCGCAAAAACGCCTCGCCGATCCGGTCTCCCCGGATGTCGAAAATATGACTGTCGAGGATGTCATCGGCGATGTTAGTGAAAACCCGGAGGACAACCTGAGAGACAAGGAAACCCGCGCAGCGCTTACCGCTCTACTCGCGGAATTGAACCCGGACCAGAGAGAGGTCTTCCTCCTGCGCGAGGTCGAGGGGTTATCGTTTCAGGAAGTGGCAAAAGTCGTGGGCTGCACCGAAAGCACCGCAAAAAGCCGCATGAGGTACGCTATAAGCTATCTGGCAAAGGGACTAAAAGAACAAGGCATAGAGCCATGAAAAGGCCTTAGGCGTTAGGCATTAGGCCCAATTAACCAAGCCTAAAGCCTAAGGCCTAAAGCCTAAAGCCTAAAATGAGACACAGCGCTTCAAATAAACGACTTCTCGATTACCTCGATGGGACGCTTGGCGACCAAACCCGTGAGGCCGTGGAGCGGCACATCGAGTCATGCGAGGAGTGCCGCCATGAGGTGGAGCGGATTAAATTTGTCCGGCGCGCGGCAGCCCTTCTGAGGACAAAGGAAGGCCCTTCGCGTGACATGGATGCCTCGATTCTGAGCGCGGCCAAACTCGCCGCCACCCGCCAGCGTGGACAACTACTGGAAAAAGAAGAAGCCCGCGCTCCATTCTGGAAATTCACTCTCAGGCCGGCGACCATTGCAAGCGCATTTGTCGTCTTGCTGGTAGCCCTGGCGGTCATCTACCTGCCGCATGAGCAGTCTTTTAAGGAGAAAGAGAGCATCGGGCAAAAGGTGGCGCTCGCCCCGGCCGTTTCCCCGCCTTCCGAACGGGCGCCTGCCGCACCCGCTATAGAATCGGCCCAAACACGCGTCGAATCGAAGGACTTGAAGAACCTGAAAACCGCAGGGAACGAGACGATCGCAGTTGCCCCTTCCGGCTTACAAGCAAAAGGGACTCTGCCTGGCGCAGAGAAAAGGAAAGCGGCTCCGGCAGAGAACCGGCTTGCGATGAATGCGCCATCGGATCAGGTAAAGAAGTCTGAAGCAGCCGCAGAAGCGCCCGTTGCGCCGCGCATGGATGATGGATACCGCGCAGCCCAGGCGGCCCCGGCCGGACAGGCAGGCCCCTCAGGAAACACCCAGAAACCGGCCCCCCAGATAATCGGCGGCCAACAGCAGCAGGTGGCGTCCACTCCACCGCCCGCTATCCAGCCGGAAACTCCCGCCGCTTGTCTGCACAAGGCAACGGGAAATGTGGCGTCCTCGCCTCCCGCCGCGGCGCCCGCCGGCGAAGGGGCCGTCAGCGAGGAACCTGCGGCCCCGGCCGGGCAGGCTCGCGCAGAGCGAAAAAAAACCGGCAAGCAGGTATTCGCAGCGGAGTACACAACTGAAGCTGAAAACGTTGCAACCAAAGAGGGGCAAGTCAAACAGAAAGCACTAAACAATGAAGCCTCCGCGCTTATGCAGAAGGCAAAATCGCTCGAAAATAAGGGAGAATGGGCCGCTGCGGCAAAAGTCTATGAAGAACTGCTTAAAAAATACCCCAATTATCACCGCCAGGAAGTCTTAAGTCACCTGAAAAAATGCCGCTCAAAGCAGCAGCAACAGATTATTAGGCCTTAGGCTTGAGGCCAAATGAACCCAAATTCCCTGCCTAACGCCTAAAGCCTATTTTGGGGCACGGCGGCCATGGTCAGCAGGGCTTTTGCCACCAGAGATTCTTCATTTCCCTTGACGGCATATATCTCGGATTCAGCGACAAGTATCTGTTTCCCAGGCTTGATGACGCGCGAGCGGCATTCAAGATAATCGCCCGAAGCGGGTTTGAGGTAATTGATTTTATATTCAACTGTAAGGATGCGGCGATCGGGCGGCACAAGGGTAAATGAGGCGTATCCTGCCGTATGGTCGGCCATGGCAGCCATTACCCCGGCGTGAACAAAGCCGTCCTGCTGAAGATGGTGCTTTTTGAGTATCAGGCGGGTGACAAACCGCCCCTCTTCCATTGAAACGGGCCTCAACCCAATATACTTTGAGAATCCCTGGTCTATATCCTTCATCAGGAAGGAAAAACGCTCTTTTTCGCCTTTCATCCAATTTCCTCCACCGTATGCTGTCAACCGTCATCACCTTCAAGTTTTAAATCTTAATTCTCAGGTTATAATAAAGCAAACCGGGTTCTGAGGGGGTTTGCGAATGTGCCAGTATAACACCTTTAAATTATTTCAGGCATTTGTAACGATGCTTGCCCTGATGTTCCTTGTCTCATGCCTCAATATTAAAAGCGAGGAGAATTTGTCTGCCGAGGCGCGCGGCAATTGGCCGATGGCCGCGAGCGGCTATGTGAATTACCTCGGGCCTACGGATAAAAATGTGGGGTATTTCGGCTACAGCGGCAAGGTGAAAAAGGGCGAGCGCCTTGTCATTCGGGGCGAGTTTCCCCATTGCCGCTATATTTCATACGCGGTTTATGACCAGAATTTCCTCCTCGCCGACGCATTGACTGACGTTAAAATAAAGCCGTTAAGCGGGGTGAATCCATTTACTGCGGGGGCCGACCGCAGCCAAAAGCGGCTCGGGGAATATGAAATCCAGGTTATAATGGACGCGCCGCCAAAAGGAGAACGCCCGCCCAATACCCTTTACGCAGGAATGACGCTGAACGGCAAACGCAATAAATACTTGGCGCTCGGCTACCGCGTATATCTTCCCGACAAAGGCATGGGCCTGAGAGACCACTATCCGCTGGCGCTTTCGGGTGGGGCGCCTGCCCCTCAACTTACGCTTTACAATAAAAAGGGCGACCAATATCGCCAGAGCGAGACGGTGAGAAAGATCGCGCTGCTGCACATCTTCGGCTCACTCTATATGGCCAACAGGGAAAAATATAAGAACCCCGCATTACTTATGGGCGAGCCGAAGACCCCGCCGGTTTGGATCAACAATTCCAGCCTCGCGGATCGGAGGTCTTCTCCGGTTGTCCCCAACGACGACACCGCATATATCGTAGCGCCCGTATCCGCCAAATTCGGCCAACTGCTGGTGTTGCGCTGGAAAGCCCCCAGAACGCCCATGGATTCATGGCTGGGAAAACCGATCGGCCAAGACGTTGATATGCGGTATTGGAGCGTATCTTTCAACTACGTGGACGAGGAAATAAAAAAGGTGAACATCCTTTCCGAAAAGACCTTCGCGGACGTGGATGCGCCGATCCTGCCGGACGGCATGAGACAGTTGGTCATAGGCTTCGGCGGCATTGAGAGGCCGGCGGCGGTCCCGCCCCAGCAGTGGTTTGGCGTCACCAGGAATGAAGGGATGTTGATTGTGCGCAACATTCTCATAACGAAAACGTTTCGAGGCAATTTCTGGAACCTCAACGCAGGCCCCATTCCACCGGACTTTGACCAATACACACCGGGGGGAGTTTACTGCTCCATGGATGAATTTACCAAAAACCCCGATATCGGCCTGAATCGCGCGGCACTGATTAAAAAATCGCCTCACTGATGAGGTAGTCTTTGGTCTTTGGTCTTTGGTCATCACTCATCACTCATTCTTCCTCAGGCTTTAAGCTTTAACAAAATCCTGAATTTATAACTGCCTATCTCCTAAAGCCAAAGGCCCAATGCCTAAGGTCTCACAAAAGGAGGCTATTCACTGAATCTCGCCGTTTTTTCATTTTAGATTGGACTACTTGACAAGTATAAAAAAGGATGCTATTAGGATATTATAATTGTTGTAAATAATAAAAGGACTTATACGCAAGATAACCTTGAAACAAAAAACCTCCGGGGAAAGCCCGGAACATGCGGGAATGTCGCCTATTTTATTTAACGGCTTTGGCAATTGAGACATGGACGGTGATCGCCCATCCGTCGCTGAGGGGCGGAAAGGAGGTGAGGGGGACGGGATAATCAGGAGTTGGCGCTCGGTGGAGCGCTAGGTGTTTTCGGATGCAAGCATTGGGTTGGAAGAGGCTTAAACGCAAGAAATTGGAGGAAAGAAAATGGTGATGCGAAAGACAAGCGAATTTTTCGAGGGAATTGGCGGGATAAGAGGGGCGATGGATGTTGATTGTTATCGTGTCGCTCCTCATCCGGACCTTCGCAAGAAGATCATGAAAGAATTCCATGATATCAAGAAAAACGCTTCAGAGTCGTTGTCAGCAATTTTAACAACACAGGAGAGTCGTCCCTGCGGGTTTAACGACGGGTTAATATATCCTGGGACGTCTTTCCCGACGGGGACGCCTGCGCACGTGGCCCGAAGCGCCGCGGCGGATCGCTCGCCGTTGCGAGGGACTGTGCGGGTTGTAGTAGTGCTTGTGGATTTCAGCGATAAGAAGTACGCCAGCGGTCATGACGTTCAGCACTTCAAGGACTTGTTTTTTTCCGAGGGAGTGATAGCCACCGGCAGCGTACGAGAATTTTACAAGGAAGTGACAAACGGACTCGTCGAGATAACTGGGGATGTGCTCGGACCGTACAGGATGTCCAAAAAACTCACACAATACGCCAACGGCCATTATGGAACCGGGAACACAGACCCCAACGCGCGTGACATGGCGCTGGAAGCGGCAAAGGCAGCGGATCCGGACGTGAGCTATAACATTTACGACAACGACGGCGACGGATTCGTGGATGCGTTCATAGTTATACACGCCGGCGCCGGCGCCGAAGTGACCGGCAACACGAACGATATATGGTCACATAAGTGGGTCTTTCGCAACGGAAGTTACGCCGCTGACAGCACCCATCTTTATGCGTACCTGACCGTGCCCGAGGACTCGCGAGCGGGCGTCTGCTGCCACGAGCTTGGCCACCTCCTCTTCGGGTTCCCGGATCTCTACGACACAGATTATTCATCTGAAGGCATTGGGAACTGGTGCCTTATGAGCGGCGGTAGCTGGAACGGCAACGGGGACACGCCGTCGCACCCCTCTGCATGGTGCAAGGCTAACCAGGGATGGGTGTCCACCGTCGTTCAGCAGAGCAACTCTTCCGTTTCCATCCAGAACGTCGAGAAAGGGCACACTATTTACCGCCTGTGGAAGAACGGTCAGTCGGGCAACGAGTATTTCCTCGTGGAAAATCGCCAGAAGATAGGCTTTGACGCCAAAATTCCCGGCGACGGCATCCTGATATGGCACGTTGATGACTCGATTGCGGACAACTCCAATGAGGTTCATCCCAAGGTTGCGCTCGAGCAGGCGGACGGAAAAGACGACTTGCTGCACGGCAATAATCGTGGCGACGCAGGGGACCCTTTCCCCGGTTCGTCGAACGACAAAACCTTCAATTCCAAGTCCAACCCAAACTCCAAATCCTATGCCGGATCCGACACGTGCGTTGCGGTGGACAATATAAGCGCATCCGGCGACACCATGACCGCGCGCCTCTCCGTCAAATGCGTGCCGATAAAGAAAAAGGAAATGAAGGAGGTCGTGAAAGAACACACCAAAGAACACCTGAAAGAGCCAAAGGAGATCAAAGAGACAAAGGAACATAAAGAAATCAAAGAGCGGGGCAAGGAATTGAAAGAACCAAAGGAAATAAAGGAACAAAGGGAAAAGCCGTCCGCAACCGAAAAGGCCCTGGATGGCAAATGGGGTCGGCCGGGAAGAGGGGCGCCCTGCGAAGAGGGCGCAACGGGCGACTTATCATATCTGGACGCTCGCCTGTCCGCGGTGGAGGCGCGCCTGGCTGCGCTGGAGCCGTTTATCGCCGGCGACTTGCGTCCCGATCTGAGGGAAGGCGCTCTCAGGTACGAGGAAGACCTTGCGGACGCACAATCGCGTATGCTCGAAGGATGCGCCCAGGCAAAGCGCAGCTTCGATACCAAGCTCTCAGAAAGATAAAGAGCGACAATTCAGGCTTCAGGCCTCAGGCTGTAGGGGCGACCGGCCGGTCGCCCCTACAAATTTGAACCTAAAGCCTAACGCCTGACGCCTAATGCCTTTTCTGGATATGAATTTCTTAGTTTTAGCTCATCCGGGCGATGAACTGGCTCTGCGCGTTTACCTGACTCTCAGGGCGCGCCACGGAGCGGTCCAAGCAAAATTGGTATCCGCGGACGAGCTTGCGCTCGCCGTCAAGTGGTCTCATGCCATAGATACCGATGGCATAACGTCGGAGGTTGTCCTCCATGACGGGACAGTTTTGGATTTGTTTGGGATTGGCGCGGTCTTCAACCGACTCCAGTTCACGCCTATGCCGCATTTTGCCGGTTCAAGGGCTGCGGACCGCGAGTATGCGATGATGGAGATGCATGCGCTGTGGCTGAGCTGGCTTTCGAGCCTTCCCTGTCCGGTAATAAACAAGGCCACGCCGAGAGGGATCGGCGCGCCGGAATTTGGGGAGGTGGAATGGCTGTGGCTGGCGGGTCGGGCGGGATTGCCCGTCAGAGGTTACCATTTAAGCACAAATCCACGTCTTTTTTCCAGCCCGGGTTTCGTCGCCTTTCAACCATTGGATGCTCGTGGTGGCTTGAATCATCGGTCTGCGGTTGACCGCATCATTCTGGGACAAAAGCCTGCGCTGTTTCTCGAACCTCTGAGTGGAGAGGCGCAGCAAATGATCGTGGTCGGGGACACCGTGCTTGGCGCGCTCGCGGGTCTTTACGGCGATAAGCTGCGATCCTTGGCGCGGGCTGTAAACTGCGAGTTGCTTCAGGTGAATTTTCAGCGCGCGGAGGTGAACGGCGCCGGGAGCCTTGGCGAATGGAAGGCAAGCTATCTGACCGCGTTCGTGAACGTTCATGACAGGCCCGTTGTAGATGCCGTAGTGTCATTGTTGGAGAACTATGCTGAAAATGGCGGAGGGGTGAGTACGTGATATTTGTTTGTGGGATTCCTTCGGAGCCGCCGCTGGAAATGGTTATTGCCGCGGCGGAAAGGCGCGGCCTGGAATACGTCCTGTTTAACCAGCGGGAATCGCCGTTCACGGAGATCAGCCTCGAGATAAAGGACGGCAAGGCTTTCGGCGCGCTTCACATTCGTGAGAGGACCATAAGCCTCGCCGATATCGAGGGTGTTTACGTGCGTCTCATGGACTATCAGGATTTACCGGAAGCAAAGCCTCGAGGTCGCCGGCCCATACGGGATGTTGTCACGAAATCAAGCGTACTTCATTTGGCACTCCTGGATTGGTTTGAGGTGGCCCGCTTGCGCGTCATGAACCGCCCGAGCAGCATGGGTTCAAACGCATCGAAACCGTATCAGGCTCAACTTATCGTCCGTTCCGGCTTTAAAACCCCTATAACCCTTGTCACCAACAACCCCGATGAGGTTCGTGAGTTTAAGCGACGACATAAACATGTTATCTTCAAATCAATAAGCTCCACACGCTCTATCGTCAGGGAGCTTAAAGGCCCTTATATGAGGAAGATCGCCGACGTGCGGCATCTTCCTACTCAGTTCCAGGCCTATATTCCCGGCGTCAACGTGCGCGTCCACGTTGTGGGGAATAAGGTTTTCGCGACCGAGATAGTCTCGGATGCGATTGACTACAGGTACGCGGCGCAGGAAGGCAAGGACGCCGAGATGCGACCTGTAAGTTTGCCGGACGAGGTATCGGCCCGTTGCGTCACGCTCTCCAAGCACCTAGACCTGCCCCTTTGCGGCATAGACTTGAAACTCGCGCCGGACGGCGACTACTATTGCTTTGAGGTCAACCCGTCTCCAGCCTTCAGTTATTATGAGGAGTACACGGGGCAGCCTATCGCGGAGGCTATCGTGGATTACCTCAATGGGGATGGAGGTTAAATATCGAAGGGGAGTTTTGGAGAGGATTTTGGATTTTGGATCTATCGCGTATTTTCTTCAATCCAAAATCCGCAATCAAAAATCCAAAATTCCTGAAGAGGTGTAGATGGTGCAGATCATAGAAAACTGGACGGATATAGCGGGGAAAATACTTGGTCGCCATCCATCCGAGGAGCGCCGCGGCTTCGAGAAAGTGGATGTGAAGGTCGAGCGGACTGCGAAAGTCGAGGGGTTTGCGAGTTTCCTGCATGACGCCGTTGGATCGGTTATCTCTGTCAATGTTCCCGAGGAGCTCGCAAATAATCTCTCAATAGCCGCCGGGCGGACAATTGAATGCCGTGTCCGCCGCGGCAAACAGCCGCAGGATTTATTTGTTCACGCGGAGTCGCTGCGGGTTTCTTTGGTGGGTTAGTTGAAAATTCCCCCTCACCCCTTACCCCTCTGCCAAAGGGAGAGTGGGCAAGGGTGAGGGGACAACCAAATATGTCGCGCACCCCTCCGCCGTTTTGACCGTTGACAAATTCATTATTCAGGCTATATTAGATTTCAGGCCTTAGGCGTTAGGCTTTAGGCCGAACTTTTACAGATTTCCATCCTAAGGCCTATGAAAAGGTCTCCGTTTCCTCACAACTGAATAAGCGAAAACAAAATAACAGAGGATAGCGATCAAAATGCTGCAAGTCGGCAAGAATCCCCCACAGCGTTGGCCCGAGGACAAATCGTTACAAGAAGATACTGGAAACTGGTGGGTGGTTTACACCAGGCCCCATAACGAAAAGGCCCTGGCCTGGGACCTCCAGAAACTGGGGATAAGCTATTACCTTCCCATGACCACGAAGCGAACCAGGCGACTTGACAATGGAAAGCCGCGAAAATCCGTTGTCTGCCTCTTCCCCAGTTACATATCACTTGTAAATTACCCACAGCATAAACGCGATATTTTGAATACTAAGCGAATTCTTCACGCCATTGCGATTGACAATCAGGAACGTTTTGTGTATGAAATGGACCAGGTCAGTCGGATCACATGCGTAGACATTGACCTGCAGGTTCATAACGACCTGATGGTCGGGCAAAGGGTATATATCGCATCCGGGCCTTTTAAGGGAGTTGAAGGAACAATTGAAAATTTCCCCAACTCCAGGCGCATTTATCTGAATGTCGAGATGTTTGGGCGATCGGTAAGCATGCAGATTGATCCGTCCATTCTAATACCCATAAATTGAGAAGAGAGAAGAGGTCGCCGGCGGGCGCATCCCTCGCCTCGCGGTTGGGGTGTTCCCGCAATGGAAGAAAGAGATGCTGAGGGGAACATCAATAAAAAGAGAGGGAGGTCACTCTGATCTGGTGGAGACTATTTACCGCCACCAGCAAGGCATAAAAGCCGCAGCCTACTTCATAATTTTTACAATTTCTTATTATACCTCTTTTGGATTCAGGTTTAATTTTTCCATCCCCCCGGACCACTGGATGTTTTTGTGGGTGACCTGGCCGGTAATTCTGGCGATTAAGATGGTTGTATTCTGGCGGTTGGCTTTATTTCGGGCCTCTTTCAGGTATTTTGGCAGCCGGGACGCCTTGAATGTCCTGAAAGCCTCCGGAATCGGCGCGTTTATAGCGATGTTGATAATTTACACCATTTTTCTCCGACAGGGCTTCTCTCGATCCATTCTTGCCCTGGACTTTATACTCACCATGAGCATTGTAAGCGGAATCAGGTTTTCAATGCGCGTGATAAGGGAGAAAATGGCGGCAAGGAACAGGGGTGAAACTAAACGCGCCGTGATCATAGGCGCGGGCGACGCGGGCGAGAGCCTCCTGCGCGAGATACAGAAGAACCCCAACCTGAATTATAACGTCATCTCCTTTTTCGATGATGATCCCTTGAAAAATGGAATACAAATATGCGGGGTGTCTGTCAGAGAGCCTATAGACGATATCAAGGAGTACGCGGCCAGGAACAACATCGAACTCCTGTTGATCGCCATTCCTTCGGCCAAGCTGAACAGGATGAGGCGGATATTTGATTTGTGCAGCGAAACACAATGCAAAGTGCTTACGGTCCCGGGCATGGATCAGCTTCTGGATGGGCGGGTGACCATAAGCCAGCTTCGAGATGTACAGATTGAAGATTTGCTGCCGCGGGAGGCGGTAAATCTCGACGCAATGGCGATTTCTTTATACCTGGAGGGGAAATCGGTGCTGGTAACAGGCGCGGCGGGCAGCATCGGCTCCGAGATTTGCCGCCAGATATTGCGGTTCAGCCCCCGGAAATTGGTCCTGTTCGATCAGGCTGAAACGCCCATGTTCGAGATGAACAATAGCCTCATAGCATCGAGCATCGCAACGGAAATAATACCCTGCATTGGGGATATATGCGACCAGAAGAGAGTGGAATTTGTCATAAAAAGGCACCGGCCGGAGGTGGTGTTTCACGCAGCCGCATACAAGCACGTTCCGATGATGGAGGAAAACCCGTCCGAAGCCGTCAAAAATAACGTGCTCGGGACAAAAATAGTTGCCGACCTTGCTCACGCCAACGGGGTGGGCAGGTTTGTTTACATATCAACAGATAAGGCTGTAAACCCCACCAGCTTTATGGGCGCCACAAAGAGAATAGCCGAGATCTACCTCCAGGGCGCAAATTCCCTCCATGGAACCAAATATATTATAGTGAGGTTCGGGAATGTGCTCGATAGCGCTGGCAGCGTGATTCCCACATTCAGAAGACAAATCGCCTCAGGAGGGCCTGTTACCGTAACTCACCCGGAAATGACCCGCTACTTCATGACCATTCCGGAGGCCACCCAATTGGTCCTACAGGCCGCGGCCATGGGGCAAGGCGGCGAAATCTTCGTCCTCGATATGGGGGAACCCGCCAAGATTCTCGACCTGGCAAAGGAAATGATCAGATTGTCGGGGTTCACCCCCGGGGAGGATATCCCCATCGTGTTCACAGGAATAAGGCCCGGCGAAAAATTGTACGAGGAACTGTGGTACCAGGACAACATCGAACCCACCAGACACCAGAAGATTTTCGTCAAAGCCCCCTCAACCAGAATCCCGCCAGACTTCGATAAAACGCTCGAACCCATTCTCGCCATCGCGTCGAACGGAAACCACGAAAATATCCAAACAATTAAATTAAAAATAGCCGAGATAGTACCCGAATACAAAGGAATCAGTGTTTAGCCGCCGTTTTTTGGGCGCTTATTGAAGTTTTGCCAAGAACTGCAAACAACTACTTTCTCAGTACTTTTTCAGGTTCTCGCCAGCCGTATATCCGAAAATAATCGTTGTAATGGATGGAACTGTTCTGCCCACGTAATATGAGAATTTTGCAACGCCTTTGACTGGCATGAAGACAATATCTTTATCGTACAATAGCACGTTCTGCTTCTTATCGTCGCGCTTCATGACGTCATACAGGTCCAGTTGAACTATTTCGGGATTTTCTTTGCTTGCGTAACGGACTACGCGAACACTGTGGGCCTGGGCGTCGGGTGTATATCCTCCTGCTGCGGCGATGGCATCGAGGACAGTCATGCCTGTGCGCAATTCGTACAAGCCGGGGTCTCTAACCTCGCCCATCACGTATATATAGGCGTCCGTTTCCTTATAAACATTGATTATATCACCGGGCTTAAGCTGCTGGTTCAGCTCCATTTTGCCGTGGAGGAGCAGCTCGTCAAGATCCACGATAATGATCTGGTTTCCGCCCCGTATAATTGAGGCTTTGCCCATGCTGCTCAAAAAGCTTTTTCCGGTCATTGACTGAGAAGGCTCCGCCACACCACCAGCCAAAGAAATGGCCTTTATCAATGTAGGATCATCGGGAAATACCAGGATGCCGGGACGCGCAACCCGTCCGACAACATATACATAATGGCTCAAATACTGAACTACATGGACCGAAACGATAGGGTTTTTATACTCACCAGAAAGCCTTTTCGCTATCTTAGCCGCAAGACTTTTGCGGCTCTCCCCCGCCGCGAGCACTTCCCCAATCAAAGGCATGGAAATCATTCCGTCCGGCCCCACATTGTAAGGCCCGGTAAGTTCAGGGACTTTCCAGACATTTATCATCAGGTTGTCCCCCGGACCTATTACATAGGTTTCGGGGAGACCTGACTCCAGGGAAGAGGCCGGTGGCTCGGCCAGTCCGGACAGGGAAGAAAGACAAGTGAGGCCCAATAGAAAGAGTGTAAAAAGAAAAAGATTTGCTTTTTTGCGATTTATCTTGGTCATTTTGAATTTCAGGCTGTAGGCTTAAGAAGAATGCTGAATTATGAATTTCAGGATACTTTTCTTATAATTCATAATTCATCACTCATAATTCCTTACCACCATAAGGCCTACTGCCTTATGGAAGATAAATTCTCCCGATAGCTTTTGTCAATCCCGCCCTTATTTTAGATTGCGGATTTTGGATTTCGGATTGAATTCCGATAAATAGGGAGAATTTCAGTCCCGATAAATGGGGGTTCCGGCCTTAAACCCAAAATCCGTAGTTGGCAGAAAAAAGCTGACTACAGCCTACTGCCTTAATTAAGTCTTTATCCGTCTCGTTGATGAATCTATACCCAGAAGCCTTGCAAGATTTTCTCCGAACATCTTTTTGCGGTCTTCGTCGGTAATCGGGAGATAGCCGTATCCCTTTTGCATGTCCTCCGGGATCTGAAATTCGCGCATTCCCATGACCGCCGACCTTACTTGTGCGCCGAATCCTGCGTAGTCAACTCCCCAGATAATGCGGTCTGTCCCTGCAAAGCGCATCGCTTCCCCTATGATCTTTGCGAACTTTCGGGGCGCAGAGATCGCCCAGGGGATCAGGACGGAGAGGCAAAGGTAGACGTTCGGGTGTCCCATGGCAACCATGTTGAGGTCGTCGCAATAAGGGTAGCCCATGTGGAAGGCATTGATCTTGAGGTTTGGGAAATCGCGGGCAACATCGTCAATGAGAATTGGCAGGGCATATTTACTCTTTCCGGGCGGAACCCAGCAAAAACCAGTGTGAATGTCGAGCACAATATCAAGTTCCTCGGCCACCCTGTAAAAAGGCCAGAGGTCCGGGTCGTTTATATAGGTGTCTTCTGGTGGATAGAATTTGAAGATTTTGGCGCCCTTTTCCTTGACCCAATACTCAAGCTCCCATAAGGCGCTTTTTATCCCCTTGTGTTTGATCGGCGAGAGGTTTGGCTGGTAGAGGAAGCGATCGGGGTGCGACTCCACCACTTTGGCCATTTCCCCGTTGGTGACCCAGCGGCTTGTGTAGCCGGTGGTGTCCATCATGGACTCCGGCAGAACGCACGCGATATCCACGCCATATTTGTCCATGGCCTTGAG
>Ga0209777_10003224_pt1 | contig 20502 bp, 22 predicted proteins | sample FrelakmetHBP12HB_FD_187147 | JGI IMG/M metagenome (GOLD analysis project Ga0209777, IMG submission 187147) | Freshwater lake sediment microbial communities from the University of Notre Dame, USA, for methane emissions studies -HBP12 HB (SPAdes)... | ecosystem: Environmental > Aquatic >...
CCTGGCGATAGGGACACCCGGTTCTCCGCCTCTACGGCACCAGGCTTAAGGATCTCAAAAGCGGTCTTGCCTCCAATGCCCCAGATGGAGGCGATCCCGGCCATCTTTAGGAAATCTCTTCTATTGATGCCCATCACTTGGTCTCCTTTGGTGCAATATGGCAGTCCCAGCAGGCCGGTTTTACCTGAAGATAATTATGACATTGATCGCAAAACTGGGTTTTGTTGGCATGACATTTCATACACCCATTTTGAAGGCTCTTTTCATAAACCTTGCCGTCGGCTGCGGTATAGAATCGATTAGAGTCTCCCCGGACCACTTCATGTCTCCATTCATCCAAGATCTTCATATGAAGGGTTTTCATGGCCGCCTTGGGTTCGATACACTGTTTTTCTTTCATCTGTTGAATGACCGGGGTATCGATTTTTAGATCCGGCTTGGAGGCCGTTTTCCCCAGATTGTACCAAAGAGGAAAGGTGATCAAGATCACAAAGACAATAATAATTGGAATGATCTTGTTTTTATCATACATCATGCTTCACGGTCCTTTTCGGTTTCTTCGCCCAAAGGTTCACCGCGTAAATTGGTAGTCCGTTCAATCTCCCCTTCCATGATCAAGGCATTGCCTACCAGTTCATGGAGACCGGTGACCCCGACTTCCGGTACCCAGTATTCCATCAAGGTGCTTAAAGCCGCCCGGTCAATGGCGCAGATGTTGGCCAGCATATTGACCCCGTGTTTTTCCTGAACATAGCGTACCGCATTGGCCCTGGGAAAGCCTCCTCGCATCCGGAGTTCCATATTCTCACCGGCATTCAGACCCGCTCCGCTGCCGCAACAGAAGGTCTGTTCTCGGATGGTGTCCTCAGGCATCTCAAAGAAATGATTACATACACTCCTGATCACATACCTGGGCTCCTCAAAAAGCCCCATCCCCCGGGAGGTATTACAGGAATCATGGAAAGTGACTTTGAGCCGGTCGTTCCGGCCGGGGTCTAAGTGCAATTTCCCGTGGCGGATCAAGTCAGCGGTAAATTCGGCCACATGGACCATCTTGGTGGCCTTGGCATTTTCAAATCTGGTCCCGGTAATCGGCGAGACGGGTCCCTCCAAAAAATCAGCCGGTCCGTTCATGGTATCCATGTATTGATTGATCACCCGCCACATATGCCCGCATTCGCCGCCCAGGATCCATTTAACGCCCAACCGCTTGGCTTCAGCATACATCTTGGCATTGAGTCGCTTCATCATTTCGTGGGAAGTAAAGAAACCGAAATTCCCTCCTTCTGAGGCAAAGGTACTCCAGGTATAGTCTAAGCCCAGTTGATGGAAAAGCATTAGATAACCCATGCAGGTAAAAGTTCCCGGATCGGCAAAGAAATCTCCGGACGGGGTGATAAAAAGGACCTCGGCACCTTTTCGGTTAAAGGTCGGCTCTATTCGAATACCGGTTATCTCTTCGATCTCATCTAAGAAAAAATCGATCATACCCTTAAGGGCATGGGGCTCGATGCCCAGGTGATTTCCTTTACGGAAACAGTTGGCCACCGGCCCTGCGATCCAGTCAATATTCAAGCCAAGCAAATTCAGCAGTTCCCGCCCGATAATGGTTATTTCGGCAGTATCAATGCCGTAGGGACAAAAAACAGAACATCGCCGGCACTCCGTGCACTGGAAGAAATAACTCCACCATTCTTTCAACACATCTTCATCGAGATCCCGAGCTCCGACCATTTTTTTGAAGATCTTACCGGCCATCGTGAATTCCCGGCGGTAGACCGATCGCAAGAGCTCGGCCCTTAGGACCGGCATGTTCTTCGGGTCTCCGGAACCTATGAAGAAATGGCATTTGTCGGCACAGGCCCCACAACGAACACAAATGTCCATAAAAATATGGAAACTCCGAAACCGGCTGATTCGCTCCCGAATGCCTTCAATGATAATGGCTTTCCAATTATCAGGTAATTTCCAGTCCTCATCTAAGGGACTCCAGACCCTCGGATTGGGAAGACCTACCGCCTCCAAGTTTTTAGGTTGGGCCGCATAACAATAGGTGCCTGATTTTATTTCCGCCGGGGTGTTCATCCAGCCCTTAAACAAAGGAGGGGCATGTTTTATTTGGGATAATTCTTCAGGGGATGGGATAGTTTTAGCGGCCATGGTTACTCCTTCTCCACTGGGATTCCGGCCTCAATCATTTTTTCCCTAAACTCTTCTTCATATTCATCATAGGTATGGACCTTAACCGGATAATCCCAAGGATTAATGTGCCTGACCATTCGGTTATTATTGGCCATATTATGAGTCGGACTCAGAAAGATCCCCCCTAAATGGACCAGCTTACTAAAGGGAAAGTAGGTCAAAAGGCAACAGACCAAAAAAAGGTGAATATAAAAAAGGACTCCGATTCCCTGAGGAACAACAGGGTGAAAAGTCACCAGTCCCATGGCCAGTTCCTTTACACTGACCACATCCACTTTGAAAATATGTCGCATGAGGATCCCGGTCTTGGCTATGGCCATGATCAAGAACAAGGGGAAATAATCGCTGGGCAAAGAAATATATCGGACCGTTGGGACATATATTCTTCTTAAGAACAGATAGGCAGCGGCAATGAGCAAAGTAATCCCGCTGATCAGCAATCCGGGCAATCCCAATCCCGAAAAGGGGCCGATTCCTATTTGGGCGAATCCGTCTATGCTTTCCAAGAAACCGACGAAAGCCGGTATCGGCTGGGTAAAAAATTTAAGATGTCTTAATAATACCACCAATAAGGAATAATGAAAGAGGAGTGCTGCCAGCCAGAGCCATTTTTCCCCCTCATAAGTGACCCGAGGCCCTTGCCTAAACTCCAGGCGGGTATTGCGGAAGAGGGAACGAAAGAAAAAGATCTCCAAAATCATTCTGCCGAAAACTCCTGCCGCAGTGGAAGGATTCTCAATTTTGCCCTGTTTAATCCAAGGGAAGGACTTTTGTTGGCCTGTGGTGGTGGGAATACGAAAAGGGACCGGAGAATGGGACCAAAAAAGCAATCGCCCAACCATTCCCACCAAAAAGATGATCATGGCCGAATAAGGGATAACTATCCCGAAAAAAAACTGGAGGTTTGCACCCTGCACCCCCACAAAGGGTATTAAAGCGAGAACCAGGACCGTGATTAGGGATAAGATAATACCCCAGATAAAATTCATGAATGTCTCCCGTTCCTCTTTAAGTTTGGCCTTGATACTGACTACAAAAAATAAGGGTTCAAGGATTCGAGGATTCCAGAGTTCGAGGGTTTATTTTTTTGCAGTTTCCCTCCCATTTCACTTGAATCCTTGGCCCCTCGACCCCTTGAATCCTTTTTAATATTTCGCGGAGTCTTGCAGGGGATGAAGGTGTAATAAAACACTAAGGATCTGTTTTCACATCCGGTGGGTCTCCCCCAACCAGTTTAGCGCGTTCCAATAGCCGGAAAGTTTGCTTTTTCAGCTCATTAGCTTTTAGCTCATAAATCTTTTCCCGGTATTTCATAAAGATATTAAAAGAAAGAAGGGCCAACTCGTCTATTCTGGATTCTAATTCTAACAACTCTCTCCCGAATCGACCTTCTTGAATCTCTTGATCCATCTCCTCCCGTAGGGCTTGTTTGAGCAAAAAAACAAAGGCGATAGCTTGAGAGGGGGAAAACTCCTGAACGGCACGTATTCGGATAATATTCTCGAGGGATGATTTTAGACTTTCAAGATGTACCTCTTGAAAAATACCGTCTATGAGGGATTCAAGCTCTTGGGAAAAAATATATCCAATTGGATTGGCAAAACGACCTTTTTTATTTTTTAAGAATGGGGCGGCCTCTTTGGGGTATGTCTCAATAGTCAGCTCAAACCATCTCTTAACAATAGCCGGCTTTCTATCTGCAAAGAGTTTTTCCAGGCTCATTTATTTAAGTGACCGATGACGACTGACGGGATGAAATACTAATCCTCTTACACATCACCAGTCTCCTGTAACTAAAATTATTCTGTTTTATACACAACCGGTCGGCTTGGGAAGGCCGGCCATCTTACAAGCCCCTTTCGCAGGTCCGGATGGAAACAACTCATAGATATGTTTGAGGTTGAATCCGGTAACTTTGGCTAGAACCCGGACCATGGGGGCAATCCCATTTTTTTTGTAATAATCCTGTAGGAAATTGATTACTTTCCAATGTTCTTCGGTAAGTTCCTTTACCCCTTCGGATTCCTTTACCAGATCGACCCACTCCTGGCTCCAATTATTGAAATCATCAATAAATCCATCTTCATCGATATTAAAGGATTTCCCTTTAAAATCTACTGTTGGCATGCTTGCTCCTCCTCACAAAATCATTTTATTTTACATTCCTTAGCTGACCTTATTTTCTTTAAAATGTCAAGGGGGTTTGATTCTTGTCCCCCTTCATTTCCAGGTATGTATTCAATTGATTTAATCCGGCCGATCGCCGCAAATTGAATTCCTTCACGGCCTGATAATCTCTGGCCCGTTTCCATAGGGCCTGGGCCCACTCCGGAGTCCCTAAGGCATGGAGATGGGAATAGGTGGCTAATACATTTTTATAACAGATACCGTCCCCTGTCCCATCCAGACCAAACCCTTTGATCATTTTAAAAACAAGAGGGATCCGGGCGGAGTCCCAATCCAAAATTCTGGAATAGTGAAATTCGTGCCCCTTGAGTGCCATACCGACAGGGAAAAAGGGATTTTCCCTAAGGACTTTGATCATAGTGTATCCATGACCTTGCGGTTTTTTCTCCAAGACAGAGGTTGAAGGCAAGGCCCCCACCATGGGATAAGCGTCTCCCCGGTAAATCAAGGTGTTTCCCAAATACATAAGCCCCCCGCACTCCGCATACACTGGAAGCCCATCTTCAATGGCCTCCTTCACGGCCAAGCGAAAGGAATCGTTTTGAGCTAACAAAAGGGCATGAGTTTCAGGAAACCCTCCCCCAATATAGAGACCATCCAAGTCATCCGGAAATTTCCCGAACAGGGCATTTAAAAAAACCAGTTTAGCCCCGGCCTTTTCCAGGGCCTCCAGGTTTTCCGGATAATAAAATTGAAAGGCTTCATCCTGTACGACCCCGATCTTGGGATTGGATAAAACAGGTCCGGCACTTTGTAAGCAAACCGGATGAGGCATAACCGGCTTCATAAAGGGGGCCTCAAAGGCTAGGGCTTGAAGGCGATCCAGTTCTATATGATTTTCCGCTGTTTTTTGAGCGGACCACACTGCCTTTTCTACCTCGTTGTGTTCCTGAAAAGGGAGTAGTCCTAAATGGCGTTCCGGGAAATGAGAAGAAGACATCCGCGGTATAACGCCTAAGATAGGCAGACCGCAATAGTGTTCAATGGCCTTTCGAACGATGGTTTCGTGTCGACTTCGGGCAATATGATTCAAAACGATACCTTTTAGATTCAAATCAGGATCCAATCGCTGGCATCCCAGAATCATAGCCGCTATAGTCCGGGTGGCCTTGGTACAATCGGCAATCAAGACCAGAGGCGTCTTTAATATCTTGGCCAGTTCAGCCGTACTATAGGTCCCTTGAGGATTAATCCCGTCAAACAGGCCCCGATTGCCCTCGATGAGTGACAACTCTCCATCTTGGGCCCGATGCTGAAAGGAATGCAGGACCGTTCTCTTTCTCATTAAAAAAGGGTCCAAATTAAAACACGGGTAGCCGGCTGCCTTAGCCAACCACCCGGCATCAATATAATCCGGTCCCTTTTTAAAAGGGATGACCTTTAATCCTCTGGCCTTCCAGGCGGCAAGGACTCCCATAGATAGGAAGGTTTTACCACTTCCTCCCCGAAGGGAGGCGATCATGATTCGGGGAAAATCCATTTTCCTGTTATTAAGGTTTTTTTTATAGATTCTTCTACCTTATACTCCAAAAACAAAACCCCCATGACCCATCCCCGATCGAGAGAGAAATTTCAAATATCTTTGGCTAGTCTTTAAATGAAAAAGAAAGGCTCGCCTTAAAAGGGGTTATTCCCCTTCCTCGGCAGCGGCCTGTTTGCCTGCCCCCTTAAGGCCGTATAGGGTGGTACTGCCGCTGGACCAGTATTCAAGCATTCCTTCCATTACCATATTGTTGACCAGTTTATTAACATCCCTGGGTTTCCAATCGGGCAACATGGCATAGAAATCTTTTAAATAATACTTTGTCTTGCCTTTTTTCTTTTCCAGGCCTTCGATAATAATTTTTTGGGCTTCGGCTACTTCCATCTCATGTCCTCTTTCCTTTTTGAGTGTTTTGTTCAAAGTATTGAGTTTGTGATGAAGAGATCAGAAAAAAATCTTAATGCTCTGAACCCCAGACTCCGAACTCCGAACTTTTCACTTCCATGAGCCTAAAACTATTTCGTAAACTTAAACTGGGTAGTCTGCCGCCAGGTATAATAGGCCGGATCCCGGAAATCATCAATCAGGTGATGGGTAAATTCCAACCCGGTCTTTTCAAAGAACTTCTCCCAGCCGATCCTTTCAGCCCATTCCCCTATGCGTTCATACTTCTTGGCATCCGCGGCATAAACCTCAACGATCTTTTTTACACAGGCAGTGGTCTCGGGCCAACGGGGTGGGTTGTTGGGCAGAAAAGCTACCACCACCTTGGAAAATTTTGGAGCACTGATGCGGTTGGAGACCTTCCCTCCGACCATAATCACAATCCCGTCCCCTTCGGCATCGGCCAAGGGCATGGCCGGACACATGGTATAGCAGTTTCCACAGAACATACACCGGTCCACGTTGACCGCGACGGCCTGGGCCGTGGATCCATCCGCCTTTTCGATTTTGGCCGGTTTAATGGCAGCGGTCGGACAGGCGGCGATAGCCAGCGGAATTTCACAGATTCGATCAATAATCTCGGTATCAATCATGGGCGGTTTGCGATGAAAACCCAAAATAGCAATATCGGAACAATGGACCGCCCCACACATATTCAGACAACAGGCCAGGGATATGCGGACATGGGCCGGCATTCTCATCTGGGTGAATTCATCAAATAATTCATCCATAACCGCCTTGACCACACCAGAGGCATCGGTTGCCGGCGTATGGCAATGAAGCCAGCCCTGGGTATGAACGATGTTGGTGATCCCGGCGCCGGTCCCGCCGATGGGAAACTTATAACCTCCCCCCGGCTGTTTGCGGCTCAGGAGGTCCTGTTTCAAAGGTTCGATTTTGGATAGGTCATCCACCATGAATTCTACGTTATTACGGGTGGTGAAACGAAGATAACCGCCGCAGTGTTTGTCGGCTATCTCACAGATCTCCCGGATAAGGGAAACACTCATCAAACGGGCCCCTCCCACCCGCACGGTAAAAACCTTTTCACCGCTTTCGGCCACGTGGACCAAAACGCCGGGCTCCAAAATTTCATGGTAGACCCATTTCCCAAAGTTGTTTTGGATGACCGGTGGAAGGAATTCCTGGTAATTTCTCGGCCCGATATCGGTAATTCTATCCTTCATAGGATTGGATGGATCATAAGGCATCGTTGGTCACCTCCTATCTCGGATGATACTTGCGATATTCATTAACGTCTCGGGTAAACCCGCCTTTTACTTCTTCCTCTTTCCAGAAGATATAGGGGTTGGTCCTTGGTTCCTTAATCATCTGAGGAATCGGTTTCAGACCAGTAGCCTCCAAAAGTCTCTGTAACCCATTCCTCTTGATTAATTCTCCGAGACGCTCCCGGTTCTTACCCTCCTCCATCCAATAATCCCAGATCTTTTCAATAAGCTCTTTGATCTCCGTATAGGGGGGTTCCGCTTTCATAAAGGGGACCAGCAAAGAGCCCATTTGGGCGCCGTTCAGGATGGGGGCCTTGGCCCCGACCAAAATGGATAATCCCGTATCTTCGCCGATTCTGAGGGCCCTGGGCATGACATTGATACAATGCATGCAGCGGGTACATTCCGGATTGTTGATCTGCAATGTTTTCCCATCCCAGGCCATACATTCCGTAGGGCAGAGATCTATGACCTCCGACTTGATATCAAAGGCTCCCCAATCCCGACCGGAGTGAGCGCCGGCGTTGGGTTTGAATTCACCGGCCACATAAGCCCGAACGGCCTTCTGATCTATCCGGATATTATCCCGCCAAGTGCCGATAAGAGCCATATCGGCCCGGGCAATAGAGGCCACGCAACAATTGGAGCATCCGTCAAATTTGATTTTAAATTTATAGGGAAAGGCCGGGCGGTGCAGATAATCCTGATATTCATTGGTCAGGTCATAACATAATGCCTGAGTATCGTAACAGGCATATTCACAACGGGACTTGCCCAGACAATCCGAGGGGGTTCTCAGATTCGATCCCGACCCGCCCAGATCTTGTTTCAAATTGTGGGTCAGCTCAAAGAAGATCTCTTCCAACTGGGGGGTATGGGTTCCCAAGAGGATAATATCGCCGGTAGAACCATGCATGTTGGTAATACCGCTGCCTCTTTTTTCCCATAGGTCACAAAGCTGTTTCAGGTATTCCGTGTTATAATATTTACCGCCCGTCTGATTGACCCTCAAGGTATGGAACTGGGCCACTGCCGGGAACATTTGCTGTTGATCGCAGTACCGGCCGATTACACCGCCTCCATATCCAAAAACACCCACAATACCACCGTGTTTCCAGTGGGTACGTTTATGGACATAAGTCAGTTCCAGCACGCCCAGGATATCGTCACAAACATCCACGGGTATCTGAAAGTCGACCCCTTTTTCATTCCTGTGCCGGGAGGCCGCCTCTTGTTTAATGTCACTTACAAAACTCGGCCACGGCCCGCTTTCTAATTGATCCAGTAGGGGTGTTTTATGTTTCATTCGTCTACCCTCCATTCAAGTACTGGTCATGATTTATTCGGTTCTAATATTTAGCCCTTGAGACCGTATTACCTTCCGGCCATCACCTCCTTTCAGAAATATACTGTTTTTCTATCAGGGGGAAATATATTCGAGACTGATTATAGAGTATCTTGATGCAATTGAAAATAGATTTTCGAGCTTCCTCCCGCCAAGACGGAATGGTCCCGATTCAGTGGGACTGTAAGGGGTTTTAATCAGGCCTTTTCCTATAAGGCTCAAGTTGTTGTAAAAAACGGGGATCAACTGAAAATCCGTAGGTCATGGCCTGGTCGCAGTGAGCAATGGCTGCTTGAAATTGGCCTTGTTCAAAATAGGCCAAGGCAAGATTATTATGGGCAACGGCAAAAGTAGGGGCCAATTGTAAGGCCTTTTTAGCAACGCCAATACTTTCATTCAAACGCCCTTGCATGAAATAGGCACTGGCCAAGGTGGCCAAGGCCTGAACAAATTGAGGGTTGATGTTCACCGCCTTTTCCAAGGATTCGATGGCCGCCTCAAGTTCACCCTTCTGTAAATAGGCAAAGCCTAAATTGCCATACGGCACGGAAAACTTCGGTCTGATTTTAATCGCTTCCCGGTTAAGGTGAATACATCCTTCCAAATCTCCTTGTTGAAAGTAGATCCCTCCCAGGTCCACATAGGCCTCGGCTAAACTTGGGCTGCTTCGGATGGCCTGCTTAAATTCATGGATCGCCTCATCCCTTTGGCCTTGTTTGAGAAAGGCTACCGCTAAGTTATAATGGGTGACCCCACAGTCCGGGTTTTTGGCCAGGGCTTCTTTTAATTCTTCAATATATTCTGCGGTGGTCAGGGCTTGGTTTTTGACTAATGCCTTCATTGACACCTAACAGTTTTTGCCTAGATTTCATGTCAGTTCCAACAGTTTTGGTTAGCCTGTGAGCGACCCTATTCAAACATCAAAATCCCCATTGAAATTCAGGGTTTTTTCCTGAAATAAGTATCATGTCCCCCGAATTCAGGCGGGCGTTTTTAGTATATCCTGTGTGCCATAATTCTCTGGATAAGAAAATTTCTACACCTGGAATGTACTTTTCACACAAGTTTCTTGAACTGAATCCTCAATGCTTTGCCTTCCTTAATACACTCCTTGAAAGATTTCTCCAGGTGTCTCGGATAAAGAGGCTTTTGTTGCCCTGTTTGGCGGAGTGCATTTTCAAGGCTCATGGATCTACCCTCAAGCTGCATGAAGGCAATTAATTTTATCGCAGCCTTATCACAAGAACAAAAAGTCATGGTATCTGTGGAAAACAAACAAGCAATGGATTCCAATTCCCCAGGATCAATCCCGAGGCGTGCCTCTTTCGCTTCTTGTTGAACTATTTTCAAATTTTCCAAATCGACATCTTCGATTATTTTAATATTGCCTCTGATATCGATTTTGTAACGTTTCTCTTCTCTTTTAAAGTAATTTGCTTGATCTAAAACAGCCTTCGTCACATGGATATCATAGGATTTGACGATCTTTTCAAACAGGCCCAATGTATGAAGATCAAAGATTACATCGGCATCAAGCAGAAGCAATTTTTTCATAGTTCTGGTCGGCAAATCCCAATTGGGCGAGGTGGTTATCTATTTCAGCGCGATCTATTTCAAGATATTCCGCAAAAGTACCTCTTGAAACTTTCCCTTCCATCAGGCACCGACAGGCCAGAGAAATATAACGTGAAGGAAACTTTAATGGCCTTTGTCCTTTATAAAGTCCCTGCCTCATTGTACGATCAAGATTGCGGAAATCAAGGTCGTCAAGGATTTTTTTGGCGCGAGATCGGGTAAGTTTCTTAAGATTGACAAGTCGCCACAAAACGGCTTCCGTGGATACACCGAAATCCTTGGCTAATTCAATGAGGTCCACTTTCTTGATTTCATCATTGGTTGATATTTCTTTGAGGGCATTCAGGAGATGCCCGGCAGGGAGAAGCAGGCTTGAGGCGAAGATGTCCGCATACTGTTCAGGTTTCGTCTTCTTGGTGCCGTCCCCGATCTCTTCCGGGGTAAAGACTTTCCAGGTGATGATATGAAATAATTCGTGGGTCAAGTCATAATTTCTTCTCCAAGGTACATCATTAATGTTGATAAGGATTCCCACACCCAGGGAATCATCCACCACACTGGCCCCTGAGACGCCCTGTTGGAGAGGTAGATGAAGAATTTTAAAACGGAGATTGTTTTCCAGAACATTAAGCAAATTGCATTCGGGCCGCAAACCTAAGTCCAATTTCTTATGGATATCGTCCGCTAGCCTATCAACCACTTCAAACCCATTATTTTTAAAATCATCCCGATCAAAAGAGGACCGAATCTCGGTCCATCGCCGTTTTAAACCAAGAAGGTTTTCCAGATGGCTGTATTTTTCGAGGAATGACAGAAAATGCCGTTGGACCTTTTGAATATCGATATGTTCCATCTTCCTCCACAGCGGGGTCGGCTCGGTTGAGACCTCCTGTCCGAAAAAATAGTCGAGACTTCGGCCGTATAATCGCGATAATCGAATCATTTCATTGGCAGTAATATTCCTTGTGCCTTTTTCAATCGACGAAAGTATCTGGTAGTATTTAAACCCTGATTTCCGGGCTGCTTCGGTAAGGGAAAAACCGGCGGATTCTCTTGCCTTGGCGATTCTTTCGTGGAGGTCATTGGTGCTTTTGTTGGAACCCATAAAGTCCTCCCGATAAAGATATCTTATAATTATCTGATCAAATTTTATTAATATATAAGATATTTTTATGTGCCTGTCAATAACCAAATTGAAAATTTTTAAGGTAAACTCCCAGCAAAATTTTTCAAGGAATTTTGAGAAGGCGAACCTTTTCGAGAACCGATCTTATAAAAAATTCTATAAAATCAACTCATTGCTGTGTCTGACCAAATGCCGCTGAACAACAGGAATTTCAAATATTGATTATTGGTAGCTTCCACTGTTCGACCGGTTGTTTTAATTCCTCAATTCGCCCGCCCGGATCGGAATGGAGGAAACAAACTTCATCAGCTAATGCTGCTACCAGGAGGTTGCGCTGGCGGGCCAGTTCAACGGTGAACCGGCGCTGTCCGCCGGAGAAGGGAGAGAGAATCAACAGCCGACCCTCTGTCAGCCCTTCCTTCCATTCGGCAGGAAGCCACATCTTCTCCAATGAGCGGGCAGGGCAGATGATGACCGGTTGCTTCCCCCGCAAAAGGATGCGTAGGCATTCCTTTTCAATGGGGGAATGAAAGCCGCTGATCACAGCTTTTTGACTTTCCCGCAGACTGCGGGCAAAGTCAAAGGCCTTAAGAATCTTCTGACCGGGGCATTTTTTTGAGCAGAAAAGGCCCAATGTGGTCATTTTGAGCAAGTCGAGATTGCCGATAATATAAAGGCTTTTCGGGGCATTATCCTGAAGTCGCCTCGACAAAAAAACTGGATATTCAGGAGTATTTTTAGGAATGGTTTTAAGCATCTTTTTCCCCAAAAAAGGCTTTGACTTTCCCCGAAATAGTAATACTCTGTAATCGCAGGTATGCGCGGGAGTTATCTCAGGTCGGCCGACAGGCCAGCAGCCCCAAGCGGGTGGGATCCTGAGTCCCGGGACCTGCAAATTTTTCTATCCATTTTATCCTTTTAATTTGCTTGACAATCGTCAAATAGAAAGTTATCCCTTAATTAAGACGGGTAAATCCTGGTATGTGCTCAGGGTGCTTCCTCCCATCGGTTGGATAAGAGCTCTGGGATAATAGACATAACAGGGACCGTCTTTTTTATTTTAGATACTCGTCTTCAAAGGCAATCTTTTTTCTAAATACCTTATACCATCCCCGGTCATTCCATTCATATTTTCGATATAACCCCCAACAGAAAAGGTCGACCGCCTGCAATCCTGGATTACTATGACTTATTACGAATCCTTCAATTTTATCTGGTGAGAAATCGCAGCTTATTCATCTTCCTCATTTTGTCCCGCCTCCCGTCCCATACGGTATTTGATGTCGTAATTGATGATGAAGTCCAGTTCCTCGTCCGTGAAGCCGTAGTGTTTGGGTTGGACATGGTCAATTTCGTCAATGATGGGCTTGGAAAACTTTGGGTAGAACTCATCATAAATAACCTTTCCGGTAATTTTATATTGGCATTCTTTTCTATGTTTGTGCCGTTTTAAATCCCCCATCAGTTCTTGAGCCAAATCCAGTAATCTTATTTTGATAGATTTGCTCATATTAAACTAAATCGGGGTCGGGCCACGTGAAGTCCTAGATCTGACATGTGATTTTGACAATTCTGCCCCTTAAAATGAGGCTATACTGAGTTTTTTGAGGGCAAAAAGGACGTTATTCAAAAATTAAATGGCTAGAGCAAAGCGACATTACATTCCAGGCTGCATCTGGCATATTACCCATCGATGCCACAAACGAGAATTCCTTCTCCGATTTACAAAGGATCGCCATCGCTATTTACAGTGGTTGTATCAGGCCAGGAGGCAGTATGGTTTGACGATCTTAAACTATATGGTCACATCCAACCATGTTCACCTGCTTGTCTCTGATGATGGAGGCAGGGATACTATTCCCAATTCAATGCAATTGGTGGCTGGACGAACAGCGCAGGAATACAATAAGAGAAAGGATCGAAAGGGAGCCTACTGGGAAGATCGCTATCATGCTACGGCAGTAGAGAGTGACGATCATCTGGCACGATGCATGGCGTATATCGACACGAACATGATACGTGCAGGTGTGGTTAGCCATCCGTCATCTTGGCCGTTTTGTGGATATAATGAGATCCAGGAGCCTCGAAGGAAAAATGTGCTTATCAATTACAAAAGGCTGCAAGAGTTACTTGGAGCCGAGTCCTATGAGCAGCTGAGAAGTAGCCACAAAGGATGGATTCAGGAATACCTGGGAGATGGATTGAAAATCCGTCAAGACGAATGGACCGGGAGTATTGCCGTGGGGAGCAGGTCTTTCATAGAGAATGTGAAAGCACTCTTGGGCATCAGGGGCAAGGGAAGTCATAGAAAGCAGTGGAGGGTATCAGCTGCGGGAGGAAAATGTTCCCTATAATGCTCTTTTCGGGCCTAAAAAAGACGTTATAGGCCCTGAAAATACCTATTTCTGGGACATTAATTATGAATAATCAACAAATTGACTTGGCCCGACCCCAATTTACAAAGGTTCTTTATCTTCTTCGGTAATATTCAAGGTCTGATAGGTGGCCACCAGTATCCTGGCATTTCGTTGGGGATCTTGGGTGGTGACGATCTGAACATTATCCCCAAATATCCCATGAAGTTTGGCATTCCCCTGGGTTCGCAACTCGTCACGATCACAGAGAAACAAAGCTCGTTTTAACTGACCCGCCTGGGCCAATTTATAGAGCAACTGGGTGGCGATAATGGTTTTTCCGGTCCCGGTGGCCAAAGAAAGCAAGACCTTCCTTTCTCCCCTGACCATTTTCTCCAAGGCCGCCCGGATAGCCGCATCCTGAAAATAGTAGCGGGCCGCATCTCCCCCCTTATAGGGCATCAACAACGGCTTGGCCCGTTCCGAATCAAGAGAGAAATTTATTATCTTTTCATATCTTTTTTTGAGGTCTTCCGGACTCGGAAACGCCGAGAAGGGTAAGGCATCTCGAATAAGGCCGGTGTCGTCGGCATATTCGGCAAAAAGGTGTCCATTGGAGGAGAAGATAAAGGGTACATTGAATTTTTTCTTATAGTTTTTGGCCTGCTGAATTCCCAAAGAAGGCAATTTATCCTCCGCCTTAGCCTCCAGGAGAGCAATCGCCAAGGGAGGTTTCCCTTCCAGGACAGGCAGACAAAGCAAATAATCGGTCCGCCCTTTTCGCTTCCTGGGTTTCCCGTCAATGATGTCAACACCGCCAGGTGTCTTCTCTTCTCTGATCAAGACATCCGTCCAACCGCTGTCAAACAAAGCCGGGTTGATCAGTTCAATCCTGGTCAGTCGTTCATCCCTGGACATGGTTTATTTCTTTCGAATAAATTAGGAATTTTTTCAAATGGAATTACCTAATGCATGCTTTACGATATTACTTCAATCGATTTAATTTTTTTGATTTCTTTTCTTTGGAATATTCAGCTTGGGTTTCACGAAGTTCAAGCTGGTCCGCCGGAACCTTAACCACTTTACCATCGCGCCAGATAGCAAGAGGTTCACGGGCACGTTTATGGTCGGCAATCACTTCGGAAACCGCTTCTTTAAGGGCCTCGAAAGCTAATATTTCCATAGGGACATCTGACAAGTCAAATTTTCTTTTTTTCATTTTCTTTCCAGCTTATTGAATAAATATTCAAATAAATCCCTATCCACAACTTGCAATAAACCTGATTTTTCAAAAGCGATTATCTTAGGAAAAAATTCCGAATTGTCATAGATGGCCCAGAAATCTAATATCGGACGGTATAGGTTGAAAAGATTTATAAGGCCTTTGTTGAAGCGACGGCGAACAACTCCTTCCGGCACTTGATGACCTCCATTCCTAACCCTCCCGGCGATTCGTTCCAATGCCAGATCTACACTGGGAATCCATAAAAAATAAAGATGGATGCGGTAGCCTTTATCTTTTAAATTAGTCAGAAGTTTGAAGTGCATTTTACCTGACAAGGTGGTCTCGAAACCAAAATCTTCCAGACGGTTACCAAGGGAATAAATTTGTTTTAACATGATTCGACCGGCCTGAATAGCAGCTCGTTCAGGGGCAAAGGGAGATAATCCGCCGGCAATCAAATCGGCATTAACAAACTCCCGACATTTGACATAATTAGGGAGAAATTCTTTGGCAAAGGTGGTCTTACCGGCTCCGTTTGGACCGGCAATAATGTAAAGATTGGGCCGCTTAGCAATATGTTTCACTTAATCCCTCTTTAGGATCCGAGGCATTTGAATAATTCCTCTTCGGTAAAACGAAAATGGCGGTTGGGTTCTTTGAAAGGGGAGTTGATAACAGGGTTTTCGATGACGACCTGTTTCACCTCATAGGCTCCATGAAAAGGTTAACGAGAAATAAATGATGATTCGGAAATTAATTCCTTTATATATCCAAGAAGAAAAAAGTCAAGTTAAATCATTAAATTAAAATCAATTAACCAAGCAGACAACAAAAGGCGATGGGTCTATTAAAAAATTGGGGGCATTCTTAATCCGACATTCAATTATTCTTGGTGTGGATGTGCTTTTAAAAAATCATGGGACGTTGCCACTTTGAAGATCGGGTAGATGGCTGAGTTCCGGTAGGCCTCCATAAACTGTTCGTGGATTTCCCGCTTATAGGCAGCACTCAGATCCTCCAGGATAATCGTATAAAAATCGTGGCAGACCGCATCAAAGGCGGTGGCGAGTACGCAGAAGTGCGTATTGATACCGGCTACCGCTACCGTATCTATACCGAGCGTGCGCAGTGTTTGGTCAAGGTCGGTTTTGAAGAAGGCACTGAACCGCCTCTTGGGCAGAATCACATCCCCCGGTTCAGGTTCAAGTTCAGGCAGGACGCGCTCACCCTCTGTCCCTTGGAGAGAATGGGGCTTCATCCTTCCCTTAAAGATAAAGTCTCTTTCGAGAAAGCTGTCGCAGGCAAAGATCACCGGTATGGATCGGCTTCTGCATCTCTTCAGAAAATCGCGCAGCGGCGCAATGATTCGTGCCTCCTCTCTGTCCGGCCCTTTCCCGGTTACAAAGCTATCGACAAGCATATCCACAACAATTACTGCCGGCTTCACGCTCTCTGCCCTTCACCCATTACTGTTGTTCCCCATTCTCAACTGTTCCACAAGAACTTGCTTTTGCCTGGATTGAGTATAAAATAGGGTAAGAAGAGGATCAAGAAGAAAGATAGGGCCAAATCAATTCGCCCTCGTAAAAAGTATAGCCAGGATTAAACATATGCTGTATAATCGCCCCGGTAAGTCATTGTGGAAACAGGAATCCGCTCAGAGGTCCGTATGAAAAAAGAGATACCGAACTTTTATCCCGGGCAGGGGTGCTTCTTCTGCGGACAGAAGAACCGGGCCGGCCTCGGATTGAAATTTTTCATCGACGAAGAAACAAACGTGGTGTCTACCGAATATCTCGCTTCCCCACCTTTCGCCGGGTTGGGCAACATCCTCCACGGCGGGATTCAAGCAGGGCTTTTCGATGAGATTATGGGCTGGACGGCCCATTACCTTACCGGGCAGATGGGAGTAACCTCGGAGATTAATGCCCAGTTTCTGAAACCGGTCTATCTGGGAAGGAGATTATCAGTCTTTTGCCGTGTTGCCGCCCGCCTTGATCGGACCGTCAGGTTAGAAGCCAGGATTGAATCACTAGCGGGTGAAGTGTTGGCCCAGGCCTCAGGCGCCTATCGTCTCCTGCCTAAGAAAAAATTTGAGGCACTGGTCAAGGGACCGGAATTATGAAAGCAGTCTTCGATTTCCATCTCCATGTAGGTACGAAAGAAAACTGGACACCGTGGGTGATCGATTTCTTTAGAAAAACCTGTCCTTTCTATTACGAACATTTTTCGGATCGGATCACCCCAGAGGGTGTTGTCTCCTATCTCCGGAGTCAGGGGGTGGATCGGGCAGTGGTGCTCTCCGAGTATGCGCCCAAGGCGACCGGTGTGGTCACAAATGAATTCACCTCAGCCTTCTGCCAGAACCATGCAGAGCTCATCCCTTTTGGCTCGATTTGTCTTTACAACGGGATAGACGTCGCTGAACAGGCAGAACATGCCGTCAAGAAACTTGGGGTAAAAGGCTTCAAGATGCTGCCCACCTATGCCCACTTTTATCCCAATGACGAAAAGCTCTTTCCTTTCTACGAAGCGGCCCAGGCATTCAAGACCCCGCTTATCTTTCACACCGGAACATCAATATTCAAGGGCTCCAGGGTTAAATACGGAGACCCTCTGTTCCTGGACGATGTGGCGGATACATTCCCGAATCTCACCATTATCCTTGACCATGGAGGTCGTCCTTTCTGGTATGACCGGGCGAACTGGCTTCTCACGCGTCATGAAAACATTTTCATCGGCCTGACCGGCATCCCCCCGGCCCACCTCTCCCGGTATTTTCCAAGGCTCGAAAAATACCAGGATCGGTTTATCTTCGGGAGCGACTGGCCGGGTGTTCCCTCCATTAAGACGCAGGTGGAAAGGATTTATAGCCTTTCTTTCAGCAATGAGATAAAAGAGAAGATACTGTCCGAAAATGGCCTGAGGGTCTTGGGGATCTCCGGAGCTCTGTGAGATGGGAATTCCCCTCCGAAAAAGAGTTATTCAAAAACCATAGGCTTCTTTCATAATTTTAAACAAATCAGTATTGTGCCTCCAGCCCTTAATCTTCTCAGAGCCCGGACCAATTCCCCAGAGGAAAAGAGGACTGGCCGTATGGGAATCCGTCGCCCATCCTATTCGGTGATGAAGTCTCAAAACAAAAGCGATCCCAGCATTTCCATGACGAGATAAATGCCTGGGATCAACCTTCTTGAAGGGATTCTCCTGGATTACCTTCACCTCGTCCTCGGTTAAATCGAGATCATAGTGTTCTTTCATAACCGCTTTGATTTTTTCCGCTGACGGATTATCCCCTAATTCCTTATCTCTTTTCAAATAAGAGCCCTTAATCTTGGAGATGGCCTTAAGATTTATCCCTTCATATTCTCTACTGGTAAGAGTATAGGGAAGCACAACAAGACCTCCGGTTTCATGGTCTGCCGTGATAATCAGCAGAGTGTCCGGGTTGGCTTTCTGGAAACCATAGGCAACCCTAATCGCCTCATCAAAGGCCAGGGTATCAGAAATAACAGCACCGATATCGAAAGCGTGGGCTGCGTGGTCGATTCTCCCGGCCTCAACCATCAGGAAAAATCCGTTCTCATTTTTATTTAGAAGATCAAGGGCTTTTGACGTCATTTCAGCAAGGCTTGGTTCTGTACTCCCATTACGGTCGATCTCGAAAAGCATATTACTTGGGTTGAATAGCCCGAGTATTTTCTTTCCCTCTGCTTTCTTCATCTCTTCTGCGGTTTCAACGACGTCATATCCATTTCCCCGGGCTTCGTTGAGAAGGTTTCGTCCATCCTTTCTCTTCCCTTTTGCTGCCTCGGGAAGAAAGAATTCTTTTCGCCCGCCAAAGAGAATGTTCACCTCCGATTTAACCAATTGCTCTGCAATCCTTGCTTCCTCTGACCGATGCCCCACATGAGCCACAAAACCGGCTGGAGTTGCATCGGTTATTCCAGAGGTCGTCACTAGACCGGTTGCTTTCCCCTTTTCTCTGGCCATCTCGAGGATGGTCTTCAGAGCCTTGCCGTCAGGTCCGAACCCGATGGACTTAGAGAGCACCTTCACCCCTGTTGCCATCTGGACAGCAGCTGCCGCCGATTCCGTAACCGTACTGTCTGCTGTATCGTTGATCATATAGGCCGTCTGGCCCATATCCATCACCTCGGTCATTACAAGATTCTTCCCCAGTTGCCTGGTGGTATAAAGCCAGGCGACGTGCACATGAGCTGGTCCCATCCCATCACCAATCATAAGGATGATGTTCTTTGCCTGTCCGGCAAATGAAAGAACAGAGAAGGAAAGGATGATGATAATAACAATAGGAGCCAACAGTATTTTCCTCACCTTATCCATCATTTCATACCTCCTTAGTCGTTTTTTCAAATGGACTTCGGTCCTTCCTTGACAGTGAAAATGCTGATATTTTTTGATAAAAAATTGCTTTAGTCTGGGACGAGTAATGTTATAGGGATCAAGTCTCCTCTTGGCTCTTGCTGATAATTGTTGATTTCAGCAATGGAACGGGCTCTGGCAGAGGGAGTCCCTGCAGCAAGAACACGAGTCCGCTTGACAGGACCACGGCTATACCGAGCATCAGAATGCCAAACCTGAAGCTCAGCAGGTCTCCGGAAAGGCCAAGGAGATAGGGCACTACGCCCCAGCCGATTATTATACCGATCCCCAAGATGAAACCCGTGGCCATGCCCCTCACCTCCATCTCAAAGATCCTCGAAATCGTAACAAGTCCAACAGGGAAAAACCCGTAAATAAAACTTGCCTGTAAGAAAAGGGCGAGGCCCATAAACTTTGTACTTACCAGGGCAACGGAGATGGTGAAGACCCCTGAAATAACCAGGAGGGAAACCATTAGTTTCTGCAGGCTGAACCGGTTAACGAGAAAACCGGAGCTGACTGCAACAACTACCCCTCCGATCCTTGATAGGCCGAAAATGGTATTGGCGTAAGCTATATCCAAAAATAGCTCTTTTGTAAGATACAAAGGGACTATGAAATAGACCCCCATGCTGGTTCCCGCTGCAAAGGCCCAAATGACGCTCATGAGCCAGAGTGACCTCTGCCTAATAAAGCTGCCGAGCACAGCCCTATTGACCCGTCCGATCTTCAGTTCATCGAACAGAAAATAAAAGATCAAGGCAGTAAGAATAAAAGCGACTCCTACCACGTTGAAGATTCCCCTCCAGTTAAAAAACTGCAGAAGAAAAAGAGCAACAAAGGACGCCGCGAATACGGCTATCGAGGCTGCGGAATCATGAATGGCAATCGATCTCCCCCACAACTTCTCCTCAAAATAACTCGTAATCAGAGGTATCGCCGAAGG
>Ga0209777_10003225_pt1 | contig 20499 bp, 15 predicted proteins | sample FrelakmetHBP12HB_FD_187147 | JGI IMG/M metagenome (GOLD analysis project Ga0209777, IMG submission 187147) | Freshwater lake sediment microbial communities from the University of Notre Dame, USA, for methane emissions studies -HBP12 HB (SPAdes)... | ecosystem: Environmental > Aquatic >...
CGATGGTGAATGTGGCGGCGGGCCTCCTCCCGGAGGGCACTTGAACTCCGAAATGAAGTAGGATCCGCCCGATTCCGCGCCGGTCACCAGAAACGCAGACTGATCTCCCGGCCCGTTATAGGCCGGGCCCGTTCCTGCCGGCACGTGCTTGACTTGATTTAGATTCGACATAGCTCTAATACCTTTCCTGTTTAAGTGAGTGATGAATGTTTAGCTGGCAATGAAATTGGTTCGACGAATCATGGCATGCCCCCTTACGCAATCGGGATGCGGCTCGCGTTAGCGGTGAGCCAGGCGTCGAAGTTGAGCAGCTCGGGGTTGAGGGACCGTGAGACTGCGGCGTCCCGGCTGCGAAGAAACTCCTCGCCGAGAATGGCCTGGAACTGGAACATGTTGCCGAGATCTTCCGCCCCGGGAAAGCCGAGGCCGCGGTAAACATCGAACGGCACGTCCTGAAAATTGACTTTGCGCCCGAGCGCGCGCGTCATCTTCGCCGCCATCTCCGCGCCCGACAGGATCTCGCCGGCAATGCCGAACCGCTGGCCGACCGTGCCGGCACCGCGACGAAACAGACCATAGGCGCACCGTCCAATGTCCTCGGCCGCGATGCCCGGGAGCCTGACGCCGCCGAGCGGCAGAGCGAGCGCGAGCTCGCCATCGGGACCTTTCCGCGGCCCCATGCCAAAGTAAATGAAGTTCTCCCAATAAAACGCGGCCAGCAGGTAGGTTGTTGGTGCCGCCTCTTCGGCAAAAACGCGATCCACGTAGCCCTTGGAGTCGAAGTGCGGAACCTTGTACTTGCCATGAAGCGTCGGCAGCCGCGTGTCGCTGAGCGGCACCCACCTGCGCGTGTCTTCGAGCGTGGACCAGACGACGTGCTGCACGCCGGCTTTCCGCGTCGCGCGAGCCATCGCCGTAGCCTGCGCGCCTTCGCGTTCCGCTGAGAAGTGCTCCCAGAAGTTCGTGACGCAGAAGACTCCGAACGCTCCGGCCATTGCCCGCTCCAGGCTCGGCGGATCGTCGGCGTCTCCGGCCACGACTTCCACCCCCAGCCTGGCGAGCGCGAGGGCCTTCTCGGAGTCGGTCTTGCGCGTGATCGCCCGGGCGACGAATGGCCCGTTGCGATCCGTGGCGATCGCGCGAGCGAGTCCTCCGCCCTGCGCACCCGTGGCGCCCATGACTGCGATAACCTTTTTATCCGGCATAATATTTCTCCGTCTCTATGCGTTTCCTGTTGTTTTCTAACCTAGCCCCAAGGGTACGTCCGACGGCTTCGATTGTCAAATAAAACTTATTGAGTTGTTTAGGCACAATAATTATACGTTGCGCCCCCTGGGGATGGGCGGGCCCAAGCGATTTGAGGAAAAGGTGAAAACCCGAAAGGCTGAAACGCTGAAATCGAAGGCGGCACCGGGAACGGCCACCTCGGCGAGGCGGCCCTACCTCGGGGTGCCGCCGGCTAGGTGGCGGCGTAGGGCTGTGCGGCCTGGCCGGGGATAATGGCGAGCGAACGTTGGGTAACTGTGTACGAGCGTCGCTCAGTTGCCACCGGCACTTTATGCAAATGCTTTCAAGTGTGCTACTCTATGAGCCATGACCACCATCCATGAAATCGCGCCCGACTTGTTTCGGCTCTCCATTTACGTTCCGGACTTCGACATGCAGTTCAATCATTTCCTCGTGCGCGACGAGGAGCCGCTGCTCTTTCACGCGGGGTTCAAGGGGATGTTCCCGGCCTTGCGGGAAGCTGTCGGCACGCTGATTGATCCGGCGAAACTCCGGCATATCGCCTGGAGTCACTTTGAATCCGACGAATGCGGCGCGCTCAACGACTGGCTGCAACTGGCGCCCCAAGCCCAGCCAGTCTGCACGCTCGTGGGCAAGCTGGTGAGCGTGGATGATTTCTCGATCCGCCCCGCGCGCGGCATGACGGCCGAAGATGTCCTGAGCACGGGCAAGTATCGCTACCGGTTCTATCGTTCACCGCACATTCCGCACGGGTGGGATGCCGGGGTGTTGTTTGAGGAAACGCGCAAGACGTTGTTCTGTTCTGACCTCTTTCATCATTTCGGCAACGTCGCGCCCGTGACCTCGTCGGACTTGATTGAGCCGACGCGGAAGGCGATGCAACAAATGCAGCAAGGCCCGTTGGCTGGCTACATGGTTTACACGCGACAGACCGAAGGGGTGTTGCGGTCGCTGGCCGACCTGAAGCCGGAAACGCTAGCCGTCATGCACGGCTCGTCCTATGTCGGCCAAGGCGACCGGCTGCTCACCGGCTTGGCCGGAGTGATCAAGGAAACCTTCGATCGGACTTGAAGGTCAGCCGCCGGGGAAAAAGAAAACCTGAAAGGCTGAAACGGGGCCGTCGGGCGCGGCTCGCCCTATATGGGCCAAGACGACCGGCTACTCACTGACCTGAGGGGTACGACCGTGAGGAGCCTGCGGAGCCACCTGCTGGCGGTTTGTGAACCAAGTGAACCAAGATATGCTAGGCCGTAGCCCCTTCCCAACCCTGGAGAACACCCTAAAAACCGCCATATCTTGGTTCAATTGCCGCCAGAACTCCTGAGTTCCTGGACAAGTTGCCGCCAGCGGGACGTTTGGGTTTCTTGGTCCCCGCAGGAGACCAGCACCCGCAAACTCCTTTCGCTGAACGAGTGGATTTCAAGCGGGGCGGGCGGCCTCAGCAGGCCGGCTTGAATCTCAGCGGGCAATTGCAGAAGGTTCATGACCTGGGTGACACGCGCCCGCGAAATGCCTTCCCGGGCCGCGATTCTCGCCTTGTTGAGCTTGGCATCGTGTTCCATCTGTTGGCGCCACGACTGTGCCAACAGAAACGGATGCACGCGCAGTTCCTGCCCCTGAGATCGCTCCTCGGTCGCGGGGGAGAGGTCCTCCAGGATGCGCGTTGGGAAGGGAAGTGGATGGACGACGAAAGGCTTTGCGCCCCACCGCGAAAAGGGTATGCTGACGGTGAGACAGAGATCCCAGCAGGTTCGGATTTTAGCCGCGCCTGCGGAGCCACTTTTGCTGCGGAAATCAAAAAAATTGGAGTCTCTGACACAGCCCTGACACAGGAAAAGGCTCAAACCGAACGGTGGGCAGTGGTTCTCAGGGTCGAGCAAGGCGAAGCTCTCATGCAGCACGACCAAGTCTTGCGAACGAAGCCAAAGCCGGAGGACGTGGACGTTTCAGCCTTTGCCAAGCCGAAAGCCCCTAACTTTCAGGGGCCTTTCTTCAACGAAGATTAGCCAGTCGAGCAGCCTTTCAACCGCACCCGGCGCTTTGCCGCTTGTCGGCTCTGTCCCGCCCGCCAGCCGGTATCCCCAGCCGTTGGCGCCGGGTGGCGACGGCTCGGACCGTGCGCCCCAAGTGCTGGGCCACGGCTTTGTCCGGTCGCTGCCCCAGCAGCGCATCGTCTTCTGCAGTCCAGTGGCGGCACGGAGATTGGAGACCCAGTTGGATTCTTCTCTGGCGCACGCTGGAAATGCCGCGCCACAGCCTGCCGGCCAACTCCCTGTCTGAAGCCGTGCCCAGCAGCGCATCCTCCGCGGGCTGCCAGGGCCTTAGCCGAACATATTCTCGGCCCGGCCGCAAAATACCAAGCCGTAGGCGTCGGCGCTTCACTGCCAGCCGGCTCAGGCCCAGCAACCTCGCAACCTGTGCATCGGGACGCTCACTCAGCAATTTGTCGTCAGCGCGCGTCCACTGGTGTTTCTTGGAATTGAAAATGGGAATGTGTCCGGCACGCCGGCGGGCTGCCACGCTCTGGACGCTTCGCTTGAGCCGGCGCGCCAGCCGCCGATCCGGCATGGTGCCCAGCAGTTCCTCTTCCGCCCGGCTCCAGAAGCGTCCATGAGGGCGAAAGGGCGCGAGGCCCAGTTTGCGCCTGCGCTTCATGATCGTTCGCCTTGATCGCCCGAGGCTTTGCGCCAAGGCCCGATCGGTCATTGTGCCCAAGAGCCGATCTTCGTCAGTGGTCCAATGCTGCGTTCCCACACCGTCATTCTATTCCCAAAACCTCCTCTCGATCAAGTGCGAGCCTGACGTATGGGCGACCCGTTTTCCCCACGCAGCGTCAATTAATTGCCTCAATAATAAGGGGCAGGTGGTGGGTACCGCATACGACGCGTGGGTCATTAACGACAACAGGCCGCCTCAGATTGTGGGATGGGCATTCACAGATTCTCTTCTTCCACTGCCGGCCCCATGAGATCGTGACCCTCCGGCTGGGAGGTGAAGCCAAAGGGCGGAATCGGCGCATTCGGCCACCGCCGCCATGCCGGAGGGCGCTTACCGACCAAGTGTGCGACCGCCTCTCGACATGTCGTCTGGGGCGTGAACAATCTTAGAACGTTGCAGTCCAGCCAGAAGCGTAAGGGCAGGGCGAAGGTTCGTCTTCACCGTCTGATTCGGCGTGTTCAATGGAAGACGACTTTTGCGGCTGGATCAGCCTTGTAGATCACCTCACGCCCGGGCTGCCATTGTCCGTCTTTTAGATGCTCTGTCTTCACGCGTAACGCGCCATCGGGCAAAAGTTAGCTTTCGCCCTGGACTTCCGTTACACCGCCACTGGTACCCGCGACCACTTCGTGCGTGCTCAGTTTGCCGTCCTTGAAACTAACGCTACCCACAGTCATGAAGCCCGCCGTTGAGATATAATCGGGTCTGGGATTTCTAATCGGTTCAATGAGGGGATGATCGCACTGCGGTTCAACGCCGCCCAACAACTGAACGAACCATCCTTTCGTATATTCAATACTGCAGAATAAGCACACAACACGTTTTACGCTAGAGGACCTTGTGCCCCGGCACCTCGCAATCAAAACCGAAAAAACCATGCCAAACGGATCGGCCGCCAAGGCTCATTTGTCAAGGCCCCGCCGCTCAAAGCCCTGTCGCCCAACGATGGCGAATCGCTCAGGAGGTGGAAACGGAAACCCGGCTTACGGCCTCAGGAATTTCTCCACCTGCGGCGGCCCGCTGAGATAGCCGAGGGAGGCGAGGAATTCGTCCGCGCGTTTCATGGTCTGGAGGAAGAACTCATTGTCGCCGAAGCCATAATTGAAGAAGCCGTGATTCTGGCCGTCGAAGCCGACAAGTTCGCAGCGGTTTCCGGCGGCTTTCATCTTCGCGGCAAAAGCCTCCGCGGTGGCGAATGGGACGACGGTGTCGGCGCGGCCATGGAAGATAATCATCGGCGGTTCGCCCGGGCGGACGTGGTGAGCAGGGGAAAGCTGCTGCGGCTCGACCCCCAGTTGCTTGGCGGTAAGCCGTGAGCCCAGGCTCCCATTGGTCTGCCCCTCCAGTGGCCCCAGCACGAGCACGGGATTGAAAAGCACTGCCGCATTCGGCGTCGCGCTGATGAAGGTGTCCTCGCCAGTCTCATCCAGGCCCGGCACGACGGCGGTGCAGGCGGCAAGCTGGCCGCCGGCCGAACCGCCGGAAGCAACAATTCGATTAGGATCGATGCCCAACCGCGCGGCGTTCTTGCGGAGCCAGCGGATCGCGGATTTGGCGTCCGCCACACACTGCACCGGTTTGGCCAATTGCCGCGATGCCACCCGGTAGTCGGCCGTGATCGCCACCATGCCGCGCGAGGCAAAATACTGGCACTCCTTCTCAAATTGCTGAGGGGAACCCGAGGTCCATCCGCCGCCAAAGAAGAACACAATCGCCGGGCGGCGGTTCGTGGCGGCGTGGTCCTTCGGGGTGAAGATATAGAGTTGGAGGTTCGTCGGGCCGATGGTCTTGTAGGTTTCCGCGCGCGAATCCGGCATGACCGGAGGATAGGTGCGCATGGCTGTGACCCACGCGGGCGTCGCCTGCCCGCCAAAGAGCAAGCGGGCCGACAACGCCAGGGCCAACCCGGCGCACGGGAGGAGGCTGGGGCTTGAAGCGCGGGTTCTTTGGTGGCGTGTCATAATTCTGTTCCGCAGCCATACTCGAATCATGTCCCGGCGAAGTCAAGAATGCCCTGGTGGTGCTGTTCTGCATTGAGGTGCTTGGGGGGCGGCGACTACTCTCTCGAACAGACATCATGACACTCTCCGAAAGCAAAACGGGTCCAGGTCGGCCACAGACTGTTCACCAACCAACCCGCGCGAGGTTTTCCCCCAGCTCGCGTTTCTGGCCGGTTCTTGGCGCGGCCGCGCTTTGCGGCCTCCTGGTTTCCTGCGGCAGCAAGACTGAAACGCCACCGGCGCCTCCAGCCCCGGAGACTAATGCGACGCCGTCGGCTGCGGCGGTCTCACCCGAGCTGGCGAAGTTGGTGGGCAAATGGGAGCGGCCCGACGGCGGCTACATCGTCGAGATCAAAAGCGTGGATCCCAGCGGCAAGCTGGACGTCGCCTATTTCAATCCCAACCCGATCAATGTCTCGCGGGCCGCTGCCTGGCGCGATAAGGGGGCGACCAGGGTCGTCATCGAGCTGCGCGACGTAAACTATCCCGGCTGCACCTATACTCTGGAACACAACCCGCAGGCCGACCAGTTATTTGGGCAATATTACCAGGCCGCCGTGCAAGAGACCTACGAGGTCGTATTTTCCCGCCTGAAGTGAATTCCGCGACCCAATTACAATAGCCGTCCTGGCAAACTACGTGGCTTTGTGCAGGCCGGTCGGCTGCGCATGGGCGACAATGGCCGGATCCAGGAGATCGTTCCAGACTTTTACGACTTCAGCCTCCGCCCGGCGCCGGTCGATTCGCAGTTCGGAAAGGACGCGCGGCATGACGGCGCTTGCTGGCTGTACGGCGCTGTGATGCCAGCGCGGCTCGGCGGCTCCGAAATGCGGGTGGACGCCTACGACCCCAGTGCGGCTCGTGTGCCGGAATGCGGCAATGAGAATCCAAAAGCAGGGGACAAGCCGGGGAGAACCATAGATGGGCAGATGGACACGGATTCGGCGGGAGAAAGCGAGGCAACAGGAAGGACTTCAGAACAGCGGACCAGGGGACGACTGACCGGAGGCGGGGGCTGGAGATGACAAACTCCCCGGCAACCGCAACCAGCCTCAATGAGCTTGCTGGCCGGACCAACCTCCGTTTGGACGTGTTCCGGAAGGACGCTTGCTCCGGCAAGCTGCCTTCCACCCGTTTACCATAAGCCCGACTTACTTTACGAGGTCCGGTGGAGGCTGGAGGCGCCCCCAGGAGTCTCCCATGACTGTCCCATGAGTCTCCCATGTGTCTCCCCCGTTAACTTTATCGGTTTTGCTTATGCATCTAAGGCTCCAGCAGCGGTGTCCCAATATAGGACACCTTCGCTCCCGCACAGCCCGAAATGCGATCATCCACGCCACCCTCTTCGTTGCCAGCAGTGGACTGACCCGGCTAAGAGCGGGCTGAAAAGCTGAAATTGGGAAAGCAGAAATCGCCGGGCGGACGGCGCGGCGGTCAGCGGTTGCTTCTTGCCCTCCCCATCATCCTGTTCATTGCGCCCTTGTTCCGTAATGCCCCTGGTTTTCGCTTGCCGCTTTCCGTCCTCCGGTTTCAGGTTTCAGCTTTTTGCTTCATGCCCAAGCAGCGGAATCGGCGAGGCTCCGGCCAGCCGAAGCTAGAAGGCCCCAATTCCGAGCCCAGCGCCACCGCCAGACGGTTTGGGGACCCAAGGGCAGGGGGGGGCCCTTGGGGCACACCCGTTGAATTAGTTGTAACATGCTGTTAATAAATGATTTAGCTTGTACGAGCTCGGCAGCACCCCCATTACCATGGGGATGCAAACTGCTGTTCCTGACATTCCCCATTACCTCATCACCCTGGTCGAAGCTCTGCGCGCTAAGCTGCGCGACCGAGACTTCTTGTCTCGCCATCGAGTGCGGCCTCAAGATTTCACCCGCCAGCGCCAACTGACTTTCCCACTGCTGATGCTTTTTCTCCTGCAGCAAACCGTCAAGTCCATCCAACGCCATTTGCACGAGTTTCTCGATGATCTGGCCCAAGGCCAGCTCTTTGAACCGGTCACCAGCGGGGCGGTGACTCATGCTCGATCCAAGCTCAGAGAAAGCGCCTTCAGCGAATTGAATCGCGACTGCGTGCTGCCCGCCCTCTATGGCTCGGAGCATCCGGTCCGACGCTGGCGGGGACACCGACTGGTGGGCTTCGACAGTTCCCTGGTGCGCCTGCCGGAGAGCCAGGAATTGGGGCAAGCGTTTGGCTGGCAAGAAGTTTCCAATCAAAACGGGACCACCGGCACCCGCTATCCGGAGGCGCGCCTGTCGGTCGTCTATGATTTGCTCAACCGGGCCGGCTGGGACACTCGGCTGGAACCCAGCACCGTGGGCGAAGTGGCTTTGGCCAGCCAGCAGTTGGAGCATTTGCAGCCCGGGGATATTGCGATCAATGATCGCGGTTTCACCGGTTATCTCTATCTGGCTCGGGTGGGGCAGCAGCAGGCGCATTTTATTGCTCGCTGTTCGACCGGTTCCTTTCTGGCGGCCCAAGAGCTGTTTCGGCTCAACCGCGCCAACCAAAGCAAAGTCGTCTGGCTCTTCGCCCTGTCGGACCAGAAGGCGGAGTGCCAGCGGCTGGGGCTGCCCTTGAAGATGCTGGTGCGTTTTGTGAGCTTGCGCCTGCCGACCGGGGAATTGGAAGTGCTGGCCACCTCGCTCCTGGAGGAAGAACGGTATCCCACGGAGGAGTTTTTGATCGTGTATCATTGGCGCTGGGGACACGAGACCTTCTATCTGATGCTCAAGGGCCGGCTGGAACTGGAGAATTTCAGCGGGCGGACGGTGGAGGCGGTGCGGCAGGATGTTCAGGCGGCGGTGCTGCTGGCTAATTTGGAGAGCGTGCTCAGCGAGCCCGCTCAGGCCGCCCTGAGCGAGCTCAGCACGACCGCCACCCAGTCCCGCCAAGTCAACCGTTCCAATTCCTATCACGCGTTGAAGGACCAGGTGCTGGACTTGCTGTACCGAGACATTCCCACTCCCACAGTCATTAACCAGTTGCTGCGCCTCTTTAAAGGCAGTCCGGTGGCGGTGCGTCCCAATCGCAAAGTGCCCAGACGCCGCAAACCTTCGTTTCACCGGTCGTATCATTTCCAAAGACGGGTCAAGAAAACGGTATTCTGAACTTTATGAGCCTAATTCAATGGCAGTGGCCCCTTGGGGGGGCCTATCAGCTTCTTTATGTCACAAATAGTCCTGAAGGCAAGGGACAGGAGGCGGTCCTTGTCGAGCGGCCCGGTAAACGGCGCTCGGATACCCCCCTCGCAGCGTGCGCGGCGTGGGCCGGAGATGACAAACTGCCGGCGCGCGAGGCACCGTGAACGGCTGGCTGGGCAGACCAACCTACGGTTGACCCGTTCCCGGACCAGTACCGAGGCTCCGGACGCTTTCCCAGGGGTGGACCGGCGGCGCAACAAGTGGCCTCAAGGCTTGTGCCGGAGGAAAAAGCACTGGCTGTAAACCCCAGCAGCCACTTTCAACGAGCAGTCGGCGAGCATTGGAGCCGACTACCAGTGGTCAGCAGCAGTTTGAATAGTCAGGACTTGCGTGGCCGAGCGACGATTCTCGGCACCACAGGTGAAGGCCCCGCAGCCGTTGCTGGTGAAGTTCCTGTCGGCGGCGCAGGCAAAGGCCTCCCGCTTTGGGCCAAGAAGACGCTGCAATTGCCCTCATTATAGCTTACGCCACTTGCCGTTTGCCAGCATCCAGCCAAATTCCGCTTCCGGGTCGTAAGGACTTCCCAGATAGCCATCTATGGAGTCTTCTAGCGAAAAGCGGCCAGACTTGTATTCCACGGGCCAATTCATGTCCTTTGCTCTCCTGTTCGCTCTGTAAGCTGAAGCGGATACCCATCCATCATGGGTGCCACTACGCATCGCTCCTGAGGGGCACTCGAAACACACCCGAAGAAGCAACATTACTCTTATGTTGTCCTCAAGGCGCGCAGGAAGAGCGGAAACTTGGCGCAGGGCCGACTTAATTATGTCCGGATTACTAAGCTGCAGGCGCTTGGCCATTGAGACGTAATGTCCCCACTCCCGAGCAGACGGTTCGTCTTTCGCCTCCGCGATTACTGGCAGCTGTTTTAGATCACGCACAAGCTGGTCACTCGCTTGATAAGGCGTCGCCTGCGCTGTCGGAGATCTTAACCGGGAGCAGTGAAAGATAGTAAAGCTGAGGACGAGCAATGCCACCAAAGCCAGTGCCGTCAATTTCTGATTCATATTGCAACCAGTTGCGGGGCCACTTCCGCTACGGTGGCGGGCTTGGGGACGCGCCGTCGGCCATCAGAATTGGCGATGCCCGCATGTGAGACTACAGAAGTCCAAGTCTCCCGCTGCAACATCTTTCTGGAACCTCTGTCATGCACAACCTGCGTGCTGCCGCAAAACGTCCGAGTTCTCTGCGCCTCTATATCCGCCACGAGCGGCCGAATACCGGTTTGAAGTAGCCTCCGATTTACGCAGGGTCCGCACGTAACAGAGCCTTTCCCGACTAGACGGTTCATGGCTTTGACTTCGAGTGCCTGTCCACCACTGGCCGCCAATCCGTACTACTATTTGTCATCGTACTCCAAATCTTCTCCTGGAGCCGTATCCTTAAACTTTGCCTCTTGCGCTGGACAGCAGCAATTGAATACGACAGACCACGAATTCTTACCAACGGGTTCATATGTGGCGGCTCCTGTCTCCCACCAGGATGGAGCGTCCGTTACGCCCCGGTTTGTTCCCCAGCCAGGGATCGGCTCTGCTGGCCAGAGAATCTCAAGATTGCCGGTGACCGAGATGGGGAAGAATTTTACCTCGCGCACGATCTTAACGAAGCCCTTTGATTTTGGATGAAGAGGATAGCATGACTGATTTACGTCGTAGTTGGACCATTTATAGATATTGGTTGCCGCTACTAGCTGAACCTCCTCCCAGAGTTCTACCTTTAAATGATCATCCTTCTTAAGGTCACAACTCAGACCAAACCACTCGATAGTTAAGTGCTGGACAATAAAACCGTCGGACTGCGGGGTGTTTTCCAGCCCGATCTTGTACAATACGTCAATGTCCCTGCAACGGTTGAAATGGCCTCCCAAGCGCTTGATCCAAATAAGGCCATTTCGATCAATGCCACTGATGGGTGTATTGCCGACGAACAAATAGAGATTCGGGCCAGCAAGTTCTTTCACCGGATCTCTGCTCAGCCACCTTCCGGTGCTCGGGTTGTAAAAGCAGTGTGCTGTTTGCGTGAGCAGCATCCAGGCGATGAGGGTGAGGGCTGGTGTTGTGGATCTTGTCATGATGTGGATCTTCATAGGTTTATCTTTGCGTCGTTTGCTGTCGTTCTTTCAGTGTGGGGGCTACCGGAAGGAACTGATGCTCCTCTAGTTCGAAGGCTCGCAAGCATCACCTGGTAGCCCCGGCAGGCGGGCGCGAACCGGGCTGCCGCCGCGAAAGCCTCCGCCGCTTCCGGCAGCCTGCCAGCCTCCCGCAGGCACATCCCGCGTATGGACAGGAAAACGGCCAGTTCTTCTGGAGGCGTTAGCGATTTCAAATAACCCTCGGCCGCCTCCTCTGCCGGGGTAACCTCCAAGGGCCAGTGGCGGTAGTAGTCATCGGTAAAGCGGTTGACTCCCTGGCCAGCCGCCTCAATGTTGAATCGTTCCTGCGCGTCTTCCCACCGCACAAACAAATGCCCCTTGGTCGTCACCAGTTTCAGCGGGTAACCCAGCCGCCGGCCGACCGCCACCTGCAACACCGGCAGGTAACTGCACGTGCCCCGCGCAAGCGGCAGACGACCCTCCGCCGCCGTTACCCTCTCCTCGGGGTTGGGTGAGGGGGAACTGGTACGCCGCCCCAATAGCCCCTGCAGGAAAACGTCCTGGGCGTCTGCGAAAAAGCCGTCACCCATCCGAGCCTCTGCCGCCGTTCCCATTTTACCTGGCGCATACCGCACCCCGAAATCCTCGGCCAACACGACTGCCAACATCACCATCCGGAAGAATCCCTCAGAATTCTCGAACTCGGCTGGATTCTTCTGGAAACGGTATAAATGCCGCCTGGTCTCGCTCCGCACCCGGGCCGCCATCTCGTCCAGTTGCGCCAGACAGGCGTTCAGGTTCAAGCCGTCAGCCCCCGGCAACCCCTGAGCACAGAGCAGGTTCATTCTGCCAATGTCAACCTGTTGCACTGCTGAAGCCCGAAGACCAAGCAGGGCCTGCCTGCTTCCAGGCGGCCAAGCAGCCCCCGGACTCAAGCCGCTAGCGGAAAACCAAATCGCGCCAGCCAAAACGGCCAACCCGCTCAGTCCCAACGCCAGAGCTTTAGTTGACGGACGTAATCTCATATCGCAATTCTTGTCAACCTCGAGAGGAAGTTAAGGGATGTGGTCACGGGGGACCGACCCCGTTCCGGCAACTGGCTAGCAATTCGCGGCATAAGTGTGAATGGTGAGGGCACTTATATCACGGTGCTGACGCTGCCCCTGCCGGCTTGAGCTGCAAGCCTTTGAGCAGCAATGGATGCCACCCGTCTTTCACGGGCCTCATCGATAACATTGTCTTTCCCCGAGAGCGCATTTCGACCACTCCCAACGTCACCACATGGAATCGGCTGGGGTCATCCGTGCCGGGGCTAATTACGCTCAGCGTCTGATCTCCCGCGCTGATGTTGAACGAAGCACTCTCGCTAGCGGCGAGGACTGCCTGCACAGAATACCGGCCTGCCTTTGCCACCTGGAGCCCCCACTCGACCCACTCCTCCGGATCTACCCAATTGCTGATGTAGCCCCGATCAACGGCCTCGTCGTACTTTACCTGGGTGCCATGCCGAACCCCTTCGGCGGCTGTCAGGGTATACGAGCCATCCGCCGACCGCGGAATCAATTGGGGCTCCAGCCCAAGCGCACCGCCAATTTTCAAAGCCACCGTCGAACCGTTCGGGTCAGGTGCAGCCGCAGGCCCCGCAACGGCCACCCCCTCCGCTGTGGCCCGGGTGGCCAACGCCTTGTGTCCGCCAATCGTGAGAAGATACGCCTCCTGCACCGTGTTCTTAAGGCCTGGCACCATGAGCGACCCATTGGTAGGCCAGTTGAGTACCTGAAGGTAAATGGTAGTGGCTTCAGGAGTCACTTTCTTGGTGCACCCGCCCCAAAAGGGATCCAGAAAAGGACTCCCCGTTGTCCCATAGATCCCTTCCCCGTTGACCTCCAGCCACCTGCCCACCTCGTTCAAGATCGCCACGGCCGGCCCCGGAAATTCGCCATCGGCTGTCGGCCCCACGTTGAGCAAGTAGTTGCCCCCTCGGCTCACCGTCTCTACCAACTGGCGGATCACCCTCCCCGCCGGTTTCCAGTGCTGGTCGGCTTTGTTGTAGCCCCAGTGGTTGTTGAGCGTCATGCAAACCTCGAAAGCACTCATCCCGTAGCCATACGGCACTCCCTGCTCCGCGGTGCGAAAGTCGGCCTCCATCCCGAGCCGGTCATTGATCAGGCACCCCGGCTGCAGTTCATGGATCATCCTCACCAGCCTATCGTAGTCGAGCGGTTGGGAGCCGGTGGACCGGATAAAGCTTTCCCCTCCGTCAAACCAGAGTACCGCCACCGGGCCATAGCCAGTCAGCAGCTCTCGAATCTGGTTGCGCACATACTCGGCATATTTCCAGATGTCCGCTTGCGGATTGCGGTTCCCATGAAACCCGGACTGGTTGTACTGGGCCGGCATCTCCGGGTGGTGCCAGTCTGGAATCGAGTAGAAAACGCCGAGCTTGAGGCCCGACTCCCGGCAGGCCGCCGCCAGCTCTTTGAGCGGGTCCCGTTTCCAGGGGGTGGCCTTGACCACATTGTAGTCCGTTTGGCCCGTGTCGAACATGCAGAAGCCTTCGTGGTGCTTGGCGGTTATCACCAAGTACTTCATGCCCGCGCTTTTTACCAGTTGCACCCACTGCTTGGCATCGAACTTGATCGGATTAAACTGGCCGGCATACTGCTCGTAGAATGAATTGGGCATCCGAGTCTCCTCCTGAATCCACTCGCTGTAATCTGTTTTGCCTCTCCACTCGCCGCCGGGAATCGCGTATAGGCCCCAATGAACAAACAGACCGAATTTCGCGTCGTGGAACCAGCCTGCGCGCTCGCCAACACGCTGGCTCTGCTCGATGGCGTAAACTGGAAACAATGAAAGCACGCACCAGATGAGAAACAGTTTCCCCAGAGCCTTTATAAAGCTGCACCGTGCAGCCCTAGTCAAAATCGGAACAAACGCGTCCATTGTGGCTGTTTTCATATTAGGGCTATGCACCTGACTCCACCTCACGCCACCCGTGCTGCCTCTGGCCGCGAAATTGAGCTGAAACCCACAATATCTTTGGGCGAGTGGAGTCATGTAAATAGCCCTTTTTCATATTAAGAATATGCCGCTGATTCAGACTTTCATGAGTTATTGGAGTCTTTCACAAACAGTTCAACGCCCACACAAAGGCCGTTGCTTCCGAGATTATCGGCCCGGTACTCGGTCGAGAACCGGAAGGCGTTGGCTTTGGCCTGGAGACCGATGCCGCGGAGGGGTTCCCCGAAGGGGCCTTCGAAGCAAGTCCGCGGGTTTCCGAGAAGTCGACAATTTACGGCCCTTTGCGACGATTCCCAGGGACAACCTGCCTTTCGGAACGGGTGTGCCTGAGATGAAACAATGCGTCGACGTGCGGCGAAGGGTTCCCGCAGGCTCCGTTTCCAGCAGCTAGATATAAGCGAGATTGTCGTAAGGCACAATGGAGCAAGATTGTTTTGGGGCGCCATCAACAATGCTGAAACCCTTATTCACCAGTAGGCTTACTGGCCGCGTTCGTCATAGGTAAGTTGGTCACACTCCGATCAATAATCGGAGGTCCCCAAGTATCATTTCCGTAATCTATCAGACCACTCGCTTTATTCCTTTCTCGCATCTTACGTCGTCCCTCAAGCATATGGTTCAACGATGATGGTGTTGAAAGGTCCAGGTAGACGACGCGGACAGCTACTAACACCAGAACTCCCGCACACAACAGCTTTAACGCCTTGCGACCGCAGCACCATCGTTTCAATAGCAGCCAACTACGCATGTCGAATACTGTGCTCAAGGTTGCTGGTTAATCACCGGGCCCGTCCAGCGTTGCCAAATGGACCAGGTCCACACTAAATGATCGCTAGCCATGTTCTTCTGAGTCTGCAACTTTCCATTCACGCATTGTTCATATATCACCTGGGAATCTACAGCTATATGGTATGGATCACCCCCGAAAATGACTGCTATTGGAGCCGACCATGATGGCACGGCAGTCTTCGCATAGGAATCACCACCCCAGCTCCACCCGTAATCCATATCGCCCGGAAACTTGCCTCCTTCTTCCGCGCTGGTATAGCAGTCCCACCAGAAATAGGTGCTGTTAAACGGGCCACAACATGTGTTGGCACTGCTTCCACTGCAATCTTGCCACAAGGTCGCCGCCGTCACAGTAAGAAAGCCCCTAGTTCCGCCAATAATGTAATACTCATGAATTGCCTCTCTCTTTCCGCAACGACAGCTGCACATAATGTTGGCAGCATCAATCGCCTGTTTACGGGCTTCATAGTAAGTGTCTACATCAATAGCTGTCATCAGTCCGAGGAGGTCATACCTGTTTACAGCATCACTGGCGGCGAACCCGTAAAGATTCAGCCCTCCTCGAGGGCCTTTTGGGTCCCTGCTCAGCCACCTTCCCGTGCTCGGGTTGTAATACCTGTAACCGTAATACAGCAGGTCCGCCTCATCATCCTGGTACTTAGTGGAAAACCGGAAGGGATTGGCCTTGGCCATGGGGCCGGTCGCCCGGATGACCTCTCCGAAGGGGCCATACTCATACTGAGCAGACGCGGTGCCGTCAGTCGCCTTGACCAGCGCCGCGACATTGCCGTTCGCATCAAAAGCGGCGAACTGAACTCCATAAACGGCATCTTTGATTTCGAGCAGCCCGCCGACTCCCCCGGCTCCTTGCGTGGTGCCGCTCAGGTCGAGACCCCAGACGTAGGAGCGAATCAGGTTATTATTGGTCGCGTTGAGTTCCGCCACCAGGTTCCATTCGTCATACACAAACCGATTCGAAAGCACCAGCGACCAGGCCGAGTTGGTCCAGAGGCTCACCGCCTTCTGAATTCTTCTGCCTTGGTCGTCATACACGAAGTCCAACTTAAGTTTGGCCGCCGTCGGGAGGCTGGACAGTCCTTGCAGGCTGATCAGTCGGTTTTCGGCATCCCAGGTATACTGCCAGCGGCCGTCCTGAGACAGGTTGCCATCGGCATCGTAGCTGAACGACTCCGGCGTCTGGGGCAGGAAGGCGTTGGCGGCGAAGTTGGTGGTGATGTCGAGGTTGGTCCCATTGTTGAGCACGGCCAGGTTGGTGAGGCTGGCCCACACGGCGTTGGTCAAATTGTTCAGCACCACCGGAACGTCATAATACGTGCCCTTGCGCGAGGCCGGCTGATTGTTCACCGTCACGGTGGCGTTGGAATTGGCCGTGCCGATCACGTCCACGGCCCCGGGCACGGTCCGGCTCGTGTACTGGTTCACGTTGTTGACCGTGTAATTGGCGTAGCGGAGATTGGCCCCCCATTGGTCTCCGCCGGCAGCCGTGGTCTTGCGGTTGCCGATGTCGTCGAACGCATACTGGAACTGCTCGCCAGCCTGGAGAGTTCCGTCGCTCCACCGTTTGGCGCCCGAGGTCACCTGCCCGAGCGAGTCGTACCCGTAGGCCCAGTACGTATTGTCTGCGTTGGTCATGGCCGTGCGCTGGTTGGCAGGGTTGTAGCCGTAATTAAAGTTCACGGCCGAACCGGCGGAAACCGAGGTCATTCGGTTCAGGTTGTCGTAAGATTTGCTGACGGCGATCAACTGGCTGCCGTTGTTGGCCAAGCCAATCTGGCTGACCAGCGGCGAATTGGCAAGGTATGAATAGGTGGCGGTGGCCGTCCCGTTGGTGACGGACTGGAGCCGACTGGCGGCGTCGTAGCCGAACTGCACCAGCGTGGAGGTTTGGTTGCTGAGGGCCACGGCCCGGCGGCGCAGGAGCGAGTCGAAGGCGTTGGTCACGGCCAGGCCGCCCAGCGGGCCGCCACTGCAAGCTTCAGCGAGGAGGTTTCCGGCGTCGTCGTAAGCACGGGTGGTGGTGATGCTGCCTTGGGTGACGCTGGTCTGGCGGCCACGACGGTCATAAGCATACGTGACGTTCGCCGCTCCAGCGCTGTAGGTGATGCCCGAGAGGTCGCCGGCGCCGTTGTACGAATAGACGGTGTTGGTGCCGCGCGCCCAGAGGCGCTGCGCCAGCCGCCCGGCCGACGTGTTGCTGTAAAAGACTTTGCTGGTGTCGGCATACGTCTTGTTCGTCAGCCAGCCGCGGCATTGGTCATAGTTCCAAGTGGTCACGCGAGCACCGCTGCCGCCGGAAAAGCTAGTCCAGTTGGTCATTTTAGTCATTCGCCCTTGGGCGTCGTAATTGTAACCGACCGGGTACGCGCGCGACCCGTAGGTGAGTTTGGGAAGCCCCGTGGGCCAAAACACGTTGGTCACGCTCGTGTTGTCCGGCAGGGTGGTGGCAATGGTTCGTCCCATGGTGTCGAAATAGTATGTGGTGACCTCGGTCGGCGAAGGGGTGGTGATGCTGCTCACCTGGTCGGCGTTGTTGAACGAGTAGGTGGTGGTGCCCGTGCGGCCGTCAGTGACGGTGTTCTGCCGGAAGTGGTTGTCGTAACCGTACGAAGTCTTGCCGATCTGGTTATTATTGGCGTCATAGCTGGTGACAGAGGCCAGAAGGCCATACTGGTACAGGCTCATGGTGTACGAGTTGTCCGGCGCGGTGTTGGTCACGTAGCGGTTGCCGTTGCTCGAATAGGCCGTGCTGCTCTGCCGGGTCACGGCCGTGCCGCTGCTCCAGAGCGTGTTCCAGCTCTTGAGGCCGTCGGTGGACGCCTCAACCGTGGAGATCAGGTTCGAGCTGTTGCTGCTCGTGCTCCATACGTACACTTGTGTTCGCCGCACGTTGCTCCCGTGGTCACTGGCCACGTCGTTCGTCGTGAACGTAATCCGGTCGCCGCCGGTGTAATCAATCGTGTAGTTCTGATTCGAGTCCACCACCGACAGGACCCGTTCGCCCTTGCCATTGTAAGCGTAGAGCATGGAGATGCCGTCCGGATCCACCTGATTGGCCACTTGGCCGCCACTGTTGTAGGAGGTGAGGGCAACCGGATTGCCGGTGGCCCCGGCGTACACGGTCTTGTATCGCTGCCCTGCTCCGTCAACGTAGGTTTTGGTCCATTCATTGGTTCCGCCAGTGGCATCGAGCTTGATTTCGAGGGTGAACTCCCGCCAGGTGCCGTCGTCCTGGTCCGCTCCATATTGGTATTGCAGCGGCGAAACCGCCGTTCCTGAGACGCTTTGGAGCCGCCCGTCCCGGTAATACACTTCCACACGGGTGCCGCCGTCCGGGTTGACGTTTGTGATGCAGACCTGGCTGTTGAGGAGCACGTTGGTATGGGTAGTCACCCCGTTCAGGGCGTTCGTTTCCCTCATAATCCTGCCCAGGACGTCGAATTGATACTGGTTGAGCGTGATGGGACTGCCGTTGGTGCCGATGCGCTGCGTAACCAGGACCTGGTTGGCTGCATCCAGGATGTTGGTCAGCTTGACGCCGCCGGTCCCCCCGTGCTGGGTGGTGGTGGCCACCTGCCGCTTGAGGCTGTCGTAATCATAACTGGTGATCACGCCATCCGGGTCAATCGTGGTCGAGAGCCCGCAACAGGCGTAATAGAATTGGTTGGTGAGCCCCGCCAGGTCTGCCACCTGGTAGTCGCGGATGCTCGGATTGCTTGAGTAGTAGTAGGTCAGTCTGGAGAGAACTGCCGTGAGGACGCTGTTGCTCACATACGTTGTGACCTGGTTGGTGATCCGGCCCAGGGAATCGAGGAGCATCTTTGTCTGCGTGCCCTCCACGACATTGGTGGGGCCCACCGTGTCGCTGGGCACTCCCTGCCAAAGCACGATATTGGTCAACAGACCGCTGCTGTTGGTAATGTAGGCGTAAATACTGGCGGTGCCGTCGGGAAGAATGATCCAGCCGGTACGGCCAAAGGTGTTGAGGTCATTCGGATCGCTATAGATCACCTTCCTGGTCACCAGATTGCTAGGGTCGTCGTATGACGCACCAGGCGTGGGGCAAACATACTCGTCAATCTCGTCGGGGGCAGGCGCCGAGCGGTACAGCCGGGAGACTTCGGTACTGCCTCCGGCACTGGGCAGGCTCACCACTTCCTGCCGCGGAATTTCCGGGTGATAGTACTGATCATCCCCGGGAACCGGGCCGTTGTAATACGCATAGGTGTACTGGACCATTTTGCAGGTACTGGGTTCGGGTGCTGAGCCCATCGCCGGCGGCGCGGAGTTGCCATAGGCCGAATACTTGGTTGTCACCCGGCCGTTGTCGTCATACTCGAAGTACTCCCAATTGCCGTTGGGATAATCAATCCGCTGGGGCGGGTTGTTCGAGAGGCTGCTGTTGATGGTATAGGCTGTCACGTTGGTCGCCGTGCCGGTGCCGTCGATTTGCCGGACCAGCGCGCGGGCGTAGTTGATGACTTGGTAGGTCTTCTCCACGCTACGGAGGACGGTGTTCCCTGCCTTGGTCAACTCGAAGTGATTGGTGAGCGTGCCGTCGTTCGGGTCCTGCGCCTCCCAACTTACAACCGTCTGTAGGGCGTTGCTGTCCGAGAGTTGACACTTGATCGTGCCGCTGTCGTTGGTGTAGGTATAGGTGAACTGCTGGGCTGGCGAATTGGTCAGGATCTGGGCGACGGTCAAGCGGTTGGTCGCTGAACCGCCGTCCGGGTTCTGAACGCTCCAGACCGCAAACGCCGGACCGTTGGTCACATAAACGCCGCCGACTTTTCCCGCTACTTTCGAGCTGTCGAACATCTGCAAGTCGTAGCGGTATGCCGATACCACCGCCACGTTGATTAAACCCTGCGGAGCATTGACCTGCTGCACGGCGCCACTGGCGTTTGTCACCACGTCCACACTGGCGCTCGTGTTGCTGCGCACATACGGCACATAAAGCGCGCCTGGATTGTACAGCGGTACCGATGCGTTGTAAGCGTCCAGGGCCAGCACCCCCGCACTTTGTGGCTGCGAGAAGATTCCCAAATTGAACGACACCTTCGGACGCGCCTCGCTTTTCATAACGGCTGTGCCCAGCGTCCCCCCAGTAGGCGAAGCGCATTTCGGACAGAACCCTCCACTCCCTTCATCACCACTGTCGGCAATTTCCAGTGAGTTGGTCACGTTAAAGGCGTCCCGAAGCAGGCCATATTGTGAACTATAGTGATAGTACAGCCCTGTGGCCTGGACTATGAGGCAATTGTTACAATTCGGCGGAGTCACATATTGCTTCACATTCATATGCTTCTCCGCTTCCCTTGCGGGGACAACATCAACCGTTCCCGCAGCGGGGTCAATATAGAACCTGTAATACCCCCAGAGCATATGCTCGTTCGTGGCATTACGG
>Ga0209777_10003226_pt1 | contig 20491 bp, 19 predicted proteins | sample FrelakmetHBP12HB_FD_187147 | JGI IMG/M metagenome (GOLD analysis project Ga0209777, IMG submission 187147) | Freshwater lake sediment microbial communities from the University of Notre Dame, USA, for methane emissions studies -HBP12 HB (SPAdes)... | ecosystem: Environmental > Aquatic >...
GATCGGCTTGCCCTCGAGGTCCTTCTTGAGGTATCGTCGCTCGAGCACGCGAATGGCGTTTTCGGACAGCGGTATCTTTCCGCGGCCGAAAAAGGATTCCTCCGGCGCCTCTACCACAGGCTTGTCTTTTATGCCCAGCTCGATAAGCTTGGTCTCAACCATGTCCACTATAAGCTTTTCGTCAACCTGGGCAAGGCCGAGTTGGCGTAATTCCGCCTCGACCTCCTCAGCCGCGCGCGCCGCCTGCGAAAGGGTGAGACCCTTTTCACGGATAAGCGCCTCCACGACGCGCTCCACGTCCCACTCGCGCGGCAATGCCCCGCCGCCGCCGTAAGGCTCCGAATCGTCAACCAACTTCAAATCTTTAGCCGCTTTCTTCTGCTTCTCTGAACGCTCCATAGCGCCCTCCCCCTTAGAAGATACATCGAAATAAACGCAATTCACAATCTTCTACTAATAATTTAGACAGGATGTGAGCACCATATGTGCCACAAGAATACTATATACAACACAATATCTTGTATGTCAATAGCAAGAACGGGACATTTTGACCCATCCCCGGCTTTTCCCTAATTATTTCAAATGCTTAGGGCCGAAAATATTTTTTTTACCCATGAAACTTTTAAAGGGAAAACAAGGGCGGATCGCTCCCACGGGCACGATAAACCCAGGTCCGGGGATGGGATTCCTTGTGAAAAATAGGGCCCGTCATTCCATTTTGCTTTCGCCTTGACACTCGGGGTTGTTGTGATATACTCATTTGTTGTCAAGGTTGCCAATGCAAGAGAGCACAGGCTGAGAATGGTTGACGGTCCCCATTAAAATTAGGGCAAAGACTAGAGCCTCTGCCGATTGGCAGGTCTAAGAAGAAAGGGATAAATTGTTAGGTACCCCCCAAATAGCTAAACATCCCCCATTTCCCCGGGACTATCATCTGTCCGCGCCCCTGTGCCTGCGGTTTCAGATGAAGGCGGAATATGTCCGGGCCAAGGGCTTTGAACCCGCCCAAATCGAGCAGATGATTCTCAATTATGCGCGCAATCACGGCAAAATAACGCGCTCCGAGGCCGCCGATTTGTGCCATTTGAGCGTTTTTCAGGCAAGCCGTATATTGCGTCAATTAAGCAAAATACATAAGCAATTTCAGCTAGTTGGAGAGAAAAAGGGCGCTCATTATGTATGGCGAGAGGGGAAAATATGAGCGGAATATGAGCGCGCTCAAATATTCAAAATCAAGATATGAGCGCGCCTAATTAAAATTCGCTGTGAAAAAAGGGGCTATGGCAATTTGACAAAAGAGGACCAACTATGCCGATAAATCGTGACTATGCTCAATTTTTAGCATCGTTTCATTCTGACAAATTTAAAATATTGAGGCCAGCTCAGGGCTATGTCCTTGGAGAATATGCAACCAACTTTACCACCAGCGAAGATACTGCAGTTGAGTTGCCTACAGGTGCGGGTAAAACCCTGATAGCACTGCTAATAGCCGAGGCATGGAGACAAGAAAACAAAAAGGTTGCAATTTTGTCCGCAAATAAGACTCTTGCGCGCCAAATGCTGCAAGAATCGCAACTATTGAAAATGCCAGCTGTATTAATGGAGGGCCGTGGGCAAGATATCCCAGCACAAGATAAACGAGCGTATCAACGCGCTACAAGTGTGGCAATTATGAACTACTGGGTTTATTTCAACCAAAAACCAGTAATTGACCATGCCGATCTCCTTATTATGGATGATGCTCATTTAGCAGAACATTGCTTGCATTCGCTTTACTCTGTGGAAATCAATAAACACTCGCATGAAGATTTATTCAAAGTATTGATTAGCGAACTGCAAGCAAGGTTCCCTGAATATTCTATTTTGGCTGACGCACTGGCAGATGATGTACCCCAAAACAGCGCAACTGAACTCTTATCATTCATTGACCAGGCGGAAGTATTTAGCCGACTACGTGAAATTATTGATACTTCGCCATTTCTTAAATCTGATACAGATTTGGGATTTCGCTGGAACCGGATAAGGAATCAACTGCGTGAAGCTAACATTTATATAAGCTTAACGTCCATTTGGATTCGCCCTTACGTATATCCGTTGATGTCCAATCCGCATTACATTCAAACACGTCAACGTATATACATGAGCGCAACTGTAGGCGACCCCGGCGATTTAAGTAGAAGACTTGGAGTTAAGCCAATAAAAAAAATCCCTGTTCTTTCTGAATATTCTGAAAAAACATTTGGCAGGCGCTTTGTGGTAATGAATCGGATTGAAGATGAGGCCATTCCAGAACGCTTAGGAAAAGTATTTTTTGCTGCCTTGTCAATACATCCCAAAAGTGTTTGGTTATGTTCGAGCGAGGCTGTAGCCAGACGTTACCAAATTGCTGTATCGCAATGGCTTGATCGAACTGGCTTATCTGGTCATCCTTCTTGGATACTCTCACCATTGGGAGATGAAATTGACCAATTCAAGAAATCTAACAAAGGTCATTTATTTGTAGCGGGACGTTTCGATGGGATGGATTTCAAGGCTGACGAATGCCGCCTTGTTATTATTACAACGCTGCCTCGCGCCATCAATGCTCAAGAGGAATTCATATCTACATATCTACGCGACTCTGGTTTCATGTTGCGCCGTTTAAATCAAAGAATAGTACAAGCGCTTGGAAGGTGCAATCGGTCTGATGAAGATTTTGGAATATATGTTTTAGTCGATAGAAGGTTTGCGACTCATTTTGGGCGGGAGTCTACCAGGGAAGGATTGCCTCGCAATATTATTGCAGAAATTGACATGGCTCAGGACTATGCTGAAATTAACATAGAGGACTTGGTTAATAGGGTTCAGAGATTCTTGCGGGGTGATTTCAGCGAGTACGATAGAAAAATTCAGGAGTATATTGACGGGGTACCAGCACAAAAAGAACAATTACCATCCGCTAATACCTCAGAAGATGAAGTAATAGGCTGGACGAGCCTATTTGCCAGCCAAAACTATGAAGTTGCCGCAAATCGTTTTGAAAAATGTTGGGAAGCGGCACGTGGCGCAAACCTTTTAGAAATAGGTGCACTTTATGGTTGGCAATGGGCAAAAGCTCTTTATTTACGATCTCTGCTTAATGAACCAGCAATGAGAGAAAAGGCATTAATAGTCTTTGAAGAAGCTATAAAACGAGGCGGGGTGAGCTCTTGGTTTAATAGAATGCGTGCATCACTAAACCGAGCAAGGCAGGCGGCAACAGTTATTAATCAGAACCTGGCAAGGGACGAGTACGCTAGCAATCTAATCAGGACATTTGACGATATACTTGAACATTATGGAACAGTAAGCAACAAATTCGATAGATGGTGTCATTCGATAACAAATCTACTACAATCTGCCAATCATGACCAATATATAGAAGGATTAGAGAAACTCGGTAAGGTCTTGGGTTATAACGCAACAAGACTGCGCTATGACTCTTCTACCGATTGCAGATGGCGAGGTGTATTTGGGAATTCACGAGAGGTGATTACTTTCGAAGCTAAAATTGAACAAGACGCGGATCAAGAACTTTTCGCCCATTATATAGGGCAAGCACATAAACAAATAACTCGTGCTGTTACAGAACACGGGCCAAATGGATACACAGTACGGGGTACAATCGTAACCCACTTGACGGCTCTTGCCCGAGACGCTGAGGCATCGGCAGGGTCAATCAAGGTTTTACCGAAAGCAACCATTCTCGCTTTATGGGAACGTGTCAGACTGGTTTTGAGCCTTTACCGAGATGGTTGGTCTCTGTATGATATACCTGCTCGAACAGCCGCCGCACTGTCAGTACGCGCCAGACTTCCTGCTACAGGATGGCTCATTCGAGCACTTGATAACGACACTAGATTTATAACTGAGGATAGAATTCTTGCAGAATGGCCTTAATCTTGCGAGTTTAAGGAAAAAGCGTTCAAAAATGGGAAATCAACCATCTATCATATTTCTGAACTGTAAACAGCCGGGGCAAAAACTTGGAGATCAGATCATGAATATTGAGGTTCCCAAAATCAATGAAATCTTAAAAAAAATAGAGAATGTAAGAGCTGAAATTTCTGGAAAGAAGCAGTCAATTACTGATTGGCGACAGGAGTATTTGAAACAACTTCCGTTGGCAAGGGAATCTGAGTCTATTGACATTTTTAATACTTTTGCTTCTGCTCTTCTCGAACGCGCCATGTCTGGTGAAACTTATGAATATAGAATTGAAATCTTTGAGGAAATATTTAAGTCATTTGCCGATGTCACGGAACAAAACACTAAAAAAGCATTAAGCAAAGCTAGTTATCGCTTTCCAGAACAAGGATTATCTGTGGTTCTAGCTGCAAAGAAGATTATTACTTCTCCTGACTTCAAATGGAAATATTACTTTGAAGAAGCAGAACGCAAATATAGGAACGACTTCCAACAGGATAAGTTTCTTGGCATAAAATATGTAAAATATAAAACAAGAGATTTTGCCCTTAGCGAATTTTCCAATAGATTTGTGGCCATAGATCTTCATGTGTCTAAAGTGGCAATTAGAACTGGTCTTTTTATACATGGTTATGGTGATCCAAAAATAACCACCGATTATAGAGATGAACAAGGTTATCTATTTTTGCATGGATTATTGCTGAAGCTTAGCGAAGAAACTGGATGGCCGGGAAATGGATATTCTCCAGGCGAAATTGATCGTATGTTCTGGTTTTTTGGTAGGACTATTTGCAAGGCTAAACCTTCCTGCGAAAATTGCCCTGTTGCTTCTATATGTCTAACTGCTAGGATGTCAAGTAATAGGTCAATTACAAAAAAATGATCCAAGACTTGGAACAAATCGCCTATTGTCGGGGCATGCTTGAAAAAGGCATGACACCGGATAGCCTGCCTACGCGAGTCTGGCGTGGGGCTAAGATTCCTAAAGAAGTAAGGAAAGCTATCATTGAGGAGAATATTCTTAACCTCGGCGGCGTTTACGGAGATAAAGATGCAGGTGATCCTATTGAGTATGATTATCTGCGTCTAACCCTTACCGATGACACGGTAGAAATCACCGTTTTCAACCGAGGAATAACCCTTTTATTTTCAGACGATGACCGAGTACGGCGCATCCACCGGGTTCTGTGCAAGTTGGATAAGAGGACCTTGATCCGTAAGGGTTAGAAGTAAATTACAGGAGATAAGAATTTGGAAATTTCCGACAAAGTCAAGATTGCCATTCGCGAGGGAGAAGGGCTTGCGGTTGAATTCAAAGAGAAATACACCAGCCGCATTGACGAGGACATGGTTGCCTTTTCCAACACGAGGGGTGGAACTATCCTGTTAGGGGTGCGCGACGACGGAAGCATCGCCGGTGAGAAACTGACCAACGATTTAAAAGCCAGGATCAATTCCTTGGCCCGAAACTGCAAACCGGAAATTTCGGTTTCCTTTTTTCGATCCGGGCCGGTGGTGGTCATCGAGGTGCCGGAAGGCAAGGAAAAGCCTTATAGTTGCGGGTCTGGGTTTTATCGGAGGCTGGACGCCACCAGCCAGAAAATGAACCGTGAAGAGATTCGGATCATGTTCAGCGAGAATGAGCCTCGGCCCTTTGAGGAAAAGGCCGTCAAGGGTTTCACCTTCGAACAAATATCCACTGAAAAGATCAAAGCTTTTACCAAAGAAGCAGGGGTTGAACTGGGGCGTATTTCAGCTTTGGACTTCCTGCAAAGCCTCAATGTGGCGGACTCTGCAACGGTAAAAATAGTGGGGATACTGTTTTTTGCCAAGGACGTGAACAAGTTTACTCCCCAGGCGCAGACGACCCTGCTGGCTTACAAGGGAGTCAAAAAGTTCCAGATATACGACCGGCAGGACGTGCGCGATGACCTCTTGACCCAGTTCAACCAGACCATCATGTTCCTCAAGAAGCACCTGAATCTTCGAAGCGAGATCAAGGGAGTGAACCGAGAGGACATCTATGAAATACCCTTGGAGGCGCTGCGGGAGGCTGTGGTCAATGCCCTGATGCACCGGGATTATAGCATCACCGGCACCCAGGTGAGCGTGGAAATCTATGACGACCGGGTGGAAATCATCAATCCCGGCGGCCTGCCTGCAGGACTGCCGCGACGGGCGTTCGGGGCCATGTCGGTACGGCGAAACGAGCTTATCTCCGACCTTTTCTTTCGGCTTCATAAAGTGGAGCGTGTGGGCATGGGCATTCCCCGGATGAAGGAAACCCTGGCCACGGCTGGTCTCAAGGCCCCCAAGTTCAAGACCAATGGTTTTTTTCGGGCCATCCTGTATCGGCCTAAGTCAAAGCCAGCCGTTATAGGAAAGGAACTTGGTGACCAGAAAAGTACCCAGAAAAGTACCCAGAAAACTTCTCAGAAAATTATTGAACTCATTGAACGTCATCCATCAATTACCATGTCTGAATTGGCGGAACAGCTTCACAAAAGCGAGAGCGCCATCAAGAAGAACTTGCGCATCTTGAAGACAAAAGGCGTGATCAAAAGAGTCGGCCCGGACAAGGGCGGTCACTGGGAAAAACTTTAACCCGTTCAACTTATATTCCAGAGGGCGCTTACCGGCAGGGCGTGGAGGTTTTTGCCGAATGGAACAACGGTTTGGCCGGTGTAGAGCACTATTCCTCTGTGGAATTGCTCTCCCAGCGTTGCAGACAGGACTTTCAATCCCTTGAAGTCGTTCGGGCCGACGGTGGCGCTTGATTTTACCTCGATACCGACAAGCATCTTTCTGCCCGGCGCTTCGAGCACAAAGTCAACCTCATTCCCAATATAATCCCGCGTGAAAATAGGGGGCATTGGGGCTGATAGGGGTTTGGGCAAAACCTTTTTTGTTCATCCGAAAAGTGCATACCTGATTTGCTGAATATATCCCGACCTGTCGGGGTTAAATAAAATAACCCAGGGCAAGTCCCGACTCGTCGGGACGCCGCCCTGGGTAGAGAACTCAACCACATCACCTTCTTTCCCCGAAGGGGATACATAAAAAAATAAGCCTTATGTAACCCCTCCGGGGTAAATGATGAGAGAGAGACGTTGATCACTGCCCAGGCCGGCGTCCCTTCGGGACTTGGCCTGGGTTAAGGTATATAACCCCTTCGGGGTATTTCAATGACAGACAGGTACGCATTATTCGGAAGACCCTCTTTTTTAAGGTTTTCCTCAAAATGATTTTTACAACACTCTCATTAAGTATTGTGAGGGCAGAAGGATAGAAATATGCGCCTTTTTCCTTGACATTTGGGGTTGTTATTATATACTCATTCATTGCGATGGTTCTCAAATCAAGAGAGGACAGGCTTATAAAGGTTGACTATCCCTGTTTTGAGTGATAAATTGGCCAAGCCTCGGCGCATAATTCGGCGGGTTGTTTTTTCAATTATTCGTGTTGTTATCCTTTCGTACGTTGGCATGATTGCCTTTCTTTTTTTCTTTCAATCTCATTACATATACAGGCCGATGAAGGAGATTGTGATTATTCCCACGGCAATGAGATTGCCTTACGAGGATGTGTCGTTCAACGCCGCGGACGGAACAAGGCTTTCCGGCTGGTTTATCCCCGCCGGGAATCCGAAAGGCGCGGCTCTCTTTTGTCATGGTAACGCAGGCAACATTTCGACCAATATGGATTCCGTTCGGATCATCCATGAGATAGGACTCTCCTTATTCATTTTCGATTACCGCGGCTATGGCAAGAGCGAGGGCAGCCCCGATGAAAACGGGACTTATCTGGATGCGGAAGCCGCATGGGATTACCTGGCGCGCAAGCAAAACACGCCGGGAAAGGGGGTTATCGTTATCGGTCATTCGCTCGGGGGAGCTATCGCCGCATGGCTGGCCCGGAAGCGCTCGCCCTCATTATTGATTATCGAATCCGCATTCACATCCTTCCCCGAAATCGCCGCCGTGCATTTTCCTTATCTCCCGGCCGGATTAATAGCGCGTTATAAATATAACACTATCGGCTGCCTTCAAGACGTCAAATGCCCCGTTTTGATAATCCACAGCCCCGATGACGAGATAATTCCTTTTCAGCATGGCCTGCGCTTGTTCGAGTTGGCGAAAAAGCCAAAGGAATTTCTCGAGATATCGGGGACGCATAATGAAGGATTTATAACATCTGAAAAACGTTATAAGGACGGCTTGAACGCTTTTATATCAAAATATTATTGAAATAGTTAATTAATGCGCTTATATATCAGTCAGGCAGGCGCGCTCCGTCGAGCCTTGCCTTTGATAAGTCGCAGCCCGCGATTTTTGCTTGAAAAAGATTGGCGCCGCGCAGGTCGCAGCCATCGAGCGAGCAGCCTTCGAGGAAGGCTCCGTACAGGTTCGAGACGCGCAAGTCGGCCCGATCGAGCAGGGAGTTGGAGAGGTCGCAGCGGCTGAGGTTTGCCCCGGCGAGCCGGGCGCCCGCGAATCTTATGCCGTTCAGCCCTGCTTGCGCGAGGTTGACCTCGGTCAGGTCGCAGCCGCCCAGGTCGAGGCCCCCGAGGCTTTGCAGCGACAGGTCGGGGGGGAGGTCGGGATTCGCGCGGCGGAAGGCGTTCCATTTATCAACCCCGCCGTCAAGCACGACGCGCCATTCGCGCGGATGCGCCGGCAGGCCGTCGCGCTTCTCGAAGGGCTTCTGGCGAAAAGCGTCGCCCTGAGACGCAATGCACAGCGGATTGCCGGAAGGCAGCGCGGCCTTGAACAAGTTTGCTCCATCGAGCAGGCAACCGTCCATTCCTGCAATGGAGAAGTCCACTCGAAATAAATTCGCTCCCGAAAAATTTACTTTAGAAAATCTTGCGGCGCCGACTATCGAGCCGAAAAGGTCACAGCCGCTCATTTCGGCCCCCGTGAAATCGCAGTCGGACAGGCTTGAGCCGAAGAACTCGGCGCGCGTCAGCTCTGCGCCCGAGAAATCGGCTCCCGCGCAGTCGCTCCGAGTGAGCATCACGCCGAACATCCGGGCGCCTTTCAGTTTCGTGAAACGCATCACAACACGATTCATCTCCGCGCCCTTCAAATTGCACCCTGAGAGGCTTGAGCCGGACAGCACAGCCTCGGTAAGGCAGGCTCCGCTCATATCGCAGCCGGCCAGGTCGGCGTCCGTGAAATCCACGGCGCGGAGCATTGAGATGGGCAGGACGGCGGGCGGGATCGAGCAGCCATGCCCACTGGGCGATTCCCCGAGCCTTGCCCGGCGGAGCGTTGCCCCGGTTAGGTCACAGCCCTTGAGGTGGGCGCCGGACATCCTCGAATCCGACAAGTCCGAGAATTTCATGGTCGAGCCAAGCAAATCACAACTGCAAAGATTTGAGTTGCTCATCCTCGAGCCGGACAATTTTACATTCCTTAGCTCGGCGTCTTCCAGATTTATGCCCGAGATTTCCAACCCGGAAAGGTTATCATCATTGAGCACGGGAATCTCGCCGGGATGCCCTTCCCGGTAACGATTCCACTCGGTCACTCCGCGATCCAACAAGGCGCGCCAGTCCATTTTACTTAGTGTGACTTCTTATAATATAAAAGGGGCGGTCCGAGTCCCGCCCCCGCAATGCGACCATTCAAAGCTCAGGGCGCTACGTTGACGCCCATGGAAGCCGATTCAATGCCGTTCACCCGGACGGCCAGTTTATAAGCGCCGGGCGCGATATTCGCCGGAATGCTCAGGATAGTCGCCTCTCCCGATTCTTCGCCCGCCGCACATTTTTTATCCAGCAGCGTCATAACGCCATCGCGCCCCGCGACGCCCCCAAGAGTCACCCTGACCTCGGCATCCGCGGGCGCGCGGCCCCTCAAGTTAAAAGCCATTTTGTCTCCCGGATGAACGTTGAGCGCTTTCCCTTTTGCTTTGTGGCCTCCCCCGCCCTCGTACATGCCCCCTGCGGCAAAGTCCACAACCAGGGCCACCACCCCGGGAACTATAAACACGATAAGCCACAGGCAATCCATGACGAGCACCGCGGGGTCAACGCGTCCGGCGGTGTGGCCTCTTCTCTCCGGGTAAAGAATATACCCGCATCTCGTCGTCGCCACCACCATGCACGCCAGCACCACCAGCACCAGAACTCGAGATTTCAAAAACTTTTTCATTTGCATACCTCCATGAAAATACTAGTCGTTCCTTTAAACCTTTCACTATATAATAATATTAAGCTATTTCCTCATTTGCGCAAATTCTATCCTCAATGCGGCTATGCGACATATTTAGTGGGTTAGTAGGAAACTCCCCCTCACCCCTTTCCCCTCTCACAGAGGGAGAGGGAACGGGGGTGAGGGGACAACTAAATATTTTGCACTCCCGCATGGCTCAGGGACTTGAAATATTCATCATCATCGGCTATATTATGTAAAAATTGAGACGGGTGGTTATTTCGTATTGCGGAAATCCTTGATATTTCAACAAGTTATCAGAGAGGCAAGGAAGAATAAATGGAACTTAACGACATTCTGAAAATCGCTATCAAGGCCGGTTCATCTGATATTCACATCAAGGCCGGCCTGCCGCCTGTGTTTCGGATAGACGGCTCGCTGGTGCCATACAAGGACGCGCAGCGACTGTCTCCCGATATGGTCAACCAGATGGCCTTCGGGATAATGAACCAGGGCCAGCAGAAGAAGTTCAAGGAAAACAACGAGATAGACCTGGCGTACGGCGTTCCGGGCCTGGGGCGGTTCCGCGTCAACGTGTTTCAGCAGCGCGGCACCATTGGCATAGTGCTCCGCGTCATTCCCTTCGGCATTTCGACCGCCGAGCAGTTGAATCTGCCGAAGGTTATCGAGCGCATTGCCATGGAGCAGCGCGGCCTCATCCTGGTCACGGGCACCACCGGCTCCGGCAAATCCACCACCCTTGCCGCCATGATTGACTTCATAAACTCCAACCGCACGTGCCATATCATCACCATCGAAGACCCGATCGAATACCTGCACCGGGACAAGAAGAGCATAGTCAATCAGCGGGAAGTGGGCTTCGACACGAACTCTTTCGCCATCGCCCTCAAGTCCGCATTGAGGCAGGACCCCGACGTCATACTGGTCGGCGAAATGCGGGACTTCGAGACCATAGAAACGGCGCTAACCGCGGCTGAAACAGGCCACCTCGTGCTGAGCACACTCCACACAATTGACGCAACCGAAACAATCACCCGTATAGTCACCGTCTTCCCGCCATATCAACAGGCCCAGGTGCGGTTGCAGATCGCAAGCATCATCAAAGGAATAATAAGCCAGCGCCTGGTGCCTCGCGCCGACGCCAAGGGCCGCGTCCCCGCCATCGAGGTCATGGTCACAACAAGCCGCATCAGAGAATGCATCGAGGACAAGGATAAGACAAAGGAAATCCACGACTCCATCACAAAGGGCTTCACAACCTACGGAATGCAAAGCTTTGACCAGTCGCTTATGACGCTTTACCGCAAGGGTCTTATCACCTTCGAGGAATCCTTGAGACAGTGCACCAACCCGGACGACTTCAAACTCAAGATCAGCGGTATTTCCGCCACCTCGGACGCCGGCTGGTCCGAATATGAAAAAGAGACCGGAAGCGGCGAGGAGGGAGGAGGGCCGGCGGCGCCCCCCACCGACGACCTCCAGATCGAACGATTCTAAAAAGGCATGAGGCGTGCTGCTATATTAAATAAACATACACCTTATAAAATATCCGATTTTGAGTCATCAGGTATTTCATTATTAGGAAAATCAGGATATCAGGACCTCGATTCGCTTGCCAAGCGTGGATGCGACTCGTTCCAAGGTTTACAGTTTGATGTCCTCCGCATGATTTTCGATTCGAGAGATAGCGGTCTTTTTTGTTTTGAGTCTCTGGGCTAGTTCTTCTTGTGTCAATCCGGCATCTTCACGCGCTTTGCGGAGTATTACACCAATTTTGAACTGCTTATAGCCCTCGTCATAACCTTCCGCGAATTTGGTGTCCCTTTTCTTCCTTTTGTATATGTATTCTTCCAAGTCATCCATTTATTGTCCTCCAATCTTTATTAGCAATGTCCCGTTTTCTTGAGTTTCACATTTTCTTATTTTTCCAAGAGTATTTTTTCTTTTGGATTGCGTAAGCCGTGCTTACGCCTTTATTCACATGGGTACCCACGTGAGGTTTTGCCGAAGCATGGCTTCGACGAGCAAAGGCTGGAGCATGGCTCCAGCACTCCAAGGTCATCTTCTCATTTCTCGATAACTCAAGAATTTGGGACGCTCTCAATTTATTTTGAGTTACGCTTAAGCCGCGCGATGAAGAAGCCGTCGGTGTGGGTCTTGTGAGGCTGGAGCCTTGCGAAACCCTCCGGCGTTTCGAAGTCCTTTGCATCCTTCAGTATTTCGGAAACTCGTTCCAGGTGAAAGGACGGAGCGGTTTCGAGGAAATTTTTAATTACCTCTTCGTTTTCCTTCTCCGTAACGGTGCAGACGGCGTAAACGATGGCGCCTTCCGGTTTGACGTACTTCGCGGCCATTTGGAGAATTTTCAACTGGAGCTCGGACAGCTCTGTGATCTGGTCGGGATTTTTGATCCATTTTACGTCCGGGTGGCGCCGGATTATGCCGAGGTCCGAGCATGGGGGGTCCACCAGGATGGCGTCGAAGCTGTTGCGGTCGTATTTCAGGGGAGCGGAAGCGTCGCCTCGTCGGGCCTTTATTATGGTGATGCCGAGCCGTCGGGCGTTGTCTTCGATCATTGTAATCCGGTTCTGATTGGCGTCGAGCGCGTGTAATTCTCCGGTGTTTTTCATGAGCGAGGCTATATGAGTGGATTTACCGCCCGGCGCAGCGCAAGTATCCAGCACAGTGGCGCCGGGTTTCGGGTCGAGAATAAGGGCCACCAGTTGGGCTGCCTCGTCCTGAACGATGCAAAGCCCCTGATTAAATGCCGACAAAGACCGAACCGGCGGCGCATCTTTGATGATGACCCCATCGGGAGAATACTTTGTCGGCTCAGCCTCGATTCCGTCCTCGATAAGCAGATTTTTTAGAAGATCTTCTCGCGTAGTGCGTATGGTGTTGACGCGCAGAGTCAATGGCGGCAGCTCGTTGTTCGCGGCGAGAAGCTTCTCCGTCTCCTCGGTCCCGATGGCCTTCTGGTACATGCCGACCATCCACTTCGGATGAGAATGCTTGACGGACAGGTAAGCCTCAACATCATTGTCGCGGGAGGGGAACTTGATATTGTCACGGTCACGGTCCATGGCGCGCAGGACGGCGTTGACGAACCCCGACGCCTTGCCCGACGTGAAGTTTTTGCTGAGCTTGACGCTCTCATCCACCGCGGCGGAACTGGGCGTTCTCAAATACAGGAGCTGATATGCCCCCATCCTGAGGATATTGAGTATCTCCGGGTCAAGGCGATTCAGCGGCTTCGAGCTGAATTGGGAAATCACGTGATCGAGGCGGCCGCGCCAACGCAGCGTTCCATACACCAGCTCGGTGATGAATGAGCGATCCTCTTCCTTCAGCGAGGGCTTTCTAAGCACCTGGTCCAGAAGAATGTCCGCGTAAGTCTTCTCTCGATCCACTCGGTGGATAACATCCCATGCAAGTTTTCTGGGTGGCGGGTACATAAATTAGGCTATAGGCTGTAGGCCTTAGGTTTTAGGCTTGTGGTGGGGAACAGCCTATCGTCAAGATATTCCTTTCTGTAAGATGTTAATTTTCATCCTTTCCTGGACAATGGGCTTAAGCCCCTTGTCTGCGTTATCCTGAAATTAATCCTATCTTTTGGCCCGGTTTCAGATGCCTTCCGCGCGCATAATCCGCCGCAGGCATCGGGCGGCCCCCGGGATGTTGCACCTCGGTCAATAAAAGGATTCCCTCCCCCGTGGCTACCCAAATCCCCTCGTGAATCACATCCAGAGCGACTCCCGGCTTAACGTCCGGGGCCAACGGCGGGGGCGGCGTCCCGACTTGTCGGGACTGCGCGATTATGCGTGAGCGAAGGAGTTTCAGGTCTCCGGCGCGCGCGCCCGGCCTTGGGTTGAAGCCGCGTATCTTGTCGTGGATGTTTATAGCTGTATCGTTCCAATCTATTTCCCGGTCTTCCTTTTCGATCATCGGCGCTAAGGTCGCCAGAGAATTTTCCTGTGGGCGACGCCGAATTCTACCTTCGTCCCTGAGCTGCAGCCCTTCGAGCAGAAGCTCCTTCCCCAGTTCGGTCAACCTGCCCGTAACCTGCCCGCCCGTTTCCTCCGGGCCGATCTCGGTTTCTTCCTGAAGAATGATATCGCCAGTGTCCATTCCGGCATCCATCTGCATCAATGTTATGCCGGTTTTTGTCTCGCCGCGCAGGATGGCCCACTCGATTGGCGCCGCGCCCCTATATTTGGGCAACATAGACGCATGCACATTCCATCCTCCATCCTGTGGGACATCAAGGAGCGACGCAGGCAATATAAGACCGTACGCAACCACAATCAGGAGATCGGGATGAAGGTTTTTTATCCATTCGAGCGGTCCGGGGTCCTTGCGCAGGCTCTCCGGTTGAATCAGCGGCAGGCCGTGTTTTTCGGCGACGAGTTTCACCGGCGTCGGCTCAAGCTTTCGGCCCCGGCCCTTCGGCCTGTCCGGCTGGCTTACTACGCCCGCCACCCCTCTCCCCGCCTCAATGAGCGCTGCGAGGTGCGCCGCCGAAAATTCAGGCGTGCCCATGAAAACAATTTTATCCCCTGGCGCCATAAAAAACCGCGGCAAACCTCACCGCAGGCAAAAAATACCGCCTAAACAATTGCATAGTAAAATGCATAGCGCACTGGATTGCGATAGATTAAACACGGGGATAGAAACGCTTCACAACAGCTCTTAAAATAGTCGATTCACCAATAGGCTGTAGGCTTTAAAATAAGAGCAATCCTGCTTTGCCTGCTAAGCAAAATGCTTATTGCATGAACACATTTTTGATTTAAGTGGCGGTCATTAGCTAAAAACTAAAGCCTAAAACCTAAGGCCTAAAACCTAAGGCCTATTGAATGTGTCTACTTGCCTTTCTTGAGTTCCTGAAGCACCAGCTTGGCCACTGCTTTCAGTGTATCGAAAACGCCCTCTCCCGTAGTGGCGCTTGCCTCGAAATCTGGAATGCCTTTGGGATTGAGCAATTTTTTGAGTTCATCGAGGGGCGCGGCGTTGGGGAGGTCTCGCTTGTTATATTGGACGACGTAAGGGATGTTATCGAGGTCGTAGCCGTGTTCCTTGAGGTTGGCCCTCAGGTTCTCGATGCTTTCGATATTCGCTTCCATGCGCTCCACCTGGCTGTCGGCAACAAACACAACGCCGTCCACGCCCTTCAGGATGAGCTTGCGGCTTGCGTCGTAGAAGACCTGGCCCGGCACGGTGTACAGGTGAAATCGCGTTTTAAAGCCCCTGATTTCTCCAAGACTCAACGGGAGAAAGTCGAAAAAGAGCGTGCGCTCCGTTTCAGTGGCAAGGCTTATCATCTTGCCCTTGGCCGTTGGGTTGGTTTTGTTATAGATGTATTGCAGGTTGGTCGTTTTTCCGCACAATCCCGGACCGTAGTAAACGATCTTGCAGTTGATTTCACGAGAACTGTAATTTATAAAAGACATGAGCTGCCTTTCTCCAACGAAGTGATGAGCAGAAAAATGAAGTGATGAGTGATAAGTGATGAGTGATGAGCGGAAGAAGGGTTGGGTTGTTTTTCTTTATTCATCATTCATCATTCATCATTCATCATTTTTTATTCATTACTCATCGCTCCTCTGGATCACATCCTCATCCTCTTCGTCATTCGCTGAACAAGTTGTCAATGTCTTCATCGGAAATCTCGGCAAACGGAGAGGCCGGTCCCAGGATGCCCCCGCTTTCCGCTTCCGCCTTCTTCACCAGGCGCTCGAAAATCTGCGCAAGCTCCTCGCTCGCCTTTTTAACCCTGAGCCGCACAAGCCCAAGACTCGACCGCTTATCAAAAATCACCACCAGAATGACCCGCTGCCCCACAATCGAAATATGCAGGTGGTCCCGTTCCCCCTCGTGAAAGAGAATGCTGAACTCCTTCTCTCCCAGCAGTTTGGCAAGCCCGCCCGTGGCCGCGATGTTCCCGGCGGTCAGGGACGCCAGAGAGGTGGTATCCAGGTTCTGAACCTCACCCGTGTTGGCGATCAATTGACCGTTCTTGTCCACAAGAAAAATCACCCGCGCATTGGATTCCTTCAATAGGCGCTCCAGCACAGAGGATATCTGGTGAAACTCCTCCTCGTACATCACTAACTGAGGACCAGCCATACATTCTCCTTAAAGACAAAAAACGTCATCTTTTCTATTATAGCCAATTTGCCCCCCTGTTGTCCACCTTGCCACGCGACTCGCCCTGCGAAGCGCGGGATCAGCCATTCAGTGATTTATATCAGACTTTTTTGGATTTCGCAAGTAGTTTATCATTTCGCCCCTTTTGAGGCCCCATAATTTTCCTCTCTGTCAACGCCTCCCCCAAGGTCACCTCGTCAATGTACTCCAGATCGCCGCCCATCGGAACGCCCCGCGCTATGCGGGTTATGCGCGCGCCGTGCGATTCGAGCTGCGACGCGAGGTAATGAGCCGTTGCCTCTCCCTCCGCGTTGGGGTTCATGGCGAGGATGATTTCCCTGAACTCTTCCTTCTTTGCGCGGCTTATGAGAGATTCCGCGCGAATGTCCTGTGGGCCGATGCCCTCCATGGGGCTTAGCGCGCCATGAAGCACATGAAAAAGACCATTATACACTCCGGTCTTCTCGATCGCCATCAGGTCTTGCGGCTGCTCGACCACGCACAGGATGGTCTGATCCCGCCGGGGATCGCTGCACGTCCCGCAGGGATCGGTGGTTGTAATGTTCTGGCATTTCGAGCAGAACATCGCGCACTCGGCCACTTCCCGGATGCGCTCGGCCAGCTCCAGCGCGTACCCACGCGGAGTGCGCAAAATATTTAGGGCCATGCGTTGCGAGCTTTTCGATCCGATCCCGGGAAGACGGCGCAGAGCTTCCGCCAGTCTGCCTATGGGGTCGGTCGGAACGCGACGCGGCATAGCTAAAATGTTCCCCCCAGCCCGGAGAGGTTCATCGGGAGGGATATGCCGCCAGTGAGTTTGCGCTGTTCTTCCTCAGCCAGGGATTTCGCGCGGCGTAGGACCTCATTGACCGCCGCTTTCACCAGGTCCTCCAGCATAGACACATCGCCTTCACCCGCCGCCGAAGGATCAATCTTCACCTCAAGCACCTCGCCCAAGCCGTTTGCCACCACCCTTACCATGCCCGCCCCCGCGTCAGCTTCAACCCGCATCCGCCCCAGATCCGCTTTCATCTGGGCTATCCGGCGCTGAAAATCCCGCGCCATCTCCAAAATCTGCTTGGGATCAATTGGCAGGCTCATGAGTCCTCCTCCGGCGTCTCCTCGCCCGGCTGGAGGGACCGCACATCCTGTACCGTCGCCCCGAATATTTCTTCCATATCCTTTACCCTGGGATTTTCCCTCGCCTCTTTCTTCAATGCGCGATCCCGGCCCGTTTCGCCTCCCTCCGGTGATTTTAAAGCCGGGGTGCGCGAAATTACCTTGAGCCGCGGATGACCCCCTGCAAGCGCCTGAACAAATCCCTCGATCTGCTTCTGCACGTCCTTATCCTTGAGCTGCTTTTCCTCGAACGAACCGTGAATCGCCTCGAGGGTCAGCGTGCCGTCTTCAAACCTATCGAACCGGACGGTTTCGAGAATCGAGCAGAGGACATGGGCTTTTTTATGATGCGCCATGTCCAACAAGCCCTGCCAGGTAAATGACGAAGTTTTTTGCGGGCCGGCCTTTGGCGCCGAATCGAACAATGTCCTCTCACTTCCCTTCGATGATGGCGTGGACGGAGGCGTGAACCTGGGCGATTCTTCCGAAGCGAGCCTCTTTTCCAGAAGCTCCAATCTCTGGATAGCTTCATCAACCGGCGCGGCGGGAGTGGCTTGGACCGCCTGGATGAGTGACATCTCCAGGACGAGTTTGGGGTCTGGCGCGCGGCCCATCTGGTCTTCCGCCCGCGAAAGTATCGAAAACATCACCTGGATTTCCTCGGGCTCGAGGCGACCGGCCTGCTCAACTATTGCCCGCACTTCTTCTCTTGGAAGATCAATCAGGCCATCCGGGTCGGAAACCACCCTTGCGACGGCCATGTTTCTCAGGTGCGCAACGAGGTCCCGCAGCATCTCCCTGAGGTCGTAGCCGTAATCGTGCCCCCGGTCAACCACGGCGAGGGCCTTTTTCGCGTCTCTCGCCACAAGGGCATCCGCCATCTCGGAAATCCAAGCGCGATCCGCGATGCCGAGCGCCCGCGATACTTCGCCCTGGGGCACGTCTTTCCCGGCATAGCTGATGGCCTGGTCGAGAAGGCTAAGCGCATCCCTCATGCTCCCTTCCGCTTCACGAACGATCAGCTTCAAATCCGAATCATTGATTTTCACGCCCTCGTCGTTGCAGATGGTCTTCAGGCCCGTGAGAAGGCCATCCCGGGAAATGCGGCGAAAATCGAAACGCTGGCAGCGGCTAAGTATTGTCTGTGGTATCTTATGCGGCTCGGTGGTGGCGAAAATGAAGATGACGTGAGGGGGAGGTTCTTCAAGGGTCTTTAAGAGGGCGTTGAAGGCGGCGTTCGAGAGCATGTGAACTTCGTCAATGATGTAAATCTTGTACCTTGCCCCCTGCGGCATGTAGCGGACGTTTTCGCGCAGCTCGCGGACGTCATCCACGCCGGTGTTCGAGGCGCCGTCTATCTCAAGGACATCAACGCTCGAACCCGATGTAATCTCGTTGCATATAGGGCAATCGTTATCCGGTGTGGGTGTGGGGCCTTTCTCGCAGTTAAGCGCCTTTGCGAATATCCGCGCAACGCTCGTCTTGCCCACGCCCCGCACGCCTGTGAACAGATAAGCATGGGCCAACCGATCTCCCGTTATGGCGTTTTGCAAGGTCCGAACCACATGATCCTGCCCAATCACGTCCTCGAACTTCTGCGGCCGCCAGCGCCGGGCAAGTACCTGGTAAGTCAAAGGGTCCTTCCTGAAGATAAATCAGATTTCATAGGGTATTGCGGGATATTGAATGTGGCAACTCTTTTGGTCTTATCCGCACTGTTGATAGCCAGGTTGTTCCGCAACGCACGGATACGACCGCTACCGTTGCTTCCTTCCGGATCTGGCGGGGTTCGCGGGATCACGTCGTGCAGGACCTGGCTATCAACATTGAGGACGAACCCCCCAACCCTCGGGATTCAACCCCACGGAGAGAGGGGGATTCGAACCCCCGAGGCAGTTTTGGGCCGCCTACACGATTTCCAATCGTGCTCCTTCAGCCAACTCGGACATCTCTCCCACTAAATGATAAGTGATGAGTAATGAGTGATGAATAAAAGAAAATGCGCCTTGTACGTCTTCATTCATCATTCATCATTTATCATCATTTTCCTCGCTCATCACTCATCGTTCATCACTTTTTTCTTACGGAGAGGCAGGGATTCGAACCCTGGGAACACCTTTCGGCGTTCACTCGCTTAGCAGGCGAGTGCCTTCAGCCGCTCGGCCACCTCTCCAACGAAGTGATGAGTGATGAGCTATGAGAAATGAGTGAAGAAGGCAATATAGGATGATGGAAGACAGTTGAGTTAATATCTCAGTGCGCAATTTCTTACTGTCCACTGTCCAATTCTCTTCATTCTTCGCTCATCACTCATCACTTATCATTCATCACTAATTTAAGCCCGTTTCAGTTTAAAAAAACTCGTCAGGATGTCTCCGCATTCTTTTGCCATGACCCCTTCCGTGACTTCAATGCGATGATTGAGCCTGGGGTCGTCTGCGATGCGATAAAGTGTTCTTACTGCGCCCATTTTGGGGTCGGGCGCCCCGTAAACGAGGCGATCAATCCGCGCAAGAACCATCCCCCCCGCGCACATGGGACACGGCTCGAGAGTCACATAGACAGTTACGCCCGTGAGCCGCCATCCGCCGAGCATGCTGGCGACCTGCTTTAAAAGCTCGATCTCGGCATGCGAGGTCGGGTCGGAGCGGGACTCCTTCATATTCCGCGCGCGGGCAATGATGTTGCCATCCTTAACCGCAACGGCCCCCACAGGCGCCTCGCCATCCCCGAAAGCCTTACGCGCCTCCTCTATCGCCAACCCCATAAAAAACAAGTCTTTTTCGATAATTTGCCCCGCCCTTGAAATAGTATCCATACAGAGAAAAAATGTCAACCAAGATTAAGGGGCCTGCGACACAAAGAGGGGTTTTACGGGTTTGCATGGTCGTAACGCAGGCGTCTCGGACGAGCCGTTTGGCCCGCCTGCAAAATGGGGCAGGCGAAAAGCCTGCGTTACGCTTCCCCCCTTTTTATGTTTTAATGAATAAGTTATCAAGAGACGGGGAGCCTCCCTGCTGGTAAAATGCTGGAACAGACGGTTTCCGTCCAGAAACAGACCAAGGAGGATCCCCATGAGAGAATATCACTACATAGGACTG
>Ga0209777_10003227_pt1 | contig 20483 bp, 33 predicted proteins | sample FrelakmetHBP12HB_FD_187147 | JGI IMG/M metagenome (GOLD analysis project Ga0209777, IMG submission 187147) | Freshwater lake sediment microbial communities from the University of Notre Dame, USA, for methane emissions studies -HBP12 HB (SPAdes)... | ecosystem: Environmental > Aquatic >...
AATATACGCCAAGTGATAGATTTTACCCAAGCTCGTTTTTTAGTATCCAATTTTTGTCTCCTTTTAATACACCAAAAGTAAAAACCTTTTATGTTTCATGTAAGGTATGGGTATTATAAAGTCACAACTAGGAATCGCTATTGGTCAGGTACAATCTCCATTAGATTTAGCTGAACAAAGAGCCCCAACGGCAACTAACAAAAAAGTTAGGCTGTATTCCAAAAGTGTAGGTGGATCAGCCGAATTTTTTGTTTTAGATGATTTAGGTAACGAAATTCGGGTCACAAATGGGGGGACAATTAATAATGGAATAAGAGATCAGATAGTCGTTGATGAAAACGGGGTAGTTCAAAAAATAACTCCAGGGATTGCAGGCATAAGTGCTGGACCCCCCGGATCATACGCCATTACGTTAAACACGCCGATTACGATTCATGGTAGCGGGCCATATTTGTATACGTGTGATGAACATTTAGATTTGACAGTTATAAACTCAGGTATGGGAGGACCGCTTATTCCACCTACAATTGGAAGTATAGAAATCATTAATCCTGGAAATATTAATATGTCGATTTGGATTTGGAACGGAACGGGATTTGACCCAGCCATGCTTCCATGGACGTTTGCAATTTTTATTGATCCATAAAGTTTTGTCTGATAAAAATTTATTTTCAGCTTTTAATTATAGAGCTTAAATATGCTTCGCAATCTGCTTTATAATTGTTATCCACAAGAATGTAATGAAGAATGGAAATTGAATGTAGAAAAGCTTAACCAATATGCTGATGTATTTAATGGACGGCGATTGATAATTGTACGTGAAGGAGAATCCCTTGCTCCATTACTTAAAGTAAAAGGTGCATTCTCTTTTGACGCCGAATTTATACTGTTACCTAATGATCCAGTGTTACACGAAGTTCGCGGATTTATTGACGTACTCGGTAAATTGAAATCAATGAATCTGCAAGAAGTCACGTTTTACGCCCATACCAAGGGAACTAGAAATAGACTGTATAATGTTCATGCTCCATTAGAATCCATTCGGCGTTGGAGAGATGTAATGTATGAGCAAAACTTATCTAATCCGTCAATTGATGAACTGTTGCAAACACATGCTTGCGTTGGTTGTTTTAGATCTAAAAAGCCGTTCCCAAAAGTTTTAATTTCAGGCGCGAACTCCCCTTGGCATTATGACGGAAATTTCTGGTGGGTTAATCATGCACGCTTATTTTCCAAACCAAATTGGTCAGTTGTTCCACAAACTCGCTTTGGTGTTGAAGCATACCTTGGTACATTGTTCGGTGTGGAAGAAGGTTATTGCTTATACGAAGATAACCTGTCCCGTAGTCTTTACTTTGCATAACTATTTCGAAAAATCAAAAATGTGATTCACAATCTTTTCTATAATTGTTGCCCTTTTGCATGGAATCCTGAATGGGAATTAAATGTAAAAAGACTCAATAAATATAGCAATGTGTTTAACGGGAGACGACTCATAATCGTACGTGAAGGAGAAGGACTTGTCCCGTTATATAAAGTACAAAACACCTTTTCCTTTAGAGCTGAATTTATATCACTTCCTAATGATCCCGAGTTATGTGAAGTTTCTGGCTTTATTGATGTGCTTGGTCAATTAAAATCAAACAATCCTCAAGAGACTACTTTTTACGCTCACACCAAAGGATCTGGACGTAAAGCTTATGATGCTTATGTTTTGTTAGACTCCGTTAGACGTTGGCGAGATATAATGTATGAGAAAAATCTATCTGATCCTTTATTAATTGATGACTTGTTACAAGAATATGCTTGTGTGGGATGTTTTAGGTCTAAAAAGTTTTTTCCTAAAAGTTTGGTCCCTTATCCAGATTCCTCTTGGCATTATAGTGGAAACTTTTGGTGGGTAAATCACGCTCGTTTGTTTTCTAATCCTCATTGGGATGCCATCCCACAGGCAAGGCATGGAGTTGAGGCATACCTTGGGACATTGTTTAATGTGGATGAGAGTTATTGCTTATATGAAGACAATTTATCTCGTAACCTTTATTTTTCATGGGACAAACACCTAGTTAGTAAGCCTATTCGACAATGATCCGTAATCTTTTATATAGTTGCTTTGCGGCTAATTGGAATAATGAATGGCAATTAAATATTGCCCAACTTAATGAGTATGCTTCAATTTTCAATGGCAAAAAGATTGTAATTGTACGTTCTGATGATAGCACTGTTTCTCCAAAAGAAGTGGAACAAGAATTCAAATTTCCCGTAGAGTTTATACATATAGAAAATGACAAGACTTTATGGGAAACCTCTTATTTTATTGAAACCTTAGGGGGGCTTAAATCCTTACGTGGAGATGAAATCACATTTTATGCTCACACAAAAGGTGTTCGACATAAAGGGCAACCAGAAGCTTTTATGCAAGCCATTCAAGATTGGCGAAATATTATGTATCGAGAATGCTTATCTAATCTCAACAAGATTGATGAAGTTATGAGCAGATATGCTTGTTGCGGTTGTTTCAGGACTCCTGAAATAAATTATGAGGGGTCTAAAAAAGAGCATTGGATTTTTGCTGGGGCTTATTTTTGGCTAAATCACCAAAAACTCTTTTCTCGTGATTGGCAACGAACTGTGGGAGGTAGATATGCGGTTGAGGCATATCCTTCTCTTATATTCAATCGTGAAGAAAGTTACTGCTTATATGGAGATGATGCGGCACTTTATCAAATTTTTTCTGAGGTTTATAATCAGGGAGAGAAACGGATTTGCCCTAGATGTACAATGCCTTACCGTTTGGACAAGACTGCTATTCATTACACGTGTCAAAGTTGTGGCTTGGCTGTTTTGTGATTATTTACAAATTTGAAAATGCCCACTCGGTAGAATTTGAACATCAGATCTACCGCATAATATTCCTCTAACAACTTCCCCATCTAGTGCCCCTTCTAGGCATAAGGCTTTCATGAAACAAGAACTAAACCCAGCGGCATTGAAAATACCGTTTGAATCGCCATAACTTCTGGCAGCTTGAGTCATTATCAAATGAATAAAATCATTTTCCATAGATTAGTAATTACACCATTAAAATTTGGTGTAATTTTAAGGGGTGGTTATCAATTTACTTGGACCTCAAATAGTAATATACCCATTTGTGGATCAAGATCTTCTTAATGTCTTGGCTTATGATACTCGTGATTTTCCACCTGTTAGGGTTTATGATGGGCTAGTATATCAAGACACTGAGCATGGCTTTCGTTCCAGACCATTAGATGCTTATTCTTCTTTCAACGGGGAGATCCAAACAACCATTCTTTTAGAGGGGCCTTCTAGAATTTTCAGATGTCGGCACGAATGGAAACATGAAGATGAAGTACGTGGCTTTCGATGCATAACTTTTAAATTAGAAAACAAAATGCTCTTGTTTGCAGAAGATGATAAAATCATTGGTGTTGAAAACAATAAAGTTATGGCTGTTGATCTTACTTACAAACTTGAACTAGACAAGCCTCAAAATCTTTGGGATATTGTTCGCAGGGATAATTTATGACTGACAGGCCAAGTTGGGATGAATACTTCATAGGCGTAATGGAAGCTATTTCAAAGCGAGCTACTTGTGATCGTGGCCGTTCTGGGGCTGTAATAGCTAAAGGAAACCAATTATTGGTATCTGGTTATGTGGGATCTCCAGTTGGTTTTTCACATTGTGATGAAGTTGGGCATCTTCTTAGAAGAGTTAGAACTGTTTCCGAAACTGGAGCTGTAGAAGAATCAGAACATTGCGTTCGAACAGTTCATGCAGAACAAAATGCCATTGCCCAAGCCGCTAAACGAGGAATTTCAATAGAAGGCGGGACACTGTATTGCCGAATGACTCCTTGTAGAGTTTGTGCAATGCTTCTGGTTAATTGCGGGATAACACGAGTGGTTTGTCAAAGACGCTATCAAAAGGCATCTGAATCAATTGGGATCTTTGAAACAGCCGGTGTAAAGATAGAACACTTGGAAGATGAAGTACAAAAATATTGATAATGCCAATTTTTGAGATCAATCCCGTTCAAAGAAAAGCGTTGGAAGCTCTTGAATGGTTGTATAGTAATGACGAAAAGAACCGTCGAACGGGACGTTCTACTGTTCTTGCTTTGAGTTATTTACGACGCCTTCTTTTAATGTCTTTAAGAGAGCCTGGGAAAGCTACAATTCATGTTGAAGACCATTATGATACTTTTAAAAGGGATTCAGCTTTAGCTCATTTAGTGGCTACCTTGGCGGGAAGGATTGGATGCGATGTAGAATATGATGGACGTTGCAATATTAGTTTAAGTCCGCATACTAGGATTACTCAAGCCATGCTTGATGCTGTTACTTTTACTCCTCCTGAGACTAAAGGTAACTCTCGTACTCTTTGGGAATATTTGAAAGATGAGGATTAACTTAGAAAGCTTTTCATTCAACAATTCCATTGGACTTGTCCATTCCCTTGCTCCATGGGAGTTCCTAGGCACCATTTAATATAGTTTGGTGTAATTATTTTATATGGATGCAAAACAGATTCAACACATAGACACTCTAAGAGCGCTTCGAACCCGTCAATTTGAGGCTTTACAAAAGGCTTTGAAACTTAGACACATTTCATTAGGCTCAGATTCTAAAGACGGCATAGAACGTTGCCGAAACATTATTGCTGTGATCAGAGCTTTAGATGAAGCATTAAACAACATGATTTTAGATGCTTCAAAAGTTGAAATGCTTGAAGCTCTAAGATTTTATGCAGATCCTTTTACCTACTATGCTATTTTCTTTTTTCCTGATTATCCCGCTGGAGCGCTTATGGACGATTTCAGCGAAACAGAAGAATTAGAAGCAAAGCCAGGTAAATTGGCTCGTGACGTTCTAGCTAGAATGGCAGCTTTAATAGCTAAGCCTGATGAAGCTTGCTGTAGTTTTATTCAACGAGATAATGTGGAACGTGATTGTATGAATTCCAGGTGGAACATTTGTAAGCTTTGTTCCAGGCATGTAGAAGGAACTGAGGAAAAAGATTAGGTTCCCTTTTTTAGATTTTCCCTAACCTTCTTTAAATCAAGCTTTTCATCTAAAGTAAAAAACCTTACTACATCCTTTGCCCTATCTAAAAAGTTGCAAATAGCAGCTATCTTTTTTCCTCGTTCCATCGTTGAAGGCTTTTTCATTTCTATATCTATGGCTTCAAGAGCTTTGTTTATAGAATCCACAAGCTCTTTTAAAGCTTTGCGGTACTTTAGAGCTTCTTTACGATTTTGCTTAGCTTCTGTTTCCCAGTCTTTTATAGGAGTTTTCATAATTATTTTTTGTTAATAAGAAGGTGTGAAAGATCTCTTATATGCTTTTCTGGGACGGTAATCCCGATCTCCGTTACCAAAACGACTAGGCTCATCTCTTTCATTGTAGTCTTGATAGTTAGGTCTAAAAGAGTCATTGGAATTTCTAGGTCTCGTATCGATTCTAGGACGAGGATCTCTGTTGAACTCCTGAAGTCCCTCCACTTGAATGATTACTTTCTTTTGTTCTAGAAAAGCTGCTTTCGAAAATAGATGCTTTATAGCACCTATTGTCATATGATCTTTACCTATAACTTGCCCCCGATCAGTAGGATCAACTGTAATAGTTAAGATTGTTGTTCGTTGAGCTTTTGTGGCTTCTACGGTAACTTTTTCGGGTTTGTTTACAATTGATTTAACAATTTCTACTAATAATTCAGACTCTTCTAAAATCGTTCCATCTTCGTTATCTGTGTCTCTTACCATAATTCTATGTGGCAAAGGGACTGTCAGATTTACCTGACAGCGGAATCGCCACCCTCCAATGTAATTGAGTTAATATTTTGCAATCCGTCACTTTGACGTTTCGCGCTAAGCGTTCACCGTCCAAACTATGAACGCTAATTCGATCTCTAGCTGTGCCTCCCACATAGCACAAACCATACTTTGGATGTCTAATAAGGGTTCCACGGTTTAACCCAAGACTACGTGTTGAGCCATATAACCTACGAACACCCCCTTTTTTATACCCTTGATGTAATTCTCGTCTATGCCAATTCATAAAATCAAGAACTCGCAATTTTTTCACTGGTTCTAACTCGCCAAATAACAACTCCGCTAAACAATGTGAATCCACACAATGTGCTCCCCAAACTTCTGAAAGTTTTTTGCCGGTTTTCTTGAATCCGCGATAATTGCGTTGATTATAAGTACTAGAACCAGCAAACTTATTAAAATCCAAGCCTAATCCTTTGACCTGATCGGCAAACCATTGCTTACCAACTTCTAAAGGGCTAAACTGTTTGTTCCACTTACGAGCATGTTTCTTTGTTTTGGCTTTAATGTCCTCAATTACAACATTCGTTATTGGCAAGATTTTACGCAAAACATTAATGATTCTTAGGTGTGCTTGCCATCGTGCCTTAGTAGAAGGAGGTAAATTACCAATCTTGCGATTGAAGCGACAAATTCGATAAGGTGTGTTACGATACCGTCTTGCTCTACGATATTGACGCTTTGTTTCTATCTTCTTTTTAACCCAGTCAGGTGTGTCACATTGAATATTCAGCACCACATCATTTTCGGTTGCTACCGTAATACCTGTACGTTTACTGCCAGGATCTATGGCTATAACTACCTTTTTAAGCGAAGGATATTCTACTGCTTTACATAAACGAATAGCGAAAAATGACTTCTTATAAAAGGGTGTTGCCTTACCTGCTTTTACAAGTCTCCAAGCTACACTAGGTTTACAAGGTAAGAGTGGATTATTTTGGGAATCCACGACCGGGACCAAACCCTGTATACTACCGCTTCGACGCAGACCGGCAGATTGAGAGGGAACTAGCGGGACATTCCCAGTATCTGTTGGGTTACCGCACCCTACCGTATCTGTTGGATTCAAATGCATATTGTTCTGCTCTCCTAGTCTAATCTCTTCTTTCCCTTGCTGCTTAGTCTTGGTTAAGGTTTTCACAGCAAGCCTCCAGATTTATGCCGGGGGTTATTGATAATAATCTTTCCGATAGCTTGGCCTACGTAAAGCGGCCAAGTATCTACCTGCTTGGATATTGATTGGTTTTTTGGTTAAACGTTGGATACGGGCTTTGATTTTTTCTACATTGTAGCCTTTTCGGGCTAAATATTTATACCATTCATTAAGGGTTAGGTCTTTTTTAGCACTATTACAATGTGAACAACAGGTGACAAGGTTTTTAGGAGTGTTGTCTTTTTTAGAGTAAAGATGATCTAAAGTAAGTCCATAACCTAATTGATCAATAGGAAAAACGTTTCTGCACCAGACACAATCAAAAGAATCTCTATGATAGATAGCTAATCGTTTGGAAAGTCTGATCCAATCCATCCCTTTGTTGTGCGGCATTTAAAATATAGCACACTTTTTAAGGATGTCTAGCTCTTTTTTAAGAGCTTCTTTTCTGCCTTTCTCTGTTTTTGTTCTAATTTACGGACACTAGCGCGACAATTTTCACAAAGTGTACTAGGCTTCCCATCAGACAATATTCTAGCGGGATTGTCACAACGGGAACATAACCCTTGTTCTTTCCGTCTTGTTCGATAAGTTGCCATCTTTAATCTTTGGTGTTTCAGATGAGAGGCACAGAGACGTATACTATTCTTGGCCACTGGGCGACCACAACTAAAGACGCATAGAGTTCGTTGTTCTGCTGTTTCTTTCATATAATATTATCACCTGTCATCTCATCGTAATGAGCAATCGTTAACTACTTCCATCAAAAACTATTTTCTTCCATTAAATGGTCAAAGATGGTTCTTGGTTTCATAAAGCCTTCTGATAACCTTTTATCAGAATAGAAAGGACCTTCTATTGTTACACCGCATGTGGTAAGTGCTTCTAAAAAAATGGCATCCGGAGGAGGTACTAATTGATGAAAGATAGAACGAAGGGGTAAATTAGGCAGGATTGAAAAATAAGGTGTGATTTCATTATATATTGCGAATTCTTTATAACATAAAGATTCTCCTACAACGTCTTCATATTTTTCTTTTAGCCAACAAGCTGGATAAGTAACTATCCAATAAGCATTGGGTTCAGGAATAAGTTCGTCTTTTTTATATATTGCTGATATTGCTTCTTCATGCTGCACTAAGTAATCCCCATTTTTTAGACATTCGATAATAACTCCAGGACTATTGGAACGACGTGCTTTTTGATATTGTTTGGAGATAAAAGATGTTCGATTTGACAAAGAAAGGATAGTCCTTACCGTGTCCATTAATCGAAGTTTGTTTTTCTTCTTTCTTGCCATGGACTCTAATAGAATTTATGGATAACTTTGTCATCTCTCCATAATTGTTCGACTTTTCTTTTTGCAGTTTCATCTAAAGACAGATATAGTATTCTGTATTGAAGAGGAACACTGGTATCAGCTAAAAAATCAAAATGAGCTGTTGGCTTTCTACGTAAGAAATTAAACAAACTTTTCATATGGCTTGATTCTACACCGTTTTTTAAGAAAAAGCCAAAGATTTATTGCTTTTTTGGTGTATTATAGTATAATAAGGTTGAAAAGACATGAACTTAAAAGATTTTGTATGCCGCGATGATTTGTGCCCAAAAGGGGCTACTAAATTGTTTCTAGCTAAAGGATACGGGGTTATTTTAAAGGTAAAAAAAGGTTGGTTTGCTTCTAAAGATCCTCGTTGGAACTTGATTGGAGTAGAGCCCAATAACAATCTCTCCCTTACTGTAGGTCCATTTAGTTCCGCTAAAGAAGCCTTATCAAAATATAGCAAAATCTTGGTTCCTAAATAATACTGTAGTAATTAGCGCTCAATAGGAGACCCCTATCTGTGAGCGCCTACGAACAAGTGAGGGACATTATTGAGATCATCTTGTGTGCCGTAGCGGAAGAAGCTAGAAGGACTCAAGAAACCCTTTCTGTGGAAGTAGAATCTACTATTATTCATGGAGTGCTAGAAGCTTTTAAACGTGGGGAGAACTTCATTTATAATAGGGATACCTTGCCCCCACCTCGTGTGAAAACTCTCCCTTACATGGCAGCAATTAAAGAGGAAGAGCCCAAAGTGGAAGAGGAAGAAATCGAAGTCATTGAAATTGAAGAGGATCAAGATTAGATTTGTTTAAAATGTTCAGGTAAGCGTACCCGCACAAGTTGAAGCATACGTCCTAATTTATTTAAGCCGGTACCGTCACGTCCAATGCCCCAATAAAAATCAGTGGGGGAATTCTCTACAAGATCTTCAGCCCCCGTTAAAAGTAATGCTTCACGAAGTTCTTTACGTTGAGTGAACTTTGCAATAAGGGCTGAAAACATGAAATGGTCTTTGACTCGTTCTACGACAACCCCTTGTTTGTCTCTAAATAAATCATGTAAAGCTGGAGTTCCAACAAGCTGCTCCCAATCTTCTCTCATGGGACAAATGTTACCAAGCTTTTTAGCTAAAGCCGGGGTTTCTGCACAAGCAATGCGTTGTTTATCTTCTTCATTCACCATTTTAGCAGCTTGGTAACTGTGCTCAACGGAAGGCCAAGATTGTCCGTTTAGGTTAAAAATAGCCACACGAAAGTTTGAAAGAAACCCATAAGGATCTTTAGGTCTATAGAATTTTATCATTGCTTACCACTTTTTTCGGTGTAATATATAGGCATGCTAATAGATGTTTCTAGAAAGCCTGTTCGATTAATCACGGAAGAATGCCCTTCTTTTATTGTTATCAGAACCATGGCCATGAATGAGTTGGTTAATGGTTTGTTGTTTTGGGGGACTGAAATTAAAACTGCTAATTCAAATGCCTATATACAACCAAAAATAGTTTTACAAAACGGAGGTATAGAGCATATCGAAACAGTGCTACGGCTACCTGCATATATTAATTCAGACTTGGGTGGTTTGTATAAGAGATTGCATACAGTCTCACGATTTCAAGACCAAATGACAAAAAGGTTAGGAACTTGGCACGTTGATTTTATTATTGATTTTGATGCTAATGAGAATAACTTTTTGCTTACATTGTTTGACGAAGTACAGAACACAATGTTGTTTACAGTAAGGACACCTATAAGAACTATCATTACAAATAAGAAAGCCTCTTTAGTTATTACTCCTCTAGAAAGATTTGCTGCTTCTGACATAAGAAAACAAAAGTTTGGAGAAAATGTAACAGGTTTTTGGGGGGCTGTTTTAGAAGATGACTTTGAACTATTTTAACTGTCACAATGTTTTCGTGGGCATTGGGAATGGGCGGTACTTACGTTTGCCTACAACCTTAAGCAAGATGGCATCAAGATCCTCATGAACAACCCAAGCATCTTGCGGCCGTTTAGTGGGTTCAGAAAGAAGACAAGCTGAAAAGAAGGCTTGGATAGGTTTAGGGACTGAATCTGGCATTTGGTTAGTTTTTAAATCACCCCCAACCAAATATAGGGCACATTTAGCGGCCATGAAAATATCGGTAGCAGTTGTAGGAACTTTCTTATCCAGAACTTCCTGAGGGTAACAATCTCGATAAGTAGCGCTGATTGCTTTAATGTATTGTGCCGTAAGGAAAGAATCATCGTTTAAATAATCATACAAATTACGATCTTTATTTGTTGGGACAGGTTCAGATATTTTTACCGCATAAGACCAATCAATAATCTTGGCTCCGTGATCTACTGGGTGAATCATTATATGTGGGGGGATCAAAGCCCCATGAATGATATGATTTTGATGTGCAAAACCGATTCCATGCAAGATCCGTTTGAACATCCACACCATGTCTCGGTAATCAATCCCGTCAGGATAAACTTGAAGCACTTCAACCAAAGAACGATATTCATTAAGCCAAGGTAGAATGTTTACCCTTCGTTGAGATCCAGGACCCCGCATGATAAATGATTCAGATAGTTTAGGAAGAAAACGATAAAACTTTTCGTCCTTAGCTGTATCAGGATATAAATCCGTAAGTATCTTTGATTCATTTTCCACCAAGTCATTATCGGAACCATTCTTAGCTACTTTAAACGCGACTTTGTGATCCGTTGAACCATTGGAAACGGTGCAAAGATAAATGTCACAAATGTCCCCTTCTTCCAAAAGTTCTGTGAGAAGAAACTTTTTACCTTTGGTTTCAACCATGATAGGGCTGAAAGGCACAGTTGGGGGAGGAGAGGCTACTTTCTTTTGACCATACGTTCCAGCTTTTATTTTTCTCTCAGCAGCATTTTTGAGAGAGGTTAATAAATTAAAGGTTTCATTTGCAATTGGTAAATGCTTGGGGTCATCTTGAAAATGATCTGGATGAATTACCAGTATGAGTTGCCGATAGATAGATAAGATTGATTTAGCATCTACTCCAAAAACGTCTTCAGGACATTTAGAGGCTTTGATGTTTTTGAAAATGGTAGTGAGTTCAGTTGCGTTCATAAATTTTCATCTTCATTTGGTAAGTAACACGGATGATAAGAGAGCACTTCTTCCACTAGTCTAAATCCGATTAACTTAATAGGCGCAACAATCCCTCCAAAATCTTGGTGATTTTTACAATATTCCCGCGCTCTTTTCATTATTATAAGACAAAGATCAACAGGAGGTTGCTTTTCAAAAAATATAGCTACACTTCTATAAGCGGGATATTTTGATGGTTCTTTGTCAAGATTATCTAAGTTGTATTCTTTTGCTGATTCTTTATATTTGTCAATTGTATATTGCTTGCCCCATTCGGAATCAGGGTATTCATTCCCAAGACCATTATTCCACCATCCGGGAGTAGCCCAAATTTGTGTAGGGCGATGGCACCCATGATTGTCAGGAACTTGAAGTATTATTTTGTTAAAGCGTTCACCTAAATCGGGATAGCAGGTATAAAAATTTTGGCCCTCTCGCTCTCCTACCCCACAATCGCCAACTTGGCCGGTACAATAAGCGGTTAATTGGCGTTCAAAGTCGCCTGCATACTTTTCGGTATCAACAATGAATATAAATTTACTGGTTTGATTTTCCATTCTAATTACCACTACAAAGAGAACAATTGTAATTGACCAAAGCTCCCATAGAAATCTCTTTGTCCATTTTTTCTAGAGATATCTTATCTTTGTAAGTTGGACCAATGGAACATAAAGAGACAGAAATACCCAACTCTCTCTCAATGGCTAAGATTAGGTCTCTACGAGAATTTAATTGCTGATATTGGGGTTGAACTTTAGTAAGAAGTTGAGTTAATTCCACTTGTTGCTTTAGATCTACGGGTTGCTTTTGAACAGGCAAAGAGCGGTAGAGTTCATTCCCTTTTTTGTAATGGGTGCAAATTTTAGGCTGATCACCCATTTGGTTAATTATTAGCTATTACACCGAAACATCTATCTTGTCAAGTATTTCTTTGCAAGAGTTTCAATCCAGAGCTTTTGAGACGAGTCTAGATCTTTCCCTTTCAGGACATTTTCGTTTAGCTTTGTAAAAGCAGATTGTTCAGCCTTAGAGAGCTTCTTAGAGGTAATAAGTCTTCGAACTAAGGTTTTATGTGCTAGTTCTTTTCGGATAGGCATGTAGCATAGCTACACCATCTTTGGCCTTGCCTGAAAAGTTATTTATCGGGAAAAAACGTAAACCATCCCCCCAATCCAGAAGATAAAGAAAGCCAAATTTAACCAATTGTACTTGTCTCTACGCCAATGCATTGCACACAGACTACCAAACTTATGGTCAACCACCTGTTTACGAATTATTGTGACTGGTGACCTATCTTTTCGCAGGTCAGTACGAACCTCAGGAGCGATTGGGATTACATCAACCTTACGCCAACAATTCGTACACCTAATTCTCAAGGTTTCCCCTTCAAGATCATCACGATAACCACCAAAGATGAGACCTGAACCTCTGCATTTCTCGTTACTTTTCATTAAAAACATCTTTCTGAATAAAGGGGTAAATTAATCCTAAAGCTATCGTGGCCTCAATAGCAGGAGAAAGAAATAATTTATATCTGATATTCTTCTCCATCTGGATCAAGTGCCTTTGGCCTAATCTGTCCCCAAAACTTTTCCGCTTCATCATTTAAAATTTGAAACATTATGCCACATCTCTTACAACAAAGAACTTTAAAATATTCAAAGTGGTCAACTTTTTTTCTCTCTTTCGTAAAGCAATAATGCGTCAATGCTAGGGCTTCGAAATTCTTCTCGTGGCTTTGTTTACAAAGTGGGCATTCCATTTTTCACCTATAGTTGTTTAGCTTACGTGGGTTTTATTTCTCTTTTGCATCTTCTAAAATAGCTGCTTTTAGTGCTTCTTTGTCTTTAAATAATTTCTTTCGTGCCTCTGCTTGAATCTTTTCAAGTTCTTCCCAAGATTGCATAGCTTCTTTTGTTCTAGGAACAAAAACTATTCCGCATTCTTCACAAGCAAAAGCTCTTCGAGCTGAAGACCAAAATGGATTGGCATCCCCCATTCGTATTGCTTCTACCCCGTAGTCACCACAAAGTGGGCATTCCATTATTGGCACCTCTTACTGGATCTGAATTGGGGCATTACGTTTGGTTTCAAATGATTTTGCCGTGTCATCCGTAATAACCGGCTTGCATTTGTTTGCATCATATTTAGGATAACCGAAAAAAGCAGCAATCAAAGATTCAGGGATGCTTTGGTAGTATGTCTTATAAACCCTACATTTATCAATAAGCACTTTCTGATTCATCTCAAAGCTATTCCGACCTGCTTCCATTACTTGCTGGATTTGACGATAAAGCACAGGATCAACATTGGGATTTTGTTCAGAGATCATTTGGAACAAAGCATTAGAGCCCTCTTTTCCATACCGTCCCTGCATATAGGTTGTAGCAACGTCTTTAATATGCTCCTTGGCCATCTTTGGGACTTGTATTACCTCCAAGACTTTATTTGTGTAAGTAGCGAGAGTGTTTTGATTTTGTTCGTATTGTGCATCAATCCCATTCTCATGAAAGACAAAAGCATTTTTTACCCCAATGATATAAGCAAAAGTTGATCCTACAATAAGTACTAGTGCCACAATAAGACCCAACAATATTCTCATTCCGGTTGACATAATTCATTCCTTTCTAGTAGCGCTTTCTTCGCTTTGGTAAACGATTTCTTCCTTCATCATTAAAAACATCTACACGATTAAAATAATAGGTCAGCCCTAAAGCAATCACGATTCCAATGATAAAAGATATGATCAATTCATTAGTGGACGGCGTAATACTGGCTTTTAGATACTCAAAATCAGCCATGGGCTTACGCTCATAATACTTCGAGACATCTTGTTCAAAAGCTGCAAGAACCGTCTCCCGTGTCAGAGTGGGTAGATCCATTATGTCATCACGTAATTTGACCTTGAGCATTTCATCCAAAGTCCAAGCCATGACATTAGCCCACTTAGGAGCAAGTTGAGAATCTACCCCAATAATGAGTACAGAATCGTTCTTTTTTCCACCAATCCAAGCTTCTTCTAAAGCGTAAAAATAATCACTTGGCAGATCTCTTACAAGGACGATGATCAAGTTGGCTTGTTTGTAATGCCCAAGTTTAGCGTTGATATCAGATAGATCTTTGTTCCAGTCTTTTGGAAAATCAACTGATGCCCCATTAACTAAAACAAGACGATCTAATCTATAGTAATCATAAACATTGCCGGGGTACGGCGGGAGATGCTGCTTATACTGTTCTACAAGCCCTTGATGTTTAAACAAAGTGCCGGGAGCTGCCTTTATATAATTTGTGTACCAATGTGAAGTCGAAGTTGGTTCCCCTATAATAACAGCCGTCCAACGTGGTGGTTCAATACTTCCACGTCTATCAATCCTATTAATTGTGATTGTCTCTCTTATAGAATTGTAGACATCCCAATCCCAATCGTTGGGATGTTCATAACAAGTGTCACAATGTTCACTACACGTTTCGTATTTACCAGATCCAGAACAAACTTCATGGCAATGACAAGGATAAGAATGAGAGCAGGGAACCCAAACTTGTTTTTTACCTGTGACAATGGCATTCCAAATTTCAGTGTCGTGAGTGTCTGAAAAATAAATAATGGCTACGGATGCCCCTGCAACCATTATTTGAGCCAATACCTGGACTAAAAATTCTTTCCAGGTGATCCCTTTTAAAAGGATAAAGCTGCCTATAGCAAAAAGTAGTGGGATTGTAAATAAAAGAAGAAAGGCCATTTATATATCTCTACCTAGAAAGGACGACTTTAGCAATTTTTGCCGTTAATTGAACAGCTCAAGCAGGTGACTATCACGGGTGTCTTACTAAAACCGTTCTTTCTAGGTAGGGTACTATTACACCGAAAGAATGAAAAAGTAAAGAAATTTTTTCACCTGGGCCTCATATTAACCACACGGATGACTTGAACTTGTGTAAATCCCGTGCTATTAGATGCCCTAGAAACGTTCCAAGTGGATTGCCAAGATGCAATAGGAACTCTAACAACTTGGAGAGGCTTAGAGGCCGGATGCACCTCCATTTTATCTATTTCTGCTAGAACTTGCCCTATCAGAACGAACAATTCTGCTTTGGACTTATCTCCTTGAGTGCGATCTGGATGTAACTCAAGAGCCAACCTTTTATAATTACGATGAGATTTTGCTTTCAGATCTCTAAGAAGCTCTTGAGCTTTACGAAAGGGAACTCTACGTAGAGCTTCGAGTTCTGCTTCCGTTACATCAAGAGCGGTTAAAGCTCTTTGAACGTCTTGTGGAGGAATTTTTGTTGCCATACTAATAGAATTGGACTAAAAAAGGATACACCAAAAATAGCACAGGTGTATTATTTAATCTAAAAAGGAGAAATTGCATGGGTTATTCAATTGCTGCAACTGCTCGTAATATCAGACTTCAGCAAAAGATGTTGAATTTTATGTCTAAAGAATATCGTTCGCATTGGGAGATCTCTAGTAAAGTAGAACAACCATGTTATTCGAGTGCCCCAACTTCTGATTTGTCTTATATCAAGGGTAAAAATTTAATTGGGCTCGATTATAACTCAGGATGCCCTGGGTTTGAACGAAGTTATGCCTACACCTTAGTTAAATGGATGACTCTTAAAGTTGGGAAAACTCGTAAATCCTTCAAAGAGTTTACATTTGACTACCCTGTGCCTTATATGTTAGTAGATGATGAAGAAGAATTTTGGCCGGTCTTAATAGAACCTAAGCACAATTTTCCAGAAAATATCAGGTGGGCATGCTGTGACCAATATGGAGTTACAAAGCATTGTCCTCTGGATCTTATTTTTGAACTTGATCAAGAGGTAACCCTAGAAACTAAAAAACTTGCTTGCCAAAAGCATAATGTTGTTTATGCTGAATGGTCTAATGAATCCCAAAATGTAAAAGAAGCCATTCATGAAACTTGGGTGAAATTACTTTGGCCTAAAATCCAACTAATTCTTAAACCTATCCGAATTGAGATGCAAAGATTAGACCAAATTTGGGATAAATTGTAAGATGTCCGATGAACCAAACACTTTAGTGTGCTTCTCGTGTTCTAAACAAGCTTCTCAAATTACTGAATGGAATGATTGGGGGACTTTATGGCATTGCACAAAATGTGAGAAGTGGTGGGTTTATATTAAAACAGAGAGCCATTTTGATTATGACTACTATATAGAACGGATAGGAGTTAGAATTTTTCCTGGTTATCATTATGTAAACACAGAAAGTTTTCGAGAGCCCCCTAATATTTCTCACATCAGGATCTATTTAGAACCAATCCCATTTCAGATTCTCACTTATTTTGACTGTATAAGAAATGATTTAGACATCAGATAGAAGCCGACTCTTCATCCATGCTGGTATAGGATCATTTATAGTAAATCCGAAAGCTACCCAATGGGAGGGTTCTTTTGGGAGTTGTAGAAATCTCCCTCCCAGCAAGATTTTACCAAACATTCGTTTATATCCTTCAGCAATTTTGACTTTATCCTGTGCTCTATGACACCCCTGGAACACAACTTTAGCCACCCGTTTAAATTGATCTAGTATCCAAGACTCATGCATGATAGGAGCAAAAACGCAAACCCGATCGTCAAACGTTCCAAAGGTCAAAGCAGCAATGAACACAGCTTCTAAGATTTCAGCATCTAAAAATTGGTCAGAGACCCCGCGATATTCAGGAAACTTACTGTAAAAAAGAGTTTGCTTGTCAGTTGCTTTTTTATCTAGTAGAACAAAATGTTTCAGATGAAGTGGTGTAATAAAAGACCTCATGTGGGATAACTACACCTATTGTTTGATAACTTCCTTGTAAATCGTTTAATTAGCTGTAAAGGAAGTCTTACATAGACACACAGGTAAGTAAAGGTAGCTAGACTTGAGCCAACTGAATTAGTTCATGACCACCGAGCTACAACGTCAATTACGACGTCACCCAAGATCAGACTGATTCGCGGAAAGGAGAAGTTATTGGCTCAAAACATGAAGTGCCTCTAACCAGGAGAAAAAGTAATGTTAAAGCGTTCGTTTTTGGCTTTGATCTGTTTAATTGTGTGTTCCAGTTTCATTCCCTCTCAGAAGGAAGCTAAGGATGCACCAATTGTAGTCCCTGTTCCTATCCCATCTAAACTGGAACTAAAGCCAGTAGAAGCTATTCCTGCGGAACCGGAACTACGTAAGGTTGAAAGAACTAATCCAGTTGAATGCGCTTGGTTTGTTAGAATTTGTGTAAGTGAAGGTAACTTTAATTATATAGAATGTGAGAAAATACTGCAAACTTTGGAAAATATGAAAATACAAGCTAAAGCCAAGTCTCTTTTAGCTATAATGTATGCCCAATCTCCTCAAGTAACCCGCCAGAAGCCCTTTGCAGACGCTAGGTTGGTTTGGGTTAGTTATTTACCGATGGAGGGGGAGAAACCCCCGTCTAAAGGTTGGATTGAATGCACAAGCAAGAATAACCCCGCAGGCTGTACTGGCACATGGAAATCTACTGTAAAAGAATGGGTAGCTTTCAGAGAAAAGGCTAAAGCTCTTTATTACAGTGGAGTTGTGCCTAATCTAGTCCCTGGTTTCCCCATCCAATGGGGTGGGGATATGGACTATTGGAGAGGTGTAAACCGTAACTTCTGTCCTTTAAATAAAGATGGTAGTTCTTTACGAAACACTTATTGGGGAGATCCTAAAAATCCCGCTAATGAAGAGAAGTGTTTATCTATTGATAAAGCTAAAATAACACGTAGTTTGAGTGTTTCAGCATCATTGGCCAGCGGACGTGAGACACAAAGGGATAGAATCAAAACCTTGTTAGGCGAAAGTCCTGTTTTGACTAATTAATATATAGCTGAATAATATTCGTTCCATTGATCTCTCCAGAATTGATAATGCTCTACAGCACAAGTAGGACATAGTGGGATTGGTTTGTTCGGATCTGGGATATTGTCATCATAGATAAGCGCTGCCCACAATGTGTACGGCTCTGGAGAGTAAGCCGTACAGGATCTCTCTAACTGTACATTTTCATCTGTTCCACAGCAGCAACAAGTCATAAGGATAAATTACACCAAGGGGGAGTAATTTTTCTGAAAATTAAAATTGCAAACTTGTGCCTTTCGGTGTAATAGATTGAGATATGAAAATCTCTAATATACGGCTTGGCTTTGCCTGCAATTCTAGCAGCGTTCACAGTGTAGTGGTTTACAAAAATGAGGAAAAACCGCAAGATGCTTTATGTGAGGAGTCCGAATTTGGTTGGGCTCCTTTTGTTGCTTCCAGTACAGAAGCGAAGCGTAGATATCTAAGAACTTTGTTAGTTAATCGATTGCGTGAGATGCCAGATACAGCCTTGAGGGTAGCTGACAGCCTTTTTGGAACTGACCCAACAGAAGGTCCTTATATAGATCATCAATCTATCCCTCTTCTTCCTAGAAAATATGGTAGTGCAGATCTGGATTATGCTTTTTTAAAGGAGTTTATGGATTTCATTTTAAGGGGGGATGTAGCTATTCACGGTGGGAATGATAATGGAGATGCTTCCCCTCCAGAAAGTAATGCTGAATGGTTTAAGCAATTACCTCGTGAAACACAAGAAAATGAATGGGTTTGTAAAAAAGAGGGTGATTGGTGGATCTTATTCCATACCCGTTCAGGAGATAAAGTAACTTTATCTTTTAAGGATAATCCAAACCCACGTCGTGTTTCAGAAGTGCCAGAATTAATAGATTTGAAAATCACAGAAGTCTGTCCTTTTGGTTGTAAATTCTGTTATCAAAATAGTACCCATCAAGGGCACCATGCCGACAATATTCTAGATTGGCTTTATGTCTTTCGAAAAGCTGGGGTATTTGAAGTAGCTATAGGTGGGGGTGAACCTACAGTACACCCTGAGTTCAAAGACATATTGGGAAGTATTAGGAGAGATCTTCAAATTAATTTCTCAACCCGAAATTTAGATTGGGTCCTTTATAACGCTGATCTAATCAAAGAAAGTCATGCCTATTTTGCTTTCTCAGTTGGGGGAGAATCAATAAGTCTCAATGAAAATGCTATTGTTCAAATTAAAAAAGCAGATTTGAATTTCAGTGTTCAATATGTAATGAAAACCATGTGTGATGAATATTTCATAGATCTAGTCGAATTTTGTACGGAAGAAGATATTCCTTTGACTTTGTTAGGGTACAAAAACATAGGTAGAGGAGCAACAGCTTTAAAATTAAAAGGCACAGTGATTACTAACCAACTCTCTGATAGTTGGATACAAATTGTTAAAGACAAAGGATATTTTATAGGGATTGATACGGCACTTGCTCAGAGTGTTCCAATTGGGACTTTTCCGGAAAATATGCTACGAAGAACAGAGGGGACTCATAGTATGTTCATTGATGCTGTGACAAATAGAGCTGGAGTCAGTAGTTATACAGAGCAACCTTTTGTGGATGTAACTCCTCAGTCATTTATTGAAGTGTTTCATACTTTGCATCGTGAGTTTAATCTTTTTACGGAGGTAGTGAATGACTAAAAAAAAAATCAATTGACAAAAAAAGAGTTTCCTTTTATATCTCGCAAAGCCTCTATAAAGATGTTACTAAGTTTGCTGCTTATGGTGGAATTACCCCCAACAGGTTTATGGCCAATTCTATTGCTTTGCGTTGTGGTAAATTAGTATCCTATATCTTTCACGCGAAGAAAAAATCAATTATAACAAAGGAGTAAATCTATGGTTTATATGACATCGGTAAAGCACAAGACTGGTAAAGTGGTTCTCACAAACTCTGCATTTCAATGCACTGCTTGTGGCAAATGGAAACCGGGTGAAGAGTTTGGCCTGAGAAAGATGAAAGACGGCATTATTCGGAATCAGGCTCAATGCAAAAAGTGCCGATCCAAATATTCTAAGAAAGGGTGAGAACAATGTCCACTATTTATATTGTCACTTCCGGACAATATAGTGACTACAGTATTGAAGCAGTTTTTTCAGATGAAGAAAAAGCTAAGAATTATTGTAGATATTATAGTGACAGACAAGGA
>Ga0209777_10003228_pt1 | contig 20475 bp, 17 predicted proteins | sample FrelakmetHBP12HB_FD_187147 | JGI IMG/M metagenome (GOLD analysis project Ga0209777, IMG submission 187147) | Freshwater lake sediment microbial communities from the University of Notre Dame, USA, for methane emissions studies -HBP12 HB (SPAdes)... | ecosystem: Environmental > Aquatic >...
CGTCGTATGCCTTGTCAGCCCGTTCGGCCAGTCATGCGTTACGAGCAGACAATGCATTGGTAGCTGATACAGTAACCAACTTTCCATTCCCAACATTCATCGCACCTGTTACTGTATATTCTAATACGGCTGCGATTGGTTGGAAATCCTTTGATTGTTCCGTTTCGGCCCTTGCTGTTCCAGTTACGGCAACCGTAGCAATTTTGGATTGTGTAGTATTAAGTTACGATTCAACTACTACTGGGTATATTTACATTAGAAAAAATTCGGGAGCTTCGGGTTATGTTTTATCGGCGTATCGCCCGAGCAATTCAGATTATGCGGCCAATAGTGGTCAGGGGTTTTTTCCAATGGATACTTTAACATTTGAATATACAGCCACACAGGGAGCAGCTAATGGAATAACCATCCGTCTAATTGGATACATGTAAAATATGAGCCACAAAAAAGTATCACGATTAGTAGAATTGACAGCGCCTGAAATCCAGACGAACGACTTGTTCTATATTGTTGATGTCAGTGCAACGGAAGGTAAAAAACTCCAAGTTACTTCTTTGGCTGCATATTTGAACAGTAGTGGAAGTTTATATGCTATTCACGCCTTAACCGCAGATACCGCTTCATACATTCTTGGTAGCAATGTATATGGCTTGGTCGAATCTTCTTCATATTCATTGTTTTCCAATGCGTCGATTTCATCTTCTTGGGCAACCCGGTCATTCAGTGCTTCTTATGCTGAGACGGCTTCGTTTGCCATGAATTCGGTAGGTGGGTCAACGGTGTCATCGTCGTGGGCAAATAGAGCCGGGTCGTCTTCATGGGCAGACCGTTCGGGTATAGCGCTGACAGCAAATGTTGCTTCGTCGTTGGTGTGGCCTAATACCTCTACGGCTTCATACGCCATGGCCAACCAATCGTCATCTTATGCCAAAACCGCGTCATATGTTAACGAGGGAACAACATCGTATGCTCACAGAGCAGGTTGGACATCTTTATCTGATACATCAACGGTAACTAACAACTTGGTTTATCCAAATGTATCTACAGCGTCATATGCTATGACGGCTGCGAATTTTGTGTATAACCACTACATTGATTATGGTGTATCAGTGGCTACTTCACAATCCATTACTTGTTCTCAACTAGATTTGGTCGTTGTGTCATCTTCTATGGGAACAGCAAGGAATACAAGTATAGATGCTTATGGAACAGTCACAATCCCCTATACATCTTCGGTTGCCGTTAACGAATCGTTGAGGTTGATTGTCAAAAACAGAGATACCGGCATCGAAACCGTAATAGATACTACTCCAGTTTATGTTTATATCAGTCGAACGGTTAATAATTGGAATGATTTGATGAGCGGCTCGATAAAAATTCCATACAGTTTGATGGGAAGCTCTAGTATGCTCGGAAATTACATGGTGTTTGTTAGTGGGTCGTCAACAAATATCCAAATTGATTCCAATCGTGTAAACCGTTTCCATTTGGCAAGTTTAAGCGATTCCTTAACCGTGTCTGTGTATGAAGAACCGTTGTTCAATTTGACGGTGCTGGTGCCTCCAGCGTTGCTTGCTTTTTCATCCAGTGTGGCTGGAACATTTTTTGATTCCAGAGATGGCATGTTATCATCTGGGTCTAGTAATGTTTATTACCTCAATATCAGCAGTTCGGATGTTACATCGTTGAGATATGTCTGGTCACTATCCAATTTAAGGTCTTTGGATTGTAGTGGAAACCCAATGTTGACTACATTGGCTGGAATGCCGGATACACTAGAAACAATGTCATGCCAATCTTGTTCTATTAGTTCAATGGTTTCATTGGAAAACACAACGATGTCATATTTCAACATTGGGGCTAATAGTTTGACCGCTTTACCTGTAATGCCGGAAACCATGTCCTATTTGAATTGCTCGAATAACAACATCACATCATTGTTGAATGTTCTTCCACTTACGGCATCATACTTGAACTGTTCTGATAACTTGATTGCGAATATGCCCCCGTCTTTACCCGGCAACTTGACCGAACTATGGATGGGGTCTAATGGATTGACGAGTATTGCGGTAACATTACCAACTTCGTTGCTCACGATGTCTGCTTACAACAATACTTCATTGGGAACTATTGCTTCTTCAATACCGCAATCTTTGGGGTGGATAGATGTAAGTTATACTTCCTTGACATCACTTCCAACATTGCCATCTGGGTCTTTGATATACTTAAATGCCACAAGTTGTAGTTTGAGTTCTGTAGCAATGACTAACATTTGTTCTCAACTAAGCTCAAGTAATGTGACGAGCGGAAGTTTGCTAATGAGAGGAAACGGACCTATTACAACGGCTACCGAAACTACTTATGTCTATGATTTACGAATGTTTTTGAGTTGGAGTGTTGAATACGATTATTCGGTATAAGGATAAGATATGGCAAGCATACCCATTAGCCAACTAGACAACTTCACCACCATAAGGGATGAAGATTTTATTGCTTTGGTGGACAGTAGTTCCAAGACGACATATAGAGTTCCTGTAACCTCGGTTGGAGCATGGATGGCAGTTAGCGGCTCTTCTTTGTCTTCGTCTTGGGCCTCGGCTTCAGCACATTCAATTTCTTCAAGCTGGGCAAGTAGCAGTATTTCTTCGTCGGTTTCAGGCCATTTAACTTGGCCCAATACATCTACCGCATCCTTTGCTCAAAGAGCACTTTCTTCCAGTTGGTCGGACAGGAGTGGATATGCTTTTCTAGCAAACACAGCCTCAATTGCTGACACGGCATCGTATTACAACTTCACATTGCCTTCTAGCACACCACCTTTTGCTGATGCTTGTACTTCGGCTTCGTGGGCATCATCGTCACTGAGTTCATCTTATGCTTTGTCAGCGTCGTATTCTGACGCGGCAAAAAGTGCGTCGTGGGCTAACACAGCTTCATATGCTTTAACAAGTTCACAGGCTTTGACGGCTAGTTATGTGAAGCCGACGTCTGGTGGAAGTGTAACACCTATTGCATGGGCCACTGTTTTAATACCTGATAACACAAATTACAGTAGCGATACACCATCAACTGTATTATATGGAAATATACACAACAAACCCATTGTCATAAACGGTTACAATGTAAGTGACGTTAGTTGGTACAAAAAAACATTAACGCCGAATTCAGGTTATTTGTATGGAGTAACTTTCACGCCAAACAATCAAGACGACGCACCCAATCTATTGATTACTTTGACAAACGCTTCTTCCAACTTAAATTATTGTGTTATAGGTAGTGGAGCAGAAACCGATAACAGAAACGAAGAAATTTCAATAGCATTTTATCCGTATCAGTTAAGAACCAGTACACAATTTGTTATATCTATGTTCGGACACCCGGATTTCGGTGGTTCTGATGAATCGCTTTATTTTTCGTTTGTAGTTTACGCGTAATTTTATGACAAGCATACCCATTAGCCAATTAGACAACTTCACCATCGTTAGAGATGAAGATTTCGTCGCTTTGGTGGACAGCAGTTCCTTGACTACCTACAGAGTTCCGGTGACTTCCCTCGGAGCGTGGATGGCGGTAAGTGGGTCTGTTATATCATCGTCTTATGCTAGTGCATCTGGGGCATCCATATCCTCAAGTTGGGCATCAAGCAGCATTTCCGCCTCCGTTTCTGGTCATCTGACTTGGCCCAATACATCTACCGCGTCGTTTGCACAACGGGCACTCTCTTCAAGTTGGTCGGATAGAAGCGGATATGCCCTCGCTTCGTTATCGGCCTCGTGGTCTGAAACAGCTTCTTATTTTGATTTTTCATTGCCAAGTTCTACACCGCCTTTTGCTGATGCTTGTACTTCGGCTTCGTGGGCGTCGGCCTCATTGAGTTCTTCTTACGCTCTATCTGCTTCATGGGCCGATAGAACAATGAGCGCTTCGTATGCTATTACAGCGTCATATGTTGACACGGCTTCGTATGCTAGAACGGCAAGTGTTTTGTTAAACTCCGCCGGGGGCGTGACAAGAAACTATGGTGGTATTGGAGGTTCGTGGCGGGTTGCGAATCCGGGTGGGGCGTTTGCAGTTGATAACGATTTGTATGTTTACAACCAGAACAACCAAACTGGTAGAATGAACTTGGTTAAAATCAACATGCAGACAAATGTTGTAACATACCTTAAACAATGGCCACAAAATTCATGGAACTGGTATGGAAGGCCGTTTAGGAATTCGGGAGATGGTAAAGTTCATACGTTGGCATTTACAGACGACGGGTTGTATGATTACAATGTCACGGACGACACTGCTCCATCGCTTATTTCTGCCGGTGGATATTGGGAAGATTTGCCTGTGAAAGTTGTGACTTGGCCCGCCGCCGCAGCGGGCGATTTTTATTGTTTATATGGTGGTTCCAATGCTGGCACTTACGGAAACTATCCGTATTTCAGATGGAGAAGACATTATTACAGCGGTGGTACATGGCATGAAACATGGGCGTCAGCAAACCTTACCATCAGTAGTGTTGCCAACAACACCGAGTTAAGAAAGTTCCTCAATTTTTCAACAGACCCACTTCATCATCAAAACACATTACTGTGGGATTTCAACTACATCAAAAAGAGATATTATCTAATGGGTGATGATACAGGCTACATGCATATTTTTAGTCAGACAACAGGTGATATCGAAACGAGCTGGCTCAACGCATCCATTACCTACGAAAAAACCATAGCCGTTCCATTACCGAACACGGAAATCTTGTCTGACATTGATACGGAACATATTCATATTGACTATGATGTTGATACTGGCGAAGAAAAAGGAATTGTGTTGGTCAGACGAGGAAACCAATCTTATCATGGTTGTATTACATATGTGAACTGGCCTGAAATTAACAACTGGTAAACTTTCATGAAAGATAAACTCTTGTCTCCATCAAGATTCCCTTGGCTTTTGGGTTTTTCAGCCCTTTTCATAGCTTTGTGTGCAGCCTGTTTTTCCGTCTATGGTATTGCTACTTTGTTTGCTGGGGCCACCATTTCAGTCATCATCATGGCATCATCTCTGGAAATTGGAAAACTGGTAGGCACGACTTTCTTGTATCGGTATTGGAGTAAATGCCAGAAGTTTCTGAAAACGTATCTTGTAGTAGCGATTCTAGTGTTGATGGTCATTACCTCGTTGGGCATTTTTGGATACTTGTCTGCCGCTTATCAGAAGTCCTCCATTGAGTTTTCTGTAACTCAGGAGAAAATCAAAAACACTGAAAGTCAAAAAGGGTTCTATCAAGACAAAATTACAGCGTCAAAGAAGAGAATGGATGACCTTGCTAAACTTCGTTCTGCTCAAGAGTCAAGAATGAGTGAGGTTCTTACCAACGAATTTTTGTCGAGAAACCCTCTACAATTGAAACAACTCCAACAACAGACATTGGAATTGATTTCTCAAACGGACAAAGACATGAAGGATGAAAATGATAAGGTTCAAGCCAGCATTGAAGAGATTAGAAAAACTGACGGCCAAGTAAACCAATTGAAGATGGGAGCGGCGGGAAAAAAAGATGTTCAGACCTTCAAGTTTGTAGCCGACGCTATGGGATTGCCACTTGACACAGTAGCTCGGTGGTTTATTATATCTATTATCTTTGTTTTCGACCCTCTCGCTATCTGTTTGATACTCGCTTACAATGTTGCTGTGTATCGAAAAGAAGATGTTCGGGTTTACGGTCCTCCTGAGCAAACTCATACGCCACAACCAGTTGAAACAAAGATACTTCTGAACGATTCCAAATCATCGGAAACATTTTCGGAAACCCCAATCATCCCAGAGGATACACCGATTGCTCCCACAACAGAATCCATTCAACCATCTCCGATTGTTGAACCTACATCTGGGTTCAGAAACAACGGAAGTTCTTTTTTTAAGCAGTATTTCAAAACTTAGGGCTTGACAAAGTACAAAAAAAGGACTAAACTATTCCTACTTAAACACTTATTTTCCGCATTTCCCTAATTACCTTACTATGTATGACGCGTATTTGCCCCATAAATGGTGCAACAATTCGTATGATGAATCAATCTGATATCGATTACATAGTAAAATTGTTAGCGAGTGCTATAAAAAACAAGGATTGGGAGTTAATCACGGAAGTTCAAGAATATGTCATTGACTTTCAAGAAGAACCTCAATACGAAGAAGAGTAAGTAACCTATGTTATTATTTGTTACAATATTGCTGAGTATTTGCCTAACAGCGTCCGTCATATTCAATATCTTGCTTTACAAAGCGGGGCTCCGTCGTCTCCAAGAAGCGGAAATCCTTCAAGAAAACAACAAGAGTCTTGAGGAAAATAATAATTTGTTCGAGGGTTGGGTTTCTGAATTCCGAGCTAATGTTATGAAGACATACGCCCATATGAAACTCCTTGATGACAAAGAAATGTTTTCCAAGGATGATGATGTGGGTGTTGCTTTCAAAGACATGTCTGATTTAATCCACGACCTGAATGACAGAACTCAGATAGAATCCGAAAAGGAATAACCATTCTACTATGAAGAAGAAAAAAGTTCTACGGAAGCGTAATGTCCACAAACATGACAAAGACCATTTGATGGGTAAACGGTCTTACAAACATCAAAAAACCAAAAAGAAGTTGGTAAAAAAGGTCAAGGAAACCGTCGAACCCCCACCTATTGTCGTAAAAAAGAAACCTCGAAAGACGAGAGGCGCTTCGGGCAACAAGATGTATTTTACCCAAGATACGGAGAATGCTATCATTTTGTATAACAAAACTGTCGATTTGCAGATTCGTGATACCATTTACAATGAGAAAATCAAGAATCCGTTCGAAAAGTTGGTTGAGAACATTTTCAATACTTTCAAGTTCTCTTATTTTGAAACGAGCCCGTTAGATGTTCAGAAAGAAACCGTTTCCCATCTTGTTGCTAACATGCACAAATTTGAAGCTGGAAAAGGCAAAGCATTTTCATACTTTTCCATCATCGCTAAACATTATCTGATTGCTCTCAACAATTCCACTTACAAGAGGTTCAATCAACATGTAGATATCGGAGAGGAACGTGATGAACACACGGTTCAACTACAAACAGAGGACAAACATCATAAAGAAGCCGAAATGAAGGAGTTCTTGAGATTGATGATTGAGTTTTGGGAAAACAATGTCGGCAAAATCTTCACCAAACAGAGAGATTTAGACATTGCTAATGCTGTTATTGAACTCTTCCGTAGTTCTGATAGGATTGATGCCTTCAACAAGAAAGCCCTCTATCTTTACATCAGGGAAATCTCGTCTTGTAAGACCCAACAGATTACCAAAGTCATCAACAAGATGAAACAGTATCAATCCAACATTTCCAAATCATATGTGGTTAATGGTTCTATAAATACGGAAAGTTACATAAAGGTTTGAAGAACCGACTTCCATCTCTATTTATGGAGCATGGACATCGAATACGAACTATTCAAAGGTAAGTCTTTCAAAGACTTGTGCAGAGACATCTACGCTAACCAAGAAGCTCGCAAAGAGCAGATTGAGGTATTCATTAGCGATTTACGCCCCCTTATCAAAAACACCAATGATGCAATGGTCATTGTTCCTTTGATTAAGGGTTACATGGATACCGGTAACGTTAACGACGAACATTTAGTTCGCCTCGCTGCAATCATCCAAAAAATCATGACAGCCCAAGCCCAAGCGGAGGCAGATGGCACTAATCTTGGTTTGAGTGAAGAAGAAAAGAAAAATCTTTTGGAAGAAATTGAGGCCATTCAAAAATCCGATTCGGTGGTTGTCAAGAAAATTACCAAGGAAGAAAAGGCCTAACTTATGTCATATTGGGATAAACCTGCTAGTATTTCTTATCCGCAATTGGAGTCGGTGTCGCTGACCAAACTTCGTGGTGGCGGTTCTGGAACGAACGCACAAAATGCATTCTATGAAATAGAACCTGCTCTTGTTTTGGATATCATCCTTGACAAAGACAACGCATATTTCAAAAAGACGGTGTTGACAATTAACAGCGATAAATGGCCAGCAGATGTTAATGGAGAAGAACCGAAGAATACTGACCCTGACTATACATGGATGGGAAGAGCTTTGGTTCGTTTCATGTATTCCCACCGTAACATTGAAAAAGAACTTTTAGTATGGGCTCTTCCGTTGGAAGCCAACATTACAGAGTATCCCGTGTTGAACGAAGTTGTCGGGGTGATTTCTTATTTGGGCCAATACTATTACACTCGTAAAATTAACATGGTCAACCAACCCAATGTTAATGCGGATTTCAATTTGGAATTGATTAACGGTGGGTTTCAGGATAATAAACAGTCTCCCGTTCAAGGAAATCGTGAACTTAGACTTGAAGACGGGTCTCTCTATGTTCCCTTCAACGGGCCAAAATCCAAGTTACGAATGAAAGGCGGAGACGGTTATGAGGGGGCTTTGGGCAGATACTTTTATTACAACAGAAGAATCAGAGCATTGAAACGTCGGGAAGGTGACATGGTGATTGAAAGCCGGTTTGGCCAATCCATTCGGTTTGCTGCTTATGATGATGACAGAAAAAATGATGCTGGCGATTCCAAGAATGTTGACTATAAGAGTGACGGAACATCAAATCCATATTCTGGCCTTCCAGCCGGTGGCGGGAATCCGATGCTTCTCATTCGGAACAAACAACGTCCGATTTCGACCACGCCCCTTCAAGTATATGATAATCTTCCCAAAACTCAGGGAACGGAAGAAGAAAAGAATGTAGGAGGATACGTTGTGGAAGATGTCAACAATGATGGTTCATCTATTCATATGACATCAGGAACTACGGTAAGTTTATTCAAAACCAATTGTTTGAAGGCGTTGTGGGGAATGGGAGAAGAACAATCAGCGTTCAACGGAACAACGCGGTTCAAATACCCGCAACTTCTGGGCGACCAAATCGTTATTAACAGCGACCGTCTTATTCTATCATCCAAAACAGGAGAAACTTTCCATTACTCCAAAAAAAGATATGCTGTTGTCACGGATGATGAATATACGGTAGATGCACACGACCAGATGGTGTTTACAACTAACACGAAGGTTGTTATCAACTCTCCAGCCATTTATCTTGGCGAATACGACCAAACGGGCGAACCCGCACTTCTTGGGCAAACGACGGTATCTTGGTTGTATGAACTCTGTAATTGGTTGTTAGAGCATACTCACTGGTATAAACACACTCACCCGGATGCTGGTAATGCGAACCCAGATAAAACCCAAACACCAGTTCAAATTGAAAAGTTGAAAGCTTTGCGGGATTCCTTGCACAGTTTGATGAGTCGTCGTGTATTTGTAACTGGAGGTGGGTATGCTCCGGGAAGTGACGGGGAGGCAATTTAATATGGCGTTTCCACTTCCATCTGTAAATACTCAGGGTGTTGTATCCACTGTTCAAGGAACTTCAACAAATGTCGTGTCGGGTGTAAAATCGAAGGTCCAAAAACTGCCAACTGTTCCTACGAAAATTGATGTGAAAACAGGGAAGGGTGTCCCCGGTGGATTCTCCGCTGCTAATGTTAAAGTTCCATCGGTAGAAACATCCAAATATGCGGTTGCTCTCTCCAATGTAGCATCTCAAGCATCTACAGTTTCCAAGTTATTGACAAGTTTGCCGGGTTCGGCTGGCGCTGCTTTGTTGAAACCCGTTATGGGCAAGTTGGATGCAATGAAGTCTTCTTACACGAAAAAAATGGCTGATATCAAAAAATCTGCTGTTGATTTTACGAAACCAAACTCCATTCCAAAATTACCAGCAGTTGCTCAAATAGATGTCCCCAAAGTAGAAATTCCACCTATTCCGTCAATGCCGCAAGCACCGGCACTCCCCAATGTATCGGTACCATCCGTGTCATCATTCAAGGTATAAATGAGATAACAAGAACTATTTATAGACGGCACCAACAAAAACACATACATGATATGAAAGTAAATCAAGCAGAACAACTAAGACAGGCCATTCGTAAAATAGTAAAAGAAGAAGTATCCTCCGAAATCAACAAGGCAATGGGGAAGATACTGGTCGAAATGGTTAAAGAGGTCAAGAGAACTCCTACGTCCCCGGCTCCAGAAGAAATGGAAGAACAGGAAGAGACCAATATGCCTATTTTACAAACCCACAACCCAAAACTCAATGGCGTGCTGGCAGAAACAGCCAGACATTATAGACCTCTACCAAAAGCAGAGTCAGGCGAGTCGCTCGTTTCGTTGATGGAAGGCGGGTTTGAGAAGATTGGAAAACACGAAGTCGTGGCAGAGGGAACGCCCGCAACAAAAATGGATTTTTTGAAACAAATGGTCAACGAATCGGTGCGGGAAACTCCGTCTGCTTTGGATGCTAATGCACCTGTTCCTGATGCGTTGAGGAAGATTTTCAAAAGGGATTTCAGAGCCATTCTCAAAAAGAGTAAAGAGGGTGCTGGTGGCGGATTCTTTAACCCATCTGCGGTTTTGTCGGGCGAGGGGGAAGCTCCGTCTTCTTAACATATGGCAACTCAACAGACTCAAGTACCAATCGGAATTACCCTTCCACTTAGAAATGGAAATTCGGGGTATTTTGAGCAGTCTTATGATACGCTTACTCAGGTCAAATCCAACATCATAAATTTGCTGAATACTCGTCAGGGAGAAAGACGAATGCAACCTACATTTGGAACAAGGTTGTGGAACCTCCTATTTGAACAGAATGTAGATGCTCTTCCAGATATCGCTGTCAACATCATAAAAGAAGACGTTGCTATGTGGATACCGAATGTTACGGTGGTAGATGTTACAGCAAATCTTTACAAAAGTGACCAAACAAGCGCCGACCGTGATATTTATAGATTACAAATCGCTGTGAAGTTTTTGTTGAACATGACGAAACAAACAGACAGTGTAACAATTACAATAGATAATGTGACGGCATAATATGGAAAAGAAATATAAAAGAATTTGTCCCAAATGTGAGACGGAAATACTTTATACTCAAAAATATAATGCTAAAAGAGATGAAGGACTTTTGTGTAAATCATGTTGTAGAGTAGGTATTCCATTTTCAAATGAACATAAAAGGAATTTGAGTATATGCAAAACTGGAACTAAACAGACTATGGTTACTCGGTTGAAAAATTCAGCAACCAACAAACAAAGATTTCTTATCAATCCAGAGTTAAAGAAAAAAGCATCAGAAACATCAAAACGGATATTACATTTGCCTCACATCAGAAAGAAGCATGTGGAAGCACTATCCAAAACTCGGTGGTTGGGAAAAACATTTGACAAAGGACAATTGGAGTTTATTGATAAATGGAACAAATTAGGATTCAATTTTGAACCAAATTATCAGCTACACACCGACGATTTTTTGTGTTACATTGATGGATACGACAGACAAAAAAATGTAGTTTTGGAATATGACGGAAAATACCACAACACCATTAAACAAAAAAGAAAAGATTTGATAAGACAAGAAAAAATAGTTGAAGCATTAAATCCAAAAAAGTTTTGGAGATATGACGCATTCAACAAACAACTCAAAAATGTGATTGGAGAATAACCGTGGCTAATACTACTCAAAAATCTTTTCAGCCAAAATGTAAGGAAGTCCGTTACGTTAACCGTGATTTCTCACAGTTTCGTGAAGGTTTGATTAACTTTGCTAAGTATTACTTCCCAAACACTTACAAAGACTTCAACGATTCCTCGCCGGGCATGATGTTCATTGAAATGGCATCCTATGTCGGTGATGTCCTCTCCTACTACACGGATTACATCTTCAAAGAAGGACTTCTCTACAACACTCAAGAGAGGAAAAATATCATTGCTTTGGCTAGATTTTTGGGTTACAAGGCTAAACCCACAAGAGGGTCAACCGGAAAGATTGATGTCTTTCAAGTGTGTCCGGCCACCGAAGTTGGTGGTGAATATGTTCCAGATGAGAAATTTACTCTCAACATCAAAGAGAATATGCAGGTCTCCAACAATGCTGGAGCGTCATTCCTGACCTCCGAACCAATCAATTTCAGCGTTGATACAGCACTTTCTCCAAGAACGACAACCGTTTATCAAAGAGATTCTACCGGAGTTCCTACCTTTTTCCTTCTACAAAAAACGGCCAATATTCGTGCCGGAAAACTGATTACAAAGACCTTTACCGTTAGCGAACGACAATCTTTCCTCAAACTATTTTTGGATGAAACCAATGTTATAGAGATTATTGAAGTAAAAGATTCCGACAACAATAAGTGGTATGAAGTCGATTTCTTGGCTCAAGAAATGATTCTGTATGATGTGCCGAACGATGAAGCGTTTGAAGGAGTGTTAGCAATCTACAAAGGAACTGTACCTTACATCATGAAGTATCTGAAAACTTCTCGTAGGTTTACGGTCAATGTTGACGAAAACAACCGAACACATTTGGAGTTTGGAGCAGGAACTAACGGGTTTGCTGATGAAATCATCAACCTAAGTTCACAACAAATCGGAGTGGGATTGTCAAATATGAGTAAGTTGAACTTGTCTCTTGACCCGTCCAACTTCCTCCAAAACGACACTTATGGTCTTGCTCCATCCAACACATCCTTGACCATAACATACACGGTCGGCGGTGGATTTGAATCCAACTCTCCTGCCAACTCCATTATCAATGTGAACTCAGCCGACATGGATAACACCATCATTGGCCTGACTCCAGAAGACGCAACACTTCTCAACACGGTCAAAACATCTCTGAGAGTAAACAACGAAGACCCAACTGTAGGTGGTGAAGGAGCAGAATCCAACGAAGATATTCGTCAAAACGCGATTGCCGCATTTGCCGCTCAAAGCAGAACGGTTACTCAATCAGACTATTTGACGAGAGTGTATTCAATGCCTCCGAAATACGGAGCAACCGCCAAAGTTCAAGTCATTACCTATAACAGTTTGGATGTCAACCAAAACCAAATTTTAGTGGGAACGGTTAACGAAGCGAATGTGGCAACCGTTGTGAACAACAACACTCAAAATTACTTCCGAAAAATAGCATATGACCGAAGTAATCCATTTGCGGTTAACTTGTATGCTTTGTCGTTTGACGAAAACAAAAATCTGACGCCTCCAAACGAAGCATTGGTGACGAACATGATGACTTATTTGAGAAAATACCGCATGTTGACGGATGGTGTTAATGTAATTGATGGTTATGTCATCAACATTGGAGTTGAATTTGTCATCACAGTCTTCAAGGGTTACAACAAAAAGGAAGTGTTGAAAAATGCTATTGCCACCGTGCAGGATTTCTTTGATATTGACAAATGGGAGTTCTCACAGACCATCAACCTGAGTGGTCTTCGTTTGGAAATTGCCAAGGTTGAAGGTGTTCAAACCGTCGCTTCCTTGAAGATTACGAACCTGACACCACTCACCACGAATGGTGATAACTACTCGCCGGTGGAGTATGATATAGCAGCAGCAACTCAAAACGACATGATTTATCCGTCGTTAGACCCGTCGATTTTCGAAGTGAAGTATCCAGACAAGGATATCAAAGGAAACATACTGTAATATGCACCATTTCATTTATCCATCACAAGATACTTACATAACCAATACGGTTAACTACCCGAACAAGAATTTTGGGTTGGATGAAATCCTGCGTGTTGGGACAAAAGATTCGTCAAACCGGTTCACTCTTGATACCACAACATTTTCATATAACAGTCAGAGTGTTGTTGGCCTATGTGTTTCGTTATTCACTGGAACCATAACGTCTGGTTCTATAAACGGTTTTGCCTCCTATATTACGGCATCATGCACAGGGGGTTCAGGTAGCATTAGTGGGTCTGCATTTTCCGGTTCTGGCGTATTGAATGGACAATGGTTTTCGGGAAGTGCCACAGGTTGCACTGGTACACTTTCGTCTTTCGCGGGTCGTATGACGGGCACCGTTACCGGACATTATACAGTGTCACAGTCACATCAAGTTGTTCGAACCAAGAGATATGTTAACCGTGCTTTGGTTAAGTTTGATTTGACAGCCATTTCTCAATCCGTGGTTTCGGGAAATATTTCCTCCCCACACTTTACATTGAAACTGAGTGTATCCAAGGAAGAAGAAGTCCCCATTGAATACTTGGTATATGCCTATCCAATCAGTCAAAGTTGGGTCATGGGCGACGGCTATTTGTCGGATGGTGGGTCAACTCAGGGGGCTAGTTGGAACTACAAAGATTACTACTCCGGAAGTTATTGGACATATGTAACCGACCCGAACGGACTAACTCCGATTGACTTTATTGGAACTTCATCGTTGACACAACAGGTGTGGAACAGAGGCGGTGGCACTTGGTACACAAGTGCCTATGACAGCCAATCATTCAGTTATGAGGTTGGAGACATCAACATGGATGTTACCAACATCGTATATGCTTGGTTGAGTGGAAGCATTCCAAACGAAGGGTTCATACTCATTTCCGGTGAAGAAACAGAACCGACTGGTTCGGACATGGGGTTGTATTACTTTAGCCAAGATTCCAATACAATTTACCGCCCACATTTGGATGTTGGATGGAATGACTTTACTTGGACAACTGGCAGCGTTTCAACGGGAAGTGTTGTTATTTCAACCATTCCGTCTGGTTACAATGCTTGGGTTACAAACGGAGAGATTACAGATGCATCTGTTTACGGAACTTTCCACGGCACATCAAACTACTCTGTGGATGTTAGTTTGTCGGCTAGTGGCGTTATTGATGTTACTGGACTTACAGGGTCAATTCAAAGCCGGAGAGTTTATGGAAACTTTTCGGGGTCATCAAGCAGTTCGTATGACATGTCCACTTTGGCTACCAGTTCTTATTTGCTTGGAGGTTTGTTAAATGGGGCATTTAGCGGAAGTATATTCACATCTAGTGTGGTTTCTTATACTTTGCCTTGGGGATATTTGACTGGTTCGTGGATTTCTCAAAGTATAGTTGGTAGTCAATTAAAAGCCAACTTACCATTCCCGATTTACCCAAGCATTTATTGCGATGTTTGGGGGTCATACATATACAACACTGCTTTGGGCACATTCAACATAACAAATTCGTTGACCAGTGCTAGTTTTGATGGTGTATTTGTTGCTGGATTGTTAATGGGCGGCAAATTAAAAGCCCAACTCAGCGGCACATTTTTGACGAGTAGTTATTCCTATACCAGTAGCGTAACAATGGCTTCCATGAGTCTTGAACCTGTTCAGTTCACTCCGCCGTTTGTTACTGTTATTCAGAACTTACCTCCGACCGTTAGGGCTGGCAACATTGTTCGCATCAATCTGTTTGCTCGACCGGAATTTCCATTCAAGAACTTCCAACGGCGGACTCAATTCACACAGTATCTCACGCCACAATATCTGCCTACCGAATCCTACTATGCGATAAAAGACAACGAAACCGACCAAATTGTGCTCGATTTTGACAACAACACAAAATTGAGTTGTGATGTTAACGGAAACTATTTCCTTCTTGACACCACAGGTTTGCCACAAGAGCGATATTTCAAGGTTTTAATACGAAGTGAACAATCATCTTCTATTTATACATTTGACAAAGGTGATATATTCAAAATAGTAAGATGAAAAAATATTTAAGACACTGCTCCAAATGTAAAAAGGAACTTTGGTATTATAGTTACAAACAGTGGTGGAGGGCTAATAAAAACAAATGTAATTGTAGGTCATGTTCCAAAAAAGGAAAACCTAGCGGTCGAGAAGGCAAAAATCATACTAAAGAAACCATTGAAAAAATTCGTTTAAGCAACATTGGTAAACATGTAATTTCTGATAATGCCCGAATCAAATTGTCAATATCAAGAAAAGGCAAAGTAGCATCTTGGGTAACACGGACAAAAATGTCCTTGAATAGTTCTCCGTGGAATAAAGGAAAATGCCACTCAGAAGAAACAATACAAAAAATCAAGGACAAAAGAAAATCACAAGTTATTACAGAAACATCTAAGAAAAAGATGCGTATTTCTGCTATAAACAGAGTTAGAAAATATGGTGTTCAAGCTCGAAATTTCAATCCAAAATCATGTTGTTATATTGACCGATTAAACTTAATGATTGGAACGAATTTACAACATGCCTTGAATGGCGGTGAAATGGAGTTAGAAGGGTATCTTGTGGATGGGTATGACGAAAACAAAAACGTTGTATTTGAATATGATGAACCTCACCATCACCAACCAAAAAACAAAACAAAAGATTTGGTTAAACAAAAACAGATTGTTGAAAATATAAATCCGTCTTTGTTTCTTCGATATGATGAACGTTCAAATCGGTTATATGATGTCGAAACCAATCAAAATTTATCACTGGTCTAATATGTATTCAATATGGCTGATTTTTCAGTACAAATAACCAATTTTCAGAACTACGGCATCTACAATTACCAGTTTGATGAAGCTGGAAATGAGATTCTGAACCCGTCGTCTTCTGTATTCCAGCAACATTACATTGCCTTCCCCACGGTGAATTTTGCGTATGACAACGACAAAATTCTGTCGTTTTATGACCCCACATTTACAGAGTTTACGCCTCCGCCAAGCGAGGAAAGTTCAGCTCCAACCCAGCAAGATACACTTAACCAGTTAAACGAAATGGTGAAACAAAACCAGCTTTTACAGAATCAGTTGGATGTTTTGGTATCCCAAAACGAATTCTCACCAACAGATGCCGACACCCAAGCGACCAAGGATATCATTCTGGCGCTGAGGATTCAGATGGGACAGGGGACTTCTGCGGCTGATTTTTACAACGAATTTCCATATTTACCGGTACCGTTAGAAAAGAAGGACATAACCGAAGTGTAAAACTATGTCATTGCCATATCCATTACTAGGAAATTTTACAGGCAGTGTTTATTCAGCATCCATACTGAATGAACAAGACAATAGTTTGTTCTATGTCTCCCAAAGTGGGGATGTGTGGTATGGATTTTCAACCAAAGATGTCATTGAAGTTTCTACTTACGACATTGACGATAATACGATGTTGAACTGGTCCGTTCTGGGTCAACAGAAAACATTCAACACGGTGACTCTAACCTATTTGGATGCTCTCAATGTTCCGCATGAATACTCCTACCGTGAATTGGTAAGGGATTTCATTCAATACAAGAACAATCAAATCCTTATCAATCCTATTGACGATTTGACGGTAATGGGTGTTACGAGTGGCAGTTTCAAGGTATCCTACAATTTCAACCGTGAAATGGCTGGTTCTCCGCTGAACCCGCTTTCCATCAAAGAGGTTTCTCCGTCCAGAAAAGAAATCAAACTTGTCCCTCAAGGACATTCCGATGCTTCTTATGTATCGTTCTGTTTGAAAAAGTTTCCGATTCGTGATGTCGCACCCGTTCTCTTGAGTACTACTCAAAAATGCCCCTATGACACAGTTTACAGAGTCATGTATCCGTCATACCAAGCGGATATTGAGTTCTTGAAGTTCATGTTTTTCTTGGCGGATGACGGCTCTGTATTGACATTCTTGAGAAATTTGTATGAGGATTACATCCGATACACCGCTCTTTCAGAAACTCAAATCAGCGAAGGATTTGAGCCGACTCGTCTTTTCAGAACCCAAGGTATCCGTACCTATTACAGCAACTATCTTCTTCAAAACTACGAATCCATCTCGGATTTTGAGAGTTTGGAACAAAAATTTGAAGAATTCGTCAACCTCAGAATAACTCAACAGTTCGGCCAGTATAACTCTCAACAAGGAGCAGATTACAAAGGGGCTAGGAAATTTGTTCATGATTTCTTCTTTGTCTATTACTACCAAACGGCCATTCGCCCCCTTCAACGGAATCATCAAGAGAAGTATTTTGGATATTTCAAGAACGCTTTGAATTTTGGAGATAATAAATACTTCCAAATCCTAGACCACACATACATTGACGAAAGAAATGTTCCATCCGACCCACTGACTTTGGTGGTTAAGTTATCCACAGAACTTCCATCTGATTTGGGCCAGAAAGAATTGTGTTGGGTATCCAACTTCAGCATGATACCGTTTGTCATGACGGCTATCTTGAGGAATCCGGTCAAATACAAGACCGTCAAAATATCAGCCGCTAACTTTGGGGCACCTTCACAGTTCGTTTCAAAAGAGAATGTCAACAAACTCTACTCTTCGGATGATTTGGCGAACAACGATGCTACGGATAACAGCATCTATATCAACAAAACCATCGCCAAACTAAACACCGATTACTCAAATTTCTCCAACTTTGTAGTGTTTTCTTCGGCGGCGGCTCGGCTTAACATCTTCAAAGGAAAGATGAAGACATGGACTACTCTTAGTAGTTCTCTGTCATCATTGAACGATAGATATGCTACAGCGATATCCAGTTCAACTGTTTATCCATATTACACAGAAGAGAATAACGAAATCAATACTCAGATAAACGACTTGGTTCAGTCATTTGATGGTTATGAATCATATCTTTTTGATGGTGGAAAATATGCTTATGATTTAACCACAAACCTGTTTTTGAGTTCCAGTTATGTGTCTAATCAGGATTGGTCAGCTTCCTATTATGACAAGGAGAATCGTGATTATTTGGTGGCAAACACCCCCGAATACATTCTCAACGACTCAAACAATGAAGAGTATTTGACTTTCTTATCAATGATGGGACATCATTTTGATGACATCTACACCTATATTTCAGCCCTTCCAATTGAGAGACAGGTTCAGAACGAGTTGAGTTCAAGCATCCCAACCAACACACTGAAAGAGATGTTGTATTCGTTCGGCTGGAATGTGGAAGACATTATCGGCAACTTGGATTTGAATGAGGTTTACCTGAACAGTTTGAATAACAGTTCATACAATGTGATGTCAGGTGAAGAGAGACTTCAAACGATTTGGAACAGGATTCTTGTTACTTTGCCGGGCATTTACAAGACCAAAGGAACGGAAGAGTGTGTCCGTTACTTGATGGCATGTTATGGCTTGCCGAGTTCGCTTATCAACATCAGAGAATATGGTGGAACGGATTACTCAGACGCACCACAACCCACTTACAGGCTGGATGAGAAGTTCTACATGATGATATTCTCCGGTGTCAATGATTACATCGAAGGACCAATTCCGTCTTCCACTCAAACAGTAGAGTTCAAGTTCTCTGTTGATAGCGGTTCTAGTTACGCCGATTATCAAAGTAATACACTGTTCTCAATGATTCCGTATCCATATACCACCCCGGCATCGGGTGCTTGGTCTATTGGAATACAAAAAGTTCCGGGTAGATACTTGGGGAAAGTATCATTCCAAATGGGGTCTGGTTCAACAGGAGCCATTCTATCAAGTGAATCGTTGCCTATTTTCAACGGGGATATCTTTAGCGTTATGCTCAGGAGAAACGACCCCAACCCGAACTTTGAAGTAACCAACAGCGTTGATTTGTATCCGACTGCTTACGACTTGATAGTTCAAAGAAATGAGAACGGAAGACAAATTTTCTATTCTTCATCGAGCATCATTTTTCAATCGACGGATAACGAAGTGTTCTCTCAATACGGTTCATTTCGTTTTAGTGATGGAACATTCAAAGGAACATTAGACAAATTAGCCATTTGGGATGTAGCCATTGACGATTCTGATTTCGATGAACATGTCAACGATTTAGATTCATATGGATATAGCGGTTCTTTCTCCTACAAGAACTTGTGGGTGAGATTGTCGTTGGATTATCCTGAATCACTCTACTACAATTTAAGCGGGTCGTCGTCGGTGTGGGTGGATAATGAGGCAACATACTATGCTATACCGAACTACTATACAAATTCTTTGAACTTGAGTAGTTCCATTATTCCGACTGTTTGGAGTGCTTCACAGGAAATCATCAGTGGTCGTTGGGTGCCCCAGCATCCGACCGGTTCAGTGGAAACCATTGCTAGAAACTTTCCATCCTTTGTTGGACAGAGTTGGTCGTCTTCGTATGATTATACAAGATGTCAAACGATTTCGGAATCGGTGTATCCATATCATTATCGTGAGCTGACTTACCAACAAGATATTGACGCTTCAAAATACGGACCAAATCGTTACAAGAACAAGAAAATTAGAACTCTTGATTACACAATTGAAGCTCGTTTTGATGATAGAGACCGTTCCACAAGCCAGAACGACACCGTTTCAGGAGAATCCAACCAACTTGGATTCTTCATCGACCCACAGGATGCAAAGAACAAAGACATTATTCGTTATGTTGGCCGAGATGGAATAATGCAATTTATTGGAGACCCGTCTGATTTGTATAGTGACCGTTACCCAGAACTGATAAACAAGAATGTAGAATATCATTCTTCTGGGAACAAGAAAACATACTTCAACGAAATGTTGACGGTTTTCAAGTTCTATTTTGATAAATCCATTTTCCAAGTCATCAAGAATATATTGCCAGCAAGAGCCAATGTCTATA
>Ga0209777_10003229_pt1 | contig 20471 bp, 6 predicted proteins | sample FrelakmetHBP12HB_FD_187147 | JGI IMG/M metagenome (GOLD analysis project Ga0209777, IMG submission 187147) | Freshwater lake sediment microbial communities from the University of Notre Dame, USA, for methane emissions studies -HBP12 HB (SPAdes)... | ecosystem: Environmental > Aquatic >...
TTTCCATGGTACTGTGGATCCGATTGTCCCGTACCAGGGCGGACCTTCAAGGGACTTTAACATACCATTTCCGGCAATTCCGGAGTGGATGGCAGCTAGGGCGGAGCTCAATGGATGTGCCAGGACACCCTCTGAACTGCCCAAGACCGGCGAGGTCAGTGGGATTAGATACTCTAACTGCGCTCAAGGAGCCGATGTTATCTTTTACACGATACAGGGTGGTGGGCATGCCTGGCCGGGTGGAGAGCCCATGCCGAAATGGATCGTCGGCTACACCACCCAGGATATCAGCGCAACGCGGACGATGTGGGAGTTCTTCAAGCAGTTCTCGATTGGGGATTGATGTCGCAGATCCTTTGAATAAGTGGGATGCAATAACAAAACCACTTTCACCGGGTGGTTTTTTTCCTGATAAGAAATTGATAAATTAACCTTTAATGCTCTGCTCAATGTCTTCTGATCTGATACGTGAGGGGATAAAAACTGAGATATTAATGGTAATGGTCGATCTTCCCCTTTGCTATCCTAATAGTCAACCTGACCATCGCCCTGTTGTCTTCAAATTCTCCGCAACGGCTACTAATTTGCTAATTTCTCCTTGTGAATCAATTCTTCAGCCTCGTCCAGAGCTGCTACTTCGGCCTCTTCAAGACACCAGCCCAAGGCTCCGATATTTTCCTGAATGTGCTTTACCTGGGTGGCGCCTGGAATAGGGAGAGCTCCTTTGCAGATCACCCAATTGATTGCCACCTGCGCAGGTGTCTTACCGTCGTGCTTTTCACCAAGCTGACTCAGTAACTGCATTATCGGCTGGATATTAACAAGATCCTGACGGCTGACCAATATCCCGCGTAGGCCTGTTGGGGAAGTCTCAAGGGTGTATTTACCAGCCAGCAAACCCCCTGCTACCGGTCGGTAGGCTATCAGCGTGATGCCCAGTTGGTGACACAATTCCAGAAGACCGTTGCTTTCAGGACCTCGCTTCAACAGACTGAACTCCACCTGGTTGCAGGTTAGAGTAATGCCGTGTTTAGCCAAAGCAACCTGTGCCCGATGGGTTTGGTCGACACTGAAATTCGATACTCCCACCGCCCGAACTAACCCGGTCTGTAGCACGTCAGCCAGCCCATCCATCCAGGTCTCGATCGGTACTGGCGGCAAAGGCATGTGGATTAGATACAAATCCACACATTTCAACTGCAGCCTTTCCAGACTAGCGCGCAGGGCGGCCGCTAAGCTGGCTTTACTTAACCGCCATGGCAGCGGCAGAAACTTGGTAGTCACCACAGCCTTAGAGCCGGCTGCTGGTAGAAATTGACCGAGGGTCCGTTCCGAGCCTCCCATGTTATAAATCTCAGCTGTATCAAACAGGTTTATTCCTGACTCTAAGGCAGCTTGAAATACTGGCTGCAGGCTGGGGTTAGCTTGGTGATTGGTACCCCATCGGTTTGTCCCTACCCCGATTAAGCTAACCTTCAACCCACTGGTCCCCAAGGAAATCTGGTCGGGAGTTGATTTGTTCATGTTCAAATCCTTTATCTAAAATAACAATTTTGACATTACTCAATCCGAAATTCAACTGTTTATTAAATATGAATAAGTCTGAAATACTAATGAGTCTGAGTTAAATGAATATAAATAAAATGACATGAAAATATGGGCAAATTCTAACATTCATTTATTAATGCAAACGATTTGTAATTTTTATAAATGAAGTTCACGAAATAATCGAACAACGATAGTAAATAACAAGAAAATATTAAACCTATATTTAAACACCCCTACCCATGTATGTATTATGATTACTTAATTTTGTGACCCAAAAGGGAATCAACTGATTAATCCCCTGCTCATTGTCAGTCGCTCTTTGGTCATAAACTCAATATGTCTTGCCACGCTGATGGATTGGATTATCTTAATCTCATCCAAATGATTGTTAAAGCTTCTCCACGGTCTAACTATTCACGGGGAATGGCATCCTCATTTTTTTCTGTTAAATAATTTTCCATGATGAGATTATTGAATTATTTGATGCTCGCAATAATTACTGTTTGAGGAAAATATGCCCTCAATAAGTGAATTCGTACGGTTTTATCATAACCCCCTTAATTTAAGGAAAATCTTCGAGGCTCTCTGATTTTATTTTCCAGCATATCTAGGGTTATGGACTGCGGTCTTTCCAGTGGCATCTGCAGGGCACGTGCCCACACCAGGTTAGCCGTGATACCCAGTACCCGCCCCACGCCGAACAGCACCGGATAAAAATCAAATTCATGAACCCCGCAATGATACTGCAGCGATCCGCTGACAGCGTCAATGTTGGGGTAAGGGTTCTTGACCTTGCTGTGTTTCATTAGCACCTGGGGAGCCACCTGATAGACAAGTTCTACAATGCGGAAAAGCTCATCCTGCGGTAGGTACTTGCGGCCAAACTCGAGCTGCAGGGTGAAGCGCGGGTCGGTTTTACGGATTACCGGGTGGCCGTAGCCGGGGATGCGCTTGCCGCGCTGCAGATACTCCCAGATGTATGCTTCCAGTTCGGGTGCTGAGGGGCAGCCGCCAAAATGGTCCCGGATCTCCAAAATCCATTTCAGGCAGTCCTGGTTGGCGCGCCCGTGAAGCGGTCCAGCCAGACCATTCATGGCCGCCGAGCAGGCGTAGAAGATATCTGAAAGGGCGGAATTGACCAGCACAGCAGTATGCCCGCTGACGTTGCCGATGCCCTGGTCCGAGTGCAAAATAAAGAACAGGCGGCATAATTCCTGGTAATGACGGTCCCAGCTTTTACCGACCATATGGGCGAAATTAGCGCTCCAATCCAGCTGAGGGTTGGGAAGAATCCGATCGCCTTTCCGGTATTTGATGTTGTAGATCATGGATGCAATAAGAGGCAGCCGCGCGGTAAGATTCAGCGCATCCTCCAGGGTGGGAATCCAGAAATCTTCCTTCTGAAGATTGTCGCTGTATTGGCGGGCAAAAAGCGAAGTGGACTGCATGGCCAGGATGGACTGGGAAAACATGGTCATGGGGTGTTCATCGGGTGGCATGGAACGCAGCATATTTTCCACGTAGTCCGGCAGAATCATCCGTTTCTTCCATTCTTCTTCCATGGATTGTGCTTCGTCAAGCCCGGGCATTTCGCCGCTGAGAAGAAAATAATACAACCCGCCGGTAAGTGGGTATTCCTGGCTTTCCGCTTTGGGAAGCAGCCGGATGACCTGACGGATGGGTATGGCATGTATTTGTAGCCCATCCTCGTCTACAAATGAAAGATCGCTAACCAGCAGCTCCAGCTGGCGCTCTCCGTTGAATAAATGAGAAAGATAGAATTCGCCAATTTTAATCTGACTGTGTTCCGCCAGCATTTGAACGATGCGCGCCCTCTTTTCGGTGATCTTTACTTTGAGGATTTCTGCCAACATATCTTCCGTCCTTTGGGTGATGGATGCCTGTATTATTATCATCTGCGGTGCAGAATAGATGCTTAATTATGACAATTAAAAACTATCAAAATAAATCAGGTTTTTTATATCTGTGGTCAGAATGGTAGAATTCCTGACAACTTGATTATGAAAAGTACAAATGCAGCCTTCCCCATCACCATGATTGAAGGTGATGGCATTGGTCCTGAAATCATGTCTGCCGCAATGCGCGTGCTGGATAGCGCGGTGGCAAAAGCCTACGGTAACCAGCGCAGCCTTGCCTGGCGGAGAGTTCCCGCGGGTAGGCAGGCGCAGGAAAAATATAGCAGCCCGCTTCCGGAAGGCACACTGGAAGCCATCCGCAGGAATCGCGTCGCTCTCAAGGGGCCTTTGACCACACCGGTGGGGGGCGGAATACAATCTTTGAATGTGATCCTGCGCCAGGTTTTGGATTTATACGTCTGTTTGCGACCGGTGTACCGTATGGCAGGGTTGCCTTCTCCTCTGACGAATGTTTGTGCATTGGATGTGGTCATATTTCGCGAGAATAGCGAAGACCTCTACACTGGTATCGAGTTTCCTGCGGGCAGTCCCGAAAATCAACGCTTGCTTGCGTTTCTGGCGCAGGAATTCCCGCAGACCCTTCAGAAGATTCCATTTAAAGAAAATGTGGGCATTGGCTTGAAACCCATCTCTAGGAAAGGAAGCCAACGCTTCACGCGCGCCGCCATTTACTGGGCTATTGAGCACAAACGTAAAAAAATCACCCTAGTGCATAAGGGTAACATTATGAAATACACTGAGGGCGCTTTTCTGCAGTGGGCTTATGATGTTGCTGAAAATGAATTTGCTGATGTTTGCTTCACCCGGCGACAATACAACCAAATCCAAAAGAAAGAGGGAACTGCAAGGGCAGAGGTGGAAAGTGCACAGGCTGCTGAATCCGGGATGATATCTATCAACGATATTATCGCGGATGTAGCCTTTGAACAGGTTATCTTGCAGCCGCAATCCTTCGATGTAGTGGTAACCACTAACCTGAACGGCGATTATCTCTCGGATGCCTTTGCCGCCCTGGCAGGAGGAGTGGGCATCTCTCCCAGCGCCAACCTTAACCCCGAACAAGGGCTCGGGGTGTTTGAAGCCAATCACGGCTCAGCCGATGAACTGACCGGGCAGAACCGCGCCAACCCCTGCTCGCTGATTCTTTCGGGGGCAATGCTGCTGGATTTCATCCACTGCGATGAGGCCGCCGTGTTGGTGCGCCGCGCGGTAGAAAACACCATTGAGAAAAAACTGGTTACCTTTGACCTAGCGCGTCTGATCCCGGACGCCAGCGTGGTAGGCACGCGTGAATTCAGCCAGCACGTCATTGATTCCATGTAAGAAAATTTCGATTCAGGAAAGCTCATGATTCATGATCCATTTCACGTCGTCAGAGAATTGCATGTTGGAGATGATACCTATCGCTATTACAGCCTAAAAGCTCTAGCAGATCAGGGGTTAACAGGTGTGAATAGACTACCCTATTCCTATCGCATTCTGCTGGAAGGGCTGCTGCACCACCTGGGGCAGGCGGGATTTTCAGAAAAGAATGTGAGCCAGTTGGCTTCCTGGAAACAAGGGGATGAATACATGCCTATCCCATTCCTACCAGCGCGGATATTATTGCAGGATTTTACCGGCATCCCGGTATTGAATGATCTGACCAGTTTTCGCGCAGCCTTGCAAAGGATGGGAATTGATCCTCACCGGGTGGACTTGAAAATTCCCTGCGACCTAGTGGTGGACCATTCCCTGCAGGTGGATGAATCCGGATGTGAATGGGCGCAGAATACCAACGAAGAGTTGGATTTCCGCCGCAACTTTGAAAGGTACCGATTCCTACGCTGGTGCCAAGGCGCCTACCGCAACCTGCACATCATTCCGCCAGGTAACGGCATCATTCACCAGGTTAATTTGGAATACCTGGCCAGCGTGGTGGCTGCGGGTCAGGATAATGATGGCATCTTGTGGGCTTTCCCGGACACCGTCCTTGGCAGCGATTCACATACCACTATGATTAATGGCTTGGGAGTGCTGGGCTGGGGAGTGGGCGGCATTGAAGCCATCTCCGCCCTGCTGGGGGTGGCTAGCGAAATTGCCTTACCGGAGGTGATCGGTCTGAAGCTCAGTGGCAGCTTGCCGCAGGGTCTCACGCCCACCGACCTGACCCTTAATCTCACCAGCATCCTCCGCAAAGCGGGCGTGGTGGGTAGGATCATCGAGGTGTTTGGTCCGGCGCTTAAGACAATGCGGGTTGAAGACCGTGCCATGATCGCCAACATGACCCCTGAAAGCGGGGCGACCGCCACCTTTTTCGCGGTGGATGAACTCACCCTGGATTATCTGCGCCTGAGCGGGCGCAATGAAAAACAGGTCCGCCTGGTGAAAGCTTATTGCAAGCAACAGGGGCTGTTTCGACCCATAGGAGAGAACTATGTGGAGTACGTGCATGTGGTGGAGGTGGACCTCAGCCAATTGTCGTCTGTTATAGCAGGTCCCAAACGGCCTTATGACCTGATCCCGCTTGTTGAAATGAGCAAGGCCATCTCCGCAATGATTTACCTATCACCTGAAAAGAAAAAGTCTGAAAATGGATATGTGACTATTCCGCTGAACGGCAAAGAAGAGAAGATTCCGCAGGGGGCGGTGGTGCTGGCGGCCATCACATCTTGCACCAACACTTCCAACCCGGTCAACATGCTGGGAGCCGGACTGCTGGCCAAAAAAGCGGTCCAAAAAGGGCTGAATGTGCCACTCTGGGTGAAGACTAGCCTGGCGCCGGGTTCGCGGGTGGTGACTCAGTATTTAAAGCAAGCAGGTCTGCTGACCTACCTTGAAAGACTGGGTTTTTACGTGGTGGGATATGGTTGCACCACCTGCATCGGCAATTCAGGTCCCCTGCCCACAGCGATTATCCAGGTGGTTGAGCAAGAGGGGTTGTACGCGTGCGCGGTACTTTCTGGCAACCGTAACTTTGAAGGGCGCATCCACCGTAGTGTGAAAGCCAGCTTTCTGGCTTCGCCTTTGATGGTGATCGCCTGCGCTCTGGCGGGGAGGATGGATTTTGATTTTGCCCGCCAGCCGCTCGGACGTGGCTTGGATGGGAAGGAAATTTATCTGGCCGATATCTGGCCAGATACTGAGGAAATCAAGGTTGCAATTCAGGCGGTCATTCAGCCTGATCTATTCATCCAGAATTACCGCGATCTTCTTACCCGCAACGACCAGTGGAACGCTCTGGACTACCCGCAGGGGATAACCTACCCCTGGCAGGCTAAATCTATTTATATGAAGGAACCACCCTTCCTGGCGCAGAAAGGGACCAGAGAGCGATCCCGCAACATCCAGGATGCGCATGTTCTGGTACACCTTCAGGACGCAATTACTACCGACCACATCTCCCCGGCCGGGGAGATCGAGCCCGGTAGCCCAGCCTGGAATTACCTGAGAGAGAAAGGGGTGGAGCCCGGGGACATCAACTCTTATGGATCATATCGGGCCAACCACGAGGTCATGCAGCGTGGTACATTCGCCAACCCCAGGTTGAATAATCTATTAGTAGGAGGAAAGACCGGTGGATATACACAGCATTTCCCTGGGGGTGAGGTGATGACCATTTACGAGGCTGCCGAGTGCTACCGGCTGGAGGACACAGGGCTCATCATTCTGGCAGGCAGAAGCTACGGTACGGGCTCAAGCCGCGACTGGGCAGCTAAAGGTCCAGCCTTGCTGGGGGTGAGGGCCATCCTGGCGCAATCTTTTGAGCGCATCCACCGCGCCAACCTGATGATGATGGGTATCCTGCCGCTGCAGTATCTCGAGGGTGAAAGCGCGCAATCGCTGGGATTGAGCGGGCGGGAGGTATATACCATTTCAGGCATCACTGACCTGCAGGGAGCGGGTGAGAATGTAAAAGTTGTGGCTGAGCTGGAGAATGGGAAGCGTAAGGAATTTGAGATGCTCTGCCGCATTGATACCCCGCTGGAGTTGGAGTATTTTCGTAAAGGTGGGATATTGCCTTATATTTTAGATAAAATAGAAAATCAAAAATACTAACAAATTATTAAGTCATAAATAAAATAATTACTTAAATTTACATATAACATCATCTGAATAATTCAATTCACATTAATTATTGGCAAGTGTTATTGTTAAGGAGTTGAGAACAAATGTCATTATCTTAATCTCAAGATACTTACATCAAGGCTTTTAGATTTGCAGCGCAAACGCAAAAGGGGCAATTGCTGCCAGGAACTGACCTTCCAAATATCTTGCACCTGAGCTTTGTCATACGACCTATTGATCTATTGATATTGTCTGTTTTGATGTCAGTTGACCTAATAATCTACTGATAGTCTGCTGTTCAATGTCAGTTGCTCTAAGCATCCACTGTGTCCATAGTTTCCACACAGTATCACCTGATTTGCACCCAATTGCACCCGATTTTCAAGTTCCAAAATTCACTTGATCAAGACCCCCCATATATAGTGATTAATAAATAAAAATACCGTACAGGTACGGTATTTTAGTGACGCACCAGGGGATTGAACCCTGAACCTACTGATTAAGAGTCAGTTGCGAAAGCGTCCTGGGGAATCTACTGACGGGCGTCTGATTAAGAGTCAGTTGCGAACTGTCTACTTAGTCTATAGTTTTCACACAATATCACTGTGTTTACATCCGTGTACCCCCACAAAGCCATACAACTGCCGACTATTATGTCGTTGTTTTTAATAAACAGATTACACATTTTCTTTTTGTGAATGAACAATTCTCCCCTACTCACTTGTATTTTCTCTTGATATTTGTCACAGTAATATATGGGGGTGTTTGTATCATTCTATAAAAATATTCACTCATTACAAGGAAGATAGGCGTTGCTGAGAAAGAAAGAACCCAAAAAGTCGCCATTGTCACCGGTGACGTGACCATGGATTGGAATATTGCCACTTCCCACGGTGTTAAAAGCGGCAAACCCTACTGGTCCATGGATTTCTGCTCTCGGGCATACTAGCAGCGTGGGGGATCGGCTTTGCTGGCTGACTTGATGACCGCTATTACTATGACTTTGCCGGAAGATGCCATGTTTGAAATCCGTCAAACCGGGGCTCCGCAGCAAGAAATTCCCTCCTGCGACAACCGCTTACCTCATTCCTATGCCATGTGGGCGCCACATAAATAAAGCGAAAAACCGTCCTTGGATAAGGAGAAATTCGCCTGACGGGTGGAGCATTTCCTCGGTTTTGACTGCGCCTTCACCATTCCAATTAATCAGCGCATTTGGTTGTAAGTGGTGAATGATGACCCCCAAGCCAATCTAGTAGTGCTGGATGACGCCAACCAGGGCTTCCGTGAGCGGTCTGAGCTATGGCCGCAGGAGTTAACTGCCAAAAGCCAAAAACTCTGGATCATCCTCAAGATAGCCCAACCGGTCGCATAGGGCAAATTATGGCAGGAGTTGATTAACGCTCATTTGGATCTTTTGATTATCATCACCACGATCGCTGACTTGGCCGGGAGCGAGAGCATCCAGCCGCCACACCTGGCCGAGGCGCTGCAATACCGCCCAAGACTGGATTTGATGTAGATGGAATAGAAACCTTCCGAGTTGCGGAACGACGAAGGTGTTTTTGATAGCAGTTCGAGTTTGTTTGAGGGCACTACTATATACAGGCGTTCGCAAGGCTGTCATGGTTGAATGGATCTGATGACCCTGCATACCAGTGGAATGAAGCATGAAAGAATCTTTCAAAATGCCGCAAAAAATAAGGCTAAATCTACTTCACACAATATGAGTTGTGTGAAGTAGTATTGCATAAATAGGGTGATAATCCCCGAAAACGAAACTGTTTTGATGTCGAATTTACTTCGCAAAAAATAAATGCGATTCCTCTGAGCACACAAATCTGAGCGGAGATGTCCGGCCATTCCATCGAGACAGCCATGAAATATAGTAGGGCAAGGACCAGGGGAAAGGAACGCGCCGCGGAGGTGCTGGATGAGAAGGCGACACCCTAGGCTGAGAACGGGGTCTAGAAAGATCTTGGGGGCTTTTCAAAATATCTGCATTAAGATCCGATAGAATATCTTAGTATCATGAATACATCTTTGGCATTTTGCGTCAGAGTGTCATTGGATGCAATTGGCCTCACCTTGAACTGCCAATCACCTGGTGGGTCTAGGGAGCCTAGGGTGTAGCCATCAGCAGACTCGAGATCGTTGAGGATTGATTTGGGCTTGGTCACATCCGCTGCATCATAGAGGTCAGCCCCGACGATTGCGACCGTTTTCCCTTGCGTGAAGTAAGGGAATTAGTCCTTGCGAATCGCGGCAGTGAAGGAAGCTGGGTCTACGCCGTTGACGAACGCTGCCCACTCGTTGGGGAAATCGTGTCTCAAGCTGAAGAGTAGCGCGAGCTTGGATTTGCTGGCATCGTTGACCAGTAACTTCAATTCCTCGATGGCCTTGCTATGTAGCTGGTCACCGCCTTCTCTGGCTGCATATTTTACATGCAGGATCACATCAGAAATGGTATTGTAATCAAATTGCCTCACTGCAGATGGAAGTTCAAGACGCCAGAAACTTATTGCCCAGCAGCCATCAAAAGGCAAATACCTTTATAGAAAGACTAGATTTTATATTTAATTAAAATAAGGATATCATCTAGTTCTTCTTTATTAAGCCCATCTACTCCGGCATCAATATCCCATTTCTTTATTGGAGAACCTGCTGTTATGCTGACTGTTCCACCTTTTATTTTGTTTTTATCGCCAGTACTTCCTAAATAGCTAACATCATCTCCATCAGTCCAAGATATGGTATTTGTTTCATTTACTATTAGCGAGGCTGGAAGTGTTATTGACTTCTCTGATTGAGGCTTTAGGTAGATTTTCGTTTTTGTGATTGCCAAAGTCTTATCCTTTAAGAAGTAGGGAAAATGAGAATTCTCGATGTTGAACTCAGTGAACTGTGAATCTCCAGCTTGTGGATTCAACAACCTATGAAAAGCATTAGGAAATTCATGTTTTAAGCTGATCACTTTGAATAGCCCATAGGCTGGGTTTGTGGCATAAGCGGTGAGCATAGTAACCAAGGCAGTTTCAACAAAATCCCGATCACCCTCTAAAGCTGTGTAACTGATAGTAAGCAGCACATCAGAAATGGTGTCATAATTAAAAGCACGGATTGTTGATGGCAGTTCAAGCTGCCAGTTGCTTATTGCTCCACGGCCTTCAAAAGGAAAATACTGTGTATCTCTGAAATTGAAATCAAACATACCTGCATCATTCACTGCTCCGCTTGTACTGATTGATGTATAGCCTGTGGGAGTATTTTGCTCTAATGTAGCTTTATCGGATTTTTCAATCCAGTCTTTCAAAAGAGTGAGCTTAGCACTTACATTAACATAAGGTCCAACAACACTTGGAATGGTTAATCTAACATATTTGATCAGGCGTCGGTATTGACCTGGATAGAAAATCTCAAAAGCAATTTCTGGAATATCAATCGTACAAGTACCGGTTTGGCGAAGTGTTATTAATTCCTGGGGATTGAGCATGGCCAAAGAAAAGGTTTGGGTTATTTCCGGTTTTCGCTTATTACCGTTAATGTAAGCTTGCTCTAATTGCTGTAATTGCAGCAACAATCGTTCAGCGGATAATAAACCAGCCCGGTCGGATTCCCAGTTATCGCCAGCTATGAAAAATGCCTGATCATCATTCTGCTCAAACTGATAGGCCCGTTCTGCCATACGAGCTATATCAACAGCAATATTGTAGGCCTGGCGATAAATACGGCTCAGGTTTGAGGAAAGGAAATTGTATAATCCTAAATTGGTGAATTTATCCTTGTAAAAGCTATGCAGTTCCTTCGCCTGGTCTATAGTTTTTTCGTGGACTTCGAGGTCTTTTTCGGCAATCATCTGCCGTATCTCCGCGGCAAGTAATTGCTTATTCACCTGCTTTTCTTCTTGAGTAGCGAGTGTTAATTGTTGCTCCCATTCTTCTTTGCGTCGTTGGAAACCTGCTTCAAGACCTGAAGAGGCTGAAACTGCTTCAGCAATTTTAACTGAACTAGCAACCACTTCGGCAAAAGCAGAGGCACTATCGCTTATCTCTTTGCCGCCATATTTCATTGCAAAAGGACTACCAACTTCCGGAACAAGGTAGCCAATTCCGGCCAGCATTCTAAGTAGACCATCACCTACCTGTAAAATCGATGATGTGTGTTTCGCAACTTGCTGAGTGACCTCCCAAGAAATCAAGCCAGTATCAATCAACCCCTGATAATAGTTGATTCGGTTTTGAACATTCTTCAAAGTTTCCAACATAGCTTGATATTGATACTGTGCTTCTTGCAGTTGCTTTTTCTTGACATCTTTTGTAAGCTTTAAAATATTCTGCTCGTAAATAGACCTTAATAAGGTAAGCTCTTCCACATCTTTTTTCTCTATAGCGCTTAATAGCGCATTTCCAAAGCCCTGAACTGTCTGTGAGAATTGCTTGGCTTTTTCAATGAGGTATTCAAATCTATAAGGTGGCAAACTCGTCGAAGCTGTAATTAACGCTAGAATATCTTCCAGGCTTAAGCCGGCAGCCCGGGCTCTTACAAATAGAGCAGGGTCAATTTCTTTCTGGAAAAGAGCCAGGCTGCGACGAATGCCACTGATATTCATGCAGTACCTGATTTTAATTAATCTATCTTCCACCCTGTTCCAATACTCTAATAGATCTGCATTATTAGGCACACAGAAGACCAGTATAGATTCTTTGACTAACCCGAATATGGGTAATCGCCCCGGGCCCTTTTCAATGAGTTTATCTTTTGATACCTTATTAATATCTACCCATTTTGCCTTTTGTTCCTTGACTTGTTCTTTAACAGCCACAATTTGATCATACCTGGCTACCCTTTGACCATATGTGCCTCTTGCTATACCGGCAGTTGACGTCATTGCGGTGCCACTGGCGGGATTTGATTGAGTTTGATTCAATAAGTCTTTAAAAGAGTCCGTCAGCCTTTTGTTAGTCGCTGATCCGGCAATCTGTAAAAGTTGATTCGAGGCAGCCAGTAGATTGGCATTCTTTAAGGTGGCAGCCAGATGTTTTGAAGCAGTAATTGGTTGGATATTGTACTTGTAATCTTGTTTTATTACCCAATAAGAATTTTCTAGAGTAATTAGGAACTCAGACCCTTCTCCAATACGATCTTCAATCTTTTCGAATGTAAGTGTATTTTCATCTGCTATTTCACACTTTCCAAGTTTTACTGGTCTCCTCCCTAAAATGTCATAAGCTAATTGATATAACATCAAAGCTTCATTTATTGATTCTCGGGTATCCTGGGTAAACAAATAATCGCCCCAATCAATCAAATTATCTATGTATTTCATCACAATCGCTTTCTGGTAGGCGTTTGATCTAAGCCGGGCAATAGCATGCGGGTTGAAGGGGTCTTTTTTGTATGCTTCTATTGCTGCGCTATCTGTTAAAATGTCTTTCAGCTTTTCAATATTAAGATTCCTGAACTCTCTAAACTGCCAATTGTGATCGGATGGTTTTTGACTCCCGGGTGTTTCCTCTGAGGTTGGATTGAAAATACGTTCATACCACCACTTTGCCTCTTTGAATTTCTGATTTGCATTTAAATGGTTTGCAATTAAGAAGGGGATATGGAAAAACAGTTCCCAGTAATATTCGCCATATGCGCCTTTCATATTAAGCTGTTGGCCGCTATTATTGGTGATTTTCTGGGTTTGTAAAGAAAGAAATTGCTCTAAACCTTTAGCATACAAAATATCTACCAACTCGTCAGTGAGTATGGTGGTTGTCGGAATAATGTCTTGGATGCTGCTATTTCCAGGAAGGAGCAACATTCCATCTCCTGCTTTCGACTGACTTATTTTTCTCTCTAAAGATGTAAAGGTTTTTCCCCCGTTTTCGATAAAATGTGTGAAGGTTCCGTTCTCAGTAAATGCCGCAGTATATTCCTTTTTTAAAAATGAATATGTTCCGTTTTCAACACTTTGACCTTGAGAAGAATTTTCAATCTCTTCCTGGGACAAATTTACAATTCTGTTCGTTGATATTGAGAGATTGAATTCTGAAGCGGTAGCTTCATTTTGAACGCCAACTTGAAATACGCCATTCAAAGTAAATGTAAAATCAACTCCTATAGAACCAATGCAAAGTACAGGGCTTACTAGTTGAACTTCAATATCTATTTCTACATCACTTATTACATTTCCGTTCTCCACAAACTTTTTTCTCCCTTTGATACTTTTCTTCTGATTCGAAAATTGAGAATTATTAACAGAAAAGTTAATGGCATGCCCTTCAATTATTAGATCAAAAATGGTCAATGGTAGATTGAATGTGAATGCGGGTACCTGATAATCAACCTCTGTGAATCCTTTATGCTGCGACCATATATATGACAGAGAAATTGGGGATTCAACTCGATCAAGAATTTGTGCATAAGGTTTTCTAAACACGCGCTTGTCAAATTGATTGAATACATAGTCATGTTTTTTATCTCGTTCTTTTTGATCGCCAGGATAAGCATTTATCACTCTGAAAAATACTCCTCCTTCTTCTGAGAACATATAACCAAGATAAACCCTTTGCGGGGTACTCCACTTTCCATTTTCTTTTAAAAAGGAGTATTTTGTATATACTTTAAATATGGCGCCATTTGATTCAGAAGTTCCTGCACTTACATTATTCAATTCTTTGGTTTGTACTTCTGTCCAAAAAACATAAAGCCTTCCTCTGAATACTAATGCAGATATTTCTTCTGCTTCGATAGCCATCTCCATTTTTATCCAGTTACTCCAGGCTTGTTTATAATGGTTATATGTGCGGTAATAATATTGGTATGGATCTACATTGGTACGGGCAAAAAGATAATATTCGCTTTCCTCCGATTCTCCAGCAAAGTAGATTCCTTTTAGTAAGATAAATCCGTCAGACTCCGCGGTGCTAATATTCCAGTAGTTGAAATCAACAGGGATACTATGATAGTACGCACCAGCAAATCTCAGCTTTGTAAGCTCGCTAAACTGAGCCAGGTACTTTTTATAGGCAGCTTCTGCCGAATCCTGTGTTATTTTTTCTTGGAGCAATTCATCTTCTAACTCTTTAAACAGGTGCGTTTTATTGTCTCGTAATGCAGGATCAATGTAGTTTTCGGAGTAAAGGAATATCTTTCTATTTACTAACCAAACACGATAGTTCTTCCTCCATTCCCATTCTTCTCCCGGAATCCAATTAGGTACAACTTTAACATCCTCAATGTTCGGATTAAGATTTATATCGGACTGTTCCAGGTTTATCAGGCAGCGGTGAATATATAACTGCAGGCTTGATATGGCCGATACAATGCGGGAAGTCCTGAAGCAGCCGCTAATTTCGACATCCAGTAAGAAGAAATAATAAAGGTCTGATCGATCCTGGAACTTAAACTGATCTTTCAGCCCAATTATATAATCACATAGTGCATCCCGTTTAATGGTATTTATCTTATCGAAGTAGGGCTCTAACTTCTCCTTACGAACATCCTCTTCAGGATATTTGGCGGAAAATGCTCCCAGGACAACATCCCTTGCGGTCAAAATACCTAAGTAGGTAGAAGCCGTAAGTTTTACTAGATTAGGTCCCTCTAAGCCTAAATTTATAGACAATTCATTTAATTCCAAAAGGAATTTCACGGCTTCTAATGCAGTTGTAGAGAAGGAAAAGGAATCCAGAAGTGACTTGAGTAGTTCAATTGGCTGCTTCCAAGCATTGGCTAAAATGGTAAGCGATTCATTGCTAAAACTTCCGCTGGTACCGGAACTGGTACTGGCCTGATACTGGAACAAACTTTTTTGGATATTAGCCTCCTGGTCTTGGTCAGTACCTATCACCAAAGATCGGTAATAATCAGCCAGCTGAATCTCCGACAAGGTCAGGGCCTTTAAATCAGCTATTCCAAATACATCTTTCTGCTCTACAAAGAACGATATTGCCTCGGGTGAATACTCCAGTTTATTAAATAAATGCGTCGCGCGTTCCAACTCTCTCTTTAAGTCGGTCAATTCATCAAAATCATTTAAGTTATTGGGTTGATCATTATTAGTAAATAAAGCCGTTAATGCTGTATTTATTCCAGTGCCATTAATATCTATAGTTACGAGTTCAGGCAGAAATTTATTGCGTAATTGATCTGAGGTTAGATTGAAAACCTTTTGTAAATGTAAATGAAGCAATTCTTTTTTATCTGATTCAGATGATTTTTGAATTTCCAGTACAGCAGCTGCACTTGAAGTATTATTACTTTCAAATTGTTTCAGGCTCGTCTCGGTACCGTTGAGAATGAAAAGAAGATCTGAAACGCTCAAGGGGGATTTCTGCAACCATTTATTGAATTCGATAAGCTTACGAACATGACCTAAGTCTAATTTATTGATAGGAGCACCGCTAAAGAGAATTTGCATTGTTCCAATTAAGTCTTCAATCGTCCATTTAAGTCCACGAGCAATCCTGGAATAGCGAAATAAATTTGAGACAATCGCATAATTTAATTGCAGATCAATAGAAGTATCGATTTCCAGGTAAGCGAAAATCATTTTCAGTTCTGATTCACTAATTCCAAGCCCTGCTAACAATGAGGGAGTGATTGTGTCCTGGGTTTTGTCAGCAGGAAGGGTAACAATAGTGTTATAGGTCTTAGTCTCATCGGCAGCAGTCGGTTCAACGCCAAATATTTTTTCCAGATCAAACAAGCGTTCAAAAAGGCTTTTTTGATTTTCTTTTACTGAAACAAGAGGAATGTCATCTACTATTGAAGCTAACTCCTCCGGCGATAGCCGAAGTTCATCCTGGAAAATAGCCAGATCTGCAAGCATTAGGATCTTGGGATCCCCGGAGGAATCGTTGTCATTCAAATTATTGATTAATCCGGCAGACTTCAGGCTATTGAGGAGCAAATCGAATTCACGAATAGTCCAGCTTGTCTTTTTCCAGAGTCTTAGATACCTATGAATAATGTCGAGGCGATTATCCGTTAATCCCGTCAGAACTTCGGAATATTTTTGAATATCAGAAGGGTCCTTTTTTTGTTGAACCTTAACACTTGAAATTTGGCTGTTAAATTTGGTTTTTAATAAATCGTCCAGTTCTTCCCTTTTAATCCTTGCATATTCAAGAAAGATTTGGACATTAAGATTGGTCAATGTCTCATTGCCGAATCTGATCTTTGCCTCAGATGGGTTAGCATTAGTGAGGATATTTAGTTCTTCTTCGGAGATATTCAGTTTCTCTCTTAACTGAGCTTTTCGAGGCTGTTTAAGCACCTTGTAAATCTCATACAGGGATAAGTTGAAGTGGGTAATAAACAGCCGCAGTTCCTTGAGAGGAAGATTAACCGGAAGTGTGGTTGAAATATTGGAATTATTAATTAAATTGAAAACATCGCTTGTACCCTGGGCTTTTTCAATATATGCTCCCAGAACTTCATTTACTACCTGGAGATAAGGAATCTCTGTAGTCGTATTTTTACAAGTAAGCTTCAGCTCCCATAAATCAGGGCGTCGATTTTTAAGGTATAAAGGATGACCAAGATGATCAGGTTCAAACAATTGCTTCGATACGTTTTCCTGAATGAAATACATCAGGTCAGTAAAATAGGCCGCAGGACCTAGAATAGACCTGCAATGCTCACAATCGCAAAAATCCTGATTTCCGAATAAGTCATCAAAACCATCAATCCCTTTTAGATCATTGACTAAGTTGTTTTGATTGGCTACTGCCAGGGAATTAAATGAACCAAACATTGCATCCCTGACGGCTTCGAAGTAATGAGAACTCACTAAGGCATTCTCCTTAGCTTTAAGGTAGACTAATCGGCTGGTTTCATACTCCAACCCGCTAATTTTAACGAACTGTTCTTCAGGAATACTGGCAATAGCCATAGCTGAGTGCAGACCTTTTTTCAAGAGGGTTTCTGTGGTTTCATAGTTATCAGTAAGAGTCTTCACACGCTGATAAGCTAGCATTTGTTTCTTGACAGGCTTCTGATCTTCTACTTCAATGCCCTGCCAAATGAGACCATTATCTTTTCCCAACAAATCTGTGCGATACAAATCCAAATAGGGATTATTATCCAGGAATTTCTTTAGAGCATTCAATCTTTTTTCAATCGCACTTTTCTTCTTGTTTTTATCAAGATTTGGATCATTTACAATTTCAGGAATACCAAGATGCCGGTAAGCGTTTGAAAAGGCAGATAATTCTGCCAGGTCATTTTCCATTTTCCCCCGGTTTCTTGCACTAATACCTTTCCAATTCAATTTATCAGGGTTAACTGAAGTTCCATGAATTATTTTCTCATTATTTGGTCGAAGCTTTTCTACAGTATCTAATAGTTTTAATTCCTCGATATAGTTATTCTTAATTATCCGTTTAAGAAAGTATTGAGAAGGAAAAGTCACTTCAATATTCTGTCGAATATTCTCGGCATAAGATTCCACCGAATCCTCTCCATCCGGCGCTGCAATTTTATTATCCTTGATTAATTTCTCCCAATCCTCTTTGTTCCAGGTAATAAGGTCTGCCAACGATTGCAATTGAGGGCTTTTCAGCGTTTTTATTAATGGCAGGTGATTCCCGGTCAGTCGACCTAAATCGGCAGTAAGTAATAGGTTATCTTTCTCGGCTTCCGTTAAGGTTCCATCTTTTACCAAAGGTAAAAGAGAAATATTGTTTACATCTTCCCAGAAAAAGTCATTTTCTGTCAGTTTTTGGAGCTTATCACCTTTTAAGCCCACAATTTTCCCAAATTCTTGAGATAGTATTTTTCTGAATTCTTTTCCGATTATTTGGTTTTCTTTTATCGGCGTATCCAACTGTAAAATATCTTTTACCGTACCAAGCGATGCTTTTTCGATAGACGCCTGAATGGCTTTAATTTCTGCTTCTGGCAACTTTTGTTTTTTTGCTTCCGGTAAAATGAATTTTATGAAATAACCGGTCAGGTCAAGGTCTAAACCGCTCTCATAGCTCAGTTTTGTACTTTTTAATACCATTTCTAAAGAGCTCTTGTTTTCCCCAGCAGCAGCCAATAGCCTTTCTTTCAGTGCCTTATTAAGAATGTCTTGAATAGCTTCTTTTTCCTTAACAGGAAACTTCTTAATATCATCCAATTTCTTGCTTAGCAAATTTGGATTGAATGAAAAAGAACTATCACTCTTCTGAGCAGTGATCTTGCCCTGAACGGTTTTTTTTTGCTTTGCCATGGGTTCTCTCCTTTATCGTGGATCAATCAGTTTATTACACGGTTTGTGCTCTTTACGCATCTTGCCGCGCTGGCGCAGGCCGGTGTCGGTAAAGGTGGCCTCGTATGCGCCTTCGTCGTCTGTGACCACTGCGGTGAGCTGTGAATCTTCTCCCACTGTCTTGTCCATGATGCGCACTTGCAGCCCGCCGAGCCCGGTTGCAACCGTGCTGGAGACTTTGCCCTTAACCTGAAACGTTACGAGCTCCGTGTTGAAGGCTCCCAATTCCTCAAGCGCTGCATTCAACGCCTGGGCGGTACGCTCATCCACCCCGCCGGTGGATTCCAGGCGGTACTTTTTCTGGAAATTAAGCACCGCCTGGCGGGTTGAGGCACCGAAGTGCTGGTTGGCTTTCTCAGCAGCTTCGATCTGATATCCGATTCGAGCCAGCGCCTCATGCAGGTTTCCCACCTCCGGGCGCTTCATTTGCAGTTTCAGGGGAAAGATGATCTTATTCATACCAGCATCCTTTCTTTGATAGCAGTTCTACACTGCAGCGTTTCGTTCCGGTTCCTGTTGAAACAATTGTTGCCGCTCTGCGCCACGGACGGTAAATGCGCGGGACGGGCAGAACCAAAATAGCCCATGTTACAGCGCCAGGCACCGTTGCAATGTCAAATGGTTCCGTCATACCATATGCCTTTCTTTCCATCAATGCCGCTCATCGCTCACTCGCCGCGTCTTTCGCCAATTATCACATGTCGAGACGTGCCATTGTCTTGCTGGTTCCTTCCGATTGGTTCTGAAACCTAATGTCTCGCACATGGATACGCCTAGTCATTTTTTCACAACAGTGTCCTGTAGCACTTCAAAGGGTTTCTTACCCACTTCGTAGAAGTGGAGCCCACTCACAGAGAATTCCGCACCTTTTTCCGCTTTTTGGAGAAAGCGATTGAAACCCATCACGTCGGCCTTGTACAGCTGGTACGCCTTACCCATTTGTCTCATGCTGCCGGACCCCTTGAATACACCTGAACTAAAAGTTCGGTACTTATTCCACGTCATGAGTGGCTTCTCCAACTCCGCAACTTTAGTGACCAACTTGCCGGCAGCATACTCCGGCAACATCAAGAGGAGTGCATCTTTGTAGGTTTCGGGATCGGTCACGGTTTGCATAACCCCGATGCTAGAACCAGGCTCTCCGTACACCCAGTCACTTTTCTGCATCTTGAGAATTTTTGCATGGACCTCTGCTTGCTTTGCCCTTTCCTCTACGTTTTCTTTGCTGTTCCAAGTTGTAGAGTTGTCTTCGGCGCTAATTTGAGTTTGATTCGCTTGGCTTTGGTAATTTGGGTCACAATGACTAAGAATGTCTTGAAAATGCTGCTGTTCCTTTAGATACGCTTCCTCCGCTGCGCTGTAAGGAGTCATGGGTGCTTGAGCAGTTACACTCGATTGGCTTGGTTTCACACCATTAGGTGTCACTTCTATTACTTTTGTTGAACCTTGCCATGTAGTTCCGATCCTTATCCAACTCATCATATTCCCACTTGGGTCGCGATCCTCTACAACATCGAACTCCTTGTACAAAAGGGGATCCTGAATTGGCTGTAAACCGTCCAAATCGACAAAACTAATTGGCGTGTTTCCTGCGAATTGATAAGGCGTCACTCTGGGATATTTGCTTGCTAATGGATCGACTGCTGTCCACCTCCCTAACCACGACGCATAGTACCTCGCTCCATGATACT
>Ga0209777_10003230_pt1 | contig 20465 bp, 16 predicted proteins | sample FrelakmetHBP12HB_FD_187147 | JGI IMG/M metagenome (GOLD analysis project Ga0209777, IMG submission 187147) | Freshwater lake sediment microbial communities from the University of Notre Dame, USA, for methane emissions studies -HBP12 HB (SPAdes)... | ecosystem: Environmental > Aquatic >...
GCTGCCTCGGCCTCGGGGCGACCGGCGCACCCCACGTACCCGATGATCTCGGTGGTGGGCCTGGCGGGGTTGGTGGAAGTGATCTTGCGCTCGGTCATGACGTCCTTGCCGTCGATGTAAAGCGGGTAGACCGCGCCGAACTCGGACTTGACCTTATCCAGGGCCTTCTTCATCAGTTCCACAAGCTCGGGCTTGCCATAATCGCGCTCCGTTACGTTCTTGAATGGGGGGAAGGGTGACTCGACTGACTTCATGTGCAGCTCCTTTCGGCTATATCGAACGGGATAATGTCCCGATTCCAACTCGACTGCCCGGCAAGAATACCGGGTGACTCAAGTATACATTACTCGTGAGGTCTTTTGCAACAAAACCGGGGATCATTGGGTGCCCCAATAAATAGACAACGCGGCCCACAAGTGCTATGATGTCAGTAGGACAGCATCTTAAAGGAGGCTCTGGGCTATGGGTGATAAATCCCCGAAGAAGGATGTAAAGGGACCGAAGAAAGATATTAAAGAGAAGCGGCGTGCCAAACAGGAAAAGCAGGCCACGAAGAAAAACATCTCTGCTTAAGACGCCTGGTTCCTTGAGCATCCCCTGATCGTCCGGAACACCCGTTCTCGGACGATCAGTTCTGTACGGTATTATTGAGCAAGAGTTAAGCTACGATGAGTACCTGTAGGGGCGTGCCTATGTCCCCTCTTCGTGTTTTCCAGCTTTCGTGATTGTATTCACCCTTCCGGCAGCGGCAGGAAACCGGTAACCATGCGTCGAATCTTGCGTCATGTACAATCACTGCTTGCGCGGTTCGGCAAGCGGGCATTCAGGCGAACAGGGGGAACTCGACTTATGAAGCGACTGATCATCATAGCGGCATTTACCATACTCATCCTGCCGTGCCGGACAACCAAGACTTCCCCCGGCAATATGAGCGGCGGCTCGGTGGCTGTCGCGGACGTCACCTCCGATAAGACTGACGCCGACCGCAAGGAAGCCGAACGGCAGGAGGAAATCAAGGTCCGGGCAGAGGTCGAGGCGCGTAAGAAAGCGGAAGCCGAACAGGCCGAACGCGACCGCATCGAGCGTGACCGCCGCGATCGGGAGGAAAGAGAGCGCCAGGACCGCATCGCGGCCGAAGCTCGCCAAAAAGAAGAAGCCGACAAGCTGGAGCAACAGCGCCTCGAAAACGAGCGCAAGGAGCAGGAACTGCGCGAAAGAGAGGCCCAACTGCAGGAAGAGGCCCAAAAGCTCGAAGCCCAGCGCCTTGAGAATCAACGCCTGGAGAGCGAACGCCGCGACAGAGATGAGCAAGCTCGCAAGGACAAGGCCGAAAAAGACCGCATAGAAGCCGAGCAGAAAGCCCAGGCCGAGCGCCTCGCATCCGAAGCCCGCGCGCGCGCCGAGGCCGACAAGGCCGCCGCCGAGCTTAAAGAACAAGGGGGCAAGGATCAGGAAGCGAAAGCGCTTAAGCAGCAAGAGGCCGAGGCTCGCGAGCGTGCGGCCGCGGCCGCCGCGAAGCCCATTCGCCCGAAACCGGTGACCGCGTTGACCAGCCCGCACAAGCCGACCACAGCCAAGGTGAGCAAATTACAGCCAAAATCCAAGAAGAAGCCGGCGAAGCTGAAGCGGCACACGAAACCGCGCAAGCACGGCGCGGCAAGCCAGGTTCATCGTTGATCGCCTGGCCCGGCGATACAGGTCCTCCCCTGCATTTTCAAATCATCCGCGGGTTTTGTGCCCAGGTATGGGTAATGGCACAAATCTTGCAGCATGAAGTTTGAGCCTGCTGGCCGGCTCGCGTATGGGATTGGAGGAAGAAAATGACAGCACGGCGCAAGACCGTGCGCTTGCTGGTTATCCTTGGGGTCGCTGTCACAATGACCCTCGCGGCGCACGCAAATCTGGCATCACTAATACGCTAACCACTCGGTTCGCCGTTGGGCACACTTGGCCGCCTGCTCAATCGAGCGGCGCGGTTTGTTTTTCCGCCGCGAATGTCTCCGTCAAAAACACCCCGGCCACTATCGCCACCCCGCCCAGCGCGGACAGCCGGCTTATTCTCTCGCCCAGTATCAGCCAGGCCCCCACCACGGCCAGAAACGGCTCCAGGTTTTGAATGACCGCGACCCGCTGGGCCGAAATCGTCTTGAGCGCGTGGTTGTTCGCGAGATGCGCGACGGCGGTGCACAGCAATCCGAGTGCGGCAACCGAGCCCCACGTTGTCCCGCTCACGTGCGAAAGCTGCCGCCACGAGCCCTCCGCAACAAAGAACGGGAGCGTGAACAGCCAGCCGAAAACCAGCATCCCGGCGGTAACGACAACGGACGGGCGTTTGCGCATCATCCGCTTGCCCATTATCCCGGCAGCCGCCCACACCACGGCCGAGAGCAGGACCAGCGCGTTGCCCGCAGCGGCAGAGCTTCCCCCACCCGCCGACCAATCGTTGGCCCCGAGCGTGACCACTCCGGCCCCGACCAGCGCGAGACAGACTCCCACGGTCTGAAACCCGGCCAGACGCTCGGCAAGGAAGATAGCCGCGAATACCACCATAAACGCCGCCGCGGTGGCCGCGCACAGGGCGGCCATCCCGGCACTGGTGGACTCCTGGCCGGCAACCTGGAGAAGCTGGTGGAGCGTAACGCCGACGGCGCCCAGGGCTGCCATTCGAGGCAGGTCGCGTATCGTAACTCCCTTGAGCCCGCCGGTCAACCACAGCACCGGCACGACGACGATCGCGGCAACAGCAAATCGCAGCGTGATCAGCGTCACGGGCGAAAGTTCCCGAAGGGCTACCTTGATGAGTATGAACGACATCGCCCAGAGCGAGATGGCGAGCGTTGCTTCGGCGATGGCAATTGTGTCGGTGCGTTTCAAAGGTTGTCTGCTCCGTTATCAGAGGTTACTTCAGGAGTAAGTATACCAGAGAAGGTGACCCTGTGTGGAGCAGACCGGGGCAACAGTGTCAGTTCAGTCTTGCGGGAACAGTACTTCGTGCGACCGCGAAAGCAGGGACAGTCCACCCCGCTGACGCTCTGGGACAGTCCCTGTTTTCGCTGGTGCAGCTGCAATTCCCGCAAAACCGAACAGTCTCGGGCAACAGAGTGAATTCGGTCTTGCGGGAACTGCCGTTAGCCCTGAGTAGCCGAAGGCGTATCGAAGGGCGGTAAGCTCCGAACCCGCGCTTCGATACGGCCGACAGACCCGGCCTACTCAGCGCTGACGGCGGTGGCGGCACCCACATTCCCGGAGAACTGAACAGTCTCTACAACGAAACCTGGGATTTGATTTGGCCGTCCAGGGAAATTGTGACTACATCGATGGGCACGTCCTTGCCGCTCGCGGCCGCGGCCATCTGAGTGATCCGGGACATTCCCGCGCAGCACGGCACTTCCATCTGCAAGACCGTTACGCTGTTTACATCATTGGCCGCCAAGATATCGGTCAGCTTGCTCAGATATAGCTCGGTGTCATCGAACTTGGGGCAGCCGGTGACGAGCGTTTTGCCCGCCAGGAAATCCGGGTGCGTGGCACCATAGGCAAAGGGGACACAGTCGGCGGCGACCAGCAAGTCGGCGTTCTGGAAATACGGCGCATTGGGGTTCACCAAATACAGCTTGACCGGCCACTGTCGCAATTCGCTGGGAATCGATTCGGGGGTCGCCGTCCCGGTCCTGGGAGCCTCGTGGGTGCGGTCTATCACTTTCGCGGACGGGCAAACGAACCCGTCATGACCGTGACCGGCGTGCGCCTCAGCTTGGGATTGAGCGTGAGCAGTTCCCTGAGTCGCGGCCACATGCGCCATCGCGGCGGCCTCGTTGAAGTGCTGGGCGGGGCGGGTCTCGATCGTGATCGCGTCCCGTGGGCATTCGCCCAGGCACGCCCCGAGCCCGTCGCAGTAAGTCTCCGACACGAGCTTGGCCTTGCCGTCGACTATCCGCAGAGCGCCTTCGTGGCACGCGCTCACACACAGCCCGCAGCCGTTGCACTTCTCCTCGTCTATCTTGATGATTTGCCTGGTCTTTGTTGCCATCGCCGCATCTCCTTGGGTATAGCGTTCCAATCGTATTCTACCGTTAGAGATGGGATGGTTCTTTGACGCAGGTCAAATGGGGGGAATTATTTTGTCGAGGCCGCTTGGGGGTTAGAGATCACACACGGCGATGGCGGGTGGGGATGACGGACAGGATGTTCCAGACGACCTGAAAAGGCATCCTACTGCCCAGCCATGATCTGTTCCACCTTGGGTTGGCACTGCTCGCAGAAGTGGCCATCCTTCGCGTCCGTGTCCGCGAGAGAAATGGATGGCGTCATTACGCAGCCGGGAACCGCGCAGTGCTGGATGCCGTATGTGTGGGCGAGCTGGTGGACTGCCTCGGCCACGGCGCGTCTGACGAGCAAGTCGTGGTTTGGGGAACCTCCCTGGTAGGCCTCCGGCCGGAGCCTGGCAAGAGACACCACCGCTCTCTTGCCCTGCATATCCCAATAACCGAAGTAAAAGCGCACTTCCGGGGCGTAGATGTCCACCTCGGTAACCGCGAGCCGATGCGGGGCACCCGGTTCGGAGGCGGATGGGACCGCCCCGACCATTGCCAGGGCGTAGTATTGCTGGCGGCTCGGGTCATAAGCGCTCTGGGGTATGGGTATCTGATCGCCTATGCGGTATGAGGCTCCGAAGATATCAGCCGTTTTCCTGGCGACTTCCTCCAGCAATTGGGAATCGACGCTGCCCATGGCGGCAAACTCGATGGTAGTTGCCCTTGCCGCCGACCGTTCGCGCAGCCAATGTATCCCCCACCACGCGCCAAGCGCAACCACGATGACAAGCAGAATCGACACAACTTTGTTCATTTGCTTCCCCCTGTGACTCCAGTTCGGAGTGATCATTTGCACGACCCAATGCATGGTTGGACGAACGCGGTCGACAATCCTTCCAAGACGGTGCACAAGTTCATTGGAAGGTTGGTATGGGGTCTGCTGTTTTCTTGTTTGGGTTTAGGAAAGCAGATCCCTCGTCCTTCGACAATGGCTCAGGATCGCTCGGGCTGACACTCGTTGGAGACTCGCAATGACTGCATAGGACCCTGACCCAACAAGACCGAAAACAAAAATTCGGATATTTTCGATCTTCGGGAACATAACCGAACGCGAGTTCGTAGTAATAAGTGACGAAGATACTGGTTATCTTTTCTCCTTTCTCCTCCTTTCCTGAGGCCCCGGTCGCAAGCCGGGGCCGTTTTTCTGTATTAGCCATCAGCAGTCAGCGGTCAGCTATCAGGGAAGGGAATTCTCATCGCGAAAACCAGAAAGAAGCGAAAGGGAGAAAAGCAGATTCCTCGACTTCGCTCGGAATGACACATGCCGGGGACTCGGAATGACACATGCCGGGGACTCGGAATGACACATGCAGGGGACTCGGAATGACACATGCTGGGGACTCGGAATGACACGTGCCCGGGGGGTCGGAATGACACATGCCGGGGGGTCGGAACGACACATGCAGGGGACTGTGCTTTCCACCGTGGCTTACCCTTTTCGTGTTTTCTAGCTTTCGTGCTTTCGTGATTGTATTTCTCTTCAGTGTTTCCCAGCTTTCGTGCTTTCGTGATTGTATTTCTCTTCAGTGTTTCCCAGCTTCCGTGCTTCCGTGATTATCCCTTCCGGACCTTCAACTTTCGACTTTCGACTGCTCCCTTCAAAAGATCACTTCATGCACCAGCGGCGGGGGAGGGAGGGAGTCGCCGATCGTGTAGGCGTCCATCACGATCGCCTCGGCTCCGGGAAGCAGCGCGGCATCGTTGGCGTGAAGCACGGCCAGGCAGTCGCCTCTATCGACCTTGTCCCCGAGCTTCTTCTGAACCACGATTCCGACCGTCGGATCGATTGGGTCTTCCTTGCGCTCCCTCCCGGCGCCTATGATTGACGCCGCCACCCCGATGCGATCAGCGGCAATCGCCGAGACATAACCACTTCCAACGCTCTTGACCTCGTGAATGATCCTCGCCTTCGGCAGCAATGACGTGTCGTCGATCACCCTCGGGTCACCATCCTGGGCGGCGACTATCTTCCCAAATACCTCCAGCGCCGAGCCGGAGTCCAGGACTCCCACGGCGCGACTTCCGGCGGCATCCATGCTCAAAGCCGGTTCAACCATGTTTAGGATTATGCCGCAAAGCTCTACACTCAGCGCCCTGACGTCTGCCGGCCCGCTGCCTTTGAGGGCCTCTATAGCCTCGGCTGCTTCAAGCGCATTTCCGACAGCATGTCCCAGCGGCTGGTTCATGTCCGTAATGGCGGCCCCGACTTTCCGCCCGAAGCCCCGCCCTATCTCGATCATCGTTCGAGCCAGTTCCCGGGCCCTGTCCAGGTCGCGGGTGAATGCCCCGCTGCCGACCTTCACGTCCAGCATTATCACGTCACCGGAGCATGCGATCTTCTTGCTCATCACGCTGGCGGCGATCAGGGGGATGCTGTCGACTGTCGCGGTCACATCACGCAGGGCGTAAATCTTCTTATCCGCCGGCACTATGTCCCGCGTCTGGCCCGCGATCGCGGCCCCTATTTCGTTGACCTGCCTGACGATCCTGTCGATGCCGAGGGCGGTATTGAAGCCGGGAATTGATTCAAGTTTGTCTAAGGTTCCGCCGGTAAACCCTAACCCTCGACCGGACATCTTGGGGGCTTTCAGCCCGCACGCGGCGAGCATCGGGACCACGACAAGCGTCGTCTTGTCCCCCACCCCGCCGGTGCTGTGCTTGTCGACCTTAACTCCGCCGATGCCCGACAGATCCAGCACCGATCCGCTTTCGATCATCGCTCGGGTCAACGCCGAAGTCTCCGCGAAGGTAAGCCCCCGGATATACGCCGCCATCAGAAACGCCGACATCTGATAGTCCGGCACCTTCCCCCCGGCATAATCCAGCACAATTTCGAAGATATCTTCGGCGGCCAGTTCCCTGCCGTCCCGTTTTGCGGCTATAATGTCTTGTGTTCGCATATCGCTTGCCCCCCGCCATGCATTTTAGCAGGCCCGTGGCCGATAGTCGATAACGTGATGTTTCCTTGGTTTCGGGATTTCCGTTCCGCCTTCGGCTTCACTCAAATCCCGAAACACCTTCGGATTGTGAGGTATCGTATGAAGAAGCTCGCCTTGGTGGCGCTTGTGGCCGTGGTCCTCTGTGGCCCCGCATACGCTCAAAACGATTACAACATCCCACAGGCGTCTTATGATAAGCTGGCAAAGGTATTCACCAGGGTCAGGGACAACCTGTGGAACTGTATCGATACGTACTGGCACCGGGGCGAGTATGAGCGCGACATAGCGGTTCTGCGAGTCATAGTCGAGGTCGATCCCAGTGACACGCAGGCTTATGATGACGGCGCGTGGCTGATGCGCAACCAGCTCCGAGACGACGAGTCCGAAGCCTTCCTGCTAAGAGGGTTGAACGCCAACCCGGATGTCTACAATCTCTATTCGGCGCTGGGCTATTTCTACTATGAGCAGGAGAAGCCCGTGGAATCGGCGATCTGCTATGAGCGCGCGATCGATCTCGGCGCCCCGGAAATCACTTGGCACTCCCTGGCGCACTCTTACGAGCAGGCCGGATACTTCTACGAGGCGGCCAATATCTGGCTGCGGCTTCAATACACCGAAGCAGATAGTCCGGTACCACGAATGCAGGCCGATAGAATGCTCTCGGGAGGTCGTCCCTCAGACATTCCGGGGTTTATGACACGATCCATGCGGGAGCGCAAGAAAGCGGCCGAGGAAAGACGAACCAAGCAGCGGTAATCACGCGCCGCCGGTGTATCTCACGCACACAACCGACAGATCATCCATAAGGTCCGGCCGGCTTATGCTTTCGAGCTCGGAAACTATGGCTTCGGCCATGGCCTGCGAATGCAGGCTCCCGGTCTTCGGGATGATCTGCCTGATCGGCTCCATGCCCAGCCGAGGCCCATCGAGCGCTTTGGAATCGGTCGCCCCATCGGAGTATATAACCAGCGTGTCGCCTGCCTCCAGCGTCAACCTGGCTACTTTAATGGCTTCAGGAATTTCGATGCTGCCAAGAAGAGGGGCGTTGTGCGGCACCGGCTCCAAATTGCCCGTGCGTGACCTGTGGATATATGCTTCCGGGTGCCCGGCGTTTATGCATTCCAGCCCGCCCGTGGCGCGGTCAAGCTCGGCATAAAACAGCGTGACGAACATATCCGCCGGCAGCATCGCGCGCAGCGAGGAACTGATCGATTCTATCATCTCGACTCCATGCTGCCCATTCTCTATCGCCTCGGTGAGCAGATATTTCAGCAGCGTCGTGAACAGGGCCGCCGGCGTGCCCTTGCCGGAAATATCCGCCACGCAGGCGTAGGCCCTGCCGTTCGTAATCCCGGCGTCCACGTAGTCTCCTCCGACCCTGCCTGCGTATTTCACGACCAGCCCTATCGAACACCCCGGCGCCTCCACGGGATCGACGGACATCGCCGTGCTCTGCAACAGCCCGGCGATATTGAGATCTTCATCAAGGCGAGCATAGCTGCGCTTAAGGTCTCTGTTGAGGCTCGCGAGCGCGTCCGCGTCGGCTTTGGTTTTCTCCCGACTCCGCACCAACCTGTAGATCACCTCGGCGACGAACAATGACACCATCACCCTTACCAGAACATTGATCGCTACCGTGGTCAAAGAGGCCAGACCTTGGCTCTTGAGTTCAAGCTGGTCGTAAACGTAAGGCCCAACCGCGATAACAGCGCACAACCAGCCGGCCCACCGGCCAAGCGCCCAGACCGCAAGCATGATCGGCAGGAAATACGCGACTTGGATATTGAGGTGTATGCTGGTGTACGTATCGACAATCGTGATCACCAGAAGGAGCGCAACCACGATCACGACGGCATTAAGCCGCTTCCGCATCCAGGCAGCTAGTTTTGTCCAACTCGGTGCTTTCATCAACTATTGATACCCCAATAATAGGCTTTGGTTTCCGGCCAGCTCATCTATTGGCAACGCTGATTCCGCCGGGCAAGGATCTCCCGACCCCGCGCGAGTCGACCATCCTCAATCATGTTCCCCTAATGTGCGGCGTGCAAGCCGTCGATACGTGATTTGGATGCAGTCCGCCGCTGCAAGTTCAAGGCAATACCACGAAAGGAACACCAAACGATGGGCATCACAGGCATCACGGATGGCAACTCCATCAGCGATTGGTACCAGTTTTATGGCGCCCAATCGACCACCACGCCAACCGACAACGGTCAACCCGCTGCCATCGACCAAAACGCCTCAAGCGTATCGGAAAGCTTGGGCATCTCCAAAATGGGACAGTTGTTGGGCAAGCTCCAGCAGTTGCAGCAGTCCGATCCCGAAAAGTTCAAACAGATCTGCGCGAGCATTGCGTCCAAGCTGAACGAAGCCGCTGGGAACCAGGGAACAGGCTCGGAGGGCATACTCTCCAAACTGGCGAGCAAGTTCGATCAGGCCGCCCAGACCGGCGACATCAGCAGCATCATGCCACAGCATAAGCATCACCATCGACACGGCACAGCCCAGGCCGCCGTTAACCAGTACTCTCAGAATCAGAACGCGCATATCGGTCAGATAGCGCAGAATGCGCCGGGACAATCTCAGCAAAGCGATACCGTCGCCAGCATTATCTCCAGCGCTCTCGAAGAGGCGGGCATATCGATCTGACGACGGATTAAGCCAGTCTAGCGGTTGTCACGGGATCTTCGGAACGGGTGGCAATATGCGCCAAACGCCGGCAGGCCGCTTCTTGCTCCCGAGGTTCCATGACGCCCATTACCTTGGGCCACCCGGCGGACCAATCGGCCCCGAAGGGGGATTCGCGGGCGGAGCCGGTTGCGCGGGAGTTGGGTTCACTGGCGCTGCCGGCGGCACGGGGGCGTTCTCATAGAGGAACTTGCCATCGCCCGGCGCGCCCAGCGGCCCCAACGGAGGCTGAGTCACGCCGTTCCACTTCAACTGCACGGCGCCGGCCTTGCCCGCGCGTATCTTGATGATCTTCCTCGCTTGCCAACACTTGACATCGCCGGGCTTCATCGTGACGTCCGGCTGCTGCTTCCCGTCGGCCCAAACCCTTATCCACACCACATGCGTGGCGGCTGCTTCCAATGTCATCACATCCGGCTTCACGGGAGTGGGCGGAGGAACCGGCGGCGGCTGCGGGGGGCCGATCGGCGCCACAGGGGGGTTAGGTAAGGTAGCGGTACCGGATGGGGCGCCTCCCGGCGCCAAACGAGACACGGGCTTCGTCAGGCGTCCTTGTAAGCCGCAACCCGTCCACCATATATAAGCCGCGGCAGCCACAGCCCCTAATACAATGAGTGTGACAACAACTCCCCATACGACCTTGAGTCGCGACTTGCGCCGCGCGGGCGCCGCCGTGACCAGATCCGACTTAGCCGCACAAGTCCGCTCATAGCTCTCAAGCAAGCCTGCGCTGTCCAGGGCCAGATAATTCGCGTAGTCCCTCAGGAACGCGCGGGTGTAAACCCGATTGGGGAATTCGTCGAACCTGTCTTCCTCGAGCGCGGAGAGGTTATTCACGGTTATCTTCGTGGCATCCTGCACTTCCCGCAGCGAAAGTCCCCTTCTCTCCCGCTCGCGCCTGAGCTGACCGCCGATAGTCTCAATGTCTTCCATTCACGCCCCACTGCCGTCCGATAAACTCGATCTAGCTTTATTCTATCGAAGATTGACCCGGCAATCAACTCAAAACCGGGTTATCTTCATCTTTGTTTTCGAATTCGTCAGTTTCTGCCGCCAGCCCCTTGCGCATCGGCAGCTTCACTGTAAACGTGCTCCCGCTGCCCAATTGGGTTTCCACGGATATGCCGCCGCCGCAGGATTCGACAATTTCCTTGACGATCGCCAATCCCAGGCCGGTGCCGCCCATCCTAGTGGACCTGGCTTTGTCGACCCGGTAGAACCGCTCGAAGATGCGTTCCAATTCGCCGTGCGGTATACCTATACCCGTGTCGCGAACGCTGATTACCAGTTCCGAGCCTTCGTTGTGGGCGGACACATCGACTCGCCCTCCATTGGCCGTGTATTTGACCGCGTTGTCCACAAGGTTGCGCACAAGCCGCAACATCTGGGTCTCATCGCAATATGCCGACAGGTCGTCGGCAACCTCAACGTTCAGCGCAATCCCCTGCACATTCGCCTGCGGCATCACAGCGACAACCGCTCTCTCCAGTATGTCCCTAACGGCAATCTCCTGGTTCCGACACTTGATAACTCCGTAATCCCGCTTTGTGATCTCCAGCAGATCCTCGATCAAAGTCGAAAGCCGCTTGCTCTCCGACATGATCGTCTCCAGGAATTTGTCGACGACCTCGGGATCGTTTCTCGCGCCGTTGAGTAAAGCCTCCGTGGTCGTGAGCACGGCCGTGATAGGTGTCCTCAGTTCATGGCTCACATTGCTGACGAACTCGCGTTCGTGCATCTGCCGCCTGCGAACATCACTGACATCCTGAATGATGAGCATCGCGCAGTCCGAATCTTCGGACCGCTTTCCGATGGAAGTCGCCCTCACCCACAGCGCGCGCACCGGCCACCCCGGCAACTTGATCTCGGCGCTCGACGCCGCATTCGAAGCAATGCACTCATAGACAAGCCGGGCAAGCTCCGGATGCAAATCGACATCCTCGATCCTGCGTCCTATCACGTCGCCGGCGCGTACGCCGAACAATTGCTCGGAGCAGGGGTTGAAGAGGGTGATGCGACCATCACAATCCACGGAAATAATACCATTGGGTGTTGCCGCGATCACCGACTGGCCCTGACGCAATTCGCGCCTGAAGTTCTCCACTTCCCTCTTGAGGCGCCTGGCGGTTCTTTGAGCTTTGGTCACTGTGCTCTCGAAGAACAGATAGGCAGCGCCCGCTCCCGCTGCGATCGCCGACGCCGTGAGCCCCACGACTGTCCATACGGGCGCGCGGTCAGCACCCAACGCCACTGCCCCAAACGCCAGCGCCATCACGAAACCGACGATGCCTACCAGCCTGCGCGTGTTCATCTTCTCCGACTTTCTACTCGCCGCAGCTCATCCTATAGCCCACTCCCCTTAGTGTTCTTATATAGCGCGGATGGCTGGGATCAGGTTCGACATTCTCTCTGAGCCACCTCATGTGAACGTCGAGCGTTGCCGAATAATATTCGGCGTCGGCGCCCCAGACAGTCCTGAAGAGTTCCTGGCGGGTTATCACCTTGTTTGCGTTGGTCATAAGGACCCGTAGCAACTCGAATTGCTTGAGGGGCAGGTGTACCTGATTGCCACTGACGGTCACGCGCCGCCGCGCGACATCCAGTTCGATATCCCCCACGCGAAGGACGGCAACTTGCTCATCCGGACGCGCGGCTTCGGTCCGCCTCAGCACTGCCCGGACCCTCGCCGTAAGCTCTCGCATGCTGAAAGGCTTCGGCATATAGTCGTCGGCCCCAAACTCCAATCCGACTACCCGGTCCACTTCCTCACCCCGGGCTGTAAGCATAATGATTGGGACGTTGGATTCCTGGCGCACTATCTTGCAAAGGTCCAGGCCATTCAGCTTCGGCAGCATAAGGTCAAGTATTATCAGGTTCGGGGAGAACGACCGAACCGCGGCCAGGCCTTCAAGACCATCCGCGGCGATCTCTACCTGAAAACCGTCTTTGGCAAGGGAATAAGCGACGGACTCGGCAATTGGAAGTTCATCTTCAACCAGTAGGATTCTTGTACTCACGGCTAACCTAGCTCCTGTATCGATGTGGGAGGAATGACTCGCAGTCAACGCTATGATACGATTGCCGGCGTCCGATGTCAATAACGCGAGATGATAAACGCGCAAAGAAAGGCAGCTCCGAACATCTCTGTGCGAAGCTGCCGACTACTAAACAGTGATCCGATATCTCACTAGCCACCGACGCCGGTCGTGAGACTGTGCGGAGCCGTCGTGCCCGCATAGTCACAGGTCGGAACTGTGTTGACAGCAAGGATGGAGTAATTTCCACCCGACGGGCACGATGGAGCGGCCTTGATGTAGGCGCCCTTCAGGTTCGCGGCATCATCGGTCGTCAGACAGGTCATGTCGGCCGGCGTAGAGGCGTCGGCCTGCTTGAAGTCCATTGCCCACTGCTCCTTGGCAGTCTGGATCTGCTTCAGGTTGGCAATGCAGCTCTTGGCGCGCGAGACTTCTCGGGCTCTCATGAAGTTCGGGATTGCAATGGCGAGCAGGATACCGATGATCAGAACAACAATCATGATTTCGATCAGGGTAAAGCCGCCCTTGCGCCTTCTCATAGCGATTCTACTCATTTCTTGAATCTACCTCCGATACCAGTAAAGCGTTGGGATGTTGGAATACTTGAGTTTCTAAGTAGCTTCTTCCATACGCCGGGGTAGAATCACACACAGAATCGCGGATTCCGCCGCCTGAGCCTAAAATCAGGTACTACTAACAGGTCGGCGGCGGCTTGTGATACAATCTATGGGGCGAGCGCGAAAGCAGCGTTGTGCGGGCATGAAGACGCCCACGCCGTGGATCGGGTCCTTCGCGCGCATAGTAACCAATGCGGCCGCCGGGCCGTCAGTAATCCGAGGACCAAACGCTGCGGAAGCGAACACATAAAGGCGTGGAGTATTGGCTCGAAGACTTCTGACTCTAATCTCGGCGCTGTTTTTTGCCCTGCTGCTTGCCGGCATGGGCGGCCAATGCTGGTGTCAATCAGCCAGGGCATCGATACTGTCCCAGCTTGTCGGGGCCGGCGATGCCGGGCTGGGTCGCCAGGTTCATCTTGTCGTGACCTCCTCGCCCGAGGAATCCAGACTGCTTGCCCTCGACCTGATCACCTATCGTTGGGTGGTGCGGGCATCGGGAACGACCCCGGATATCAAGAACATCAATGGCATCATCAAAGCTCTCGACCAGGAGGCTAATGATCCCACTCTGCGCTGGGCCCAAAAGACATTTCTGAGTTCCGGCAGGGTAGATCGGACCGGGCCTCCGCCGCCGGTGGGCGATCCTCGCGGGCAAAGCCTGGTCGAACTTCTGGACCGGTTCAGCACGGCATTGGAGTACGAAGATACCCGTCCAAACGATGCCATCGACGCCCTCAAGGATGCGCAGGCTATCTGCCTGGAACTGCGGCTGGAATTGACCGGAGCACAGACCGCCAGCCAGCTTGGCGATTACTACTGTCTCAAGTCCCAGTTCCTGCTCGCCGAACGCTGCTATACCGGCGCGACCGGCGCAATATGGGTGTTCACCACCTACGGCTGCATTACCACCACCGCGAAATTGCTGGACAGCTACGGCCTGCTGAACATGACCATGGGCCGCTATGCCACGGCTGCCGACAACCACAAACAGGCCGCTCGGCAATGGCTCCTGCTCGCCAGAGAAAACCCCAACAACTACCGTTACCACAAAGACGCCGGCAATCAGTATATGATAGCGGGTGAGGCGCTCGTCAGGCAGGGGGAAACCGAAGAAGGCCTTCAGATGATGACATCTTACGGCCTTGAAGAGATCAAGATATGGGCCCACGCGACGAAAAGCTATGATGTCCTGATAGACAAACTCGTCAGCGTGGCCGGTATGTACGAAGACCAAGGCAAAACAGCCGAGGCCGTGGATCTGCTGGGATGGGCTCGAAGAGACGCCGACGCCTCGGGGAATCCTCTGCTGAGGGCTCTGACATCTCAGGAGTTGGCAAGAGCGTATTCGGCCGCGGGAAAGCAGCCGGACGCCGACCAGATGACCCGAAGCGCCGACAATGTGCTGAGCGCGGCGGCGGCGATCGGCGAATCCGCTCTGGCGAAGCTCCACAAATACCCGGATGCGGGTGTGAAAAGGCGGGACGACCTGCTCACAAAAGTCGGTTGGGCGGCGTCAGCCTGCTATCAGCTCGGCAATGCGGACAAGTCCATCAGCACGTGGAGAGAGCTTGCATCGATACAGCAGGGCTATGGCCTCGCGGAGGAAAGCGTGAGCAGCCTGCGGTCGCTTGCGGCGATATACGAAGAACGCAAGCAGTGGAACGATTGCCTGGTTGCCAGGTTGGATGCCGCCAAGATCGCCCGCAAAGCCGGCAAATTGACTCTAACCGCGAGTATCGTTCAGGACATGGTCGATACCTGCCGCAAAAGCCACGATCTGCAGAACATGCTCGAGGTCCTGGCTGAATTCGTCCCGATTCTCGAGGCGTCCCACGACACACGGTGGACGGCGTCGGTTATGGCCGACAGGGGCGCTCTGCTGGCCGAACTCGGCCAACCGGACAGAGCCATCAGCGATTTCCAGAACGCGAAGACGCTCTATCTGAGCATAGGCGATTCGTGGGCGGCGGCCGATGTGTCGCTGAAGCTGGCTGCCGCTCAGACTTCGGCGAACCTACCGGAAGACGCGCGCGGCACGCTCGACGCCGCGCTGCTGGATGTGGAGAAATTTACTTATGAAAACATCGGCGGGGACGTCGATCCCGGGCACACCGACACGATACTGGGCGTCTACCGCGACTTGATATCCCTCACCGTGGCCGCCGGCAAGCAGGACGAAGCTGAATCGCTGCTCAAACGCGCCCTTCACTACAGATGGTTCTCCGACCTGATGAGCCAGTTGAAAGCCAGCAGCGATGCGTCGGTGGCTAAGTTGGCAAAGGAATTCGACTACCTGAACGCGCAGGAGATCGGCAGTAACAGCCCTGGGGGCAACCATCAGGCTCTGCTTGCCGACAACTGGGGGGCGTTCTCGGTGACCTGCCGAATGCTGCGAGAGCAAGACCCGTCGGCCTACAATGCGCTGCCCATAAACCCGCTGGATATCTATGCGCTTCGCTGGAAGCTGCCGCCCGAGGACGCCGTGGTGACATATCTGATAACCGATTCAGCGGTATACGCATTCTTGTGCGGCCAGGACCAGGCGTTTTGTTGGGAACTGGGGACTTCCCCCGCGGAAATCGGCGCATCGGTGGCCTCGTTGCGAAATGCGCTGACAGGATGCGAGAAGAAGCTGGACCAGGGCCTGCCTGTCCCGCCGGTCACCGATTGGAGCAGCCCGTCCGTTGCCGAAATCCGCGCGCCGCTGACTGATCTCTACCGCCGGCTTCTCGCTCCCGTGGCAGCCGCGTTCAACGACAGGCAATTGCTGGTTTTCGCTCTACCCGAAGAACTGATGGGGCTGCCGATGCACGCCCTGATCCGAAGCGGGCAGGAATCGACGCCTCGGTTTCTGATCCAGGACTACTCCGTTACGTATTTGTCGCAGGGCTTGCTCGAAGGGCTGGTCTCTCGCAATAACGAAGGAATCGACCCGCAGTTGGACAGGCTGGTGATACTCGCGGACCCCGAGGGCAAGCTGCCGGGCGCTCTCAAAGAGGCCAGTGCAATCGCCGGTGTCTACAAAAACTCGCAGTCTTTCACAGGCGCACAGGCGACGGCATCTCGCCTGATCAACGAGAGCCAGACCGCCCGCATACTTCACATCGCAACCCACCATTCCGCGAACCCAAACGCAGCCGGGTTCACTCTCGTCCTGGCCCCGGAGGACGGCTCCAACGGCAGCCTGGACGCCCAGGCGCTCGCGAAGATAAAAAACGACAATCTCAAACTGGTCGTTCTGAGCGCCTGCGACACGATCTCATCATCCGACCCAATTTCCAACGGAGCCTCATGGGTGGCAGAGCTCTTCTCGCGGGCGGGAGCGCAGTCGGTGATGGGCGGGTTGTGGAGGATACGCGACGACTCGGCAGTCGGCTTGATGACCGATTTCTACCGCCAGCTCACTCTGGGTTCAACCAAGGCCGACGCCCTGAGATACGCCCAACTCAAAATGATCGAGTCCGGTACTCTGGCCCACCCATTCTATTGGGCGTGTTTCGCTTTGTATGGTAATCCGTGGTAGGGGATTTGGGTCGTAATTCATAAGTCATAGGTCATAGGTCCCCGTTCGCTGTTCGTCCGGGAGTTGTAATCCCGGACGCCTCTTTCCGGGTTTGTAACCCGGTGATAGGCTGCGGAAGATAGGCAAAGGCTGTGATGCCGCACGGGGCCGTCGGAGCTGTTGGGGACGGGTGCCCGCTGCAAAAGCTGGTTTGGCGGGTTACAAACCCGCGAAGATGGGGAGGGGATTTCAAATCCCCTCCCAACATGGGAATCCCCTCCCAACGTGCACGGCTCGGCGGGAGCCTCGCCCTCCCTTCCGGGCCTTGCGCCTTCTGCTCTCCGCCTTCCGCTCCCTCCCAACCCATATACTTTTCCCCGCATTTGCAGTATAGTTTTAGAAATGGATGCTCAGAGATTACTGCAAGCATACATAGGCGCGCCGGGAGATCGGGGCGATGCCTTTTGGGAGCAACTTTCCGACGTGGTCACCGACCTGGTGCACAAAGCAGTCAGCAAGCGCGAAGTGGGCGACCTCGATGATTTCGAGGAAGAGTGCATTCTCGCTATCTGGACGAAGATCAGCGCGCTCAAGAACGGTGACAACGAGACATCCATAGATAACCTGGAGGCGTTCATACGCAGGGCAGTCCACAATCGCTACTGCGACGCCATTCGCCGCAAGCGCCCCACGTGGTATAACCTCAAGCTGGAAATCCTCGAAATTTGCTCGGGCAAATCCAGCATCCGGGGGTTCGCCGTGTGGCAAAACCCGGACACGGGAGCGCGGTTGTGCGGGTTCGCGCAGTGGTCCGGCGCTTCGAAGCAGGCGTCGGCGAAGTGCCGGGAGATACTCGATGATGCGGCCCGGTTCCGCGCGAACTATCTTGCCAACCGCGACCCCCAGGAAGTGCCCACCTATGAGCTTTTGGCGATCATACTGGACTTCTGCGGGGCCTCCGTCGATATCGACGTGATGACGAGCTGCATCGCCGATCTCACGCAAGTCCGCAACGCCGAGCCGCTGTCCATCGATGCCCAACCCGATTCCAACGACGACTCCGGTTCACCGGTGGACTGGCTGGTATCGCCGGACACGGAGGTCGAGAAGCAGGTCGTGGACGCCGGCTGGTTCGGGCACGTGGTTACGTGGTTCTGGCGGGAGTTTATGCAGTTGTCGGCCAAACAGCGCAAGGCGTTGCTCTACGGAATGGCCGCGGACCAGGTGATGGCGCTGGGGACGGCTGTGGGGCTTGCGGAAATCGCGGAATCGCTCGAGATGACGCCGACCGAGCTTGCTTCGCTCATGGACAGGCTGCCGCTGCCGGACTCGGTGACAGCCGACGAACTGGGGATCGCCCCCCGCGCCGTGCCGAGCGTTCGCTTCAAAGCCTGGGGCAGGATCCGCCGCCGCACCCGCAAATCTCCGCTGCTCCTTGACGAAGAAGAAGCGCTGGCATGAGCCGGAAACTGTTCAGTTCTCCGGGGACGGGGGTGTCAGCACACCGTCAGCGCTGAGTAGGCCGGGTCTGTCGGCCGTATCGAAGCGCGGCTGCGAAATACGCCGCCCTTCGATACGCCTTCGGCTACTCAGGGCTAACGGCGGTTTCCGCAAATCCGAGCTCTCTCGTAAGCTACAATTACTTGAGCGCCGAACTACTTTATTGGCAAGAATGCCGATACAATCACGTCCTACGTAATCGTAGGTAAAATACGATGAGACACCCGGATACAATAGAACTTGGGCTGTTCGCGGCGGGCAAGATGCCTGCCGAGCGACTGCTGGAAATCGATGCGCACGTGAGCGGCTGTACGGAGTGCAAAGCCGAACTTGCCGCCCTGCCTGCCGTCAAGAAGACGGTTTTGGACCTCGGGACCGTGCTCCTGGGAACGGCCGACTGCCCCGAATACGAGCAGCTTTCGGCCTATGTCGATGGCGATCTCGGCAAGGACGAATCCCTGCAAATCACGTCGCACGTAAATCTCTGCGAACCGTGCTCTCGCGACGTGAGCCGGATTGCCGAGCTGCGTTCGCACGCGTTGATGAGGCCGACGGTCAGGGTCAGCCCAGGAATGAGCGGGCGAATAGCGAAGCCCGCGATCCCTGTGTGGAAGCGGATTCTCGCCAGCGCCGGCGTGACCGTCGTGCTGATTGTCGCGGCGTTCTCCTTCGCTTTGATGGGTCGCGCGCCTCAGCCGGGCCAAGTCGCCATAGCTCCGCCGGTGGTTGCTCCACGGGTGATCAGCCCCGAGCAGCCGAACACTCCGCCGGTTGGACCGAAGCCGCATGTCAATCCGCCTGGTCGCGTCCCTCCGAGCCCCGACACTGTGGCGCTCCTTCGGGACGGCAAGTATCAGGTAGTCGAGCATAACAACGAGATCTACCTGGCAAAGACCGGCCCCGGCGCTCCCAGAACGGCTCTGGAAGCCAGAATCGCGGCGGCCATAGACGATAAGCTCAAGACCGGCAAGATCCAGCCCGAAAGACAGGTTCGGCTGGCAATGGCCGAGATAGTAGTGACCAGAGGCACGAGCCTCCCGGCCGATCCGACAGCGCCGAAGCCTGTGTCACCTGTGGGGAAGATGCTCGTCAGCGACAGGCCGACGCTCAAGTGGCGCGCCGTGGACCAGGCTGAGTCCTACCGGGTTCAGGTATTCGATGAGCAGAGCAATCCGGTGTTCGATCAGATAACCGACAAGACCAGCCTGACCCTGCCGAAATCACTCGCCAGAGGCCGCGTGTATGCGTGGCAGGTAGGAGTCAGGTTCAGCGAGGTCGACAGGTGGGCGGATTCCCACGCGGTGAAGTTCGGCGTGATCTCGACCGAAGATTACGCATCCATAAACAGGCTCCAACGCGAGATGCCGGGGTCGCACTTGGCTCTGGGCGTCGCTTATGAATCATTCGGCCTGACAGACGAAGCCGCGCATGAATATGCCACCGTCAGAGCGGCCAACCGCCATTCCAGACTCGCTCATAACTTGCATTAGACAGTTGTCCGGACAAAATGCGGGGAATGGATGCCCCGCATTTTCTATGTACGGCCCCGCATATAGCTCAACGTACGAAGGTGGCAGGCCCCCCAATAGATAACTCTCCATTGGGGATTATCTACTGGAGGACAAACATGCTATTTGGCGCCGATTACTACCCTGAACACTGGCCGGAGGAGCGCTGGGAGACCGACGCTCGCCTGATGAAGGAAGCCGGCTTCAATCTCGTTAGACTGGCTGAGTTCGCGTGGGTCAAAATGGAGCCTCGTGAAGGCGAATTCGATTTCGACTGGCTACGGCGAGCGCTCGCGATCCTCAACGATCACTCCATCAAGGCCGTCCTCGGCACCCCGACAGCGGCGCCTCCTGCCTGGCTCTGCACCAACAAGCCGCAAGTGATGCGCGTGAACGAACAGCGCCAACAAATTACATTCGGCAACCGGCAGCAGTGCTGCATCAATCAGCCGGAGTTCATCGAATCCACCAACCAGATAGTCGAGGCGATGGCCGACGCATTCGGCAAGCACGACGGCGTGATCGGCTGGCAGATAGACAACGAGTTCGGCCCGCTGTGCTATTGCGAGGAATGCCGGCGTC
>Ga0209777_10003231_pt1 | contig 20454 bp, 24 predicted proteins | sample FrelakmetHBP12HB_FD_187147 | JGI IMG/M metagenome (GOLD analysis project Ga0209777, IMG submission 187147) | Freshwater lake sediment microbial communities from the University of Notre Dame, USA, for methane emissions studies -HBP12 HB (SPAdes)... | ecosystem: Environmental > Aquatic >...
CATTCTACCGGCAAATGTATCTCACCGATATGCTTTCCGGTCATCAAAAAAGTTTTGAAGCCTATAATCACAATCCCCTGGCCCATAGAGTTTTAGATATTATCCGGCAGTATGCAATAGCCCGTGGATTTAAAACCCAGTCAAAAGATTCTAAAGCGGTTGACCGATGGAACGCTTTTGAAAAGAAATTTAATATCATTGAAAAGATACGGAAATCATGGGCAACTGACTTCTTAATATTCGGTGAGTTTTTTCTTGACCGTGCCAAAGTATCAAGTATTGACCCATCTACCATTTGGGAAATTATAACCAATCCCGAAGATATTGATGAGGTGTTCTATTATTACCAATCTTTTCCAACGGCTTTTCAAATGTTCACTGGCTTTGATGTTAAAGGTGTGCCAGGTTCAAAAGAAGTGCCCTCTATTGAATACATAATCCGGCAAATACCTTATGACCGCATTTACCATTTAAAAAGTAATGGTGCATCAGCCGAGAAAAGGGGACGGCCTCGTATTTATCCCATATTAGCATGGCTTAAACGATTCAAGGATTATTGGAACGCCGAGATGGTTAAATGCTGGGTGCAAGCCAGCTATGCCTATGATATATCCGTAAAGGGTTCGGATTCAGATGTAGCTATAATAGCGGGGAGTGATGATGTTAAAAAGGTTCCGGCTATCGGTTCATCATTCGTGCATAACGAGGCTGTAACCCGAAATATATTACAACCCACAGGTAGCACATCTTCTGGGAAATTATACCTATCCGATGAATTGCTTGCAATCATATCTGCTTGTGTCGGAGTGCCTAAAGAGTTTTTAAATACCACTATGTCAGGTGGAGGTTCCCGTGCTACTGCCCTTGTATCTTCCGAACCGTTTACTAAAGTGATAGAAGAAACACAAGGCGATATTACAAATCTATTACACGAATTGGCTGTTATAGCATGGGAACAAGAGGGATTGGAATATAACAATGAACTAGAGTTTGTTTTCCCCTCGCTTATTAAGGATACGACCAAAGAAACACTAGCGAATATTTCAACTGCCGAAGTGAATAAATACATAAGTCATAAGCGGGCCTCTACTATGGTTGCCGCAGAACTTGATATAACCATTTACGATTATGATGAGGAAATGCAAGTAATAAAAGATGAGCAAGAATTAGCTTTGGGTGATACTACCCAGGCCCCTGAAAGCCGTTTTGGTAGTAATATAGATTTTACAAGCGGAAAGGATGAATTACATGGACAAGGCAAAGTTGATTTAAAGAAACAATTAAGCACATTGTGAAAATATAATAAAGGGGAATTATGAAAGCACATGAAAGTTGGTTAATAACTATTGCAATACTTTCACTTGGATATCTAATTCATGATATTGATGTGAGAATAAAAAAATTAGAAAAATATCCACAAGAAAATGTAGCATATGTTTTTGTTTGTAAAAATATGCCACAACATGGACAATTAAATTGGCAAGAATGGTTAAAGAAAAAAGGAAATTGTGAAATGGGCTCTGTAAGTTCAAAACAATAATAAATGAAATTTAAGAAAGCTCCAACACAAGACAAGGTTCTAGCCGAACTTGAAAAGGCCATCCGACTCGCAATGCGAAGATTGGAAAATAAGTCAATGTCGGGGCTTTCTAATTTATGGAAAGAATATAGCCGTAAGTTGAAAGGCGAATTAATAATGGAGTATAAATCCCTTGTGCCACAGGGCCGATGGAGTCTTGATATAGCCAAGCGGTCGGGCCTGCTTTTCCGAATGGAACGGATTGTATATCGGCACATGGCAGACTTTAATGCTCTAGCTTTATCGTTTATGAAATCAGAATTACGGAAGCATTATGAGCATGAGTATTACACGGCGGCTTATATGCTTGATGTAACGACCCCACCGAATATCCATGTTAAATTAAGGCCACAAATGCGTGAGGCCAATATCCGCTTTGCCGCAGGTGCAGGATCTTGGACAGCTTGGCATGAACGGATGTCCACATGGACAACTGCATGGGAATCGGCTTTAAGGGCGAATATACTGCTTAATGCGGTTAATAATGGAACCGCTGATGATGTAGTTTCCGAAGTTGACGCTACCCGTATTGGAACACCTGCTGTTACTTTTTGGGATGCTGTAAGCCGATTATTCTTAACCACTATTTTACAAACTCAATCCGAAGCACGGGCAGATATGTCAGAATTAAATAGCGAATTAATACAAGATGAAATATGGCAGACAATGGAAGATGAACGGGTATGTGATGAATGCGACCCTTTGAATGGGCTTACAAGGGAAGAAACCGAAGATGAAGAACCGCCACTTCATCCGCGCTGTCGGTGCTTCTACCGGATAATGCCTCGCCAATGGATTGATATGGCAGATAGAGAATTGGCTCATGCAATGGATGTAGCAGGTGTAGTGCCGGATGGTATGTATATGCGTGACCCCGAAACAGGGGATATAAAAGGCGTAGCAATAGTATCGTTCAATAAATGGGCCGATGATAAAATAATTGCTTTGGGAACAAAATAAAAGGGGAATTATGACCGAAACAATGAAATCCGCACAGACCGCACTTAATGATATTGCGCCTACGCTTTTAGAAGATTTGAATGATAATCCCCCTACTGGAGCTTTCTGCTTATCTGTAATGGCACAGACCGCCTTACGCGCTTATCGGTTAGGCCGTAGAATACAAGGCATACACTTTTCACCATTAGAGAATAAAGGAGATTTGATAAACTTCACCGCAACTTATGGGACAGTAGAAGGCATATCTTTTAATCCCTCTGCCATTCAAAATGATTGTGTTCAATACTTTGGGCGAAAAAATGCGGGTATATCTGCCGCGCTTAAAGTTAATCCTGAATATGCGAAGCTATTTACAAACATTGTAGAGGCTGTAAAATCATTTGCCAGAACTAAAGGCAAGTCATACACATCTTGCTATATAGATGAGGGGCGCATGACCTTTCAAGATATTTTTATCTTTAAAATAAAAGCCGGAGTTCAAGAATGATAACAGAGGATTTAACAAAAGACCAGAATCTTTGTTTACGGGTATTTAATGAATTAGTTTCAAAGGGGCATGGTGAATTGCTTGTAGTGATACGCGATGGAAAGATTGTTAAAATTCAGAAAATTGAAAAGATAGATTTACAAAAAAGATTACTTGATTAAAATAGGGCTTTACTTTTAGCAAAAAATATATTATACTAAATTGCTAATTTTTTGGTTAAACCAGCATAACCCCATAAAGGCGTGTTGGACACGGAGAAAAATATCGTGTTACAATATACCTTTTGCACCAAAGAAGTTGCCACCTCTGTTCAAACCTTGATATTTTCCAAAGATAAGTTCACGCCCAAGACTGCAAAGAAATGGGCCAAGAATCATAATTACAAATTTGGTGATGTAGATATCACCGCAGATAGTATTCGCCTGCGCCAGCAAGAGCCAGGGGAAATGAAAGGCTTTCGGACTATTGATATCCGTCCTGGCGTTCAAGCAGTTATTGGCAAACCCAAAGAATCAAATATATCCAAACCCCTTTTAAATATGCGCGAGGCCATAATCCCCACTACCCATATAGGCCGAAGTGTTGATGTTATTTTACTTGAAGAAGGTCTAGGCAATAAAGTAAACATGAATTATTACGGGCCGGAATGTTTAGAATCTGCGCCCGCTGTTTTTAATAATAAACCTGCTTTCCTTGACCATGCTTCCGCTTTTGATAACGCCACCCGCCCCGAAAGGTCTGTAAAAGATAAGGCCGGATATTATACCAATGTCCGTATTGAATCTCTACCGAATGGACATAAGGCTTTACTTGCCAAAATAACCTTTGACGAAAGCGAAGCTGGTTGTGAGGGATTAAAGAAAGCCATTGCCGCTATAAAGTTTAAAGGCGATAATCCCTCTGCCACCAACGAATATGTAGGACTTTCAATAAATGCGCAAGGTGAAACCGAAAAGCGCACTATGAAAATAGATGGTAAAGATACCGAAGTAAATTATGTTCTTAAATTTGTAGAGGATGCACATACAAGCGTTGATATAGTAACCGTCCCCGCAAGGGGAGGTAAATTTGTCGCCCTTTTGGAAAGTATTTCGGGGCGCAAAGAAATAAAAACACAGGAGGCGAAAAGTATGTTAAAAAGCTTCAAAAAGCTGATAAGTCAGCTCAAAGAAGCCGCCGAAGTCAAAACCCCCGAAGAACTCAAAACAAAGATGGGCGCGATTCTGACCGAAGCGGAAGGACTTGAAGATGAAATAAAGAAAGAGGACGAAGCGGATGAAACGGATGAAGATGAAGTAATCCCTGCCGCTGACCATAAAGCCCTCAAAGATAAATACGAAGCCCTTGCCAAAAAGCATGAAGATATCGGCGCAATGATAAAGGGTTTACACAAAGCCCTGCATGATGAGCCAGCCGATGAAGAAGAAGGCGAGGAAGATGAGGCTAAAAAGAAAGAGGAAGAAACCAAGAAAAAAGAAGATGAAGCTAAAAAGAAAGAAGAATTGATAGCTTCCGAGGAAGCAGATAAATCAGTTCGCCTTGTTGACTTCCTGCTTAAAGAGGCTGGTATTCCTGCTGATTTGATAGAGGATAAAAAGGCTCTTTCTAAAAAGAATATCAAGGCAATAGAAGCCGAGATAGCCCGCCAGCAGAAAATAATGAAGCTGGCAACCGATACAGCTGCCAAGACCATAGAGAGTGAAAAAAGCAAAACTGCTGATAACTCATCTGCGTTTGGCGACTTACAAAAGAAGTTTTAATTAAAGGAGAAACAAAACAATGGCAACCACTTCTGGAAATAATATAGTGAAACCTGGGAGGGTATTAGAAGCCCCTCGGACGGCTGGTGTTGACTTTAATCAGGGCGACCTGGTGTATAGCAATTCTGGCGTAACTACGGCGGCGGCAAGCGATGCGAACTGCCAATATCTTATTGGCGTTGCGCGTGTAGCTTCTCCGTTTGACCCAACACCTTATGGCACGGCGGTTTATCCCGCTTATGCAGAGGTTGACTTCGGTGGTATTTACGCATTTAAAACCACGGTTGGAGAAACTTTTGAACATGGGATTCCGGTTTATATCGGAGCCGATGCACAGACTGTTACCTCAACTGCTGGCGCAAATGTATATCCCGTGGGTAAAATAGATAATCCTTCGGGCGTAAATATAACCGGCGCGGCTGGTGTGATGGTTAATATCCGAATATATAACCGAACTATAACCGGCGCGGCTATTATATAAAGGAATCAAAAGGAGAAATGAAATGAAATTCAACCAGATAAAAGCAACCTCGGTTTCCGAGTTTATAAACAAGGAAAACCAGGCTATAATGGCGGCTTTTAGCGAAGCCTCCATTGAAAAGGCTTACGCAGAAACCCAGAAACGCTGGGGCGTAAATCTTACAGAAACTGATAAGGACGGAACGCCGAAGTATCATTTTGATAGCCCGTTCTTCTCATGGAAATCCTTTCGGGAAGGTGCGTATAAAGTGGCCGAAAACCTGAAAGAAGCCAATAGTGAAACTGCCTTTGGGCAGCTTCTGCGAGCCGGTATCAATAACATAGCTAACAACTGGTATGTTCTTGCCCCGACTGTGCATGAAAAAATCTGCTCAATGGCTGTTAGCAATAAGGCCATAGAACTTTATGCCCCGCTTCATCGCGGCGAAGTTCCGAAGCAGATAGAAAAAGGCGAAGTTTATCCTGAAACCAAAGTGCTAGGAGTTGACCGTCAAATTCTCAATAAGAAATTCGGAATGATTTTCTCTGTTGAGAAAGAGATGATTGACGATGACCAGACCGGCCAGATAATGCAGAGGGCCAGAGATGGTGGCGAGAACATGAAGCTGATTGAATCGGCTTATGCCGCGGCCCGCTTTATAGGAACCGCAAGTTCCTATGCCGGACAGACTATCTCTGCTTCTAGCTTATCAACTATATGGTCAACGACACTTCCTGCTGGTTCAGGCACGACCGCTAATGCGATAAGCTATGCGGCCTTTGCTGAAACCAAAGTGCAAGCCCTTGATATCCTTCTTATGGATATGCTTGACCTGTCTGGAAATAAGGTGCTTGTTCAGCCCGATACGCTATATGTGGGAACTTCGCTTAAATTCCCTGCGCTTCACCTGATGAATTCCTCATGGTATCCGTCAGCCGTTCCAATAAATATAGCCGGAACCGCTACTTCTACCAATGTGGGTCAGATGGGTGCATACAATGTTATGCAGGGCCTTTACAATGTGGTTGTAGACCGCTTTCTGCCTACGAAGGCTTATGCGGTTGGGCAATCAGGCCGTGGGCCAGTATTCCAGCGCAGAGAGCCGTTAAGTGTGATTCAGGAGAATCCGTCAAGCGGCCCTGCGTTCAGCCAGGATATCTTCCGGTTCAAAACTTCTGCCCGATGGGAAGTAGACTGGATTGAATCTCCTCGCTTCTGGGCGATTGGGAACAACGGTAGTGTATAATTGTTATCCTCCGAGGGGGGCAGGCAGGGAATTACCTGCCCCCCTTTTAATATAAGGATTATTTCTAATGAAAGTAAAAAATGTAACCCCGCAAAGGCACATAGATAAGGATTCATTTAATTATGAATCTGATGAGAATGAAAAGAATGGGAATGAACCCAAAAAAGACGCTATTACCGAAATGATTAAAAGCGTTCAAGATTTTACAGGGCCAGTGATTGCGAATTGGACAGATACATATTTGGAAGCCAATGAATACGGGAAAAGGAAAAAATTATATATTTCCCGTTATTTCATGGATTTAAAACTTGCACTTGACACATTTTATACTGAAACCGAATACACACAAGGTTTTACCGATTTTAAAAGAAAAAATTTAAACGAACATGGAATCCGTTATATGGTTTTAACGCCGATAGTTTCATTCACACAATCATATACCGAGGCTATGTCGCAAAAGGTTAAATAATTATGTCTTGGCCTACGGCTACAATCACTTCAATCAGAACGCTTGTAAATGATACGCCTACAAGTAAACAGGCCCGCGCCGAAACGCCACAGAATACCCGTGATAGTTCGCGCAAGGTTTTTCAGTTACTTCATTATCCTATCGTATCGGGTAGTATTTATCTTACAACCGGCTCAACAATACGCACACAGGCCGGATTTACCCCTGACTATGTAAACGGCCTTTTAACCTTTACAAGCGCACCTACAGGCACGGAAAGCCCCTGGTATGTAGATTATTATTGGCAATGGCTTGCAGATGCGGATTATGGTGAATTTTTGGATATGGCCTCTTATGATGTCGGTTTTTCACCAACTGCCACACTTCCTGTTGGGCTTACAAATGCTTTTTTAAATTATGCCGCATATAGATTTTATAAGGCAATGGCGGCTAAATACGCTTGGCGGTTTAATTCAAGCGGTGGTGGTCAGGGGCAAAATGTAGATGTAGTTACCGGCAATTTCCGTAAATTGGCTGATGAGGCAAAAGCCGAGGCCGATAGCCTTAAACTTGAATACTATACAAGGCATGGTAAGCGTGAGGCTCCGGCAATCGGCACGGCAAGCATGGGTATTGACCCATTTACACCAATGCGATAATATGTCAAAGATTGGATTTAATGTTTCAGTTATAGTTAAAAATGAGGCCGAATTAGCCGAAGTAAAGGCCCGTTTGGAAAATATGTCTATTCTTTTTAATAATATTATAGATGAATGGGCTACGGGTAATGCGGGCAAATTCAATAAATCAAGGGGCGCAGAGGCTTCGGGTATAGCATTAGATGCGGATGTATTCTGGCAACCATTAACTGAAAAATATAAAAAGCAAAAACATAAGACATATCCTGCCGATTGGCTTATGGTTGGCACCGGTGATTTAAAAAATTCACTTACCAATAAGGATGGATTTATACGGGCCGTTACAGCAAAAGATGCGGTTTTTGGTATGCCTCTTATGCTGGAAGATGAAAATAAGGTGAAAGGAAACTGGAACCGGCGGCCCGTAATCTTTTTAGACCGAAGTGATACGCTAATGGTTAAGCGTAATCTTATTGATTGGTTTAATCTTGGGGATAAATATAAAGAGGTTAAATTTAGCATGGGATTACAAAGAAAAGCCGCACAAAAGGAACAAAATATTTGGGATATGGAATGGCAGGCGAGGCTTTAAATGCTTAATGGTGGAACTACTTTAACTTATACGGATAAAACAGCACAAATCCTTAATGGAATTGAAACCATTGTCCGGCAGTATATTCCGTATTTCGTTGAAGTTTACCGGCAACATCGGCCTATAAGTGTTGAAGATTTAAAATTCCCCTGTGTTATGATTGAGCAGGAGAAACCCGCCGAAAAACTCATAAGCACCGGAAAAGTTGAAAGCCGTAACACTTTCACAATCTATTTTTACATTGTAAATAATTCCCGTGATGGATTGGTGGAATTACAGAGTCAGGCGATGAACGCCTTGCTTAAACTTTTCAGTAATAATGCGCTTGGTGATTTACAGACGACTCCCACTTATAAATACAAGCGATGGTATGTTTCGCCATTAGAGCAGTATTGGATTGATAGTGAAATTATGGCGGTTGAGTATAGCCCCACTTTTTCATTCTTTAATCCAGACAAAGAGCAGTTTTGCAGAGCCGGTCGGCTGACCATAGAGTTTGCCGACAGATTCATCAGATAGGAGATAATAAAATGCCTTATATTGGACGATTGGGTTATATGGGTTTAGCGAAAGAATCCGCGCCAGGAATTGTGAATGCCACGATGGATAATTGGATAGCTTTTAATCCACCAGAGAGTATAACCCCGACGATTAAATTACTTGAGCATACTGGCATAGCTGGCAAACCCGATTTAATTATAAAAGCGAATCAGGGGCCAGGTAATATCCCCTCTGCCAAATTCAACTTCAATATGGAACCGGAAAATATAGGCGAAGTATTGATGGCAGCTTTTGGAACGGATATTAAAACCGGCGCAGGGCCAGATTACATCCATACTTATTCCCGCCTTGCCAATGCACAGCTTCCCACTTATTCATTCTTTTTAGACAAGGGCGCGGCGAAGCCATTGTATGCGGGCGCAATGCTTAACAAATTGACCATTGACGCAAAGGCTGGAGATTATGTAAAGGCTGATGCGGATTTTGTGGCATTGCGATATGATAGGGAAAGCACAGGTGTGCCAGTATATTCTACCTTAAAACCATTCACCTTTAATGAGGTAGCGGTGAATTTTGCTGGAAGTGGCGTTGAGGTTGATTACGATAATATCAAAATTGAAATTGATAATATGGTAAAAGCCGAACATGCACTTTCAAGTTCAATTTGGCCCAACAAGATATATTCCGAGGGATTCAGGGTAACGATAGCGGCTGATTTCTTTGTTGAAAATACCACAGAATATGCAAAATTCCTTGCTGGCACAAATACTAGCTTGGTGATTACTCTTACATCAAGTGAGATAATACCCACGACGGCAGTTCCGTATTCTTTGACCTTTAATCTACCAGTGGGCAAATATTCAGCCGCACCTTATCAGTTACAAGCTGGTGTGCTTAAAATTCCGTTTTCTCTGGTTGGGATTTATGATACCTCAACCACAAAAACGCTTAATGCGATATTGGTGAATGGAAAATCTGCCGCATACTAAAAGGGGATAAAAATGGAGTTAATGAAAACCGAAAAGCCGTTAGAGTTTAAAAAGGGTGATGTTACCTTTTTTATAAAACCCAAAGCTACCGAATATGATGTGTTTAACACTATCATGGCAGGGGAAATGAAAGCTGATGGAATGGTGGCTATGAAACGCATGGATTTTAATGATTGTATCCTGCGTAACTTCATAATCGGTTGGGAAGGCGTAACTATTGACGGCAAGGCAATTCCGTATTCATGGGAAGTATTTGTAAATGGTTGGCCTAAACAGGATGAAAATAATATCTTTGTTGAGTTGGTTAATTTCATCTTTGAAAAAACCGACTATCACAAAAAGGACAAAGAATTAAAAAAAGGTTAGCCGCCGCCGTCCGATGGCTCCTAGATGCTGGCGGTTTTGAATGTGGGAGGGGCGAACACTGTAAGAAACAGTTCGGTAAAGATTGCCCCGAATGTGGGATGCCGGATGTAGGGAACCGAGAAGCGGTAATAATTAATCTTTACCAGCGTTGCCAGGAGTTTAAGGCATTACCATTTAGCGGTGGAGTTTTAGACCAGCCAGCATGGTTAATGGATTGTTTCTCGGTTATAGAACGGGAAAAAAGTTTATACGAGCAGAAGAAAAACAGGGATTTTGAACGAGAAGAAATAAGAGCAAAGCAGAAACAAGAACTTTATGTCTGATACAGAATTAAATATCCGGCTTAATGCTTATGGCGGTGATAATGCCGCCGGAGATATAAACAAAGCCAAATCCGCCTTGGAAGATATACAGCGCACAGGTGGGGGCATGGGAGAAACATTTGGCAAAAAATTCTCTGCCATTGGTCTTACAAATTTGAATTACGAATTGTTACATTCTATTGAATACACCGGCAAAGCAAAGCCTGTTATCGGCGCAATGAATATGATGTTCTATTCATTAGCAAGTTCGGTGGGTGCAAGCACTAGCGCATTATTTCCCTATATTATGGCGATTACGGCAGTAGTGGCTATTATTGCAAAGATGAAACCGGCACAAACCGAAACCAATAAAACAATTACAGAAGCTGATAAAATAAATGTAAAAGTAACTGAATCATATCGGGATGCTGTGGCAGGGCTTGACGCTTATATCAAGGTTCATGGAACGGCCCCTGCCGCTTTTAAAGAATATGTAACAGCTTTACATGAAGTAGAGATAGCTGAAGATAACCGAAGCAAGAAAACTCTTGCAACTGAAATTGATACTCTACAAAAAGCGATTGATATTGAGCAGAAAAATCAAACTACTTTACAGGATTCAATAAAATCAAATAAAGATTTATCAGAAGTTCAAAAGATACAAGCTGAAAGATTACAAACACAAGGGCCTGCATATTTGGGCGTTGTATTAGCCCAAAGAATGAATAATAAAGAATTAAAAGAAAATCAGGAAAATTTAAAAGCCACTAATGATAAATTGGAACAACACAAAGAGCAATTAAAAAAGGCCAAAACTGAACTTATGGGGTTATCAGGCGGCTATTCAAAAATTGGAAAAGACCAGGAAAAACTTGCAAATGATGAAAAGAAACGATTGACTGAAAGTATCGCATTTGTTAAAAAAACTCTTGACAGTAAATTCAATATTGAAATGGCGCATAATCAAGGCGCAGGAATGATGAGCGCGGTATTTGCGAAAAATATGCAGGATGCTTGGGGAAATGCTTATTTGGGCATGACCAAGGGCGCAGGCGATGCTTTTGCGGCAATGATAGTTGATGGAAAGGCGTTTAACAAAAGCATGGAAGAAGTTTTTAAAAATATTCTTAAAAGTTTTATTTCTATGGTTGCAGAGATGGCTATTCGGTGGGCGGCTATTAAATTCATCACAGGCGGATTGGGTTTAAATTTGCCTGGATTTATGACAAGGGCTACTGGCGCGGATGAAATGGTTGACCGCCCGACAATGTTTATGGCGGGTGAGAATGGGCCGGAAAGAGTATCCGTAACGCCTATGGGTTCGGGAAGATTGGGTGATACTGGTAGTGCAAAGGGTGGAGACACTTATCAAATCAGTAATACTTTTACAATATCCGGCGCGGGCGACCCACAGAAAATAGCCGATGTTGTGGCGCAGAAGATTATTTACAGTATTCGGGGGCGTGGTCAGCTTAACTTTGTAAGAGGTGGAGCATAATGGCTTGGCTTTCACAATTCAAATTGGGTATCCCAGGCTCGGAGATTTCCTTTGACCTTAACCCAACAAATATGGCAATGACCGAAGGGCCGGTGATGGTAGTAAATGAAAATCTTGCCGCTAATTTGCGCAAAGATTCAGTTAAGAATTATCGGCCCACTTTTAAAATAAACAGTAATTATTTTACTTTGGCGCAGAAACAACAGTTTGTTAGTCTGGCAGGGCTTCCAGTTTTTTTAAGTTTTCAAACCCGTGATGATTGGGCATTTATGGAGCAGGACACTCCCGATGATGTAAATACTGTCACAATTCGCAGTAATTCGGTCACATTGCTGGATAAGGCCCTTAATGATGTTGGCAGTGGGGCGAATCTTACGATTACAGGGGTTTTCACCAATATAGGGGGAACAGGCACTAATTACTATACAGGCGGTTCCTATGCCCGTTCTACACGGATTATAACGCTTGGGACGCCTCTGATTAATCTCAATGATGTTTTTGTAACTTATACCTATAAAGGGGCATTGGTGAATATACAAAACATAAACAATATGGCAGAGGGTGGATGGGTAGATAAATTTCAGTATGACTTTGAATTACAAGGAGTTTAAAATAAAAGGAAAAGGAAAAAATATGAAAAAAATACTACTCGGAATAATCTTAATGACGGCTTTCTTCAAACCGGCTCATGCGGTTGGAACTGATGTGCAAGAAGTTCTGCAATCTTCAATAACGGTAAATGTAATAACAGTATCGTCTATCACACCGACTCAAATTGACCCATCAAGCATATTGATGAATTATAGAGCCGTTCTTGTAATTCAAAATCTTGATTTAACGAATAAGATTTATTGTTCACAAAAATCAAATGTTACAACTTCTACTGGCTTTATGTTACCCGAAAGCGGTGGAATTATAAATCTGCCGATAAGCGCAACAAATGAAAGTGGAAATAGATTGACAATTTATTGTATAACTTCAAGCACGACTACAAGTAAGGCAACGGTTATTCAGGCGTATTAAAAAATGTTTAGGAGATTAAAACTATGAAAAAGATTGCATTATTTTTGCTTTTGTTTTCCACTTTATCATATTCTGCGGAGATAAAAATAACTGCCCCTGGTATAACCAAAGCTACGGCAGATACCCTATATGCCCCCATAGGCACTTTGGGCGGAGGCGATAACCTCGGAAACCATATAGCCACCAAGACCCTGGATATGGCATCATTCCCCATAATCGGAGCAGGAAATATAATAGCGACATCTGCTATTATTGGTAATCCTCCTTTTTCACCAATCGCCGATTATAAACTTAAAGTGATAACCAGTAGTAATTCTATGGATGGAATTTTAATTTTAAATACTAACACTAGCCCAACTGCTATGACTTCATTGGCATTATCAAATGGATTCGCCGGTTTATCTTTAAATGTTACAAGCACCAATTCAATAACATCGCCTCCGAATATAGCATTTTTGAGTGGTAGTCCTGAATTGGCAGGTTTTGTAATTGTAGTGCCGTCAACAGGCCCAATAGCATTTATGGTAAACGACGGACAAGAAGTAGGGCGGTTTGCAGATACAGGTTTGTCAATTTCAACACTATGCCTAAACAGCGATTGCAAATCCGCTTGGCCTGCTGGTGGCTCAGGCGATAACCTCGGCAATCACATAGCAACGACTACCCTACAAATGGGCGGCTATGACATAGCCACTTCAAGTGGAATTTCCGGCCTTGCACAGATAGTATGGGCCGATGGAACCGTCCAGGTGAGTTCTCCTGTTGCTGGTGGAACAGGGGCCGGTGATAATCTCGGTAATCATATCGCAACCACCTCATTGCAGATGGGGGCCTATTCCATTGAATCGTCAAGTTCTGTAAATGCCAATGCCTTTAATTCCGCGACTATTTATTCAATCAATGGTTATCAAATGCTGGCTTCACCAGTCACTCCCTCAAATGTCGCAATAGGAATGGACTCGCAGCATGTAGGAGGGGGGAATGAAAATCTCACAATGGGTTACAACTCTGGTTACTGGAATAGTAGTGGGATGAGAAATGTTTTTATCGGTTCGGTTGCAGGACAGGATAATATTAACGGTTCTGATAACATATATTTAGGATACTATGCTGGATATTCAAACCAATACGGTTCATTTAATGTAAATATAGGTGCAAATGCCGGATATAATAATCTTGTTTCTGAAAATATATTTATGGGCAACTACGCCGGTTATCACAATACAACTGGCACCGGAAATACTTTCATAGGTGATTATGCAGCAGGTTTGAATAGAATAGGAGAAAACAATTCATTAATTGGTTATATGGTTGGTTACTCTTTAGGAAATGGGGCATGTCCTTTTTGTACCACCCGTGATAGCAACAATACGATACTCGGCTATAAAGCAGGTTATCTTTTAGGAAATACTGTTGACAACGATGGTCAGTCTAGCAACAATACATTAATCGGTTATGAGGCAGGATACAATATTGATAAAGGTACGGGAAATATCGTAATTGGATATGGACAGGATACTTCTGGTGCGGATGTCAATAATGAACTTAACATTGGTGGAGCCATTACAGGCTCAATGGTGGCCGGAGATACAATCACATTCACAACTTATTTAGTAGCATTGGGATTTACTGACGCTTCACCTTATCCTGATACCATAGAAGAAGCATACAAAGCCATAAAGAGTATGAAAGGTGATGGATATGGACATATAGACCACTCTGCACTTGATAAATCTTTGCAGACTTCTTATACAAGAAAAAGATTGACAGGACATAAAAAGGTTACAAATTCCTTTAAAACAATGGAAAAAGGAAAGGAAGTAACCAAAGAAGAAACTGTTGATGTGCCAGTTTATACAGTTGATAAACTTGTAGGCAGGAATGTATCGCAAACCTTATCTGACCACAACAAAGCGATACAAGACTTATTGGCACGGATAGAGAAGTTGGAGAAAAAGTAAAGGAGATATGTGCCAATTCCCTGCACGGCAAAATTTACCGCTACTGAAGTATTACCGGCAAGGGCAGTATCTTCGCAGGTTTATCTTGTTCTAGGCAATTATTGCACCGTGACGGGGATTACAGCTTTATCTAGCGGTGATTTCTCGGCAGATTACCCATCATCAGGGGTTATTGATTCAGACCGCACAGAACTTAATGTAGGCCCTGCCAATGGTGCAGAAAACAATATTGGTAAGTCAAGCTGGCGTAGTTCTACCATACCCGATATAACCGATACCTGGCTAGTGGTTGATTTCGGAACTTCTCGCACAATAAACCGCATAAAACTTTATCAACTTGTGGGCCATGAAATCACCTTTGCCTGCCAATATTGGGATGGTGGGGCTTGGCAGGATATTTTCGTAAATGGAAATTTGGGTTTTGGAAATAATCCATTTGGTGATACACCATTTGGCGACCCAAGCACATGGTCAACTGTAAATGATTTTGCCGATATAACAACCACGAAAATAAAAATAAATATAATCGGAACTACCATCCCAGGGGATTATGCGAATATCGTAGAGGTAGAAGCATATAGATTAGTTGACATTTCTGAACGAGTTATAAGTTGGCAGACGAATCGTAACAGGGATTTTAAACTTCGGCAGGATATGGCATCATCTGTTTCAATTTCATGCGATAATACGGATAAATTCTTTAGCCCTGATTATTTGCCTACTGCCGTGCAAATAGCCCAGGGCTTTATAAATTCTGAATTACGAAGCCAAATAGGGGTAATAATAAAAGCTGGTTTTGAATGGTCGGGAAGTCAAAAGGAATTATTACCACAATTCACAGGAACAACTGATAAAATTGAGGTAAATTCAAAAAGCCGAACTGCTACTATTGAAGCACGGGATGGAATGAAGTCGTTATTTTGCCCGCTTATAAATTCAACCCTAAAGACTGCCATATCTATTGAAGCGGCTATACTTTATGTGCTTAATCTTCGCAATATTTCTATTTGGGATACGGATTTGGATACTTCAAAACTAATTATATCCTATTTCTTTGGAATAGGTGTTGACGCAAAAACTATTATTGACGAACTTATACAGGCTTCGGGTGATGCTCAATTTTATTTTGATGAATCAGGGATGGCTACCTATCGGCAATATACAACTTTAATCCCAAATAATTATGTTTATTATCAAAAGATTTCTACACAGCCAGGACAATATGGTTGGCAGGATTATGCCTCTATTGATAATATTTCACTTGACCGACAACCGAATCAAGTTACAATCAAATGGCCTAATGTAGATGGGTGGGCAAATGGAGATTATACCACTAATCCTGCGTGGACAGAATCTAATTTTGGAAGTGATATTAGTCCATTGGGAATTAGTTTGGGGCATTTAACACAAATAAAATCAGTCGGGGGAATTCCATATATATATTTACCTTTTACTCCGGTTTATGGACAATGGGAAATTAAACATGAATCTTTTTCAAATTTCATTACATCTATCCGCTGGACTACAGCTATTCCTACTCGTGGGCCAGCAATCGGTGGTGACCAGATAATAACGGATGGATACGAATTGAATATTAATTATAATTTATATATTGATATATATACTCATTTTCAATTATATAAATGGACAGGTGGTGTGCAATCGCTTATAGCTTCGGAATATCTAGTGGTTGGTGGCGTTCATACAAATTTTTTAAAAGTTTGCCGAACAACATCTGGATTATGGAATATTTATCTTAATGGTTCTGTTATCATATCGGCAACCGATAATACATATACTACTTTCACGCATTTTGCCGTAGGAGGAGTAGGTCTTGCTTTAGGCGCATGGCAAATAGATGATTTATATTATTCAAACGAAATATATTCTACGGCGAATAATTATGACCATGTTACCACTACTCCTAAATGGATTTCAAGTGTGCTTGATTTAGGTGTGGACATTATTTCATTTGGAACGCTTGAATCAACAGTTTATGCGGAAACAAACTGCACTCCCAATCTTTATGTTCAAACAAGCGCAGATGGGCTTGTGTTCCCTGATGGTTGGATATCTGTAAATCCAAATGCTCAAATAACTGCTATGCCTAGACAATATGCTCAAATAAAAATGGAATATTCATCAATGAATTATAATTTTGGTATATTACCCACTCCTTCTTTAAATGATATGGTGATAAATTGGGTGCGTTCTGGTGGAACGAACAAATATCCTATTACATCATCACGGGCAATTTCCTATGATGGCTCTTTGCTTGATATAACACAAACTACCACGGATACACTTGGGGGTGATAATTCCATACTCAATGATATTTTGGTAGTTGGACAGCCTTATAATCTAACTGGCGCGGATACAGATATTGCTTGGGAATATTTGACTGGCATACCAAGTGAAGTTGTGAGTATAATAAATCCACTATTTGTTAATGTGGGGACTTTAACATTCACCGCAAATATTTCTTCGGGTATGGATACAAGCCGAATGACCAGTGGGGCGTGTATAAATATCGTTTACGGAACGGCGGTAGGCACGGCACAAATAATATTTAAAAGCCCCATAAATCCCGTTATTGAATTAACCATAACCACGGCAGGGACAATATCCACTTTTCAACTTTTGGGTAAAGTATTCAGCACAGCAGTAAGAAATTTTTCAGCCGAAGCAAAAGATACGACTTCAATAAAACTTTATGACCTTAAATCTGAAAGTATAAATAATCCATTCATAATCAATAGTGGAATCGCTTCACAGATTGCGGCCACACGGCTGGCAAATTACAAGGACGAAACCAAAATACTTGACAATGTTTCAACCACTTTGCAACCATCCTCGCAGTTGAGTGATAAAGTAACTGTAACAGATTTGAATACAGCGATAAGCGCGGATTATTGGGTTGTGGGAATACAACATTTTTATTCTGCTTCACAAATTTATACAATATATAAGTTATGGAAAATTCCATAGGAGATAATATGAAGAAAATATTACTTGCGGTTATTATGATTATAGGTTCAAAAGCATGGGCGGTAGATACTTATACTACCAATCTCCATTTAACTAAACCAGGGCCATCAAGCCTTAATTGGGCAGGAAAGATAAACGGAGATTTTGATATTCTTGATTCCACAATTGGAACAATATCAATATCAACAGGTGCAATACAATCGGATATTGCAATAGAAGTAAGCGATAGGCAACAGGCAGATTTGGCTATTGGACTTTCAACGGGGACAAATTACGCCGCTATAAATTCCACGGCGATTGCTTTGACTAATGAAATAATTAACAGGCAACAGGCAGATTTATTATTAATTCCTTCCTCTGCCACTGGCACATATCCGCTTTCAATATCAGGGAACGCCAATACATCTACGGCTCTAACAGTAAGCCCAGGGGGATGTATTGCGGGGCAATATGTAAGCAGCATCACCGCTAATGGCACTTTGACTTGTGGAACTCCATCAGGGGCAGGTGATGTTTTATATGCTGCGTCTGGCACTTTTACGGGGGCTAATATTTTTTCAAGTGCCACAATAAACAATGCCACAGTCAATTATTCAACAGTTAGTCAAACCACTCAAGGATTTTCAATGCTTCCTAATGGAATGATTATGCAATGGGGTTTAGGAATTATGTCTACTAATGTTGACGGGACAAAATTAACTATTACTTTCAATAAAGCTTTTCCAAATGCGATTTTGTCTGTTATAACAACAAAGATATTACCGAGTGACGGTTATACTGCAATGGAATATCCGGTGCTATCAGTATCCACATCCAGTATTATCATCCGAGAAGGAAACCCTGGAAATGCCTATGTGGGAACACAATTTTACTGGCTTGCCATAGGGTATTAAAATGAAATTTATTTTTGCTTATTTCGTGGCATGGATGGATTTTTTAGAGGAAAGATTCCATAACTTTTAATATGACCACTAAACATTTCACCACAGTAGGCCAGATTGTTCTAATCTGCGGCGGGATTATCCTGATAATTATAGGGTATGGGATTTGGAGAGCATTGTGAATAATAAAGACCTTTTTGAGTATATGAAAAGTAGCCATGATTATACAATAGCCGAATTTCAAAAAAGTGAACAACGGATAATAGATGAGTTGGATATTATGAAAGTGAATATCCGGTCGCTTGAGGACAGCAGAACGGCGGCAAAATGGATAATCAAAACTATTTCAAAGGTGGCAGTTACCTTGCCGGTGGCAGGCGGAATATTGATTAAAGGTTGGACGATTCTTCAGAAACACAAGGTTTTGCCATAATGGAAATTTTAATCAAACGAGAATGGTTCACGGCTAAGTCAACCATCGGCAATATGTTCATAGATGTAAACGATTTCTGTTTCACCTTAGAGGATTGTTTACGGCCCGATGGGTTTAAAGTCCCCGGTGCGACCTGTATTCCGGCAGGGCGTTATCGGTTGGTACTTGACTGGTCAAATAGATTTCAAAGAATCATGCCACATATTCTTGACGTGAAAGGGTTTGAGGGTGTTCGGATTCATTGGGGGAATGATGATGTTGATACAGAAGGTTGTCCGCTTGTGGGTTTTGTCCATTCTCCAAGTATAGAGGATTTCATCGGCCAAAGCGTAAAGGCTTTTGATTGCCTGTTCCTGAAAATGGTATTATGTCTTGTTAACAAAGAAGAAATGTGGATAACGATAATATGACCGAAACAATCAGCACGAACACGGTAACTTTCGCGCAATATAAAGACTCCGCCGAAAGCGCGGAAATACGCATTTTTGTAAGCGGATTTGAACCCACTTACGATCCGATTATCTGCACCAAGGGCCAGCCCAGAACTATGAAGGATTTAGTGAAAAAACTTGAAAATCTTTTGGCTGTTGAGATTACTATTACGGAAAAAGGAGCATTGGCATGAAAAGAACCGTATTGAGAAGCCCCAAAGGCGTGAAGTACTATGCCTGTTGGAACGCAGATGACAAGTTCCTTAAGGTTGATCTGTACAAGACCTGCCACGGCAGGGACATCAAGCGGAGTTCAAAAGAGGAGAGGGCGAAGAAGTTGTAAGCCAAAGGGCCAACTGGCCCCGATTTAAAAGGAGATTATGAAAAAAATAATATTCTCGGTTCTGTTTCTTTCAGGTTGCAATATCGTCGGCGTGGCCTATGCACAAGAAACATCATTGACCGCGATAGACATGAGTGCGCCTCTGGCGGACGCTCGCGGTGGCATAGCGTGGGATAAGATGGGCACACAATTGGGAGTGGCGTATATTCCTGTAATCTACATCTGTCCCGGCGCGGTGGAGTGGGCAACCTTCAACCTTGGGGCGGCTGATAAGTTGAGAACGGGCAAGGCCAGTTACCTTGTGTCCTTTGGCCCCCGGATTGACACTTTGTTTTCAAAGTTAGGTGCAACCTCATGGGCCAAGAAGAATCTACGGTTTATTACCCTCCCGCCTTTACAGATTAACCTAAATTTTCTGACGATGGATTTTAGAAAATATACGCCGATGCTTTCACTGTCAACGCGGATAGGGGGACGGTAAAATGATTCTAGGCTCACTTTTAGCAGGTGCGGGATCAATACTCTCCGGCGGTGCGCTTGGTGTGGTGGGCGCGGTGGGGTCGGGCCT
>Ga0209777_10003232_pt1 | contig 20450 bp, 24 predicted proteins | sample FrelakmetHBP12HB_FD_187147 | JGI IMG/M metagenome (GOLD analysis project Ga0209777, IMG submission 187147) | Freshwater lake sediment microbial communities from the University of Notre Dame, USA, for methane emissions studies -HBP12 HB (SPAdes)... | ecosystem: Environmental > Aquatic >...
TTACATAAGCCCAGCCCAGCCCGGGTTTGTCCTGCTGAAGGATGTGAACGTTTTTATGGGTCTTTGAAGCTTCTTCAACAATTCCGCTTGTTCCATCGGTAGAATGGTTATCAACTACCAGAAGCTGCATGTCTGCATCGATAGTTGAAAACTCTTTCTTTACTAACACCTCAATCATCTCCTTAATATTTTCCGCCTCGTTCCAAGCCGGCATCACAATAACGACTTTGTCCATATACAAATGATACAATACGTTAATGAAAATTGATATTCTTACCTTATTTCCCGACATGTTTAAAGGGCCATTTGACGCCTCGATTATTAAACGTGCCGAAAGTAGGGGCTTAATTGAAGTTAATGTTCACGACTTAAGAAAATGGGGCGAAGGCACAAGACGCAATGTTGATGATCGTCCGTATGGCGGTGGAGTTGGAATGATCATTCGTGTCGATATACTCGATGCAGCAATCTCAAAACTAAAAACTAAAAAATCAAGAGTTGTTTTGCTGGATGCAACAGGAGAAAGATTTACTGAAGCAAAAGCGGTTGAATTATCAAAAATCGACCATTTGATTCTGATTGCCGGACATTATGAGGGAGTTGACCACAGGGTTCACGAACATTTGGTTGACGAGGCCATTTCAATCGGAGATTATATCCTAACCGGTGGTGAAATCCCGGCGATGGTGGTTGTAGATTCTGTCATACGTCTTCTTCCGGGAGTTTTGGGGAAAGACGAGTCGTCCGCTGATGAATCCCATAAAGAACCCGGCTATTTGGAATATCCTCAATACACAAGACCTGAGGATTATAAAGGCTGGAAAGTTCCAAAAGTACTTTTATCAGGCAACCACAAAGAAATTGGCAACTGGAGAAAAGAGAAATCAAATTCTTAACTGATCAACAAATTCATCAACCATTTCTCTCCAATTTTTAAACTTTATTCCCAATTTTGTTTCTGTTTTTTCAACTTTTAATCCCCCCAATCTTGGTCTGGCAGCTTTCCCTGAGGTCTTCAAAAACTCTGCCATTGAACCTTTTTGCAATTCTACCGATTTCCCGGCGTACTTTTCCAATAAATACGACCCTGATTCATAAGGAGTTGTTGTATCAGTTGGGGCAATATGGAAAATCCCCATTATTTCTTCGTTTATTATCTTTGCCAGAGGTTCAACTAAATCATCAATGAAGAGTATACTTTGGACCTGATCATCAAATAGTGGATATAATTTTTGCTCATTATATAAATTGATCAAATTTCTTGCCCAATCCTTCTTCAAATCATAATTTGCAGCCCGAAAAGGGTATCCATACCTAACAATTGCATATCTGATTCCCGATTCAGCCACGACCTTTTCGGCTCTGTTTTTTGTCCAACCATACCAACCAATGCTCTCAGATGTTTCAGGAATTGGGACGTCCTCGTCATACGGGCCGGGTTTTACCTCATTACCGGGGAAAACAAAATCTGTCGAAATATGTACGAGGAAAATATTTTTTTCTTTGCAGACTTTTGCAAGGTTTTCAGGCCCGCCGACATTCAATTTCCAAACCAATCCGCTTTTATCTCCTTTTTGTGCCTCCGCCCCATCAACATTGGTAAATGCTGCGAAATTTATTACAACATCAAACTTATGTTCATCAGAATATTTTTCAATTGCCTTACCGTCCGTAATATCGAGAATTTTTTCATCAATGGGGGTAATCCGAAATCTATCTCTTGCCAAGTCCACGAATCTCGAAGCTACCATTCCGCTCGCACCGATTACCAGTACTTTTTTCATGTAAACTTTTCGGGGAACAATTCTCTAAGAGTTGGGTTATTCCTATCTCTTTCAGAAAGTATCGGATCTTTTACCGGCCATTTTATATTTAAGTCCGGGTCGTTCCAAGCAACTCCTTTGGCTTTAGCATCATCCCAGTATTCATCCACCAGATACATATAGTGAAGATCGTCCTTTCCCAAAGCACAAACAGAATTACCTATTCCGCCGCCTGGAAGAAAAAGGGCATGACGGAGAGAGTCTTCTTTTGTGTTATCAATTGTTATATATTCGATTTTTTTAAATGTAGAGCTTTTGGGCCTTAGGTCAACTATCGGCGCATACAAAATGCCGGTTACCGGATAAACCAATTTATTCCAATTTTCGGTATGTATTGCTTTAATTACCCCGGGCCTGCTCATTGAATGACTCCATTGAACCGAACTAAATTTGATACCAGTTGCCTCTTCCAACTCCTTTTGACGGAAAACCTCATGGAAAAAACCACGAGCATCTTTATGTATTGGCATTTCAACTATGACAACTCCCGGAATCGATGTTTTTATAATCATATTGAGGACATAATCATGTTTGTCCAGTTTTTTGGTACAATTCCTCAGCCTTTGCCTTTAGAGGTCTCCACCACCATTCATTCTTTTTATACCAATCAACGGTTTTCCCCAGCCAATCACTAAAATCATATTTTGGCTGCCAACCGAGATTCTTACCTATTTTTGTCCAGTTGATGGCGTACTTTTTGTCATGCCCGGGTCTGTCTTTTACAAATTTGATTGCCGACTCGTCTCTTCCAAACATTTTTAAAAGTGTTTTGGCAATCTCAATATTTGGAATCTCTTTGTTCATTCCGCCGATCAAATAAGTTTCCCCAATTTCTCCGCCATTTAGTACCAGTTCTATCGCGCGTACATGATCCTCGACATATAAATAGTCACGAACATTCAAACCGTCTCCGTAGATTTTAACTTCATCTCCATTGATCAAATCCGTAATCATCCGGGGAATAAACTTCTCCGGGTCCTGAAAGGGTCCAAAATTATTGGAGCAGTTAGTAATCGTTACAGGGAGTCCATATGTGTAAAAATATGATCTGACCAAGTGGTCAGAAGAAGCTTTGGAAGCAGCGTACGGGCTTCTGGGAGAATACATTGTTCCTTCATCAAATTTTTCTTTGGAATCAAGATCCAAAGATCCAAAAACTTCGTCGGTTGAAATATGGTGGAATCTTTTTATATTATGTTTTTTGGCCAGATCCAGTAGAACTTGTGTTCCCTCAACATTTGTTTTTACAAAAATATCGGGGTCAACTACGGACCTATCGACATGACTTTCCGCAGCAAAATGAACAATTGTATCAACGCCCTCCAAGGATTTATCTACAGCCCCACGATCACAAATATCTCCTTTAATAAATCTATAATTTGGATTTTTGTCAAAATCTTTTGTGGATTCGATATGCCCCGCGTAAGTTAATTTATCAAAATTAAACACCCCATCTTCCGGATGATTTTCAAGCCAGTATCTGATGAAATTTGACCCGATGAATCCAGCCCCGCCTGTAACAAGAAGTTTCATTTAGATTTCTCAAACCAATATTTATTTGCTTCAAATAACGTATCAAAAGTTCCCGCATCCCTCCAATAACCATTTAGAAGGGTTGATCCCAATTTACCTTCCTGAAGATATGCATTATTAACATCCGTAATTTCCAATTCACCCCTTTCAGATGGCTTTAAGTTCCTCGCTTTTTCAAAAACTGAATTGTCGTAAAGATAAAGTCCAGTCACGGCTAGATTTGATTCAGGATTTTTCGGCTTTTCTTCTATTTTCAGAATATTCCCCTTCTCATCGACAGTGGCAATCCCAAACCGCTTCGGATCCGGAACCTCCTTAAGAAAAACCAAAGCACCATCTTTAAAAGATTTTACATCTGCCTTAAAATTAGCATCTGTACAATTATCGCCCAATATTACACAAACAGAGTCTCCGTCGGCAAAATCTTCGGCGAGTTTTAGGGCATCAGCAATCCCACCCTCACCCTCTTGATATGCGAATCCTAAACGTTTGAGTCCAAGTTCTTTTCCATTTTTTAGAACTCTTATAAAATGACCCGCAAAAGGTCCTCCGGTAACAACTAAAACCTCGTCTATCCCTGCCGTAACCAATGAGTTTATCGGGTAAAAGATCATGGGCTTATCATAAACAGGCAAAAGATGTTTATTTGTCGCGTAAGTCAGAGGATATAATCTGGTTCCAAGCCCACCAGCCAATACTATGCCCTTCATATTTCTCGATTATACATTTTACGTATGTTTGTCTGCAACCGTAGAAGCCCCCCAGCTTTCGGGCTTGGTCTTAGCGGTAAAACCGTTACCTTGCACCATGCCTACAACTTCTTTTATCATTTCGCGGGTGGGTCCCATCGGGCCAACATCAATGTGGATCTCAAAATCATATTTTGCGGGCGAGACTGCTTCACGGAGAAGGGGCACTATTTCTTCGGCGGTGGCTAGAGACATAGTCGTTTCTGTGTAAATTTTATCCCTTAAAACAGGCACTTTTTGCATTTTTACCTTTTTCCAAAAATACCTCGCGCCGCTTCCTGTTCTGTGCACAATCAGGGCCGTAACATAATCTATCTCACCCACTCCTTTTACATGCTTAGTCTGTGAGTCCGAACCTATTACAATACGATAAAACCTCTCGGGTTCCTCATTTATAAACTCCGATATCTCCGATACTGCCTGGGGCGGAGTCATTTTACCCTTAGTCGGACTAATAAACAGACCGTCTTTTGTATCCATATAGGTTCAGATTATACGCTTTTTGTGCTTTGAAGTTAAATATCGAGGCTCTTGAGGAATTGCCGGAATTTACCATTAAGCACCGGGTGTTTTAGGGCAAATTCAACTACCGTCTTAAGATATTCAAGCTTATCGCCTGTATCGTAATATTTACCGTTCTTAATCTCTTTCGCATAGATTGCCTTTCCGTCAGAAAGCATCAGTTTAAGTGCGTCGTTATAATAAAACTCCTCGCCCTCGTTAAGGTTTTCTTGAGCCTCCTTAAGATAAGTGAAAATGTCTGGTGTAAACAAAAAGCCCGAAACATTGGCCAAATCCGATGGCGCGTTTTCCTTCCCTGGTTTTTCAACAACTTCTTTCACTCTCATGACGCCTTCTTCGACCATCTCCCCTCCCGTAAAACCATACCTGTCGTAGTCTTCATCCTTCGTGGCCTTAATACTTCCAAGAACACTTCCACCATACTTTTCATAAGTACTTATGAGCTGCCTAAATCTTGAAGGGTCTGCCACAATAAAATCATCGCTCCAGGTATAAATAAAGGGTTCATCCCCAATAATGTGCTGGACATTAAGAAGCGGCGTGCCGTTCCCGTACGTACCTTTCTGCCTTACGTAAATAAAATTCGCCATTTCGGAGATCTTTTCGACCTCATCAAGAAGCGATTTTTTCTTTTCGCCGGCCATCCGAAGATTCTCAATAAGATCGAGGTTGGGCATATCAAAATGGTCCTCAATTGTGCGCTTGTGGTACCCGGTAACTATTATTATGTCCTTGATACCCGCTTCTACGAGCTCCTCAACAACATATTGAATTACGGGTTTATCGACAATTGGAAGCATTTCCTTAGGCATAGCCTTGGTTTGGGGAAGAAAACGGGTTCCAAATCCAGCCGCCGGGATCACTGCTTTTCTAACTTTTTTGGTTTCAGGCATGAAGTCAGTATATCACGTTCGAAGAACCAATGAAAAAATGATGACAAAACCCAAAACTGCAACCGCAAGATACTCAAAAAAGGTTTCTATATGCAAATCCTTGTGAAGATAGTGGTGTGTAACACCCCAAGCCACATAAGATGCAGAAAGGGCAAGGGCAACTCCAATCTGGAAATTTTTGTCATACGAAAAAATAATCAGGCCGGCAAAACCGGCAAGAAGAATCCCGAAAAGTGCCATGTAGTGGGATAAGTGTCGTGTTAAATCTCTCATATGATCTGCCCTGCTCTTAATATTAATATTACCGCTAAAATCATGCCAAAGTATGCCAGATGAGCCAGGGTTCTCCCGCCAATCCTAGCGATTCTACGCCTTCTGACAACAATTATATCGATCGACAGAACTAAAATTAGAAGACCGGTTACCAAAAGCGAAAGATTTTTAGTTGAATTAAACGGTGAAACAAAGGTAATCGAGGCCGCCGGTGTACCCTGTTTGTAAGTTACAACTTCAGCCGGAGTTGGTGAAGGTGTGAAAGAAGGGTTTGGAGTCGGATTTACTGCTAACGGGAGAGTCTCCTTTGCTTTCGCAACAGGAATGGCGGCTTCACCTGACAAAGGCGCCCCAAAAAATTGAACTATTATGGTCGTATCGGCTCCCGCCAAACTTCCTTCCACTACACCTATCCCAATCTCTCGGTAGTTGGGGTTTAGAATATTCTCTTTGTGAGAAGGAGAATTCATCCAGGCGTTAACAGCAGAGGAAGCATCCTGAAAATCTCTAGCTAAATTCTCCCCGGCGTATTTATACTTATATCCAAACTTGAGAAAAAAACTCCAGGGGGAAGTCCCGTCAGGCGCAAAATGAGCCCAATAACCCTTGGCAAGCATATCGTTTCCCTTTGCTAGAGCCGCAGAATCCAGAATCGAATTTTCAGATAATGCATTCAAACCATTTGCGGCCCTCTGGACATTGGTTAAGCGAATTACCTCGGCCGGCGAAATATTGGCTGCATAGCCCAAAACATTCGGAAAGGCTTTATGTGCAAATCCTAGAATTAATTGGAAAGCGATTAACCCTACAGCTATAAGTGAAAGGCTCGACGGGTGTAAAATCTTCGCCTTTTGGTTATTGCTCTCGTGAGGAATAAATAAATGTCTTAAAATCTTAAAAAACTGCATTAATCCATATTAGCATACCCTTGGGGGCGATTTTTGTGCCAGAGATAAGCAGTCTCGACAATTTCTTTTAGCCCGTATTTTGGCTCCCAGGAAAAATCTTTTTTGATCTTATCAATCGACGCATAAAGGGCATCGGCATCCCCAACACGCCTGGCACCGTATTTTATTTTCAGGTCCAAGCCGGTAACGCTTTTTATCATGCCGATCACTTCCTTATTTGAGTACCCCCTACCGATTCCGGCGTTGTAAAAATTACTTTCGGATCCGTCCAACAATTTTTGCATTGCTATTGAATGGGTTTCAACCAAGTCTAGAACATGAATATAATCCCTGATATTAGTCCCGTCGGGGGTCTTGTAATCATTTCCGAAAATCTCAATTTCCTCTCCCTTGAGAGCTTTTTTAATAATATTCGGGATCAAGTGGCTTTCTCCAGGATGATCTTCACCGATTGTGCCATCAAGCGCCGCACCTGCCGCATTAAAGTATCTGATACTAATAAATTTCATGCCGTAGGCCGAGTCGTAATCTTCCAGCATTCTTTCCATTATGTATTTAGTCTCACCGTAAGGATTTAACGGATTTTTCAGATCATTCTCCTCAATCGGAAGCTTAAGCGGGTTACCGTAAACGCCGGCGCTACTAGAAATTATAATTTTATTGGCTCCACATTTTCTCATTGAATCGAGTAAATTCATAAATCCCAAAACGTTATTTTCATAATATTTTTGAGGGTTAACGAACGACTCGCCCATCTGAATAAAACTGGCCATATGGATAACACCGTTAAATTTCTCCGACAGAAGAAATTCATCGAGCTTGTCTTTTTGGGTAACCAAATCAATTTCTTTGAGACGAAAATCTTTAACCGATTCTTTGTGGCCTTGAGAAAGGTTGTCTAAAATGACCGGCTCAAATCCTTTAGTTTTGAGTTCACGAACCATAAACGAGCCAATATATCCCGATCCACCTGTTACCAAAATCTTTTTCATTTTAGTTGACACCTAATTTTAACAAAAACTCCTGAATTTTTTTGGGAAATCTGGGTAAAAATCTATAAATAAGATAAATAACCAACCCTGCCCCAATCCCGTCAATAAAAACATCCCGCACCCGCGCTTCTCTTCCCTGAGTAAACATTTGATGAAACTCATCGGAAGCTCCATAAAGCGTAGTTAAAACAACTGCCCAAATTGCGGCTTTCTTCCTTGATAAACCTTCGCCCCTTAAAGCTCTATATAAAATTACAGAAAGAACTCCAAAAAAGAAAACGTGAGCACTTTTCATAAATGCAAAATTCGGCCAGTAAAGAGCCGACGCCTGGGGAACAACTCCCGACGAAAATTTGAAGATTATTAAAGCCCACAAAATCACAGGAAGCCAAAGGTTAAGAAATTTGACTGTTTTCTTTTCCACTCCCACCATTATAACTTTTTCGAGCACTCTTAATAATACTGAAAATCGAGAAGCCTATAAAACCGACCACTAAAAAAATACAACCCGCGGCTAAAAATGGAAATCCAGCGTTTATTTTCACCGATCCCGACGCCAAGTTTGGGTTTACTGCGGGATCATGTGCAAATACCAAACATTAGTCCCATCACCATTATCAACTTTTGCATATAAAAGCGTGCCTGGATATCTTCCCCCACATTGATAAGAGCCTCCGTATAATTTGCCTGAATGCACTGCCCTAACCTGCGTCGAAGAACCCGAATCCATATCAATTCCCTGATGAAATTTATTTGAATAAAAATCTCTTGCAAAACCGGTGGAACCATATCCTTGATTTACTTCAATCGGCTGATTCATTGGCCAAGGCCAGCTGCCGTGGGGATTAATCGTACCATAATACCCATACTGATCAGCGTTATATGAATATGTAAATGAGATCGAACTTAAATAGTTATTGGGATCCTCAACAGAAGACCCATTATGAACCTCAAAATGCAGGTGCCGTCCCGATGAACACCCCGAGGCAGAAGAAATAACATTTCCAATAATATCTCCCGTATTTACATCTCTCAAATATGTTTCCTTGCCAAGTCCTGATACCGCAGCCAGTTCAGCAGCCGCTTCATCCCGAAGTTTTGCAAAAGTATTTTCATTATTCTGCGTAATTGAAAGAAGATTGGCTTTATCCCTCTTTTGATTATCCAAAAGAGTTTTTTGTGACTGCAGTTGTTTTTGCAAAGTTTCCTGATCTGCCTTCTGACCTTCATAGGTTGTTTGCGCAGTCTGTAATTTCTCAAGCAAATTTCTATCCTCTTCCTGAATTTTTTGAAGATAATGCAACCTGGAAGCAGCATCCGTAATATCAGATGCAGAAAGAATAAAAATAAAATTATTCTCAAATCTCGATAGCTTATACGTTTCAACAGCCCTCGAAGAAAAAGCGGCGGTTAAAGAAGTTAATGAATCTCCTAACTGGGTGATCCTCCCACCCAAAAGAGCTATCTGGTCCTGAGTCTGGGTAATTTTTAAAGTTGTTAATTTTATTTGCGCATCATATTGAGCAATTTGATTCGACAAAGTCTTTGCTTGTGAACTGAGTTGACTGATTTGACTATCGTAACAATCGACTTTATCACTCCCCGATTTAGAAGCGCAGGGATCATCAATGGCCAAGACTTTGCCAATCAATAAAAAGCCACCCAAAGAGAAAATTATCGAACTGAAGATAAAGAGGAAGAATTTCTTTCCATTATGTGTCATCTCACTTTTTTAACTCTGGAAATCGCAAGCAAACTTCCGGAAAGGGCAAGGACAACCCCGACGAAAATTTCGATGACAAAGATAATCCCAAAAAGCTCAAAAATTCCCAACGCATCACGGGGAAGAATGGGTATCTCTCCGAAATAGGTAACAACGGTGGGCGCCAAATACAAAATTGCAATAAAAGATATCGCCCAACCTAAAACGACTCCAAAAAGTGTATATATAAAAGCTTCAATAACGATCGGGCTTCTGATAAATCCTTTTGTCGCCCCGATCAAATTAAGAATTTCAACCTCCTCCCTTCTTCCAACTACCCTCATGCTGGTAATTACAAGCAAAACAATGAGAGAAGTTACTGCCAAGAGACCCACAAAGACAATTCCGCCGATCCTAACATAAGTTGTGATTGTTTTAAGCCTTCCGACAACGTCATTTAGACTGGTTTCTCCTCCAAGAGCCGCCGTAAAACCAACCGAATCCACAATACTTTCTCCTTTAACTTTATCGATAATACTTTGGGCAAAAGACAAATCCGTAACTGAAAACTCCAGCGAGGCCGGAAAAATCGACGGGCTCACCAGCTGCCCCAAAAGCGGGTTGTCACTTGTCGCCTTCTTGTAAATTGCAAGAGCCTCTTCCTTGCTTACATATTTAATGTCTTTAATATGAGTATCAAGGGCAAGTTTATGCTGTAAATCGGAAATTTCGGTATCTTTCGCGTCGGATTTCAAGAAGGCTATTACCTGAGGGCGGGTTTCAAAATAGGTAATCAGTTTTGAAGAGGAGTAGACCAAAACTGAAACAAGCGTAGTAACAAAAAAAGTTAGTGTAAGAACGAATGAGACAGCAAGAGCCTGAAACGGAGAACGTCTAATGTAATCCCAGGCAGTTTTAAAATGAATATTCATTTTCTTTAACAGACTCACAGCATGCTACAAAAGTCATTACTATGACTTTTCTATTGTACCACCGACTATATTTATAATTCTCTTTTTATATTTTTTGACAATTTCCAGGTTATGAGTTGCCATAACAATAGTCTTACCCTCTTTGTTTATTTTTTCAAACAGGTCCATCAGTTTATCGGAGGTATCCCAATCCAAGTTACCCGTTGGCTCATCCGCTAAAAGAATTTTGGGATTAACTGCAAGGGCCCGGGCCAAAGAAACCCTCTGAAGTTCCCCTCCGGAAAGTTGTGACGGAAAAAGATTTGTCGCTCGAGTTAGCCCGGCGAGTTTTAATACATGCTCCACCCGGAAGCTCCACTCAGTTTCCGGCAGTCCAATTACAGCCAGAGCAACCGCAACATTTTCGGCAACGGTACGTTCCGGAAGAACCTTAAAATCCTGAAAGACTGTTCCGATTTTTTGGCGATACTTGGGCAAGTCTTTCTCCCCTAACGTGGCAACTTTAAATCCATCGATACTCACTTCTCCATTATCAGCCGTAAGTTCACCCAGTATCAATTTTAGAATTGTAGTCTTGCCGGCACCGGATGGACCTGTAATAAACACAAATTCACCCTTTTTAACATCAAATGAGACGCTATCCAAAGCTACTAAGGAGCCGAATTTTTTTATGACGTTTTTAAAATGAATAATTCCAATTTCGTCCGTGGCCATAAACAGAGATACTTCAGGGTATCAAGTGAAAACAAATAATACCAGTATTAAACAACTAAGGAGTTACTTGGACTTTGGCTACATCCATCAGCCAGCCGGCGTGCTTGGAGGCCAGGGTTTCACCCCAAATCTGGACTTTCTTGTCCACAAAATTACTTAAGTCGACAACGCTTGAAGTAAGATAAACATATTTTGAAGTTCCGCCTTCACGGACAAGATGAAAGGTTCCCTCATTATCAATTCCTCCCGTTGCCAAAACTCCGGTCACTGTATCATATTTTACTTTCGGATCGAGTGTTCCCGCCTCAGTCGAAGTAACTTTTGCCCCCGGTCCGGCGGGAGTAGAAGTTCCCTTCGTCATCCGTCCGGAAATCATCCAAGCAGTTCCGACACCAACAATAACCACCAGGAAAGCGCCAAATACATACGGCCAGACTTTTTTGGCTGCCGGAGAAACCGGTTTTTGAGGTTCCATATTCCTACCACAATATAACACTTTGAAAACCAAAAACGCAAATCCAAAAAGCTAAAGTTTTAGTTCTGCATCAATAAACTCATCAATTTCTCCATCAAGAACAGCTTCAGTATCTCCGGTCTCCACCTCAGTCCTTAAATCTTTTATCATCTTATATGGATGAAGAACATACGAGCGGATTTGGGTTCCCCATGAAGCTGGACGGTAATCCCCTTTTAATTCCTTTTTCACCCCTTTGGCCACCTCCTCCTGCAAAAGCCAAAGTTTGCCGCGCAATAGTTCCAAAGCAATTTTTCGATTTTGTTCCTGAAAACGCTCGGTTGAAGCCGTAATTACAATCCCGGTTGGCTTGTGGGTAAGCCGGACTGCTGTTGCCACCTTATTTACATTCTGGCCTCCGTGGCCACCGGCATGAATAAACTGCCAATCAAGATCTTCGTCTTTAATCTTAACGTCCTTAAGATCGATATCCTCAAGTTCAGGCATAACTTCAACCAAAGCAAACGAGGTTTGACGAAGTTTATCCGCATTGAAAGGAGACTGCCTGACTAGCCTGTGCGTGCCGGCCTCGCCCTTGAGATAACCATAGGCATAATGCCCCGTGACTTTGAAGGTAACACTCTTCACTCCAGCCTCCTCTCCGGCTGTGTAATCCAGACTCTCCGTAGGCCAGCCCTTACGCTCGCAGAAGCGTAAATACATGCGGTATAGCATGTTGGTCCAATCCATGGCTTCCGTGCCTCCCTGGCCTGCATGGATCGAAATTAAGGCATTTTTGGCATCATATTCACCTGAAAGATAGGACATGAATTCGAGCCTGGTTAAAGTCTTTTCAGCCTGCCTGATCTCAGCTTCATCAGGGACCTCTTTCAAGATCTCGACAGTTTCCGAAAGATCAGCCAGCTCCTCTACCTCTTTCTTGAGATCAGAAAGCTCCTGTGTGACTGCTTTGGCATTGCCCGGGTCATTCCAAAGAGTAGGCTCAGATGCTTTAGTCTCTAGCTCCTCAATTTTCTTCTTTTTTTCGGGAAGCTTAATAACCCCGATAAGTTTCTCGAGGCGTACCGAAAGCTCTTCAATTTTTTGTTTGATATCCTGCATATTTAGAAGTATAGACAAAACAGTAAAAAGTTGAAAGTGAAAAGTTAAAATATGAAAAAAGAATTATGGCTGGCAGAAGATTACTTTAACTTTCTTGATATCAGCAGGGTTTAGACTTTGAAGAAATTGAAGAGCACCGGCAACGGTAGGATTTTCCCTAGCAATAGAAGAAGGAATCTGCTCACTAACCCCCAAGACCTGTATGAGTTTAGTTCTTCCGGCATCAAGCACAAATGAAACCGGAGCCGGGGCGTTTTTCCAACCTAGGATTCCGGTTAAAGCAGTTCCGCCTTTTGTAATCAAAAATCCTTCCAGGGTAAGGGCGAGTAAAAACCCAAAAAAAGTGCCGAAAATTATTCCCTTGATCGACCAGTCAATGTTATGGCGGCGCAACTGGGCCATTGTTACTATCAAAAGAAATATTAAGAAAACCAAAGCGGCTACCTCAACGTAGGGAATGGAAAACGAAAAATTCCCAAGATTAAAATTAAATTGGCCCACCAGATACTTAGCAGCATTAGACACAACAACTTATTGTAGCACAGGCGAATTATGGTGTAGCCGTCGGGGTTGGAGTTGGGGTCGGGGTCGGAGAGACAGAAGGCTTTGGTGTTAGGGAAGGTTTAGGGGTAGCCCCTTTTCTTAAACCTGTCGTAACTACGATATCGTACACGGTAGAAGCAGAAGTGGTTGTTGTGACACTCTGATAAATCGAGTTAAGCTTAACAGTTATTTCTGTAACAACATCTGCAGAAAGGGTACCGGAAAAACTAACCTGAGTTGCAGTTAAATTTTGCTGAGCTGAATTTCCGACCGAAATATTTGTATAACCCAATCCCTTAAGCTGGGTTTGAAGATACGCAGCCTCACCTGTTACACCTGTCCCGTTTTGAACCTGAATTTTGATTTTCGTCTTATCCACTGTTACCGGAGCCGTGCTTGCCACCGGAGTGGAAACAGTTGTTCCTTGAGAAGGATTATTTAAATTTTCAAAAGGGGTAGGCTCAGTCAGCGTCTCAGCACTTTTATTGCTTGCGCTTTTATAAATAACAAAACCCAAAATCCCAACCAAAATTAAAACTCCTACAATAAGAAGAGTCTTGGCTCCATTTGACTTTTTTGGCTCACCAACTGTGGGGAAAGAAACTCCGCTTGGGGTGGCGGGAGTAGCTTCCTGAGGAGCTTCTTGTGTTTGAGTTTCTGTATTTTGATCTTCTTCCATATCGGTGCCGCAGTATAAACGTATATATCAAGGTTTGTCAACCCCATATGAACTTACTTGCTCCCAAATATTACATGTTTGCGTCGCAAGAGCGTTCGTACGGGGCAGGGTGTCTCCCGAAGCTTATCCATTAGGATCGCATAAAAACGCAAATTATGGATTGTTGCGAGTCGCCCCGCCGTAAAATCACCGATTCGGAATAGGTGTGCAAGGTATGCTTTCGAGTACTTTTTACAAAGCAGGCAATCACAAGCCAAACTCACCGGCGTTTTATCCGAAGAATATTTTTCTTTTTCCGGAGTATAGAAAGAATAGAATTTGGCTTTGGTTATATTGATTTCATCAATCGACTCGGCGTCATAAATGTAAAGCCTGCCATGACGTGCATCCCTGGTTGGGAGAACGCAGTCAAAAATGTTATATCCCAATTTTGCACAGGCAGTTATATCATCAGGTTTACCCACCCCAAGTCCGTAAAGAAAATAGCCTTTGGGTGTATTCTCAGCTATTGTCTTGGCAGTCTCCATATCAAACCTTCCCTCCTCGGTAATCGGCCAGCCCCCATAACCAAATCCGTCAAAGCCGATTTTGGCAAGCTCTTCTGCACAGTATTTTCTCAAATCTTGAAATCGCCCGCCCTGCACAACACCTAAAATATACGGTCTTTCTTTTTCGTTAAGCTTCTCTTTATTACATATTTTTAAAAATTCATCTTTACTCCTTTTAGCCCAAGCAATTGTCCGAAGAACCGACTGCCGGGCCTCTTTTCTGCCAACATTAGGGTCGGTAAAATCATCCAAAACCACGACCATGTCGGGCTTTAGATTCATTTGGAATTGAATCGATTCTTCGGGGCTTAAAATGACTTTTTTGTTTTTTGAAGGATAAAAAACTACTCCTTCATCAATTATTTTTCCCTTCATCGCACCCGACTTAATTACAGACATTACCTGAAAACCTCCCGAGTCGGAGATTATTCCACCATTCCACCCCATAAAATTGCCAATGCCCCCAAATTTCCTCAAAACATCACTCCCCAACTCACGCCAGAGATGAAAAGTGTTAACTAAAATCCCACACGTTTTTGTTAACTCAAGATCCAATGTATCGATTGACCGGACAACCGCCCGTGTGGCATCAGGGAAAAAAACAGGCAGAGGTATTTGTCCATTTCGGGATTTAAAAAATTTTCGTGCCATCAATGAAAAATTTTTAGGATGCCAAACCCTACATAAGCCAGAATTACAAATTTGATAAATTTTCCGCCAAGTACTACCAAAAGATATTTTCGGACCGGAATTCCGGAAGCGCCCGAGATCATTCCCGCCAAATCAAAAAGAGGATTTGGAATCGCGGCCAAAACAAAAACCACCCAAAGTCCGTATTTATCCATCCATTTTTCAACCCGTTCTATATTTTTGTCTTTTTTTATTAATTGTCCGCCTCCGACTCCGGCATAATACCCGGTCAGCTCCCCGATTGTGGAACCCGCTGCCGAAAATATTCCCGCCAAAAGCGGATTAAGAAAAGCCCCTGCCGCAACGGTTGTAACAAGCGCGGGAATGGGTAAAATAATTGTCGCAGAACCTACGAGGTTAATAATAAAGAGGCCAAAATAACCAAGATTTTGAAGATAGACAATTTTATTTCTTAATAGAAAAGCCAACGCTCCCAAACCCAAGGAAAAAAACACAATTAGAAGTCCCAGACGCTTCTTACTTAATTTGAGTTTAAACATTTACTCAACATTCAGAAGTTCCACTTCAAAAATCAATGTCGATCCTCCCGGAATTCTCCCGGGTACCCCTTGAGCCCCATAACCCAAAGAGGAAGGAATTGTAAGTTTTCTTTTTCCTCCGACTTTCATGCCGGCTACTCCCTGATCCCATCCCTGAATTACCTCCCCCGCTCCTAAATCAAAACTGAACGGTGTCCCATGATCGTATGAACTGTCAAATTTTGTTCCGTCAGTTAAGGTTCCTGTATAATTTACAGTTACCTTTTTACCGGCAACGGCGGCTGACCCCGTTCCGACTTTTTCATCTTGAATAATCAGTTTATCTGGTTCCATTGTTGGTTTTCCCGAAGCCGTGGCAGCCGGCTCCAGCGTAGCTTCAATTGTAGCGGTTGGAGTTGAAGTTGCCAATGACTGATTACTGGATTGTCCTTTTCCTGAAAAAACTGCAATTCCTCCGATAATTGCAAAGACCACAAGAAAAATCGTTGCGAATAAATATTTTTTGTTCATTGGAAAATTATATCAGATTTATTTCAAAAAAAAGTTAGAAATAATACTTACTTATTTACCCGAGTTGTGGATAGTGGCACTTTTTCCACTTCTTTCCGCTTCCGCACCAGCAGGGATCATTCCGGCCAAGCTTTTCTTGCCCTGCCGAAGCTTTAGCGAAGGCGGGTGTGCCGGATTTTGCCGTTTCTTCGGCATTTCCGGAAAGGCCGGTGGTATCGGATTTATCAACATTTTCCCGCGCTAAATTCAAAGGAATTTCCGGTTGAGGCATGGCAACTCCAATTCTGAAAATTCTGTGGGAAAGTTCTTCATCAACTTTATCAACCAAAGCTTCAAATAAATTGTAGGCTTCGTTTTTGAATTCAACCAAAGGATCTCTTTGTCCGTAACCTCTTAGGCTTACGCTTTCCCGGAGATCATCTATATGGTCAATGTGGTCCATCCAAAGGTGATCAATGGATCCAAGATAGGCATATTTTTCCACCTCGCGCATAACGTTTTCTCCCAAATCCTTTTCTCTTTTTTTATAAACCTCGTTTAGAACTGATTCGAGAAAGCTCTGAATTTCTTCTTGAGACTTGAAAGCCGAGATTTGAGTTCCAATACGTTTCAGGGATAGGTCGTCAAAAGGAATTATTTCAGCAAGACCTATCGCCAACTTCTCATAATCAAATTTTTCATCAACCACGGACCTACCCAAAAGAACTGTTTTTTCAACCTGATGAAATAATTTTTCCTGAACTTCGGACTTAACATCTGTCGAGTCGAGTATCCTTCGGCGGAGTTTGTAAATAATATCCCTTTGCTGATTGGCAACATCATCAAATTCCACCAGACGTTTACGGATATCGAAATGAAACCCCTCAACTTTTACCTGTGCCTGTTCAATGGCACGACCGATGAGCGGATTTTCAATCGGTTGGTTTTCAGGAAGATTTAGACGATCCATAATACCCGAAATTTGCTCACCACCAAAGATCCTCATCAAATCATCTTCCATTGAAAGGTAAAAACGTGAGGAACCCGGGTCTCCCTGGCGTCCGGAACGGCCCCTAAGCTGGTTATCCACACGCCTGGCTTCGTGACGTTCTGTTCCGATGACGTGCAGTCCTCCGGCTTTTACAACTTTTTCGTGAGTTTCCTCCCATTTTTTATATTCTTTGGATTTTGTAAATTCGTCATTAGAAACTCCCGCTTTCCTGTCAGGTTGGGCTCCCCCAAGAACAATATCGACTCCCCTCCCCGCCATATTCGTGGCAACCGTAACTCCCCCAATTTTCCCGGCCTCGGCAATAATTTCTGCCTCCCTTTCATGATTTTTGGCATTTAAAACATTATGGGGAATTTTTTTATGCTTAAGATATTCGGAAATAATTTCATTCTTTTCAATTGAAGTTGTACCAATAAGAACCGGCTGTCCTTTTTTATAACACTCCCCGATTTCCTCAACTATCGCACCGTATTTACCTCTCAATGTCTTGTAGATTACATCCCCGCGGTCTTTCCTGATCATAGGCTGATTGGTAGGTACAACTACTACTTCCAATTTATAAATTTTCCTAAATTCTTCCGCTTCGGTTGCGGCTGTCCCCGTCATTCCGCTTAAGTGCTCATACATTCTGAAATAATTCTGGAAGGAAATTGTTGCCAAGGTCTTACTTTCCTGTTGAATGGTAACGCCTTCTTTTGCTTCCACCGCCTGATGAAGTCCGTCGCTCCAACGCCTGCCAACCATAAGACGTCCGGTGAATTCATCCACAATTGTTACCTGATTGTCTTTAACAACATAATCCTTATCGCGAAGGTAAAGGGTTTTTGCCCTGAGAGCATTTTCAATATGATGAATAGATTCAAAATCCTTTTCATAAAGATTATCAACACCGAGTATCTTTTCTACCCGAGTAATTCCTGTTTCCGTTAGGCTCGCACTTTTGGATTTTTCATCAATTGTGTAGTCAGTGTCAGGATTCAGTTTATCCACCATCGAGGCAAATGTGTAATACTTTTGAGTAGGTTCGGTGTCGGGAGCTGAAATAATTAAAGGCGTACGGGCTTCATCAATTAATATAGAGTCAACTTCGTCGACGATTGCAAAATAATGGCCCCTTTGCACCATTTCGGGTAAAGAACTCACCATATTATCCCTGAGATAATCAAAACCGAATTCATTATTGGTTCCGTATAAAATATCGCTCTGATAAGCGAGTTTTCTTTCGGCGGGTTTTAGATGGGCAAGCCTTTCATCCCCATGACTTGAATCAGTAAATTCGGGATCGTAAACAAAAGACTTGGTTTCCTGAATGATTGAGCCGACCGTCATCCCCAATAAATGAAAGACCGGAGCATTCCAGCCGGCATCCCTCCTCGCTAGATAATCATTAACAGTAACAAGATGTGCTCCACGGCCGGTTAGTGCGTGAAGATAAAGGGCAGGAACGGCCGAAAGAGTTTTTCCCTCCCCAGTTTTTTGCTCGGCAACTTTGCCTTCAAAGAGAGCGATAGCCGCCATAAGCTGAACATCATAGTGGCGCATTCCCAAAAGGCGGTAAGATGCTTCTCGAACAACCGCATAAGCTTCGGGAAGAAGTTCGTCCAAGGTTTCACCCTTTACCAACCTGTTTTTAAACTCCTCAGTTTTTTTTGCAAAATCCTTGTCCTTAAGTTTTTTAATTTTGGGCTCAAAGGAATTAACTTTGTCGACAATTTTTTTGATTCTGTCGATCTCACGCGCATTAAGATCCAGAAATCTGGAAAATATGTTAAGCATCGCTATCTATTGTATCAGATTTGAAGCCAGATTCCCCTCATGTCTTTATATGTCCAACCGGTCGGGTCGCGGTGGCTGGTAATAATAGCCCAGATCCAAGTTCCAACATCTCCGTAGTCAATTCTGCGCCGCACCAGCCTCCCCCAAAAACTTTGGTTATAACTAACAATAGGTTCTCCTGCTTGGCCGGAAACTTGGCTGCCTTTGAATAATTTAAGTTCCAAATTATCACGATATGCATCAACAGCATATTTCTTAAACAAAAACCGGGATTCCGAGTCTCCAACTTTTCCAAGAGAGGTTATATGATAATTATTCCCGACTAAAAGCATATATGGAGCTGTCACGGCCTGTTTAGTCATAAACACTCTTTTTCCACTTATTAAATAATCATCGATTTTCTCCAAATCACTTCCGTCAATCCAAAGAATCGTCCCATCATATTTGGTAAAGGGTGTAAGGTAATGAGTTTCAATCAAAACCTGTCCCTTCGGCAGGTTTGGCGTTATAAAAGGACTGCCTGTCGAATACAAAATAATGTTTGCTATAACAATCGGCAAAAGATACAAAATCACAAAAAACGCTTTTTTACCTAAATATTTATAAAATGCCAGTGCTAGTAAAACCGCCGCAAAAATTATTCTTCTGCCCATAAAATCCCCCTGCCAATTTGCGCCGATAAGACAAACCAAACCAAAGAAAATTGCCCAGGCAGCAAGTGACGCTTTTGATTTAATATTTTTGACAAGTAAAATCACAAAAATAAATGGAGTTAAACTTCCAAAATCCCGGATAAAAGAAAGCCACACGTTCCTGGTCATCCTCAGAATCCCGGAAGAAAAATATGCCGAAAGCTGCTCAGTCGTTCCACTTATGGCTCTACCGGAAAAAAGATAAATCAAGGAATAAAAAATAACGGAGGCAAGGACAACGCAAAATGAAATCTTGATATATCTGAAAATGCTATTTTTCTCAAATTTAATTTCTTTCGTAAAAATATATGGAAAAAGAAAAATTGCCGGAATCCAGAATATTGATTCCAAATGGACCCCTACCATAAAAAACAAAGCCATAAAAAATCCAACAGTTTTTTCCCTAAGAAACAGATAAACGGAAAGAAGATAAAAAGTAAGGGCAACTGATTCCACCATAAGATTAGTATTAATGAGCCAAACAGCCGGAAATATGGCAAATACAACTATGGGCAACCAAAAAAAGCCTTTCCTGAAAATTAATTTTGAGATTTTATAAAAAATAACAATTGATAGGGCTCCAAAAAACATTGCAATAACATTAACAGGAAAAATCTTTATAAAAATCCAAAGAATCCCCAGGAAAAAGGGGTGAATTGGAAAATGTCCCAAAGAAAAAACCTGCCAAAAAGAATGGCTCGTTACAATTTGCAAGTATTCAGGAATATCGTAAAAAAGCGCCGGGCCAAAAATTAAATTGTACATACGAACATCAAATTAGCCTCAGGATAAAACCACTCGACGTTAGAAAAAATCTTTTTCAATTTGTTTCCAAATTTTACCGCCTGTGGTCTTTTATCTCCATAGTAAAGCCGATTAAAAACTGCTACCCCACCACTTGCAA
>Ga0209777_10003234_pt1 | contig 20441 bp, 20 predicted proteins | sample FrelakmetHBP12HB_FD_187147 | JGI IMG/M metagenome (GOLD analysis project Ga0209777, IMG submission 187147) | Freshwater lake sediment microbial communities from the University of Notre Dame, USA, for methane emissions studies -HBP12 HB (SPAdes)... | ecosystem: Environmental > Aquatic >...
GGCGAGAGACGGGCGACGCCCTGGCTAACGCACGGTCTCGAAGACCCAGGGGGGAGCGAGCTATCGCCCGCCTCTACAGTGCCTCTAAGATGCGGATCGCGGGAGATACAAGGCGGGCGTCACGCGGACGTGCCCGCGTTAGTAGTCACTAGTCCGGAGGCTTGTCACAGGTGCCCACAGGCGGCCTGTCCCCGCGGACCCTTGTCTCTGGCCTACAAGGAGTCAGGATGATGTCGAGTAGCCGCGAGGCGCCCTCGGTAGGGGCGATCGGGACGGTCAGCAGCTGACTGTAGTAGCCGCCGTAGAAGACACTCAGGCCCCGATTGTCGCGAGGCACACCATACAGCGTCCAGCGACCCAGTGAGTCGGTCCACGTCCGGCACTCGGACCCGTGGACCATGACGTTCACACGTTCAAGTGGACCGATGGCCTCACTGCGGATTACCCCGCTCATGCGGACCCCGCCGCTACCCTTGTTGTCGCATGGTCTGGTTCGTAACCGCAGCACGTTGGGGTCCGTCGCGCCATCCGAGCCCACCCTAATGTCGAACGTGTCATTGCCGAAGTCGGTCGCGGCCCAGTGCCCGACAACGATCCGGTAGGAGCCTGCAGCGGGGACCTCGATTTCAAAGACCCCGTTCGCAAGGAGCGGCCAACTGCAGTCGGAGCCTTGGGGCGTGACGCTCCCCCAGGGCGGCGCGGCATCGGTACTGTCCTCGATCACGTGTCCCGTCGCGCTGATGGCGCTGCGTTGCAACCATGCGTCACAGCGCGAACCTCTGCGTGACAGGGGCCTGTTGCCCGGCCCGTGAAGGCGGAGGTCGGTCAGAAGCGATTCGGCCACCAGGTTGCGTACCGCATCCCTCCAGAGGTGATCACCGGGATACGTGTATCGATAGCCGACGGCCCATTTCCTCTCGCTGATCTGGACTGCCTGGCGTCCTTGGCGCTGCGCGAGGAAGCTGTCCAAAGCGGCCATCTGGCTGCCCGGCATCATGAAGGTGTACAGCTCGCCCACTGCAGGGTCGTCGTGGCGCGTCACGCCGGGACTCTTGAGGTTCGGCCAGCTGTCGGGCCACTGGAGCGACGGGGAGTACGGGGCATACTCGTATCGCCAGATCGCCACTTCAACGGACTCGGGGCGCCAAGCGACGGCGTCTGCACTCCGGAAGGCGCGGAGCCTCCTGTAGGCGTGCTGGAACGGCAGCGGGATCCCTGGGACAAAGGCACTATCGTTCCGCTGGCCGCCGCGCACCGCCACCTTGTGGAGCAAGCCGTTGCGCCACACCAGCAGCCATATGGTCTCTTGGTCCGACACGTCAGGCGCAAGGTCATAGCTGCCCTTCAGCGAGAACACGGCGGAGTCAACGCCCAAGGCATTCAGCCCCTCCCACGTATCCAGCCGCTGAACGCGCGTGGTGCGATAGGAAGCCGGATTCCAGTTTCTGAAGCTGTCCGGGAAGATCACCTGACCGCCGGCGTAGCCGATGAAGAGTGGCCTGTCCAATCCTCCGGTCCAATATTGGTCCCGGAGGAGAACCACAGCCGGTCGGTTGTCTAGCGTGTCGCTCAGCTGGACGATCCGAGGAGTAACATCCAGACGTGTGCCTGACACTGAGAGCCGTTTTCCGGTGATCGCCGCGCCGTAGGTGGCGGCGGCGAGAACCGATAGCGCGGCTATTCGCACTTTCCGGAACATCGCAGTGGTCCTCCTACCGCGGAGCGAACTGGGCTGCGGCCTAGCGAACGAACCCATCGCGCCTCAGCGGCGGGCGACCGCCCGCCAGCCACACAACACCCGCACTACCTCCGGTACACTCACCAGCCAGCCGACCCTCGAGCCCCAAGCGCCCGACCGCTGCAGGCGCTGGTTAGGCAGCGCCGCGCACCGCGTGCCGGTCATCTGGCCATCCGGAGCCAATGAGGCACGGCGTACGCCAGAAACGCCGTCATCACGACGGCAAACACAGCTCGGAGAGCGCGATCGTACCAGCGGAGCTTGTCAGTCGCGCGGGGGCGAACGACTGGGCGCAGCATGACCCGCCACAGCCAGGTACACCACGCCGCGGCGGCCGCCAGCACGACCAGATAGCGCCAGATCTGTGTGAGGCTCATCGTGACCTCGGAGCCGTCCGACGGCGCTGCCTAACAACAATTGGATACAGGTAGCACTGGGCCTGCCCCATGTCCAGACGAGCAAGGCCGGCAACGTAACGAGAGACCGCAAGAGAATGATCCGCTGCCAAACGCCCGCGACAGCACCACTTACTTGCTCCTCGGCCCCAAACGGCCTGCGGGGAAACACTGCAACGCCCGCAGTCTAAGGCGCAATCGATGATGCGACGCGACCCCCTCACGCTTGCAGCGTTTCCACAGAAGACCCGGCGGTCAGACGGCCACCCCAACTCCCCACCCCACCCGCCCATCAGCCACTCGCACGATCCCCCACCCCAAAACTGTCGGCCGGACTCCGCACTCCCAACCCGCCCCGATTGAGAACGTGGGTGTAGATCATCGTGGTCCGCACGTCACGATGCCCCAACAGCTCCTGGACCGTCCGAATGTCCGCGCCGCCTTCCAGAAGATGCGTAGCGAACGAATGCCGCAAGGTGTGACAGGTCGCCCGCTTAGGGATTCCGCTCGCCAACACCGCCCCGTGGAACGCCCGCTGCACGGCCGACGGATCCAGATGATGCCGCCGCACCTCCCCCGTCGCCGGGTCCCGGTAGCGCCGGCTGGCGCGGAACACCCACTGCCACGCCCACTCCTTCGCCGCCCCTGCCAACTTGCGGTCCAGTGCGCCCGGCAACACGACCGCGCCACCCCCCACCCCGAGGTCCTTCTGATGGAGCCGGCGCACCGCCTCGAGATGGACCTCCAACCGCTCGCGTACCACGTCGGGCAGGACCGTGACCCGATCCTTGCCGCCCTTCCCGCTCCGCAGCCGGATCTCGCGCCGCCCGAAATCCACGTCCTTCACCCAGAGCTGCAACGCCTCCAGCAGACGCAGTCCCGCGCCATACAGCAGCATCGCTACGACCCAGTACTCTCCCTTGAGCTCCCCAACCACCCCGCGCACCTCCACCGGCGTGAGCACAACGGGCAGCCGCCCCGTCTCCTTGGCACGCACCACTCCGTCGAGCCACGCGAGCCGCCGGCCGAGGACCTCACGATAGAGAAAGAGAATCGCCCCCAACGCCTGGTTCTGTGTCGGGGCGCTCACGTGCCGCTGCGTGGCGAGGTCGGTGAGGAACGCCGAGATCTCGGGCTCGCCCATCAGCGCGGGGTCGCGCATGCCGTGGAACCGCACCAACCGGCGCACCCAGTGCACGTACGCCTGTTCGGTCCGGGGGGAGTAGTGATGGAGCCGGATCGCGCGCCGCAGCCGCTCCAGGAGCTTGGGCCGTGCTTGCGCATGGGCCGCCCGTGCTTCGGCGGCATCACGCGCCGACAAGGTGGGAGTGGCTCCAGCCAGACCACGCCCTGATGACCTGCCAGGAACCCCGGAGAACGCCGCCGTCTCGCCTCGACGCCCGTCCCGATGAAGTCGCCTTGGCCCCGCAGGATCGGGCGGCATCGGCATCCGCCGAATGAACCGGAGCGCGCGCTCGGAGAGAATCGGAGTGGCCTCAGCCGGTGCCCGGCTGCGGCCGGCCGCAGGGCCTTCCCGCGCAGAGTCCGGATCGGGTACGCCGTTCACGCACCTACCCTGCGCTTCCGCCGGCGAAGTCGACAACCGATTCAGCGCAGCGACGCGCCTTCGTCGGCGAACCAGGATTCGGATTGGGAGCGAGGGGGGGCTCGGCCGGGCACCGGTACGCCCCCTCGCGCCAGCAGGAACGTCCGGGCATCAGATGCCATCACGCCCGGTCCAAACGGAGGAGCACGACTGGGCTCGCGCCCAGGTCTCCTGAAGGTTGCAGCCCCCAATGGGCGCGGCCTCGCAGCCGCACCCGACTACCGGCGGCGACCCCTTCGCGGCGGGCGCTTCCGGCCCCTCTCCCGGCTCCCCTGATTCTCCCCGCCGGTCGGCCGCGGACCGACATCCCGGTCGTGCGCCTTCTGCCCCCCGTGCTTCTGCGGCAAGGCCTGCAGGCGCCGATTCTCGGCCGCAATCTGGTTCCACGCGTTCTGGAGCCGCGCGGGCACGAGCCGCCAGGCGGCCGGACCGCGGGAGCCCTCGAACTCGAGATGCTCGAGGTAACTCATCCGGAAGACGCCGGCGAGCGCGGCGTCGGCACCGGCAAAGAGCCGGTCCGCGAACTGGATGCAGCGCTCGTACGTGGCCAGGTCGCCGGAGGTCTTGGCGGCCTGCGTGAACTGGGCAAAGGCCTCCATCTCCGCCTGGAGCAGCCCGTCGCACTCCTCGAGCTCGTCGCGGAGATCGGGGAGTTCCGCCACGAGGGAGTTGATGAAGTCCTTATGAGCGTATGCTGCCATAGTCTCCTGCCACTGTCGGATGAATGACGCCTCAGGTGCGGCGTTCTCTCCCGCCCTGTGCGCACCGGACAACACAACCTGAACACCTAAACCGGGCCATCTTCGCGCTGACCGAACCGCGCGGGGCCCTACGACTTCCGACCTGTCGCCCCCCTACTCCGTCACCGCCAACGCCCGCACCGGGAAGCTCGCCACGCCCTCCCACGCCGGCGGCGCAGCGAAGAACCGGAAAGCCTTGCCCACGACCTGCTCGAGGTTCGTGAGATGTTCGCAAATGAGGATGCCGGCCCCCAGCAACAGGGTGTGCGCGGGTCGCTCCGGGTCCTCCGTGTCGTCAATGTTCATGCTGTCTATGCCCACCAGCGCGGGCCCTGCCTCGAGCAACGCCGCCGCCGCTTCCTTCCCCACGTACGGCCCCGGCTCGGTGTAGCGCGGCGTGTCCCAGCGCTCCGACCATCCGGTCAGGATCAGCACCGCGTGGCGCCGCAGCTGGCGGCGCGGGAAGAGCGCGACCGGGAGCCGCCTGCCAGGCCGGCACCGGGCGTCCACCACTACACCCTCCAGGTTCACCAGGTGTTCCAGCGGCACACCGGTGAAGTCCGGGCCCTTCTCGTGCCGGTGATACGGGCTGTCGAGATAGGTGCCGATGTTCGTGACGGCGTTGACACGCGTCATCGCGAACGAGGTGTCGGGCCCGTACGGCCGCCCCTTCTGCGCGTGCGAGCGGAACGGCACGACCTCCGGCGCTGGGAAGCCGGGGTACACGAATCCGCCACGACGGATGGGGTGCGAGAGATCGACGATCATTCGGAAAGCCTTCTTCCGGCGGGCAACTGCCACGCGCGATCCCCAGTGCATGCTACCCGGACGGGGGCCAGGATGGAAGGGCGGCTGGCCCCGGACCGGCGGAAACGCCCCCCGGAGGCTCGGACGCGGGGCGGGCATCCTGCGAGCGCGCGGGCGCCGCCTACAGCGCGAAGGCGACCAGCACCGCGACGTCGGTGACCGCCCACGCCGTCAGTGCCGCGTAGAACCCCCGCTGGTGGTCCGCCGGCGTCATCGCGTCGCGCCGCCGGTACCACGGCACCAGCACCCGGAGCCAGGCCGCCAGCGCGATCACTAACCCGAGCCACTGCCGGAGGCTCGCATAGCCAAGGATCGCCGCGACGAAGAACAGCGCGAACGCCACCGCCATCGCCACGATCGCCGTGACCAGGCTTAGCCGCAGGCCGAGGATCAACGCCAGCGTACGGTCGCCGCGCTCCTCGTCCTCCTCGAACTGGTAGATCTGCGTCAGCGGATAGAGCGAGGCGAAGAGTGGGCAGAAGGCCAGCATCACCAGACCGTGCACGACGTCGAGCGGCCGCCCGCTCGCCGCCCAACCCGCGTACGGCGTGAAGGTCCCGAATCCCCACATGTTGATCAGCAGGTCCACACCCGCGACCGCCTTGAAGCGCAGCGGCGGCACCGAGTAGGCGACGCTCATCGCGAAACACACCGCGTAGACGCCGGCGTACGCCCGCGGCAACAGGAATGCCAGCCCCTGCCCCAGCGCCAGCAGCCCGAGCGCGAAGCCCAGGAGGTGCGCCGGAGGCGCCGGCGGCGACCTGAGGTAGCCGATGTCGCCCAAGTCCTGGTCGAACACGCTGTTGAGGGCCAGCGTCCCGCCGTTGAGGCACACGACCCAGAACACCAGCGCCAGCGCGGCGGCGCCCCATCGCTCGTGATGGATGAACGGCACCAACCCGACCGCGAGAACGGTGCCGAGCAGAGTGTGCGCCGCCATGATCGGCCACTCGGCGGGCCTGAGGTGCAGGAAATAGGAGAAGCCGTCGCCCGGCAGCAGCCCGTAGCCGATCCGCCGCCACAGGTTACGGGTGCGCGCGCTCGCCGTCACGGCGTCGGCCGGGCTTCCGGTCATCGGCCGGCGCCGCTGGCCGCGGCCGTCACGCGGCGGCCCGTGCGGTGCGACCGGGTCATCACACCGCGGCCGGCCCCGTCAGGAGCCGGTGCGCGATCTGGAGGCCGCGCAGCGTAAGGTCGGGGTGCACTTCCTCAATCTCGCTCGAGAATTTCGCCACCAGCGCCGCGTAGCCACCCGTCGCGATCACCTTCGGCACGTCCCTCGTGGGCCACTCCGCCTTGAGACGACGCACCAGGCCGTCCACCGCGTCGGCGGCACCGAACACGAGGCCGGCGCGGATGCAGTCCTCGGTGCGCTTCCCCATGGCGTGGGTCGGCGGCCCCGGCTCGGTCGGAAGGAGCTTCGCGGCGCGCCGGATCAGGTTCTCGCCGCTGGTGCGGAGGCCGGGGGCGATGATGCCGCCCAGGAACACCCCGTGCCCGGTGATGCAGTCGAGGGTCGTGGCCGTGCCGAAGTCCACGACGATCACGTCCACCCGGAAGAGGTGCATCGCCGCGACGGTGTTCACCACCCGGTCCGCGCCGACCGAGAGCGGCTCGTCCACGTCAAGCGTGATGGGGAGCGGCGACTCGGGGCCGATAACCGTGGCCGTCGTTCCGGTCGCGATGAGAAGCGCGTCGGCAATGGCGTCGGTCGCGCTCGGCACCACGGACGCGAGCACCGTGCCCGTCACCTCCGTGATGTCGAGGCCGGCCTGGTCGAACAGCGCGCGCACCACCACCGCCCACTCGTCGGGCGTCTGCTCCGGGTGCGTGGTGAGACGCCAGCTGCGCTCCAACTCGTCGCCGTCGAACAGGCCGACGGTGATCTCAGTATTGCCGATGTCCAGGGCGAGTAACATGGTGGCCGTAGGCTAGAGCGGGATCACGCGACGGTCAAGCGAGCCGTCGGGCAGGTGCACCAGCAGGGCTCCGTCGCCGTCCACTCCTACCGACTCCTCCTCAGCTCCCGGCGCGACCCACTGCCGCCGGCGGAATGCCTCGCGCTCGTCGTCGGCCAGGGCGCTGGGCCGCTCGGCCAGCGGCCAGATCCTGGGCAGGAGCAACTCGAGCAGCGCTACACGGGTGACCCCGGGTGCAACCTCCGCAAGGGCGATGGCGCTGCCCTTCACTTCCGCCGGTACCGGGCCGCGCACGTTGACGCCGATGCCTAGCGCGACCCAGCCCTGGCTCGCCCCTGACCAGCGCGCCTCACACAAGACGCCGGCCACCTTGCGGTTCGCTACCATCACGTCGTTGGGCCACTTGACGCGGGGCGACGCCCCGGGCGCCACTTCCTCCACCGCGCCCACAAGCGCGAGCCCCACCCGCACCGCGAGCGCGCCGCTGAACGGCCGTACCAGCGGCCGGAGCAGCGCGGCGAGATAGACCCCCGCGCCCGCGGGTGAATGCCAGACGCGGCCGGCCCGCCCGCGCCCCGCCGTCTGCCGGTCGGACAGCACCAGCAACCCCGAAGGTGCACCGGCCGCGGCGCGCTCGTGCGCTACGTCGAGCGCCGAACCGACGCTGTCGAGCAACTCGACCGACGCCGCGCCGGTGCGGAACCTCAGTGCCTCGGCGTCGAGGCCGTCATAGCGGGCGGCACCCGTCGCCGGCTCGGGAATCCGGCCGCCCGATGTCGTCACGTCGCTCATCCGCACGACACCGGGCTCACGGCGCGCCCCGCACGGCCCACAACAGCACCGCCGCGCCCGCGAGAATCCGATAGACCGCGAACGGCACGAAGCCCCGGCGGCGCACCCAGCTCATGAACCACGCCACCACCGCGTACGCCACGACGAACGAGACGACGAAGCCGATGGCGAGCAGCACCCAGCTGTGCGCGTCCAACTGCACCGCGCCGAGCCGGTCCACGCGGGCGTCGCGCAGCGTCTTCAGCAGGTCGTAGCAGGTGGCGGCGACCATCGTCGGCATCGAGAGGAAGAAGGAGAACTCGAGCGCCGAGGCGCGGGTCATGCCGGCGAGTTGCCCACCCGCGATCGTCGTCATCGAGCGCGACATGCCGGGGAACACCGCCGAGCAGTTCTGGCACAGCCCGATCCACACCGCCTGCCCAAGCCCCATCTGCTCCATCTGCTCGGTGTGGGTCCGGAGCCGCCGCCGTGCATACAGGGCGTCCACCACCCACATCACCACGCCCCCGACGATCAGCGCGCCGGACATCACGAACAGGCTCTCGAGGTTCTTGCCAATCACCTTGACGAGGAGCAGCGACGGCACCGCGGTGCAGACGAAGGCCACCGCCGTGAGCGTGAGCGGATGGCGGAGCAGCGGGCCGCCCGCGCGGCCGGCCGCGACAAAGCTCGCGAAGAACGACGCGATGCGCGCACGGAAGTAGAGCGGCAGGCACGCGATCGCGCCGAGCTGGATCACGATCGTGTACATCTTCCAGTAGCCGTTGCCCAGGTCCACGCCGACCAGCGCCTCCGTGATCCTGAGGTGCGCCGTCGAGCTGACCGGCAGGAACTCGGTGACGCCTTCCACGACGCCCAGCAGCGTGCTCAACAGGACATCGTTCAGATGCGCTCCCAGAGAAGAGCGAGAAGGCCAATGGCCATACCGACCTTGAGGCCGGTGCGCGCGCCGGCGAGGCGGCGGCCCACCAGCCGCGAGATCACCGTCAGGACTCCGAGGTCCACCAGCAGGACGAGGCTGCCGTACCGCGGCCCGTACCATCCCGCGATCCACGGCACGAGGGAGACGGGGACGAACACCGCGAGCACCGCGGCCGCGGTGAAGAATCCCGCGTCCACGCCCCACGCGATGGGCACCGTCGCGCGGCCGATCGCGAGGTCGCCCGGGACGTCCTCGAGGTCCTTGACGATCTCGCGCGCCAGGTGGAGCAGCGCGGCCAGCACGGCAGGCACGAGGCCGGCGCGCCAATCCCCCACCGCCGCGGCGCCGTAGACCAGCGGCAGCGAGGCCACGGCTGCGACGGCGAGATTACCCAGGAGGCCGCGCGACTTCAGGACCGGCGAGTAGACCAGCATCACCGCCAGCGCGGCGGCGCCCAGGAGGAACAACGTCGCGCTCACCCACCACGCGGCCCACAACCCAAGCCCGCCCGCCACGCCCGCCACCAGCAGCGCCGCCCGCGGGGAGATCGCACCGGTCACGAGCGGCCGCAGCGGCCGGTTGATCCGGTCCGCCTCCAGGTCGAATACGTCATTGGAGGCGTTGCCCGCGGCGCCGAGCCCGAGCGCGCTCGCCATCGCCCACCACAGCGCCGGCGGGATCGTGAAGCGTCCGAGCGCGAGGAAGCCGCCGACCGCGACGCCCGCGGCGGCCATCACCAGGTTCCGCGGTCGCACGATGCCGAGCGGCCCGGGCACCAGCGACATTGGGACGGGCACGCCTTGCCCGCGCCCCTGTGCCTCCGTGCCCACGTGCCCCTGGCCGGTGGCCCCGCCTCCGCCCACGGCGCTATCCGTCGGCGACCGCCGCATAGAACTGCTCGTACATCGGCACCACCCGCTCGGTTGCGAACGCCCCGGCCCTCGCGCGCGCAGCGAGCGAGGCCGCCTGCCACTTCGCGCCGTCGCCCAGCAGCTCGAGTGCGCCCGTGGCCATCGCCGCGACGTCACCCGGCGGCGCGAGGAAACCGCTCACCCCGTGCTCGACGACCTCGGGCAGGCCACCGGTGTTGCTCCCCACCACCGGTACGCCGGTGGCGAGCGCCTCCAGCGCCGAGAGTCCGAACGACTCGACATCGCTGGGGAGGAGATACAGGTCGGCCCAGCGCAGCACCTGCGCCACGTCCTCCACCTTGCCGAGAAAGCGCACGTTGGGCCCGACGCCCAGCGCGTCCACTTCCCGCTCGGCCACCGCGCGCTCGGGGCCGTCACCAACCAACACCAGCCGCGCGGGCAGCCGCTCCCGCACCTTGGCGAAGATGCGCACCACGTCCTGCAGCCGCTTCACCGGGCGCATGTTGGAGATGTGCATCAGCGTCTTCTCCGGGGCACCCTGCCCACAGGTGCCCGGCTCGCGCGGACGGAACTCCGCCAGGTCCACGAAGTTCGGGATCACCTCGATCCCGCAGGTGGTGCAGCCGAAGGCGCGGTACGTCTCGTCGCGCAGGTAGGCGGAGACGGCGGTGACCGCGTCGGAGTGCTCGATCGAATACTTGGTGATCGCGTGGTAGCTGGGATCCTGGCCCACCAGCGTGATGTCGGTGCCGTGCAGCGTGGTGACGACCGCGATCGGCTGCTTGTCGCCGAGCAGCTGCCGCGCCTCGATCGCGCTCATCGCGTGCGGGATGGCGTAGTGCGCGTGGATGACGTCGAGGTGATGCTTGACCGCCACCTCGTGCAGCATCACCGCCAGGGCGAGCGAATACGGCGGATGCTCGAACAGCGGATACGCGCCGATCTTCACCTCGTGGAAGGTGACCCGCTCGCTGAAGCCCTTGAGCCGGAACGGCTGGGCGTAGGAGACGAAGTGCACCTCGTGGCCGCGCTGCGCGAGCGCGAGCCCCAGCTCGGTCGCGACGGCGCCGGAGCCGCCGTAGGTCGGGTAACAGACGATGCCGATGCGCATGAGGTCAGGTCGTGACCGCACGATAGCGAGCCAGCACCTCGTTCGCCAGCGCGGCGGGCTCGAGCGCAGCGTCGAACCACGCCACCGGCCCGCGCAGCTGGTGGCGAAGCCACGTCTCCTGCCGCTTGGCGTAGCGGCGGGTGGCCAGCGCGATGGCCGGAGCGAGCTCCATCTCGTCCATCTCGCCGTCCAGCATCGCCACCACCTCGCGATACCCCACCATCTCGAGGCCCGGCGCGTCCTTCAGCACGCCGGCCGCGAGCACGCGGCGCACCTCGTCCACCAGGCCCGACTCCAGCATCGCCTCCGTCCTCGCGCCGATGCGCAGCGTCAGCTTCTCCCGCGGCAGCCGCAGCACCGCGTACCAGGGCTTGAGGCCGGACGCCGGGGCCGGCGCCGAGCGCTGATGCTCCGAGAGCGGCCGGCCCGTGAGGAGCGCGACCTCGACGGCGCGCGCGGCCCGCTGCGCGCCGCCGCCCCGGTACGCACGGTCGAGCCGCCCGGCCCACCGCTCGAGCTCGGCGCCGCCCAGCGGCTCCAAGGCCGCGCGGAGCTTCTCGCGCCGTGCCGGATCGAACGCCGGCTCGACGAACAGCCCCTCAAACAGCGCCCGCAGGTAGAACCCCGTGCCCCCCACCACGACCGGAAGCCGGCCGCGCGAGGCGATCTCCGCTATCCACCCCCGCGCCTCCCGCGCGAACCGCCCGGCGGAGTAGCGCTCCGTCGGCAGCACCAGATCGAGGCCGTGATGCGGCAGGGCCTCGCGCTCGGCCGGCGACGGCTTGGCCGTCCCGATGTTGAGGTAGCGGTACACCTGGCCCGAATCGGCGGAAACAATTTCGATCTCTGTCAGCTTGGCGAGCGCAGCCGCGACCCGTGACTTGCCGACGCCGGTCGGGCCCGTGATGACGAGGATGCGGGGCGAGGCCGAGGTTGACACCTAGCGGCGCCCGAACCGCCGCTCCAACTCGCCCAGCGGCAGCTGGACGATCGTCGGGCGGCCGTGCACGTCGTGCGCGGGTAGCTCAGCGGCGAACAGGCGGTCCACTAGCTCCTGCATCTCCCGCTCGGTCAGCGCCTGCCCCGCCTTGATCGCGGCACGGCACGCGAAGGTGGAGGCGAACCGCTCCAGCGGATTCGCCAGGCCGCCGAACCGGGCGCCGGCCAGGTCCGCCACGACATCCCTGAGGCAACGCTCGGCGTCGAACCGCGCGTGCGGCGCGGGCACCGCATGCACGGCGATGGTGCGGCCGCCGAACGGCTCCAGCTCGTAGCCCAGCTTCGCCAGCAGCTCGGCGTGCGCCTCGATCGCGTCCAGCTCGGCGGGAGTGAACTCTACCGTCAGGGGGAAGAGGAGCTGCTGGGCGGCCTGCGTCCCGCTCTCCAGCGCCCGCATCGTGCGCTCGTAGAGCACGCGCTCGTGCGCCGAATGCTGGTCCACGATCAACAGCGCGTCGCTCGCCTCGACGAGGATGTACGACTCGTGCACCTGGGCGAGCACCCGGATCCGCCGGCCACCGTCCACGTCGAGCGCGGGCCCGGGGCCCGCGGCCGCGTCGCCCACCTCCGTGGCCTCGAGGCCGTCGGCGTCGAGCAGCCCGAGGCCCTCCTCCTCGTCGCTCACCAGCTCCGCCGACGGCGCGGTGCCTGCGCCGGTGGACGAGACGGCCAGGTGCTCCCACGGCATCTTGGCCGCCCCGAGCGACGCGGCGCTCACCACGTCGCCCAGCGCGCGGTGCACGGCCTCCTCGACCGCAGCCTCGAGCGCGTAGCGGTCGCGGAAGCGGACCTCGAGCTTGGCGGGGTGCACGTTCACGTCCACGTCGGCCGCCGGGACCTCGAGGCACAGGATCACGCTCGGCCGGCTGCCGGAGGGCACGGTGGCTCTGTAGCCGCGCTCCGCCGCGCGCACCAGGAAGTGGTCGCGGATCGGGCGGCCGTTCACGAACAGGTAGGCGGCGCGCCCGGTGGGCGCTGCCTCCGCCGGCCGCTGCACCAGCCCCGAGATCCTCGCCGCGCCGGCATCGTGCGCGACCGTCAGCAGCGTGGCCGCGAAGCGGCGCCCCAGCACCTGCGCCACACGCTCGGCCAGCGACGGCGCCGGCAGCGCCTCGATCTCCTGCTTGCCGTCGGCCAGCATCGCGACGCCGAGCTGCGGCAGCGCGAGCGCCAGGGTGGTGACGGCGTCGACGCAGGCGCGGGTCTCGCTCCTGGCCGAGCGCAGGAACTTGCGCCGCGCCGGTGTATTGAAGAAGAGCGAGCGGACGGTGACCGTGGTGCCCGGCTGGCGCACCGCGTCCTCGACGGTGGAAACCAAGCCGCCGGTCGAGACGAGCCGCGTGCCCACCGCCTCACCGGCCGCCGCCGTCTCCAGCTCGAAGCGGCTCACCGCCGCGATCGAGGGCAGCGCCTCGCCACGGAAGCCGAAGGTCCCTATCCCCACGAGGTCGTCGGCCGCGCGGATCTTGCTGGTGGCGTGGCGGTCCAAGGCGAGCAATGCGTCCTCGCGGCCCATGCCTTCCCCGTCGTCGGCAACGCGGATCAAGGTCTTCCCGCCCGCCTCGATGGCGATAGCCACCGCGCTCGCCTTCGCATCGAGCGCGTTCTCGAGCAGCTCCTTGACCACAGAGGCCGGGCGTTCGACCACCTCACCAGCGGCGATGCGGTTGGCGACCACGTCGGACAGGATGGCGATGCGGCGGGCGGCCATCAATCGCTCCGCGCGCCCGTCACCGCGCGGGAAGGCGCACGGCGTTCCGCACGTCGGGGTTGCGGTCCGTCTTGTACGACTCGGCCGCGACGAGCCCATCGTGCGTACCGATGCGGGCCAGCGCGCGGATTGCGGCGACGCGTACCGCGATCGGGCGACGCTGGAACACCCCGCTCACTTCGCGCGCCAGCTCCGCCAGCGCGGGCACGGCGCGCGCCTCCTGGAGTTGGCCCAGCGCCTCGATCAGCGCCAGCTCCACCGCCTCGTCGCCTTCCTCCTTGAGGCGGGCGAGCACGATCGGACCAAGACCGCGGTCGCCCAGCTGAGCAACACCCCGCGCCGCCTCGAGACGCACCCCCGGATCTCGGTCGTGCAGCGTGGCGATCACCAGCCGGCCGGCTTCGGCGCCGCCGAGCCGCCCGAGCGAGCCGATCGCCGCGCGGCGCACACCGGCGTCACCGTGCCGCACCAGCGGTGCCAGCACGGGAACCGCGGCGGCGCTCCCGGTGCCGCCCAAGAGCGTCGCCGCCACGCGGATCGGCTCCGGGTACTCACTCGCCGCGCGCGTGGCGAGGTGCCGCACGGCGGCGGCGCCGGCCGCCTGCATCGCACCGGCGTACGCCCCTCGCACCGCGTCGTCGGGCGCCGCCACGTACGCGTCGAACAGCGCCGGCACCGCCCGCTCGCCCAGGGCGCCGAGCGCCGCCAGCGCGGCCTGCTTCGCCGCCGCCCCGGCCCTCGCGTCGGCCACCAGTGCGGTCATCCCCGCGATAGTCCCGTCGTTCACCACCTGCCCAAGCGACTGCCGCGCCGCCTCGGCGATCGCGGCGTCCTCCGTCTGCGCCCAGCGGGCGAGTGCCGCCACGGACTCGGCGAAGGTGGCGAAATCGCGGGCCACCGACAGCTCGAGCGCCACCGCACCGAGGCGGGTGATGGAGCCGAGCGCGCCGGCCGGCATCGCCGCTTCGAGCAGCGCCGCGAGGCGGTGGGCCTCGATCTCCGGCGGCAACGCGTTCGGCCGGAACACACCGCTGGAGCGCGCCGACGGCGCCGGTCCCTCGGCCACGACCACCCCGCCGCCCAGCGGCGGGCGCGGCGCCGCCGCCGACCGGCGCACCGTCCCCTCGAGCACGATGTGCGGTAGCGCGGGCACCTTCGCCCCGGCGCCGGGCATGGAGCCGCTCTTTGTGGTAGAGGCGGCCGTGGAACGGACCAGGGCCACGAACTCGTCGGCGGTCACGCCGGGCTGCACCGTCATCGCGCGGTGACCTTGTGCGTAGAGCAGGTTGGCGAATTCCTGGACCGGCGGGTTACGCGCGAGGAGCGGGGTGGTGCCGACCGCGAAGCCCGCCGGCCCGATCCGCAGCTCCACGGTCCCGACCGGCGCCAGCGTCCGAAGCGACGCCGACAGATCGGCCACCGCCTGCCGCACGGTGGGATGCGCCGCCGGATAGAAGCGGCACAGACGGAAGGCCTTGCCCACCTCGTTGAGCACCGACTCCAGCGGCTTGGTGTCCATCGCTCAGCGCTTGATGCGCTCGCCCTTGTCCTCGTGCCGGAAGATCCACGTCGCCAGGCGCCACGGCGCGATCGGCTCGACCGGGTTGACTCCGAACCACTCCTCGTCGCTACCCGAGGACGCTCGCCGCGCGCGGCGCTCCTCCGCCTGCGCCACAATCTTCTTCGCCCGCTCGATCCACAGGGCCGTGTTGGCGGGCCGCAGATCCACCCAGCCGCGCGGCGCCGCCGCGAGCGGATCGCCCTCGACCGGCGGCACCACCACGGTGGCACCACGGTACAGCGTGGTCCCGTCCTGACCGAGGATCGGGATCCCGACCGACACGATCTCAGCCCGGAGCCCGGCGTCGTGGTCCAGCAGCGCCTGCGCCTCCCGCGCGAGCTGCACGGGATCCGACGTCGCCAACTGCTCGACGCTGGGCGTGAGCTGCGCCAGCAAATGCGCCTCGAACAGCAGCTTGCTGAGGCGCGGTGGCCCCAGCATCTCGAACGCCACCGACGGCACGTGGTGCTCCGCCGTGAGATCGGCGAGCCGCTCCATCGCGGCCTCGCGCAGGATGCCGGCGCGGTACGTGGGACCGGCGGTCGAGGCGTCGAGCGCGGCCACCACGTCGCGCCCCGTCGGCCGGCCCTCGAGTTCCATCACCACGTGGTCGGCGACTTCCTCCGGCGTGATGAACTCCATCTGCCCCAGCGCCGTGATGGTCGCGAACTCCTCGTACGAAAAGAGCCCGTTCTCGCCCATGTCGATGTAGGCCGATTCGAGCGGCTTGCCGAGCGACACCCACCCGGTCGCACTGTCGCCGAAGGCCCGGGCCAGCGGCAGCGGCTTCGGGCAGTCGTACAGCGGGATCGGCACGCCGGCGCGGCGCACCGGCCCGCAGGCGATTTCACGCCACCCGATCGCGGCGGTCGGCTTGATCTCCAGCGTGGCCGGCGCGTCCGGCGTCCGGCCGAGCAGGAACAGCAGCAGCGTGTGGGCGCCCGCCACCGCCGACTTGGTCATCAGCGTGCGGGACGGACGCTCCTCAGAGTGCGTGTAGGGAATGTTGAATCCCATGCCGCCGGTGCCGCTGGTGCCGATCTTGAGGTACGCGCGGGTGCCGGCACGACGCATCCCCTCGACCAGGATCTGGATGTGCCGGGTGAGCTGTGGCATCGGCTCGGTGAGGAGGTGCTTCTCGACGGCGGCCAGGTCCACGGTGCCCTTGCTCGCGAGCGCGTGCAGCGTTCGGGCCGACTTGTACACGTCCTGGTAGGCGAACGCGGTCGCGGTGTTGATGCAGTCCACCACCGCCGCCGGCCGGTAGCGGCTCAGCAGCTGCACCAGGTAGCTGCGGCCGATCGTCTGCTCGGTGAGGTCACCGTACAGGTCGTCGATCAGCAGCCGCCGGTTCTCCGCCGAGTCGGTGAGGGTCGCGCGGTCGCTGCGGGCCAGCGAGGCCGGCAGGTAGACGTTGCCGTACTCGGTGACGATCGCTGTGCCACCGGCGTGCGGGGCGAGCGCCGTGGCCGCCTGTGCGGTCTCGCGCTCGGTGAGCGCGACGATGACGATCGCCCTAGGACGGCGTTCCAGCATCCGGCGCGCGACCGCGTGACCCACGAGCCCGCTGCCGCCGAGAATCATGATGGTCGTGTCTACGAGGTCCATACGAGCGCTAGCCTATCGAGAAAGAGAAGGTGGACGCGGAAGCCCGATCGAAGCGTACAGCGCGGCCGTCTCCCGTGCGCCGAGCGGCCGGGACTGCCCGCGCTCGAGCGCACCGAGCGCCACCGGTCCGTACTGGGTCCGCACCAGGCGCCGCACGCCGAAACCGAGCGCCTCGGCCACCCGCCGCACCACGCGCGAGCGGCCTTCGCGGAGCACCAGCTCCAGCTCGCCGCCGCCGGCCGAAGAATGGAATCGCCACTCGGCCGGGCGCACCGGCGCCTCATCTCCGATGGGCACACCGTGTGCCAGCGCGGACTTCCCGTCCCGGCCCAGGTGCCCCTTGACGTCGACCCGGTAGGTGCGCGGCACCTGCCAGCGGGGATGCATCAGCCGGTTGGCCGCTTCCCCGTCGGTGGTGCACAGCAGCAGGCCCTCGGAATAGACGTCGAGGCGACCCACCGCCACCAGGGCCGGAGGCGCCTGGTCCAGCAGAGAGAATATGCTCGGGTACCGGGGCGTTGCGCACCTGGAGGTGACGTAGCCCGGGGGCTTGTGGAAGGCGACCCAGACCGTCTCCGCCAACGCCAGCGGCCGGCCGTCGAGCGTTACCCGGTCATGCCCCGGATCCACCGGGTCCCCGGGCCCGCGCGGCGGCGCGCCGTTGACGGTCACCCGGCCGGCCGCCACCAGATCCGCCGCGCCGCGGCGCGACGAAACGCCCGCCCGCGCCAGGAAGCGCGCGAGGCGGAGCGTGGTCACGGCTCCGTGGCCTGCGGGGTTCTCAGCGCCACAGCCAGCTCCTCGGTCCGCGGCAGGTCCGACAGCTCGGCGAGCCCCACCAATTCGAGGAACAGCGGCGTGGTGGCGTAGAGGATCGGCCGGCCCAGCCCTTCGGAACGCCCGGCGACGTCGAGCAGGCCGCGCTCCTGGAGCATCCGCAGCACGCCGCCGCAGGAGACGCCGCGGATGTCCTCGATCTCCGCGCGGCCCACCGGCTGCCGGTAGGCCACGATCGCCAGCACTTCGAGCGCGGCGGCGGAGAGCTTGGCCGGCCGCGCCGCGAACGCCGCGCGCTCGATCGCCTCGGCGAAGATCGGCAGCGTGGTGATCTGCCACCCGCCCGCCACCTCGGCCAGCTCCACGCCGTGGCCTTCGGCCTGGTAGTGATCGCGCAGCTCGCCCACGGCGCGGCGCCAGTCGTCCTCGGTGGCGTCCGCGTCCAAGACCGCCAGCTCGTCGAGTGCGAGCGGGCGCGGCGCGGCGAACAGGGCCGCCTCAAGCAGCCTGGTACGTTGGTCCACGGGCCACTTCGAATGGAGTGAAAGCCTTGCGCTGCGCAAGGGTGAGGATGCCGCCCCGCGCCAGCTCCAGCAACGCCACGAGCGACGACAGAATATCCACGATGGAAGGTCGCGTGCCCAGCAGCTCGCGCCACCCGAAGCTCTCCCGCTCCGCCAGCAGGTCCATCACCCGCTGGGTCGCGCCCTCGACGTTCAACGGCCGCGGCATCACGCGGACCATCACCGGGTCCGGCATCATCGCCAGCACCCGCTCCACCGCCTCGACTAGCTCGGTGAGGTCAAGCTCCGGGGGCGGCGGCGGCAGGTTGGGCAGCGAAGGAATCCAGCCGCGGGTGTAGCACTCGGCGCGCCGCCGTTCCGCGACCGCGAGCCAGTCCACGATCTCGCGGATCTGCTGGTACTCCAGCAGCCGCCGCACCAGCTCGTGGCGCGGATCCTCCCAGGGCTCCTCGTCGCCGCGGCGCGGCAGCAGCATCTGCGCCTTGATGCGGAGCAGCCGCGCCGCCATTTCGAGGTACTCGGCCGCCTCGTCGAGTCCCAGCAGGTGGATCGCCTGCAGGAACTGGTCCGCGATCCGCGCGATCGGGATGTCCCAGATGTCGATTTCCTCACGGCGGATCAGACCGAGCAGTAGGTCGAGCGGCCCCGAGTAGCGCTCCAGGCTGACGCTGAAGCCGACGTCGCGGGCCGGCTCGCCGGCGGTCCCGGGACCGCCCGCCATCCCGGCGCCCGGCGCGAGCGCGCCCGCCAAAGACCCGCCGGTCGCCTTCACCGCGCCGCACCCGGCAGCGCGAAGCCGCCGATGACCGCGAAGGTGAGCCGACTCGCCTGGTCCGCCGGCCAGAGGAGCACGTCCCACACCCCCGACAGGCTCGGCACCATGAACGTCACCAGCAGCACCAGGAAGCCGTAGCGGCCGATGGCGCGGTAGCGCGCACCGAGGGACGGCGGCAGCAGGTGGTAGAAGAGGTGCGAGCCGTCGAGCGGCGGCAGCGGGACGAGGTTGAACACCGCCAGGATGTAGTTGAGGAAGATCCCGAAGAACATCATCCGCTGCAGCAGGCTCAGGAAGCCGGCCGCGGCGGGCAACGCCCCGCCCGCGAGCCCCAGACCCACGAACAGCGCCGCGCCCGTCAGCGCCAGGATCAGATTCGTGACGATCCCCGCCGACGAAACGATCAGATCGCCCCTGCGGTAGTTCCGGAAGTTGCGCGGATTCACGGGCACGGGCTTGGCCGAGCCGAAGGTGAAGGTGCCGTGGCTCAGGAACCACAGCCCGACCGGAAACAACACGCTCATGAACGGGTCGATGTGCGGCAGAGGATTCAGCGTGAGCCGGCCCAGCACGTGCGCCGTCGGGTCGCCCTGACGGTACGCCGTCCAGGCGTGCGCGTACTCGTGGGCGACGACGGAAAACAGCAGCACGGGGAGCACGAGGAGGAAGTCTTTCACCGGCGGTCGGGCATCTCGGCGGCTCAGGGAGGGGGCAACCTAACCCGCACGGAAACCCTTGTCAAAACACGCACTTCGCTTGACTGGCCGCGCGCTCGCCACTACTCTTCGCGCTCGCCAACGGCAGTGGTCAGCTCACCGGAGAAGCGCCGTGCCGAAGCTCAAGAGCTCGAAGAAGAAGATGCGGCAGACCCGCACCCACACAGTCCTGAACCGCGCGCAGCGCTCCGCCATCAAGACGGCGGTGAAGAAGGCCCGTGGCACCCCGACGGCCGAGACAGTGAAGGCCGCCGCCCGGGCGCTGGACCGCGGGGCCAGCAAGGGCCAAATCCATCCCAATGCCGCGGCGCGCAAGAAGTCGCGGCTCGCCCGCTTGCTGGCGAAACAGAAGACTCAGTAGGGCGCCAGCTCGGCGCCGCACTTCTCGCAGTACCACTCCGACGGGAGATTCTTCGTCCCGCACTCGGTACAGACCAGCGTCTTCGATCCACCCTCCGACTCCCGGCTCTCCGGGGGTCGGCGTTCTTTCGGCCCCGCCGCCGCGGCGGCGGGCGCCGGCGCGTGCGGCGGCGCCGGGGGCCGCTCAGCCTTCCGCGGCTCGGGCGCAGGCGGCTCTTCGGCCCTCACAAATTCCGCCCGGGGCCGCTCCACCTTCGGCGGCTCCTGCCAGCCTGGCTCCGTCTTGGGCGTTGCACGCCGCTCCGTCAGGGAGCGCAGGAACGCCAGCTCGTCCACTTCCATCTGCGGCTGTGACACCCGGGCCCGTCCCGGCTCGGCAGCAGTCGGCGCCGCGGGAGCCGGTGTCGGCGCCGCGGGAGCCGGTGTCGGCGCCGCGGGAGCCGGGGGGGGCGCCGCCTCGACTGCGGAAGCCGGCTGCCTGTCTGTGACGCCCTTGATCAGCGCGAGG
>Ga0209777_10003235_pt1 | contig 20434 bp, 16 predicted proteins | sample FrelakmetHBP12HB_FD_187147 | JGI IMG/M metagenome (GOLD analysis project Ga0209777, IMG submission 187147) | Freshwater lake sediment microbial communities from the University of Notre Dame, USA, for methane emissions studies -HBP12 HB (SPAdes)... | ecosystem: Environmental > Aquatic >...
AGTTCCAAAAAGCTCCTGCAAGCATTCCGCCAATAAATTGCAAATCCATATTCTTACTCCTGTCGGATTCTTTGACAGGAAGCGTACCACACCCTTAAATGAAATACAACTATTACTTAGTAATACCGCGTGGAATGACGGCTTGCTTTTTGTCTAACTCTCAGTCAAATGCCATTTTCTGCTAATTTGACCGGGGGAAACCTCACTTCTTCTAGTTCATGTCATATAGTTCTATTTCGATAATCCTAAATACAATTGAGGCAGAATCCATTGATAATTGGTAATAAAAGTGAAGAGAAGTGAACTTCAGACGCTTGACAAGCGAGCTATGCTAGTGTGTTACAATCGTATGGCAAAAGCGTAAATGAGATTGGGGGCCAATCCATATTTGTTTCGGTTATATCTTTCTGCTGCTGCTCGGTGATATAGTTATGCAACATTTTTCAGTGCAGACTCTTGCCAAATGTCACCCATGCCATGTAGCAACATCGTATCTACCTGCAGTTGATAAAGTCATCTCTAGAACTTGGTCAACAGTAGTAATACCAACACAGACAAGCCTTCACCAAGTTCCGCCGTCCCCTAGTTTATAAACAATGAGATAACATGTGGCAGGATATTGATCTAGGGTCATACGTAGCTCGAAAGTCACCCTCAATGATCGTAACTATCTTCGTATTGTGGGCGGTAGCACTGATATATTTTGGACCTCCAGTCTGGCAGTTAGTCACTACCGGCAAGACCATTTTAGAAACTGTCGTGCTATCGCTCTATGGGGGTATGCTCATCATTTTCTGGTTGCTCGCTTCCTCCTACATCAGTGTTGTGCTTTTTTCATTGCGCACAAAGCCAGTGCCTCCTGCCCACAATATTGGCCGTGGCAAACAACCTACTGTAGCCATCCTCTACCCAACATGCAATGACTTCAACATCGAATCAGCCATTTCCTGCTTGATCCAAGATTACCCGAACTTTCATCTATTCATACTTGACGATAGCACAAAGGACGAGTTTCACGAGGAAATAGAGGCTTTTCATACAGCTCATGCAGACGTTACCACAATCATACGTCGTTCAACACGAGAAGGTTTCAAAGCCGGCAACCTAAACCACGGCCTACGCAAAATCTCTGGAATGTTTCCTTTCTTCGCCATCGTAGACTCAGACGAAAAGCTACCGGTTGATTTTCTGAGTCGGACAGTGCCTTACCTGCAACATTCTAACCTCGCTTTTGTGCAGGCCAACCACTCCCCAAACAAATGGCAAGAATCAACTTTCGCTCGTGATATTGCGCCGACGATTCTTCCCTTTTGGCATATTCATTGCCGGCCGCGGAACCGTTATGGGTTTGTTGTTTTTTTGGGACATGGCGCCCTGGTAAGACGATCTGCCTGGGAAGTGGTTGAAGGCTTCCCCGAGGTAGCTTCAGAGGACCTTGCCTTCTCTATAGTTCTTGCTGAAAAGGGTATGCGCGGTGTTTTCCTACAGGATTTAGTATGCTATGAGGACTTTGCCTCAAGCTATACCGCGTTCAGAAAACAGCAGGAGCGCTACATCGTAGGCACATTACAAGTCATGAGAAAATATCTCGGCTCGATGCTCAGGAGCAACAAAATTAGCTTGATAGAGAAGCTAGATATCTTTTTGTGGTGTTCCCCCTTATGCGTACCCGGGTTGGCTCTTCTATTCATAGCAGTGAGCACTATTGGGCTTCCCATCTTATTCGGGAGTTGGCAAACTCCCGAAGTCATGGTAATGGGGCGTGAGTTCTACCTTCCTACCATTAAGGTGCTTGATTCTAGGTTCAGCCTGCTTTACCCCTTAGATTTTCAGATTTTCTCCGTTTTCTGCACCCTTTCTCCATGTTTTGCCGCAATGTTCCTCGGATTCAAAAGAAGGCTTCCCTTTGTCAAAGTAACAACCTTCAGCACTATTGCCTATCTTTCACTCATGGTTATTGCTTGGACGGGATCACTGGGGTATCTGTTTTCAGGTAGAGCTAGGTTCAAGCCCACTGGTGAGCTTGAGGCACCGCTTAATAATAACAATAACAAAAGAAATAACAATTACAGCTACACAGCGAATTTGGGACAGGGTCTGCCGATGAAGCAACCCAAGGTTTCACGCGCCATAACTGCCTGGGAAATTGTGATTGGAGCCGGGTTGGCTGCAACCTCATTAATCTGCTTGAACCTTGCAGCCTTCGCCCTGAGCAGTTGCCTCGTATTGGGAGTTGGAGTACGCTCGCTCGGATGGTCAAACTTGCTGATTCGCTTAGGTGCTGTGGGCTGCTTTACTTTGATAATCCTGCAGATGGTAATCAACATTGGATTGCCTAGCCTGTCCATAGGACTTTCGCCACTGATTTTCACAGTGTGGTGGTAGCCATGAAGGAGATTGCACAGATTATTGAGTTATCTGAGTACATAAATTGGACATCTTGAAAGCAGAGGACACAGGACAACAAGCATATGAATAATGAAGTTCATCAATCAATTGTTATCCCGGCTTATAATGAGCAAGCTAGAATAGAGGCTGTCCTATTGGATTGTTGTGGGCATTTCCCGAATGAGGAGATAATAGTTGTCTGCAACGGATGTAGAGATAACACACATGATATTGTAGCTGAATTACGTTCTAAATATCCGCAAATTAGGGTTCTACGTTTTGAGGAAGGATTGGGAAAAGGAGGAGCAATAATTGAAGGTTTCAGAGTAGCAAGAGGAGATAGAGTCGGATTCATCGATGCTGACTCCTCTGTAGAGCCAGATGTCGTAAAAAGAATGTTCAACACTTTATCAAATGCTGACGGTGTCATTGCATCAAGAAGACTGAAAGGTTCATTAATACTAATAGAGCAACCATGGAGAAGAAGGTTTGCGAGCCGAGTCTTCAACATACTTGTTAGAGCTATGTTCGGTTTGTGTTTTAGAGACACACAATGCGGTGCCAAGGTTTTTAGGAAAGAGGCAATAACAGAAGTGCTGGATTCCCTAGTTACGAAAGGATTTGAGTTTGATGTGGAACTGCTTTGGAGACTGAAGAATAATGGCTACAAGGTAATAGAATTCCCTATTACCTGGAAGCATTCAGAGGGTTCAACCTTTAACTTATACCATGCTCCTGCAATGTTTTTTTCGCTGCTTAAGGTGAGATTATGGAGTTAGCGGAATATGAGAAGCTATATCGTCTTGAGGAAAATTACTGGTGGTGGGTTGGGAAGAGAAGAATTGTCAAGAGTATCTTGGATAAATCAAAGCTGGACTCCGGGTTAGTTCTAGATGTCGGTTGCGGAACAGGGTCCAACTTCAAACATCCGACAGAGCATAAACAAGTCATCAGTTTAGATTCCTCTAACGATGCCCTCAACTTCTGTAAAATGCGGGGTGTCCAAAATCTAATCCAAGGGGACGCCGAAAACTTACCTTTTAAAGATGATGTATTTGATCTGGTAACTGCGTGCGACCTCTTAGAACATGTAGATGACAACAAGACAATGACGGGATTTTATAGGGTCCTGAAGCCAAATGGATCCCTTGCTGTAACTGTTCCAGCATTCAGGTTCTTGTGGAGTAAACACGATCAGGCGCTAGGTCACAGGAGACGATATAACAGGAGCCAATTGAGTGCCATCATTGAAGCCAATGGTTTCACCATTCAAAAGATAAGCTATTGGAACTTCTTCCTATTCATTCCAATTGGGGCAAGGAGATTGTCAAATAGAATAGTGAATAGGCAAAAAGTAGAATCCGATGTCAAGAAACTTCCAAGCATCATAAACGGTTTTTTATCGGCTATCTTGAGGATTGAATCATATATTATTACAAATCTGAATCTACCTTTCGGCATAAGCCTTGTCTGTATAGCAAAGGTAAAGAAATAGACATCTTATGGAAAATCTAGATTCCAAAGGCAAAGAGCTTCACCAGTCACCACTGAACTTTCGAGATATTCTCTATGTGGGTATGCTTGTAGCCCTTGCTTTCTTCCTCTGCCGTGGCTTTCTGGTGAGCGAGTACGTTTGGACCGGATACGAGGATTGGATACATCACGCATATCGGATAGAATCCCTAAGACATTACGGCTTTTCAACTTGGACCCATGATTGGGCTTGTGGATTCCCACTATGGCAATCATATCAATTCATACCGCACGTAACTGGTGCCTTTGTAGCAGACGTTCTTGGCTCTTCAGCAGCAAGAGCGGAATGCCTCATTACCGGCATTCTTTTCATCCTATTTCCCCTGTTGATCTACCTGTTCTGCCGAATAAACAGGTTTTCATCAGAGGCTTCTCTTTTACCAGGGCTTCTTTCTCTTGATATGATGGCTCTCTATTGCGCATTAGATGACTACAGCTTGTTTATTGCAGTAGTGCTTTTCCCCCTACTCCTGTTAGGATGCTCCAAAATTGCCAACCCTAAATATTGGTACTTGATGTCTCTTCTTATCGGGCTTTCGGTTTACATTCATCCTTTCCTAGTATTGGTAGGTGCTTTGTCACTCGTGATTGCCATCCTGCTCCGCTGGCATAACAGCCTCTTCACCCTTATCAACTGTATAGTAATTATCATTTTCGCATCAGCCTTCTACTGGGTGCCTATGCTTTTCGGTGACAAACCAAAATATACTGACCCCTGGTATTTCTCTACGTCATTCTTGCGCTCTATATTCCCTCATTTCCTACTTGGCTTAAGTGGTTGCTTGTTTGCTGTAGCAGCCTTGTTGCTATTGAGACAGACGAAGATTAAAAGAATAAACAGGAGGCTTTTCAATTTCTTGGTCATATTAGGTGTAGCACTACTCATTCTAATCATAACAACGTACATTGGGAAAGCACCATCGATCATATTGATGACCCAAGCGACACGCTGGGTCGCCTTTCTCGGAATCCTAGTGGCAATACTCGCGGCATTCCTCGTTGAAGCATACAGATCCCATAAGCTTTTTAAACTAATCTATCCAATTGCAATTTGCGCGGTAATTGCAGAAGGTGTCTGGATAGCCAGTAGCTTCAGCCCTAGCACGTCTAATGAATGGGATAACCCTGAATGGAATTACCCTGTGGCAATTTGGGCCAGCGACCATGCTAACGAAATAAGCTATCAGGATCGTATCTGGGTCGACGAAGTGGCTTATTCCTCCTACTTCGGTTTTGGCAACTTCCGAGTCAGTGGCTCATACGCCTCAATATACGAATATAATATCCTTAGCCATGCATTAAACTGGATGATACAGTCCAACGCTGAATTCGGCCCCCTGGCTCAAAATAACTTCTCTCTGATTGAGTCATACCTCAAAGCCCTTGGTGTATCTTACGTTTTTACACTCCATGGCTCACCGATAACTGAGGCGTTGCTACCCGGGGGTAAATTTGCCGATAAGTTGATCGTGGTTGATTGCATTCCTGAGTTCTTCGTTTTCAAGGTGCCGTGGGAACCGGTACAGGCTTTCATTACCCCAGTTTACAATAGAGAGGCTATGTCCTTTCCAGATATAAAGTACAACACTGATGACCAAAAACTCATGAGGGACGAATTGGTTAGCATCTTCACCGAGATTATGTATGCTGAGGACACCAGTGAAGTGCAGCTCTCATGGCCATCACAAACAGAGATAGAGGCATATATTACTCAGGTTCCACCAGACAGCTACCTTATTGTCTCAGAGTCATATGACGGTTCGTGGATATGCACGGTAAACAATGAAAAGGTCAAAGTAGAGCGCAATGGGCCGAACTACATAGGTATCGATCTCTCCCAGTTTAGCGGAGATTTACAAGTTCATCTGGAACATGGTACTCATTGGACATGGACAGTAGGAATAGCTATTTCCGCAATAAGTTTGCTTTTAACAGTAATTACATTCACACTCGAGGTACGTCGCCAAGGAACCATTATAAAAACTGAATAATGACCAGTGAGAATGAACTGATAAGACTATAATCTGGGAGAACTTAGGCATGTCGATAAGTGAATACCCTTTCATGACCGAAGACCATATGGATAAACTGTATAATTCGCGAAACCCATTTGTGAAATTCACTCACGTCAACAGATTGAATTCAATCGCCAAGAGGATACCACTCAAAAGTGAGTCAAAAATATTGGACGCTGGTTGTGGAGAAGGGCATCTAATCGAAAAGTTATATCGCATGAACAGTAGCGCATTGTACTATGGCATTGATATCAGGAGACAAGCTGTAGAGAAAACCAGAGTACGGTGTCCATATGCAGAACTAGAAGTGATGAACCTGGTTGATATTAGCTTCGATGACGAATTCTTTGATACCGTTATTTGCACGGAGGTGCTAGAGCATCTGTATGAATATCAAACTGTGATAAAAGAACTGGAAAGAGTTCTTAAAAAGCGTGGTTATCTAATCGTCACTTTCCCAAATGAGACCTTATGGACAATTAGTAGGTTCCTGCTGGGGAGAAAACCGATTAAAGTACCAGATCATATCAATTCATTTAATCCGGATAGAATCAAATCTTTGGTTAGAATGAAACTTATATCGCAGGTTGGTCTACCCTTCGGACTCCCGTTTCATATCTCCCTGGGATGTTTAATGAAATTCGAGAAGTAGTGACCTAAGGGTAAAGATATAGAATCCACTTATAGACCTCGTCAATCGTTTTCGGCATAATAAAAGGGGACCGTTATAGATGTCGTTGTCAAGGGAAAATGTCAGGTTTATTGATTAGCGATTTTGTCAGTGGCATTATTGGCATTATTTTAATGGACTCCTGTTTAAGTCGTTAAAGCCGGCGTCTTTGCGCTGCGTCTGGGACGGTTAACCGGCGGGCTGACGGTGGTCCAATCCGCTATGCCATATCCCGTCAGATTCATCCTCTTGCTCATATCTATGCCATTGTATTCATCTCGTCATTAGCTGTCAAATACTATAGTACATCGGACCTACTCGTTGGTGCCGGATGGTGGGGCTGGCCACGTTCAAGAATTCCATGATCGTAAAGATTACAAATACCAGAGCAGTTGCTGGGATAAAAAGGTAGGAAAGGTTAAGTCGTTGAGGTTGACATTACGTATCCCGTAAGCTAACCTAGTACTTAAAGTTGGTGTAGTGTGTCCAAATTGGGCATGAGAAACAGGAGAATAGTGGAAAGGGGTGGCTATTGCAAGGTAGGTGGCTTAATCGAGTGTGAGCTGATTGTTTAATATCGTGGGGGCAATGAGCCGCCATCTATGATTGGTCACTGGGATAGCGAGGAGCCAATAGTGAAACCGACCCGAAGGGGTCGGTTTTTGATTTTAGAAGGTAATCTCTGATTCTGTATGAAACGATGATTTGGGAAGTCTATTAAAATGCGTACCAAGACGAAGTTGTTTGTAATCATAGGGGTGATGGCAATCGCTCTCGCTGTAGCAGTGCCGCTGATTGCATCAGCATATAAAACACCTCCGGCAACCTATACATGGAACTCAAGCAGTCCTAACTACAATCATTCTGCGGTAATTCACCCCGGAACTATCGATACAACAAGTCTGGTTTTTGGGGATTTTCTGGGGGTGTCAAATTCACAGCCGAATGTAAGCTTTTGGGCTGACTGGGGCGTCTCAAGCGGGTGGGACAATGTTGGGGGAGAGTCATTTGTCGGTAACCCCAATACTAACGGCGACGGTGAACCGGATGGCAAGATTATAGTTCTGGGACTGGGATACGATCAGGCAACACAACAGTGGTTTGGATGTTGTCAACAAGGTTGGTGGGAGCTGGATACTCCAACATGCCGGGTGGTGGTTTTTCCTATGCAAGATCATGGCTCGGATAAGCAGCTTGGAGATGGGCTCGAATTCAGAATATATGGCGCCGATACACTCTGGAGTACTACCCTGAGTTCCGAGGCAGTGTTGACAGATATATATTTGGATGGGTGGCGTACACATAACGATGCAGAGGATATAAACGGCGACGGTTGGTGTAGTGATGATATTTCAGTAGTGTTTCAGCTCCCCAGGGATTATCGTTACATAAAGTTAGTACCCTATAGTTCTGGTGGAGAGTACATGGACCCTGAAATCGACGCAATTGGGGGTTATCCCACCTGTGTCACGCCCACACCAACGCCTACGCCCACACCAGCACCCACGCCTACCCCTTTTTCGACGCCGGTCCCTCAGCCGTGTGATTGTACACATACTGTGCTGTCTGTAGATACGAATGTTAGCGAATGTTGCAAAGTCAAAGTAGATGGCACAGAAATTACTGCCTATCCATATTTTTACGTCTATGAAAGTGGCAAGGTCGCGGTGCTGCAGGCGATTGACGGAGGGTGCTGTAATTTTGTTAATTGGACGATACATGGATCGAATACCGGTGAATGGACGGATACGAGCAAAACAATAAATCTGCTGATGGTTGACCATTTCAATGTCTCTATCACTTGTTCACTTACCTGTACGCCAACGCCTACACCTACGCCCACACCTACCCCGACGCCTACGCCCACGCCCACGCCTACACCTACAACGACACCGATCCCAACTGCTACCCCCAATACCGTAAGCTTGGATAGACAGGTTGGAGCAAGTAGCGATGACTGTGAGGTGTGGTATACGTCTTCTTGGAATTTAAGTACTACTCACCTGCAACAGTTCGCTGGCATGCTTGATTCAACGTATGGAAACCTCGATGGCGGGGGCATGAGGTTTACGAATCTTACCATACCAAGCGGTGCAACCATTACTGCAGCGTACCTTAGACTTTATGCTTATAACATCCCCGATCTACCTTCTGCATTATATACTGTGAATTCAATGATCAGGGGTGAAGCGAATGATAACGCTGCTCCATTTTCAGACTACTCTAATTATAGCAGCCGACCGCGGACTAGCAGTGTGAATTGGGACAATATATCCCAGTGGACAGCAAATACCTATTACAACTCGCCAAGTATAGTGTCCGTAATTCAGCAGATAGTTGACCGTCCCGGCTGGGCAAGTGGTAACTCAATGGTCATATTCTGGGATGATCACGACAGTAGATCAACTCCAGGTTGGAGATTTAGGTCTTCTTACTCTTACGACGCTAGTCCCAGCAATGCCGCAATGTTACATATTGAGTATTCAAGTGCCGCCGCGCCAACGCCAACGCCAACGCCAACGCCAACGCCAACGCCAACGCCTACACCCACGCCAACGCCAACGCCAACGCCAACGCCTACACCTACGCCTACGCCTACGCCTACGCCTACGCCTACACCTACACCCACACCTACGCCTACGCCTACGCCTACGCCTACGCCTACGCCTACGCCCACACCTACGCCTACGCCTACGCCCACACCTACGCCTACGCCTACGCCCACACCTACGCCCACACCAACGCCTACACCCACGCCAACGCCCACGCCTACACCAACGCCCACGCCTACACCCACGCCTACACCCACGCCCACACCCACGCCCACACCCACGCCCACACCAACGCCTACACCTACACCTACGCCCACACCAACGCCTACACCTACACCCACACCTACACCTACGCCCACGCCTACACCTACGCCTACGCCTACACCTACGCCTACGCCTACGCCTACACCAACGTTTGTAATATATGGCGGGGGGTCATACATACCACCATCTACACCCACCCCAACCCCAACACCTACAGCGACACCTGCGCCAACAGCGACGCCTATCCTTACCCCGACACCGCTTGACTTGTCAGGCAATATAAGCGGAAGTGGTGTGCTACAGCAAACCATACATTACGTTATTCTGGGTGGGCAGGGAGTGCTCGATATTGGGAATGGTACCATTGCGCTGCTGGGCGGAAATCCATTGCAGTCTATAACGGTGGATGAGACATGTGTGGGATTCCCACCTGATCCGAAAATAATTGGCTGTGTTTATGATTACAAGCCGACTGGTGCAACTTTCAGTCCACCGATTACCCTGACGCTGAAGTACGATCCGGGCAAGGTTCCGGCAGGGTTTGATGAGAGTATGCTCGTTATAGCCTACTACGATACCGCAACGAGTATGTGGACTGTGGCTCCCTCTGTGGTAGACACGGTAAATAACATCGTTAGTGCGCAGATAAGCCACTTTACACTGTTTACTGTGTATGGTGCAGGTCCGGCGGCGACGCCGACCCCGACGGTAGCCCCAACGCCGACACCTATCGAGACTTCGACACCCACCCCGACACCAACGCCCGTGAGTACGCCTGTACAAGTGTCGTGGAGTATAGTGGGTGCGGCCATAGGTGGGATGATCGCCGTATTGCTGCTTGCCGCAGCGCTGCTCTTCGTGCTGCGCAGACGGTAGGAGGTTGGGCTACCAGCTTATAGCGTCCAATGCGGGCGGCAGCGTAAGGGGTTGAACATTACAAGCTAATGTGACCTTCCCCGTACATCCTGAAACCAAGTATGAAGCTGTAAATTTTAAGATATTGTTAATCACCTGAGGATACCGTTTCGCGCTTTCGCTTATGCCCAACTTCTTAGTTGTGGATTGTCAGGAAGGTCGCTCCAAATCCACGGGAAGCGCTACAATTTAAATAACTCGTATTTTTAATACTTGGGGTATGTAACACTATGCTAGCCAGAAGGGGAACAACGTCTTTTGCATTCTGGGGCTTGGTAATGGTGTTGAAGATGTGGTTGACCTTATGATCAGGATGCCTTGTCTTTGATTTGAGGCATACATACTGCGTTATGTATAGATGGTAGAAACTACTCTCACCGTGCTGCCTGGCCTTTTTGACATAGGCGTTCTAACAAAACATCCATATCGCAATCGCTCCACAGACTGCCTCGAGCCCCATCAGTATCAGTGTAAGGTTTCTTTCAGAAGTGCCGCCTGTGACCTTAAGTATCAACTGCCCCAAACCCACGGGTCCTGATTCCGGACAGTATAGCTTGCCGCCTCTGTATATTCCCCACCATCCTTTGCTGGGGAAGCGATTCTTTGCCTTGATAACGAAATCCAGTAGATAAGGAATTATGACAATAACCCCTGCCAGCTCGAAATTGCCGATGATTACCGCTGAGGCAATAATCGCTCCGATGCTCAGTGTTCCTACGTCTCCCACAAACACCTTCGCTGGATACCAGTTGAAATATAGAATTGCCAGCATCGCTCCAATCGCGGCAATTAGAATCAGGAATGCTGCTGTTTCGCCGGTCAAATAAGCCACTGCTGCGAGTGATGCCATAGCCACTATTCCCATGCCTGCCTCTACTCCATTGAATCCTGCCAGCATATTCACAGCATTAGCCGCTCCGGTAACACCCAATGGGATGAGGATGATTGAATAGAAAATACCGAAATCTACCTGTCCCGCAAAGGGTATACTAATCATAGAGTCACCAGCCCTGACGGCTATCAAAGGAAGGGAAGCGAAAAGAGGCATCAACGCTTTGACACTCTGTCGCATGCCGATCAGGTCATCGATTGTGCCAACAATTGCGATTATCAGTACCACAGAAAGTATGGCAAGAACTTGAGACAGGTCAATTGAAAGGAAACGATTGAGAAAGGTATTGAATGCGATGACCAGGGCAATACCGCCGACGAAGCCAGTAACCCAAAACAAGCCTCCCATTTCGGGCACTTCTACCTTATCCGGCTTGTGTACGTCTTTGCCCACTATCCTGGCTCGCCTAAGACGGGGTATCGCAGCCCGTAAAGCAACGAAGGCAACACCGAAGGCGATGCTGAATACTATGAATGTTAAGAATATCCTGATTTTAGCTGCTCCCTAATTAAAATCTTCGTAACTTCGGCTGGGTCAAGGATATTCACCGCTCGCCTGAGCTTGTTAATTCGCAACAAACAGATGCCTGTGAGCATTAAGTCCTTATGATAATAGATTCAAACAGCATTGAGTCAACAAAGGGGTGGCAGGTGACGTTTGCATTGTCCTATTCTACCCGTTCCTTGTAACGCGGTTGGCTAAGATTTCTTCATAAAGACTCAGCATCTTGTTGACAATTATTCTTTCGTCAAATTCCCTCAGGACCTTTTCCCTGCTATATTTACCCATTCTTACCCTAAGCTCCTCGTTATTAATAAGCTTTTCTATAGCAGAGGCCAGAGCCACACTATCTTTTACTGGCACAAGGAAGCCGTTCTTGCCCTCTTCTACAACCTCCTTGCACCCCACTGAGTTAGTGGTAACGATGGGTTTCTCCATGCACATTGCCTCCAGCAACACCATGGGAATCCCCTCTCTATACGAAGGCAGGGTCACCACATCTGATATATGCAATATTTCAGGAACTTCTCTTCTTTCGCCGAGGTATTTTATCAATCCTCTTGTCTCTGCCTGCTCCAAATAATCTTTGGAAACCGGTGCGGGGTTTCCTGTATCTATGGGACCGACGAGAAGGAACAGGCTGTTGGGATATTTGGGTTTGAGGATATTCGCTGCCTCGATGAACTCCCGCACGCCTTTGTCCCAGAGAAGGCGTGAGATAAGAGTAACAAGAATTCTTCGACTTTCTTTATCTATGGCTAGCTCCCGACTGAGCGTATTGAGCTTATCATGGCTTACATTTGCCGTGGAGAATTTATCAGTATCTACGCCTTCACTCTTTATCACCGTACCTTTACGGGTGTCCACTATCTTACATCTTTCGAATACTCCAAAATCATCGTCATTTAAGAACACTACCTTCTTGGAGAATCTGAAGGCAAACCTGTGGAGATATACCACCAATGTCCTTAATATCTTTCTCTTCACGCCCCTTTCAATGAAGACGTATCCCAGGCCAGTGACAGAGTTCATGATGGCAGGAACGCCTGCAAATTTTGCGGCTATACTCCCATATATATTTGGCTTAATGGTAAACGTGTGAACTAAGTCAAATCTCTCCTTCTTGAAAATCCTGAGGAGTTGCCAAATAGTTCTCAACTCATTGAAGGGGTTGGTACCTTTCCTGTCTACATACAACCGATGGCACTTTACCCCTTCCTTTTCGAATTCCTGGACGTACTTCCCGTCGGGACAAACAATATGCACATCGTACCTTTTTGCCAGCAGAGCGCGAATCAAGCCCAGGCGGAAATAGTACATACTATAATCAGTGTTAGAAACCAGGGCGATTTTAAACATTGTGAAGCTATTCCTCGAGTTACTTCAACGTCCTTAATTTCGCATTTGTTGCCTTTTGCACTGCGATGCGCACCCGCTGAAGATATATAGTGATTCGATTGCTACTTCTGTCCAGTTTGATGTACTATCTGACCACAGAGCGCAATAGGCTTGCTAGGCGCGGTGCGGTGACCTGTATGCAGTATTTCTCTTCGACCTTCTTTCGCCCAGCCTTACCCATGCGTTCACCTAAGTTAGGCTCATCTTTTAGGGTGTTCAAAGCGCGTACCCACTCAACTGCTGTTGAGGCTAAAAACCCTCATTTGAAACGAGGCTTATGCATTAATCCAGCTATCCATTCTAAATCGGTCTTGAAATAAGCACAGATTAGACCGACCAACGCCCCCAACTTCATTAGAAATCGACCCTCTATTAATGCTTTCTTGAAATTGCTTTTAGCTTCGTGCCATTTGCCATAAATGAGACCTATTCTTCCGAGCCTGAAGTTGACCCAGGTCATTCGATATCGCTGATTAAGCGATAGTTCATCGGCGCTTATTCCCACCAAATCCCTCAGTTCCTGTGGCATTCGTGTGAAGAAATCTATCGCATATTTACATCCTTCAGCCATTGAGACTACCATTGTTGATGACACTTGCTGCTCATGCCAAGTCCAGTACCCCAGTATTTCGTCAACAGCGGAGAAATTGCCGATTAGACTTAGTTCCAACCATGTTGAATAATCCACAAAAGGGGTATACTCGGCCTGTTTGAATCCACCTATGGAAAGCAAGGCACCTTTACGACATATCACAGTACAAGGCCAGATGAAGTTCCTAAAGAGCAGCTTCCTTATGATCTGGGCTTTCTTTGCGTTCTTAAACCATTTGAGATTTCTTGGACCTATCCAGAGGGTCTTCCCTTCGCTATTAACAATAATTACTTTGCCCCAGCTCAGCACGACATCTTCTTGCCTTAAGGAGGGGACCTGTTTTTCCAATTTGTTGGTAGGCCAAAAATCATCCCCCTCAAGCACAGCTATGAGTTCTCCCTGTGAGATTTGTAGGGCTCTGTTATAGGTCTTGCCTAAATTCCAGATACCTATGTTGTCCTGCCTGATATATTTGATTCTCTCGTCTTTATATCGTGCTGCTATCTCCCCTGTTCTATCAGTGGAACCATCATCGATGATTATCTGTTCCCAATGCGGGTAGGTCTGAGCTAAAACACTTTCAATACATTGTGCAATGAAATTTTCGTGGTTATAGGTAGGCGTGATGATCGAAACTAGAGGGTGCTGTTCCATATGTGCTTAGTCCTATATAGCCAGTTTCACGGTAGTTTATTTCTCTATAAAACTGCGCCAACCCTGCGGTATCGTTCACACTAGCTGAGGATGATTAAGAAAGACTGCAGTGGTTTTAACTTGAGTTGGTTGGCATGTCACCATCCCTTTACTAGAGCCCTATTCACAGGTTAATATAGCACTAAGCAGCTAATGCTGCAAACCTTGCTTACCTACGACGTGTGGGGTATCGTAAGTCATATTGACTAGCTTGGGTTCAAAAAGGGATACAAGTGAAAATACTACAGGTAGTACACGGGTTTCCGCCAGAAAGTAGAGCGGGTACTGAGCTATACACTTATAGTCTAGCGAAGGAGTTGAGCAGGAGGCACGAGGTTCATGTATTTCATCCCTCAACGACATCGAGAACGAAAGAATACTCAGTAAATAAATGTGATGGAGGTAGGTTAAATTTAGTGGAACATGCCAGTTCAGGGTTATTAGGGAGACTTTTGGATATCCGATTCTTGCGTCCATCTTCGTACCATTCTCAGTCCGTGTTCTCTCCCGGCTAGCAGCAGATCTCTGGGAAGAAGGCGAATCCTTTGGAAGGTCAATGGCAGGTGGGTATCCCAATTCTCGGTGGTTGCGTAGATCATCCTGTAACAGTGCCGATGCTTTACCAGCAATTTTCTCAGGGTGCAATAGTATCCCTCTGGCAGCGAACCCGTGTTCAGAATGATTCGAAAAGGATTTCTGACCACGCTCCCTGTCGACCTGTGACATGCATACATCGGTATTGTGTACACGCCAAGTGCGAGGACGGCGACACTTAGGCAGTAATCTACAGCATATAGATGCCAGTCATCACATGTCTCCTCGTCAAATTGCAGTTTATGAAACACGGGACGAGGAACAATTACCAAGCACTCGTCGAGCGTCTGTACTAGCGTCGGTTTCTCGATGTGAATTCCACTTGCTGGTACCGGAGGGTCACCATGCCTAATTGCAGTGATGAAATCGCCTTTGTCCTTCCTCCCTGCAACACCTGCAATACCTAGACCAGGAATAGAATCCAGCATTTTTTCTACATCATTAAGCCATGAATTCGAACATAAATCGACGTCCTGGTGGGCAAACATTATATAATTGCCCTTTGCATTTCCTGCGCCGAAGTTCAGGGCCTTTGATGCTGACTTAAACCTGCCTTCGGTGTTGTCAACCAAGATTAACTCATACTCAGTGGTTTGTACATGCAGGCTTTTCAGTAGGCAGTCTTCTAAAATCGTTTTGTTGTTATACACGCATACTACAGAAATCACTTTAACCTCCGGGAGAACTAAGAATTATTGAACAACCGCCAAGTTTACATGCTATTTTCTCTAAGCTTGGAGTCTAATTCCAAAATCGATTCGCCGTGTAAATCGCCGTTCCTAATTCCCATATTTAAAACCTTCAACGCGCACAAACTGATGCACTAACCATTACTACCAGTGTTAACCTTCTCGAGACGGAAAGGACTACATTGCCTCCATCTCGCATCAGGCTTGAGAAGTTGCGCATTGGACTCATGCAAGCTAATCAAGTTCTCAGCGTTTTCATTGAGCTTCCTGCCAATGGCTACGATGTGGAAGGGTAACGCCGCGGCAATACAGAGTATCTCAAGATTCAGATAATCGCAGATATTAATCCAGCTTTCAGTTACGAATACGTGGTGGTGCAAACAGCGGTTCTCGAAATTCCGTTTGGATCTAGCTAGGAATTGTTCGTAGGAACCAGCCTCGGGATCACGGGGGAGGTCGTGAAGCCCGAGAATCTCAGGCAAATGGCTGAGGTCGTCCTCGGTTAACCCCTTGGTGTAATCATCTATAAGGTGGTTCAAAGTCGTTATAGGTCGCCTATGGTCGAAGGTTTGCTCCTTGTGAGGGGCGACGGTGATAATTATGCCATTCGTACGAAGGACTCTTTTCCACTCATACATAGCTTTGAGTGGATTGGCGACATGCTCGATCAAATGCGAGGATATTACAAAATCGTAGCTTTCACTATCGATCCCGGTCAAATTACAAGCATCACGGATGAATTGGTAGCCGGCTGGCTTCTTGGAATGGTACCTGAAGGTCATTCCTTCCTTGACATTCCCCTGCCAAACAGTGTTGTGAGAGAAATTGCAGTTATCACAGCTCGCTACCAAGCTATAAATTGGCAGCAACGACCTGCCTGCGAAGATGCGGCTGGGGCCGCCGATCTCGAGACCGCGTTTACCGCAGAAATAGTGCTTCAACTCATCGAATTCCCTGAGCGGTTTTTGCCCCGTTATCCGCATAATTGCTTTCCTGAAAAGAGGCAAAATGCCTTCCTTTCTGATAATGTGAATCGTGTTATTAAGTAAAGATGGTGGTTTTTCGGTAGTGAAATTCTGCATATTGCATTGCCTTTACTTCAGCCACACTTGTGGTTTAATATAGCACTATACAGTCAGATTGACAATCTATCTTCAGCTTAGTGCTGCAGAGCATAAGCCTTCGTATCTCGCTTGGAATAATGGAATTGGGCCTGTAGAGGGATTAGCATGAGAATACTGCAAGTCGTGCACGGATTCCTACCGGAAAGAAGAGGGGGTACGGAGATATACACATATAACTTATCGAAGGAGTTGAGCAGGAGGCACGAGGTTCATGTATTTCATCCCTCAATGACATCGAGAACGAAAGAATATTCAGTAAATAAATGTGATGGAGATAGTTTAAATTTGGTGGAACATGTGGGGAGGGAAGATAAGGGGCAACTGCCTCTCGCAGGATTAAGGGCACGGGCAAATCTAAAACACACATATATTAACACTAGTATCCACAGGGATTTCGAGATGGTGCTCGATGAAACCGAGCCTCACATTGTTCATTTTCAGCATCTGATTAACCTGTCAGCTTCGCTTATTGAGCTAGTAAAAGAGAGAAGGATCCCCGCTGTTTTGACACTCCATGATTTCTGGTTCATTTGTCCGAGAATCAACCTACTAAAAAATGATTATAGTGTTTGCAAAGGCCCGGATATACAAAGCAGGAACTGTTTCAAGTGTTATTCCACGGCACGGGCTGAATCCAAAGCCGAGGCTTGGGTCAAATATGGAATACGAGGAGGCGTTTCAAAAGCACTTTCTAAAGCATATGAACTTTCCTTCATGACGGTAACAAACAGCGGCGATTTCAAGCGAAGGCAAGAACGGATGAAGTCTCTTCTGTTAATGGTAGACAAGCTAATTGCTCCTTCGAGGTTTCTAAGAAACATCTTTATCCAATATGGAATTCCTGGAGATAGGATAATTTACTCAAGCAATGGTTACGACCTGAGTGCGTTTGAAGGTTTTAAGAGGAAGGAGCACGACAAATTGGTTTTTGGCTTCGCAGGCGGTGTTGCAAAGCATAAGGGGGTTCATGTTTTGGTTGAAGCTTTTAATAAGGTAGAGAATGAGAATGTGGAGCTGAGAATATACGGTACTTATGATCCTAAGTCAAACTATTTCAAAGAGCTACAATCTGTGATAAGAAATGACAATATAAAGTTTATGGGTAGATACACAGATGTTCGAGAGCCTTATTCTAATGTGGATGTCTTAGTAGTGCCTTCGATTTGGTATGAAACTGGAGGGCCCCTTGTGGTTATTGAGGCGTTAATTGCCAAAACTCCAGTGATCGCTTCAAATATAGGTTGTATACCCGAGTTTATCGAAGACGGTGCTACAGGGTTATTATTTGAAACGGGTAATGCAGAGGATTTGTTTTATAAAATGAAATTAGTTCTCGAAAACCCAGATCTGATGAAGAAATTCAAATCGAACATTAAGCCAGTCGAAACTATACAGGAACAAGCAAAGGAGATAGAAGCAATTTACGAAGATCTACGATTGAGATCCGGTTCCATCAATTGAAATTTAAGATAAAATAGCTCTCCTAGTAGAATTCAGATCGATTAGATCTATGTTATGGCTATAGGAGTCTTTTCCAGACCATTCGGGCAATTGGCATTAATGGTCGAAGTAGGGGAAATCGGGATATGCGATCCAATTTTCTTGTTAATTTCAGATAATTGTTTATCTGTTGGTTAATGTCATCGATGGCAAAACGTTCATAGCCATGGCGAATTTGTATCAAATATTGGTATGCCAATGACTGTCCTATGTCCCTGCGTGTCTTCGCATCCCTATGAACATGAGCAGCCGCAAGCATATCGTTCACATTTTGAAGGGGGAACACTTTTGCAATATTAAGCCATAAATCGAAGTCCATTCCATAGTGCAAGGTTTCGTCCAAAGGCCCACACGTTTGCCATGCCTTAGCTGAGAAGAAGCACGCCGGCTGTCCAACCGTATTCTTGCTCCATTCAGCGAGTCCTTCTGCGTCCAAGCGTTTTGGCCACCAAACAACCAACTTTTTGTCATCTACGTTCACCTGTAAGCAGCCGCCGAACCAGCCTCCTGCGTCTGGATGAACATTGTATGCCATCGCGACGTTCTTTAGTGCGTCTTTCAACAAGTAGTCATCAGAGTTCAACCAACCATAGATTTCACCGCTGGCTTTTTCATATCCCTTGTTTACGGCGTGGCTCTGTCCCCTATCTGGTTCCGAGACCCAGTGTTTAAGCCAATTTTCATATCTTTTGATGATTTCAACGGAGTTATCCGTCGAGCCGCCATCGATGATTATATATTCCAGGTTGGGATAGCCCTGAAGCAAAACAGAGCGAATGGTTTCTTCAATAAATCGCCCCTGATTGTAGCTCGGTGTTACCATGCTGACTCTCGGCCACAGTCGTCCGTCGGGCATGGCATCAGGTAGCTGGGGAGTTTCCTCAGTCCAGGGCCAGCCCTTTTTCCCTCTAGGAGGTTCTGGAAGTTCAGCTAAGGTCGGACAGCGCATAATCATTCGAGTTTGGCTAGCTTTTGATGGCCCTTTGCCTTCCTTCAGTAATATACTACTCTATCGTCCTTTTCAGTCCTTCCCGGAAGTCCGTTTTGGCTTCGAAGGCGAAGGGCTGCGTCCCATAACTGGTGGAAATTGCTCTGGTCATATCCTACCCCTCCGTCTCATAGCAGTCAATCCTTTTAGGCAACCAGCGCTTCCCCTAAGAATTCCAGTTTGATTGGTTCCTGCTCCAATGCCTTTGATGCCTCTTCTATCCAGGCAATATCCTCAGCCCTCATCTTGACTTTCTGCCACCTCAATTCACTCGGGGGCATTGGTTGTATCAAGCGAGCAGCATTCTAACAGAGATGTCTATTTTTGCGTAGTGTTTTGAGTATTATCCAGGCGAAACTAGTTGCAGAGATTGCTATTGCGATGCTTGCTACAATGTCAAGAGGATAGTGAACCTTTGCCATTACTCTGGAAACACCGATAAGAATACCCAGAATTACTAACAGCACACCCAGCTTTCGACTGTAGACAAATATAATCGCCGCGGCAACCATCGCGAATAGTGTATGATCTGAAGGGAAGCCGTTATCTGCCCCATGGGATATGAGCGGGGTAATGTGCTCGACTATAAATGGCCGTGTATCATAAAATAATTGTCCCGCAATGAGTGACGCTAAGAACGCGATTGGAAAAGAGAGGAGTGCCAACTTGACTATTCCGCATCGCACTGTTCTTTCTGAGAGCAATGTGGCAATTACAGCTAAGAAGGCTATAATATAAATAAGGTATTTAGCACCTATGACTATAAGTGTATCCATGCGGAGATTATAACCTGACTAGATCCCCCGAGTAAACTGCTTCTTAGGAGTGCCCCGGGCTCTTTTCCCGGCTCTTCTAGTATTTTTTCGGCGCGGATTTCAGTTACTCAGGTACGGGATGGGGGCATCTCTCACTGACCTGCGCCCCAGAAATCGGCCTAGGGAAAATGTCAGACTTTGGGCGCGACAAGAAGTCTTTTTGGAGCGTTGAGTGGGCGAAGTGTGTCGATGGTCTACAATATTGTCAGTAGCTAACTGTTCAGCGAAAATGTCAGTTCATGAAAGGATTGACATTGAGCACAAAGGAACAGACAAGGTTACAGATATTGAATGGTGTATTGGAGGAGCGC
>Ga0209777_10003236_pt1 | contig 20429 bp, 22 predicted proteins | sample FrelakmetHBP12HB_FD_187147 | JGI IMG/M metagenome (GOLD analysis project Ga0209777, IMG submission 187147) | Freshwater lake sediment microbial communities from the University of Notre Dame, USA, for methane emissions studies -HBP12 HB (SPAdes)... | ecosystem: Environmental > Aquatic >...
GATCTCTCGTGCGCCATCCGCGCAACTTCAGGAATGTCAATAATCTCGACGAGAGGATTGGCCGGGCATTCGATAAAAACGGCCTTGGCCGGCTTGTCAAGCGCTTTTTCGAGCTGAGACAGGTCGGTGAGATCAACCCATTCGACCTCTATGCCGAACCCCGGAATTTGTTCCTCCAGGAGAATTTCCGTTGCGCCGTATATCTTATTATGAGTGATAATTCTATCGCCGGATTTCAAAATGCTTAAAAATGCTGTGGAGATGGCCGCCATGCCGCTGGCGAAAACCACGGCCCTTTCAGCGCCTTCAAGCTCTGCGATATTGCTTTCGAGCATGGCGTTTGTGGGATTTCCGGTCCGAGTATAAAAATAGTAACCTTTGCTTTCGAGCATTTCCTGGCTGCCCGCTTCCATGAACTGATCCAGAGTATCGTAAACATAGGAATTGCTCTGATAAAGCGGCGGGAGGATAGGATTGGTGGATGGATGAGGCTTTTTCCACCAGCCGCACAATCGCGTTTCAAGGTGAAGGGATTTTTTCATTGTCCGCTCAGATCGATGTAAGATTTTTTACAATGCCGACCGCATCGCCGGCATTTTCACCGTAAGCGTCGGCGCTGATCTGCGCCGCAAATTCCGCCGAGACACATGAGCCGCCGACTATAACTTTTATGGAGCCTCGAAGCCCGGCCTCTTCAAGGGATTTTACGGTGTCTTGCATTTTTGCCATGGTTGTGGTGAGCAGCGCGCTCATGCCAAGAATGTTCGGCTTTAACTGCTGCGCCAGTTCCACAAATTTTGACGGCGACACGTCCACCCCGGCATCGTATACTTCATAACCGTTCCCCTGAAGGAGCGAGATCACTATATTTTTCCCAATATCGTGTATGTCTCCCTCCACGGACCCGATTAAAACCCGCGCTCTTGGCGTGTAGTTTGTCTCCTTCAACCGTGGAGATATCAATTCAAATCCTTTCTTGAACGCTTTGGCGCTGGCCATGACCTCCGGGAGAAAAAGCTCATCCGCCTTAAATCTCTCGCCCACAATCTCGATCCCCGCCACCAGACCCTTGCCAAGTATATCCATCGGCGGAATTCCATCCGCCAGCGCCTTCCGCACCAACTCCCCGGCTTTGTCCTCATCCATCTCGATGATGGAATCCTTGATTTTTTCAAACAGCTCCATTTAAAATACGCTATCCTTTCAGCCGCTCGATCCGCCTGTCTCTGATGCGGTCTATTTCGTCCGCCACGTCCTGGGGTATCTGAAGCTCGAGGCTGTAAGACTCGAGAATCCGCTCCACTTTTTCGTGAGCGCGCAGCGCCAGGTGTTTGTAATTTGCCCAATATTCCTCGAAGGCCTCATGTGAAAAGAGCTCCGGCTTCCAGTATTCCCCGAAATGTTTATTAGTGTGATCCAGCTTACTATAACTTCCGCCGATGCCCACGCTTTCGATGATGTCCAGCGCAAGGGTGTCGTCATTAACCGAGATCCCCTGGCTCAACTTCATCATCATCCCACCCATCTCGTTTTCCAGCGCCAGCTCATCCAGTGAAAATCCCTGGCCTGCGCCGATCTGGCCCCTCATGCCGAGGGCTTCGGATCCGGCCGCCCAGAGGAGAATCATGGACATGCCCCGATCCCACCCGTTCTGGAAGTCGGGATAATTAGTCTCCGTAAGCCCGGATGTGCATCCAGACAAATACCCCAGGTGATGAGCGCAAGCCACGATACCGAGATGAATAAGCGGCAGCTCCGGAGGCGCGTACAGGCAATTACCGTTTTTCAAGTCCGCCACCTGCATCGGCCCGCCAAGCGACACCGGAGATTGAGAGCCGAGGCAATAAAGGTATGCGAGGCTTGCCAGGTCTTCGGCAAGCTGCAAGGCTACCGACCCCGCGAGCGTCGCCGGGCCGGTGGTCCCCACCTGCACCATCGAGCCCATATTTATCGCCTGGTTCATTTCCCCGTATAGTTTTATTATCTCGAGGCTGTGGCGGGATAGCTTCAGCGGGCTGACCGGCTCGGCCAGGTAATTGATGATCGCCGATTCCTTCAGCTCCTTTTCACCCCCCGTTACCGCGAGCGCCATCTCGACGATGTCGCGGCAAGTGTCCACAGTGAAAGTCCACGTGGTGAATATCTTCTCCGAGTACTTGAACAGCAGCTCCGCCATATAGAGATCGGGGAGACGATTGTCCACGTCCTGAGGCACCACGCCGGTCGAGCTGACGGATACGTTTTCGAGGTGATTGACCACATTGATAATATTCTTACAATCCTGCAGTGTGCCGGAGCGGGGCTGCTGGGTCTTATGGTCTATGAATTTCATTCCGATCCAGGGCGCCCAGAAAAGCTTGGGGTATTCCTGCGGCGCCGCCAGTGGGTGCATCTTCTCGAGCGCTTCCATCACAAGCCGCCGGGGAATCCACACCATCTGAGCATCCATATCCACCTTGCAGCCATGCTCCCTCATGAGGTTCAGGGCAAAGTCCCACTCGAACCTGAACCCCGCCTGCTCAAGCATTGAGCAGGAGGTGTCTACGATGCGCTCAAGCTCCTCCGGGGTCAGTATGTCCAGCCTGTTGAAGATCAAAGCGCATCACCTCCTTTCAGAGAGCCGCCTAACTTCTCGATGCGCTTCCCCACTATCTCATCTATCGCCTTGGCCTTGTCCTCGGGAATTTGTAATGATAGTGACTTTTTCGAGATGATTTCGGACACTTTCTCGTGAGCGGTGTCGGCTACGGTCTTTTTGCCTTCGGCAGTCCACTGCGAGTAATTTTTTCTTGAAAATATTTTTGGCGTCCAGAAATCCCGCGCATGTGACAAAGTATGGCGCTCGGCCAGGAAATTCCCCCCCGGGCCGACCTTCTTGACAACCTCAAGGGCCAGCGCGTCGTCATCCACAACGCAACCTTCCCCAACGCGATAGAGCATATCGAGCACTTCGTCCTCGAGAGCAAGCTGCTCGATGGAAAAACCGTCCGCAATCATTCCGGCGCGACCGAGCATATCGCAACCCGCGGCCCATGATAAAACCCCTGAAACCGCTTTTTCCCATCCCATCTGAAGATCGAAATCGCAGGAATCGGACGAAAAACCCGAGATACCCGCCGTATAGCCCAGGTATCTAATTATCTGATGGGCGCCGAGGTTCATCAGTGTGTGTTCAGGCGTCGCAGACAGCCTCCGGCCTTTTACGGGGTCTGTGCGGGCCGCGAGGTGCCCAAGCGCGACCGGACTTTTTGTATCGAGCGCTCTCAGCCAGACCAGGCCCGCCAACATCTCGGCGACGCAAAGCACCAGACACCCGGCAAGCGACGCCGGCGCGGTAACCCCCGTCTGAGGCGCCGCGCAAATCGCCACTGGCAGGTTCAGACGGGCATACTCGCGGGCTATTTTCAACCGGCCCTTCAGATAGGTCAAAGGCGATGTCGAATCCAACATGCAGGATAAAATCTTTAACTCACTGAGCCTTTCTTCAGAACCCGTTATTATTTTCGCAATTTCAAAAACCGCCTCGACGCTGTCGGGATCGGTTATCCACTGATTAAAAAGCTTCTCGGAATATTTAAACAATATTCCCGTGTTATATACTTCTATTGCGCCCTCGGGCACGTCGCTGGCCATGACCCCTGCGGATGCCATGGTTATATTTTTCAGGTTATTGCACAACAGAATTACATCACGGACATCCCTGGCCAGTCCGGGGCGCATTTTCTTTGTTTTGTAATCGAGTATTTTCCTCGCGGTCGCGCTCGCCACCCTTGCTTTTGGGCGATCGTCAAGCGGCGTTAACGAGGCCATGTTGTCAAGAGCGTCAAAGATGATTTCCTCGGAGAATCTGGCAACCAGCAGGTCACGATTGACGTTGCAGCCTTGCTTCTCCAGCTCGTCCATGCATTTTTCGTCGTCGAAGCGACACCCCGTATTTTTCAGAATCCGGAACGCGCCCTCGACTATTTTCATCATCTCTTCGTCAGACAATATTTTCAGCTTGCGGAATATCACTTGCCTTTCCTGCCGTTGGTTATTCGGATGTTAAAATTAAAGTTGGCCCTCGAAACTCATATTGACAAGTCCGAAGCCGACAATATCAGCCGATATTGAAACGTTATGCTTTCCCGTTTTAACGCCATGCGGATCTTTTACACGCAACAGCAATTCCTCGCCGTACTGGAATTGGAGCGGTTTCTTTTCTGAGACATCGGACGCGGCAATTATTTTTCCGCCCTTCTTGATTTGAATCTGGTTTGCCTGATAGGTGGAATCATCCAGCGCAACCTCTCTCAACTCTGCCAACGTAGCAGCGCCTAACCGGTTTTTCAGCCTAAGCTCGAATCCCACATTTTGGTCATTTTCTTTACAGACACTGAAACTGTCCGAAAGAATAAGCCGATTGGCCAACAAGCCCGACAGGGGGGAAATCGCCGCCCTTTCACTAGCGTGTTGTCCGATTCCGGCAAGCCTCTCCTTTAATTTTCGCTCCAGTTCGCTTTCTATTTTTGTTATGTCGTCTGCTTTTTCGGCTGTTATTTCTTCTTTTTCATCTGCCGCGGGTTTATATGCCCCTTTGGAATCCTTGCTTTTTTCGGGCCTGCCAAAGGACAAAGTGTCCCTGATCTGCCGATCGAAAATGTCCCAGGCATGCTCTATTCTATTGAGGGTTTTTTCATAGAAATATTTCACGCCGAAAAACGCCAATTTCTTATCGGTGAATTTCAGCGCCTTGTCCAGACCGACAAACGTCATGGCAAGATATCCCTCGAAGCCGCCAACAGCCTGCGAGGCTTCCACCTCATCGTATTTCAGGCCCTTTGACGCCGCCCGATAGCCCCGGAATATCGCGTTGAGGACCTCGTCCATGCCACGAAGCTTAATCAGCGATATCCCCTCGAGCTTTATATCTCCCCTCGCAAAAGCCAGCCCGGGGTTTAATTCACCATGAGCCATCTTGTGGAAATCGGCCCGGCTTACGATAATTTTGAGAACCTTCTCTCCTTCAATGGAGCCTTTTACAAAATTTGCTGCGCCGTCGGGGTTGATTTTGACGCCGTACTTGTCCCCGGTCTTGAGATCGAGCACAATACCCCTTACTACCTTGTAGTGATCGGCCAACTTCTTTTGGCCTATATGCTCGATAGCCATCTCCACCATTTGTTTCATAATCTCGGAGAAATCACCGCCGGTCTCTCCCCCATCACGGCGTTGTTCTTGACTCTCGATTTCAGTTGACTTTTTAACTCGCTTCAAAACACCGCTTCCACTCAGCGTTTCATCGAACTGCGTTTCAACCATACCTGCGCCGGCGATGTTGATGCCCAGCGCGATTACATGTTTCCCGGCCTCCAGACCCTGTGCGTCCTCAATGAAAATGATGAATACGTCTCCGAACCCGACGGCAAAAGGGGATCCTTCGGAAATACCCGCTGCCGGCAGTACCTTATCCCCTTTCTTTATTGAGATAATCTCGGTACCAAACAATTCCTCATCTATTTTTACAGGCGCGATCCCGACTATCGTCGCCACTCCAAGCCTGTTTTTTACCTGAATTTGAAAACCCTCTATCTTGTCATCGGGTCCCGATACGTTTTTAAACGAACCCTTGACAATGAGTCTCTTGACGATAAATCCGGACACCGCGGAAGGGGAGATTTCGCTGGTGACTTTTTTCGCCGCAGACGAAAGTTTCGTCTTTAAGCGGTCTTGAAAAGATTGACCCATTTTGACCACCTTTTCAGAATAATATTAAAGTAATCCTAAATCAACTTGCAGGGGATTGCAATAGAGATTGCCGCTAAGCCATTTACGCCGCGGGGTTATGGATGGATGGATGGATGAAAATGCCAACTTTATCCTTTGGTTGTTCCCCCACCCAAGCCGCCGGCGATGTATTCGAAGCCGCGCTTTTCTTTTATGCGGTTGTTTTCGTCCACGAACACTACGGTCGGATTGTATTTTCTGGCCTCTTTTTCTTCCATTTGGGTGTAGGTTGCGATGATGACGAGGTCATTGGTTCTGGCTTTGTGTGCCGCTGCGCCGTTCATGCAGATCATGGCGGAGCCTCTCGGGGCGGGGATGGCGTAGGTGTCGAATCGTTCGCCGTTGGTTATGTTCCAGACCTGTATGACCTCGTTCGGGAGTATGTCAGCGGCGTCCATGAGGTCGCGGTCTATGGCGCAGCTTCCTTCGTAATTGAGGTCTGCGTCCGTCACTGTGGCGCGGTGTATTTTCGACTTGAACATGTTTCGCATCATGGTGAAAATTCTCCTCATTGATTTATGCAAGTGTAATTTTTTTCGTAGGGGCCGATCCCTGTATCGGTCCTGCGGGCGAACACATAGGTTCGCCCCTACGGCCTATCTGTCATGCGAAGCAAGCGGCGCCATCAGTATATTGTCAATAAGCCTGGTGGCTCCTATTTTTACGGCTACCGCCGCGACGGCGGGGCGCCGGATTTGCTCGATCGGACTGAGGTCGTCCGCGTCTCGCACCTCGATGTAATCAATCTCACATGGTTCCGCTTCTTTCAATCCGCCCCGGATCACGCCCTCGATGGCGCGCGGGTTCAACTCGCCCTTTTCGACCGCCGCTCGCGCCGCCTTGAGAGACCTGTAAATGGCCGCGGCCCTTTTCCGCTCGCCCTCGTTCAGGTATTTATTGCGGCTGCTCATGGCCAGTCCGTCCTTCTCGCGCACAGTCGGCATGCCAATGACCTGCAAGTCCATGTCAAGGTCTTTCACAAGATGTTGGATGACCAACAATTGCTGGTAATCCTTCTGGCCGAAGATTGCAACGTGCGGCTTAATGGCGTTGAAGAGCTTTGTGCAGATAGTGGCGACTCCCCGGAAATGGGTTGGCCTGCTCGCCCCGCACAATCCCCGGCTCACCTCCTGGACGTTTACGTAAGTCTGGTAGCCTTCCGGGTACATTTCGCCCGCTGAGGGGTAATAAATGGCGTCTGCGCCCGCCGTCCGGCACTTCAGCTCGTCGCCCTCGAAGTCGCGCGGGTATTTATCGAGGTCTTCGCCGGGGGCGAATTGAGTCGGGTTCACGAAGATGCTGACCACCAGCGCGTCGGCCCTGGCCCGGCCCTCGGTCATGAGGCTGATGTGCCCGTCGTGCAGGAAGCCCATGGTCGGCACAAAGGCGATGGTTTTGCCTTCCCTGCGCCAGTCGTCGGCGCGCATCTGCATTTCCCTTACCGTGCGGACGATTATCACTTGTAGGAATGCTCCTCGTCGGGGAAAGTCCCCGCTTTGATTTCCCTGATGAAGTTCTTTATTGCGCCCGCGACAACGCCCTGAATATCCGCGTATTGCTTTACAAATTTTGCCTTCCGGCCCCAGCCGGAATTGACGAGGTCGTGGAAGACGAGGACCTGGCCGTCGCAGTTCGGCCCCGCTCCAATGCCGATGGTGGGGATGTCGAGCGAGGCGGTCAACTCCGTCGCCACGTCCGCAGGAATGCCTTCTAACACTATGGAATACGCGCCGGCGTCCTGCACTGCTTTTGCGTCTTCGGTGAGCCGCGCGCGGGTGGCCTCGTCGCGCCCCTGAACCTTGTGGCCGCCCATTCGATGAATGCTCTGCGGTGTCAGTCCGATGTGCGCCATGACCTGGATGTCCAGCCGCGTCAGCGCGCGGATTATATCGGCGACGTTCTGGCCGCCTTCGAGCTTTACTGTGTCGCAGCCGGTTTCCTTGATGGCCCTCCCTGCGTTGCGCAAGGCCTGTTTCGGCCCCTCCTGATAACTCATGAAGGGCATGTCGAAAACCACCTGCGCATACTGCCTGCCGCGCACAACAGCCTTCGCGTGGTGAATCACCTCGTCCATCGTTACCGGCAGCGTGTTTTCATAGCCCAGCACCACAGGCCCGACACTGTCCCCGACGAGCATGATGTCCACGCCCGCCTCATCAACCATCCGCGCAGTGGGATAATCGTAGGCGGTCAGCATTATGATTTTTTCCTTTGCAGCTTTTTTCTGCTGCAAGAGGGGCACCGTTATTTTTTTTCTCTCCGACATAATTAAAAAGCCTCCCGGGACTAAAGTCCGGAAGGCCTGTATACTCGATCCTGCGGCCTTTTTCGGGTGGATGGAGCACCTCCCTCACCCCCCGCCTGCCGCGGATGTTATGTCATTATGGCGCTTTCCGTCTCAGTCCCGCTAGCGGGATCCAAGCGGTATGTAGTGCCAGGTTCCCTTATGTGTTGATCTTATCTCCTTAACCAGGCTCGCAAAGTCGTCCGGCTGGTGCACGAAGTCTATCTCGGAGGTGTTTACCACCAGCAACGGCGTACTACTATAATAGAAAAAGAATTCGTTGTATGCAACCACCACCCGCTCAAGGTAATCACGGCTCAGGTTGCGCTCGTAATCCTTCGCCCTCTTCCCGATCCTCTCCATCAGCACGTCCGTGCTCGCCTGGAGAAACACCACGAGGTCCGGGACGGGCAGCCGGGCGTTGAGCAGCCCGAAAATCTGCTCATACAGACCAAGCTCCTGCCCTTTGAGGTTAAGGTATGCGAAAATCCTGTCTTTTGCAAATAAATAATCGCAGACGACGCTCTGGGCGAACAGGTCCAACTGGGCAAGTCCCTGCTGCTGCTTGAACCTGCTCAACAGGAAAAACGTCTGCGCCTGGAAGGCGTATCGTTCGGGGTCGCGGTAGAAAAGCTCGAGGAACGGGTTTTCATCGGCCACCTCGAATACCGGTCTCGCATCCAATTCTTCAGCCAGCATCTTGGCAAGCGATGTCTTCCCGACGCCTATCGGCCCTTCGATCGCTATGTAACGGGGCTTGTTCATGAAAGAAAGGCTTTAGGCTATAGGCTGTAGGCTGTAGGCGGCACACAAGCCTATTTACAGCCAGCGCAGCTTGAGGACGTGCAGCCGGAGCAGCCTCCCGAATCTCCCTCGGCGCTGCTCACGTATTTGTTGCCGCTTTTAAAGCCGAAAACGCTCATTCTCTTGGTGACTTTTTTGCATCTGCATTTGGGGCAGACTATCTTTTCTTTTGCGCTGCGCACCAACTCTTCGAATTCCTCGCCGCAGCGAGGGCATGTGAATTCATAAATCGGCATAATTCGCCTCTCATAATTAAGCTAACAACTAATTTGCGAAAAGGCAAGGGAGGTTTTGGATTGATGAAAACGCGCGCTAAATCTAAAATCCAAAATCAATTTTGCTGGTCAGGCGGCGCCGCGACGTGGTTGATAAGGCTTCCTATGCCCTCGATGCGGATTTCAATTTCATCCCCCACCTGCATGGGGCCGATTCCGCCGGGAGTGCCGGTGATGATGACGTCGCCGGGCAGCAGCGTCATGACGTGGGAGATGAAGCTTATCAGCTCGTCAACGTGGAAGATGAGGTTGGAGGTGCGCGAAGATTGGACGCGCTTGCCGTTGAGGTAGGCTTCTATGAGCAGGTCTGAGGGGTCAATTGTGGTTCTGATACATGGCCCAATTGGGCAGAAGGAGTCGAAGCCCTTGGCGCGGGTGAACTGCACGTCCTTTACTTGCAGGTCTCGCGCGGTGACATCGTTGGCGCAGGTGTATCCCAGGACATAGTCCCGCGCGTTCTCAGGCGGCGCATTTTTCGCCGTTTTGCCGATGACTATCCCCAGCTCCGCCTCGTAGTCCACCCTGCCAGACATGCGCGGATATACGATCGCTTCGCCAGGCCCAACGACCGATGTCCCCGGCTTCAGAAAAAGCATGGGGTCATCGGGGATTTTCATTTTAAGCTCCTCGGCGTGATCGCGGTAATTCAAGCCCAGCGCGACCACCTTGGACGGCAGCACGGGGGCCAGCAACTTGACCGTGTCGAGGCGATGAGTCTTCCTGGTCAATCCCCAATCGGAGAAGAAATCACCGACGCCTTCGCGGACACAGGAAGGCTCCTGCTCATCGAGTGTGCCCCAATGGATTCTGCCGTGAATCTCGTATCGGACGATGCGCATTTCATCTCCCTCCTTCTACTTTCAAAAATATCACATAATCCGCAATTTTTCCACGCCCTTTTCTGTCTCTTGCCAGTATTCCTTGAAATGAGTAGACAATAAGGGCAAAGTAAGCTACAATTGTTATAATTGGACAGCGGACAGTTAAGAAAATATATCATCGTATAATTTCTTACTATCCAGTCCTTGTTGTTCATTACTTATTCTTCATAGAGGGAGATTTTCTTGAAACTCACGGTGGTTTCCGAAAGATGTTCAGGTTGCAAGATCTGCGAATTGGTATGCGCTCTCAAGCATTACAAGGTAAACAATCCCAAGAAGAGCGCGGTCCGGGTAATGGTGTTGTATCCGCATCCCGTTATCCGCATGCCGATCGTCTGCCAGCAGTGCCGGGACCCCAAATGCGCGTCCAATTGTCCGGTCGAGGCTATTCATTATCAGGATGGGATTGTCACCATTGATAAGGACGAGTGTATTACTTGCCATAATTGCGTCGTGTCGTGCCCGTTCGGCGCGATATTTACGCATGACGATTTCGACTTTCCATTCAAGTGCGATCTTTGCGAAGGGGATCCTGAGTGCGTCAAGCACTGTCCCAAGCAGGCGATACAATACGTCCCTAAGCATTTGATCGGCCAGACCCAGCGTATACGCCATACGCTGAGCTATGCGAGCATGCGTCAGGTGGAGTATGTTGCGGGGGGCGAGAAGAAAGTGTTGAAATATGCACAGGTGCCCATTGCCGATCGCAGTCCCGAAGGGAACTCGAGCCAGACGGCCCGTAAAGGGCGCAACGGAGGCTCAGATGAAAATTAAAGGCGGGTATTTCTGGAAAGCTCTTCATGTTGATTTGACGGCGGGCCGCTCCGACATCCTGCCTTTTGACGAAGAATTCGCCCTGAAATACGTAGGCGGGCGCGGCTTCAATATAAAGTTTCTCTGGGACAACCTCCGCAAGCATAATTTCAAAATAAATCCGCTAGGGCCGGAGAATATCCTTTGCGTGTCGCCGGGGCCACTTTGCGGCGTGTACCTGCCGGCTTCCGGCAAGACGAGTTTTGCGAGCATTTCGCCGGCTACCGGCATTTACGGAGACTCATCCATGGGCGGTACCTTCGGCCCGGAATTCCGCCAGACAGGTCATGACTCGCTTATAATCTCCGGCCGGGCGCCCGAGCTTTCTTTTCTCCTGATAGACGATTCTACGGTGAGGATCATTCCATATCCGGAACTCAAGGGCAAGAGCGCCCTGGAAACGGAGGGGATGATCCGGAAAAAAACGGGCGACCAGGATTTAAAGATCGCGGTGATCGGCCCGGCAGGGGAGAACAAGGTGGTGTTTGCCTGTGTAAACTCCGACTGGTCCAGGAACGCCGGAAGGACCGGCATCGGGGCGGTTCTGGGGAGCAAGAATTTAAAAGCCATCGCGGTGCGCGGGGCGAAAGACCTCCCGGTGGCGGATATTGACGCGCTTATCGAGGCAAGCAACCAGGGCTATAAAGACCTTCAGTCCCACAAGCTTTTCAGCTTCTGGCAGGAACAGGGCCTGATGAGCGTTGTGGACTATGTAAATGGGATCGGCGTTATGCCGACGTACAACTTCAAGGACGCCCACTTCGAGCACGCAAACAAGATAAATGGATTTGTCATGGAGGAGCGCTACAAGATAGGTGACACCGCGTGCTTCGCCTGCCCGATGAGTTGCGGAAACGCCTGTCTCGTCAAGGAGGGCAAATACGCCGGCGCGGTTTGCGAAGGCCCCGAATATGAGACCGCCTGCATCTTTGGCTCAAACCTCGGCGTTGACAACTTCGCCTTTATCGTGAAAGCCAACCAGTTGTGCGACGAATTGGGAATAGACACCATCAGCACAGGCAACCTCATAGGCGTGATGATCGAGGCTCAACTCGATGAGCTGCTCAGTCCCTCAGATGTGGATGGCATGATTCTCAAATGGGGCGATGAGGACGCCATTCTGACATTGATGCACAAGATCGCCTATCGAGAAGGCGTGGGAAATATCCTGGCCGGAGGCTCCCGTGAAATTATCAAGCAATGGCCGCAGCTTAAGCCAATAATTAGCCACGTCAAAGGCCTCGAGCAGTCCGCATACGATGCGCGGGTGGCGATCTCAATGGCATTGGGCTACGCCACCTCGGATATCGGGGCGCATCATACCCGCGCATGGACGCTTGCCCACGAAATGGAGCAGGGCCTCAATTGGCCAGCGGAAAAGAAAGTCGAGCTGGTCATGCACCACCAGACCATCCGGCCCCTCTTCGACATGCTCGGTGTATGCCGCCTGCCGTGGATCGAGTTGGGATTCCCCGAGTCATTTTATGAAAAGGTATACTTTGCGGTTACGGGAGTTAATTATACTCTCGAACAACTGCTTGAAAAATCCCGCGCGCTCTATGACATGACCCGTCTTATAAGTGTGAGGCTGGGTATTTCCAAAAAGGATGACCAGCCGCCCGACCGGGTCTTCGACCAGCCGATACTCACCGGGCATCAGGCGGGCAAGCATCTGAAGCGCGAAGAATTCGATAATCTGCTCACGCTATACTACAAAATGCGAGGCTGGGATGAAAACGGCGTTCCATCTCGGGACATTGAAGATAAATTCAACGATCCGCTTCAATCCGGAGATTTTTTTAAACACGAAGACACAAAGAACTCTAGGAAGGAAAAAACCTTGTGAACTTTGTGCCTTTGTGTTTAAATTCTTTTGTATTCTAAAGTGGTTACGGTCAAGTTCACATCATTGTTTCGCCAGCGTCTGGGGCGAGAGGAAGATAAGGTGGAAGCGGTCACCGTGGCCGACCTGCTTGTGGAGCTGGAGCGGCGCTATGGCGATGTTTTTAAAAATTACCTGTCATGTTGTCACATCTTCGTGAATGGCGTAAGCGCAGCCATTGCCTCGCCGAATGCCGCCGCCAAAGCGCTTTCCGACGGTGACGAGGTCCTTTTTCTGTTGCTGGTTACAGGCGGTTAAGTCCATCAAAGAATTTTGGATTTTGGATTGGGGATTTTGGGTTTATGAAAGGAAGCCGCTATTGGATTAAAAATAAAATCCAACTGGCTCCAAGTCCGCTTCCGCCTCGGCGCGCTCGACGAAATCAAGACATAGATACAAGGTTATACGCCTTACATAATAGTTGACAAGCCGAGGGAATTGATTGAAGATATTGTCAATGCGTTTAATGAAAGCCTTGGATCGCTCGAATAACATGACAATCAGACAAGGGGTTTAAACCCCTTGTCTGGTATTAAGGAGAAGGAACGATGGGTGAAATTGATTGGACGGAACGGATCGCCATCAATCCCAACGTATGTCACGGGAAACCATGTATCAAGGGAACAAGGATCATGGTTTCGATCATTCTCGATTACCTGAAGGCCGGGGAGGGCGACGAGGCGATCTTGAGGGAGTATCCCACGCTCAAAGCGGAGGATATCCGCGCCGCGCTGGCTTATGCCGCCTGGCTGGCGCATGAAGAGGAGATGCAACCCCTGCATACGGAAATAACCGGATGAAAATCAAATTGGACGAGAACATGCCGCAGGCGCTTGCGGACCTTCTCCGTTCAGCTGGCCATGATGTGTCAACCGTCCCACAACAAAACCTCTCCGGAGTTGATGACTCTTATATTATTAAAAAAACATTGGAAGAAGGCCGATTGCTGATTACTTTTGACCTGGATTTCGGAGATATCCGCTCATTTCCTGTTGGGTCTCATTCGGGGGTCATAGTTTTTCGACTCCATGACCAACGTTGGGCAGCCTTGAAAGAGCCATCTGAGAGATTACTTGAATCAGGACTGATAGACCGTCTTAAAAAAGGGCTGGCCGTTGTGGATGAAATAAAAATCAGAATAAGGTTTGAAGAAAAAAAATAGAGCACCAAGGCCGGAATAGAACGCGGTAATCTCCCCGCCTCCGCGCGCTGGGGAAAAAACAGGTATAAGGGAAAATCCAATGAGGATAAGCTACGATCCACAAGTTGATGCGCTAAGCATCATATTCCGCGAGACTACGGTGACTACCAAAGAACTCGCCGACGGCATCACTGGGGAGTATGACGCCGAAGGACGCCTTGCAGGCATAGAAATTCTCGACGCCGCCAAACGCTTCGGCGATAAAGAAACGTTCAAACAAATCACACTCGACGGCATCGGCCCCGGCACTCCTTCCTGACAGTGTCTCCGGGTCCGCCTCGGCGCGCTCGACGAAATCAAAACATGGATTCAAGGTTACGCGCCTTACATAATCGTTGACAAGTCGAAAGAATTGAAAGAAGATATAGCTAATTCATTCAGAAAGTCTCTCTCTCTAGGCAAAATTTAACGATTTTGCTATTAGGAGGTTTTCATGTCGTATGAATCTATTTCTATAAAAGAGGCGGTAAAAAGAATAAACGCAGACTTAAATGGGTGGTTTTTGCCTCCTGTACAAAGGCCCTATGTTTGGGGAAGTAGATACGAAAATGAAAAATATATCTGTAAGTTATTTGACTCTATACTAAGAGGATATCCGATCGGCGGTTTGATTATTTGGAATACCGAGAAGAAAATACCTTATAAGGAATTTTTTGATGACTATAGAATTGGCGATATACCCTCTCATGTAGATAAAGGAAAATGGGCAAGAAAAGACAAATGGCTCGTTTATGATGGTCAACAAAGACTTCAAACCCTTGTTTCGTGCCTAAAATTTACTTTAAACGGGAAAATTTTAATTTTTAACACGCTCTTTGATATATATTCTGATCTTGAAGATCCAAATGAGACTGGCTTTTCTTTTGAAGAGAAAAATTCTAATATTCGCCCACCATTGTTAAGGATGAACGAACTTTTTATAAAACAATCCGATGAAAAAGCTTCTTTTCGAATAGATTTTCTTGCTGAATGCATTAATTTAACAAATGATAATAAACTACTAATAGAAAAGAATATTGATTTGTTATGGGATATATTCGTTAGAGAAGAAATTAAATCATTGGCCTATTTCCCTGTAAAACATAATGATGAAAGTAGGGTAAATGAAATATTTGAAAGGCTTAACACTGGAGGAGTACCTTTGTCTCAGGCTGATTTATTGTTTTCAAAAATTAAAGAAAAGAATTACGATTTTGAGGAAAATCTTCAATACTTTTCTAAAGAGATATATACTAAGACAAACAATGGATATATATTTGATTCCTATAGTATTCTGCAGTTGATAAATCTAATAGTCAACGAATCCATAAGGATAGATGCAGAAAATAATTCAGAAACAATATTAAGCGAATTTTCTAATGTTTGGAAAAGACTAGAAGAGCCTCTTCTTGCATTCTTTAACGATTTCTTGTGGGGGCAATTTAAAATAAATAATAACTCTATAATTCCCAAAAAATTGGCCCTTTTGCCTATGATGTTTTATTTTTATAAACTTTACGAACGAAATATTAAATTCAGGAACTTGGACGCTAAGCATCTATTACCGCTAAAACAGTACCTGATATTTTCACAAATCAATGATTGGAATTTACAAAGTATCGTAGATAATTTTAAAAAGATCATTGATGATAAAAGCAAAAATTCATCGGCAATGTTTGAATTCCCTCTAGAAGAATTTATAAAGTGGTTGGATGAAAGAAAGAAAAGAAATACTATATTATATGTTGACAATTTTGTCGATTACATATGGTTTTCATTAAAAATGTTAACTCCAGAAAGAACTTATCAATTTGAACAAAATAATTGGGGTCGATTCAACCCTGAAATTGACCATCTATTTCCGAAGAAATTAAAAGATGCAGGACAAGAATATTACCAAGCAGTGGATATTCTTTGGAACATGCAGCCGGTAAAAGGTGAAATAAATAATTTTAAGAAGAGACGTCATCCGAAAGAATTTTTTTTAGCTGAAGGATCGAAGTATCTATCTGAATATGACCATCTTCCTAGCAATGATCCAAATGATGACATTTGGAATAATCCATTAGAATTTATAGAGGCTAGGAAAAGGTTAATGATTGATTACATTAAAAAAAATTATAAAATCGATATAAAATTATAATTTTTGGGAATAAAAAAAATTATTTTTGACCCAATCTGTCACAAGCCTGCTTTATCCTATAATTAGGATGTGACAAAAATGATTTCTAAGCTTATATTCGCCTGTATCTTATCCCTGACATTGTTGTCAAGCATAAGCCTCGCCCAAACTGCCCAATATAGAGGCAGGAATATATCCGAATGGCCGGAATCGGGTGTTGAGGGTTTCTGGAATGATCCGGAAAAGGATTTTTACGGGCTTGGGTTTGTAAACCTCGATAACGTAAAATATCTTTCATGGGTGGCCCAGACGCTGTTGCGTCTGGGTTGCAGGGCAACCGGAAGGTCCTGCAAAATAATCCCTGAACTTGTTTATGCGTCACGCATGCCGCCTTTATAGGAATCCAATAGCAATTTCTTGATAGTTTCAAAATCATTGGAATCTACATGGAAAAAGGGGGCGTTTGGCGGGTCGTTTTGGCTTCCCATGCGGTCTATTATTATCAAAGGCGCGGTGCTCCCGGTTTCAAATTCCACGTCCTCAAGACCGTATTCAATAATATCATTTTCAGACGGCCCGTTTGCCACAAAATCCACAAATTCGGTGTAAATCTTCCAGTCAGCTTCACTGAAACAGAATCTATCAACTATTCCGGCAAAAAATATATCGCCCATGATAGACCCTCCATCGCAGAAAGTTAATGTAAGGTCGTATTCCTTTGCCCACGATTCAAGGGCTGCCTTCAATTCGGGATTATCGAAATTGGCATATATGTTTTTGCGCCCATCAATTCTTAAATCCGATTCCTCAGGAGTCCCCTTGTTGATTTTCCGGCTAAAGGTATGGAATTTGTCCTTGATGAACCTAATCGCCATAAAGCTTTCGATTTTATCCAATTTCCTTGAGTCGCTCATTTCATCCTCCTGCAACATTTTTTCGCCTTTCAACAGCCATATTCTTTTCCGATTTTTGACGAATGTTATTTTCGGGCCTTCTTTGAAATCTCGAATATACTCTTCACCCCGCAGTCATTCTTCAATCGGGTGAATTTTGCGGTTTCGTTCTCTTTAAACCCTTTTGTGATGCCGTGCCAGAGCCTGAGCCACCAGGGTTTGGTTATGGCGGTGATCGGGCCGTATCCGGTGTAACAAAACGGTCCCCTGATATTCATTCCGAGCCATGTGCTCATCCATATCCAGTGGACAACCACTTCGGTTGTCCATTCATCGTGATCATCGTTTTTCATCTGTCGCGGAAAATCATAAATATCAGCCATTTGACATCCTTTCCGGTAAAAAGGAGCAGGAGCCGCATCCAACCATTATTTTTTATTATAAAGGGTGAAAATGACAGAATCGGTCACAAATCGAATAAAAATTTCTAAAAAAGGCCCTATAATGTTCCGCTTGTCAGTTCAGCCCTGAAACAAGCATGACGATGAGACGCCGTGGCCCATGTACGCCTTTGACTAGTATAAGCTCTATATCGCTTGTGAGGCTTGGGGAGCTTATGAGGGTTGCGCCGCGAAAATCGCCGGTCCCCTCGCGGCCCATTGTGATAAAGAGGTCTTCCACGTTCCTCAGGATTTTCTCCGTCCTGACCACCGCGATGTGAGTTTCGGGAAGCAGCGAGATGGAGCGCTCCCTTCCGGGCGCGGTAAAGAGCACAATGGCGCCTTCTTCCGCGAGCGCCCAATCGGAGGCGGTGATTCCCGCCGATGCGCGCGCGGCCGTGGCGCGCAGCTCCGAGCCATCCCACTTGACGACCCCCGCCTTTGAAGCGATTTCATCGAGTCCCAGCAAATCCAGGTCGGGATGCGACCAGTGAACTATTTGCGATCCCTTGAACTCGGAAAGGATTTCCAGAAGCTTCGACCTCGCCTGGGAGATCCCGTCTGCAATGACCACCTCGCCATGGGAAGCGCTTAAAACCTCGGCGAATTTGGCAGGTTCTCCCGCCGGAGAGATGTGACACCGTCCGACGGACGGCGCCACATCTTGTGTTTGGCGCCCGCTGGCCGTTTTGTCGGTTTTCGGTTGCTGTGACACCGCTTGCCAGCAAGCGGTGCCACTATTTTTCTGATCTTTCGATTTTTCCCATGCTTCGTTGAAGGAGCGTTTTGCGGGCGCCGGGAAATCGCGCTCGGCAGTCCAGGCATTGCCCGGCCAGGGAAGCTTCTTTATGGTCTCGCCCTCCGCGAGCAGGCGCAGTAACTTGGCCGCCCTTGCGCTCATCCGCAACCCGGCCTTGCGGCTCCACGCTTCGGACCAGAGTTTAAAGGCCGCATTTTCCATGAGAGGCGTTTTATTTTTCGCGCGAGACCGCAGCTCGACCAGTATGTCCGAGATTGGTATCTTCGCCGCGCATACCTCGTTGCACGCCCCGCACAAGCTCGATACGAAAGGAAGCATCCACGCTTCATCCCCGCCATCGAGCGACTCTGTTATCATTGAGCCGATCGGGCCGGGATATACGGCGCCGTAGGTGTGTCCGCCGATGTGCTGGTATACGGGGCAGGCGTTGAGGCATGCCCCGCAGCGTATGCACTTGAGCGCCTCCCTGAGCAGCGGGTCTTTCATCATCCGCGAGCGCCCGTTATCGAGGAGGATCAGGTGAAACTCCGCCGCGCCGTCGCGCTCATCCACCCTGCCCGGCCCACGAATGAGCGATACATACGCGCTTATCCTCTGGCCGGTGGCGCTCCTCGGCAGAAGCCTCAGCAATACCCCCAAGTCCGCCATCGAGGGAATGATCTTTTCTATCCCCACAAGGGCCACATGAACTCGAGGGAGGGTTGTGCCCATGCGGATGTTCCCCTCGTTTTCGAGGAGGACCAGCGCGCCATTCTCCGCGACAACGGCGTTTCCACCCGTTATGCCGACCTCCGCGCTCAGGAATTTTTCTCGAAGCAATTCCCTTGCTTTTCGGGTGAGAAGCTCCGGGTTTTCGGTCAGGTCCATGCCGAGTTTTTCGGAGAAGAGTTTTGCCACGTCCTGTTTTGTTTTATGGATTGCGGGAAGGACAATGTGGGAGGGCGGCTCGCCGGCAAGCTGGATTATGAACTCGCCCAGGTCGGTCTCGTATACCTCCATGCCTGCCTGTTCCAGCGCAGGCGACAGCGCTATTTCCTCGGAGGTCATGGACTTGGATTTCACGATGATTTTGGCGCGCGCCTTCCGGGCGATGTCCAGCGCGATGAGGCGCGCCTCCGCGGCGTCTTTCGCCAAATGGACATACCCGCCCAGCGCCTCCACCTGTGTCCGCACCGCTCTCAGGAAGTCCTCGTTGTTTTGGATGACCCGCTCTTTTATCTCGTTCAACCTGGCTCTCAGCTCATCGAAATTGCCAAGCTCATCCATCCTGATTTTTCGAGTTGCCCCGTGCCGCATGGCGGGCATGCTGAACCGCGACACAATGGACGGGTCCGATGCCGCCGCCGCCACCCGCTCTTTTATTCCTTTGCCTCTGGCCATAGATTTCCTCATCCGTATATGATATTTTAAAATCTATAGCTTAACAGCTATTTTAGTAGAATCCAAAATAAACGGCAGACAAGGGGTTTAAACCCCTTGTCTGTGTTCTGTGAATAACGGAGCCTTTATGGAAGCCGCCCTATTTATCCCGTGTATCGTGAACCTGTTTATGCCGAGGATAGGGGATGCTGTTGCCGCGGCGCTGGGTAGCGTCGGCGTTTCGGTGACTTATCCCGGTGAGGTCTGTTGCGGGCAGCCGGCGTTTAATTCGGGTCATTGGGAGGAGGCGAGGAAGGTAGCGCACCGGTTCATCGAGGTTTATCGGGGCTGCGATCTTATTGTGTGTCCATCGGGTTCCTGTGTGTCCATGGTGAGGAATCATTATCGGAGATTATTTGCGGGCGAGCCGCGCGCGCTGGAAGAAGCCATCGCAATAAGCGGCCGGCTGTTCGAGTTCAGCGAGTTTCTGGTTGATCGCCTCGGGATCGCCGCCCTCGATGCGTATTATCCCGGCAAGGTAACCGTCCACGATCCATGCCACCTCAACAGGGAGCTTGGGATCAGGGAGCAGCCTCGCGCGCTTCTGCGCATGGTGCGGGGCCTCGAGTTAGTGGAGATGGAGGAATCGGACCGTTGCTGCGGGTTCGGCGGCGTATTTTCCGTGAAATTTCCCGAGTTATCTGCGGCAATGGTCTCGAAAAAGGCGGAGAACATTATCAAATCCGGGGCTGACACAGTCGTGGTGAGCGATCCCGGATGCATCATGCAGATAAAGGGCTGCCTCGGCAGGCATGGCATTAACCGGCGGGTTCTGCATATCGCCGAACTGCTGGAAAACAGGTGACGGAGTCGAATGGCGCTAACTTAAGCCCGAGTTTAGGAGATGGCCGTTCTTGGATTGCGCAAGCCATGCTTGCGCCTTTAAAAGGCTGGAGCATGGCTCCAGCAC
>Ga0209777_10003237_pt1 | contig 20423 bp, 23 predicted proteins | sample FrelakmetHBP12HB_FD_187147 | JGI IMG/M metagenome (GOLD analysis project Ga0209777, IMG submission 187147) | Freshwater lake sediment microbial communities from the University of Notre Dame, USA, for methane emissions studies -HBP12 HB (SPAdes)... | ecosystem: Environmental > Aquatic >...
ATCGTGGCGTTAACCCGGACGAATGCGTGGCAATCGGCGCTGCAATCCAAGCCGGCATTCTTGTCGGCGAGGTGAAAGACGTATTGCTGCTCGACGTCACTCCCTTATCATTGGGAATAGAAACCCTCGGCGGCGTATTCACTAAATTGATAGAAAAGAATACCACTATTCCTACCAAGAAATCTCAAATTTTTTCGACTGCAGCTGATAGCCAGACCTCTGTTGAGATTCACGTGCTTCAGGGTGAACGTGAGATGGCTGTCGGCAACAAAACACTCGGGCGATTTCAGTTAGTCGGGATCCCCCCTGCACCGCGAGGCGTTCCGCAGATCGACGTCACTTTCGATTTAGACGCTAACGGTATTGTGCACGTTTCGGCAAAGGATTTGGGAACGGGTAACGAGCAGAAGATTACTATAACGTCAACCAGCGGCCTAAGTGACGAAGAGATTGATCGATTGGTCAAAGATGCTGAGGCCCACGCTGATGAGGACCGAAAGAAGAAAGAAGAAGCAGAGATTAGAAACAGCGCGGATTCTATGGTATATACGGCCGAAAAAACGTTGAGAGAGTCTGGAGATAAGGTCAACGCTTCTAACAAGAGCAAGGTTTCGACCGAAATCGAAAAAGTGCGCGAGGCCCTCAACGGTACAGACATCCAGGACATTAAACAGGCAACAGAACAACTAACGAACACAATTTATCAAATTACGACCGAGCTCTACGCTAAGACTACAGAAGATGCAAAACAAGAACCCCCGACAGAAGAATCTGACTACGAGGTAGTCGACGAGAAGTAGTGCGTAAATAGACCTCATGAATCGTGATTATTACGCAGTGCTAGGAGTCGACAAGACTGCCACAGAGGCAGAGATAAAGAAAGCCTATCGAAAACTTGCCTTAAAATATCATCCTGATGTTTGCCCCGACAAAAGCGAGGCAGAAGACAAGTTTAAGGAGATTACTGAGGCTTATGAGACACTCAGCAATCCAAGCAAACGCTCAACCTACGATAGGGTTGGTCACGCAGGTTTCGAGCAAGCTTCATCTGGTGCAGGATTCAGGGATTACGGCGGATCTGGCAACTTTTCAGATATTTTCGAGACATTCTTCGGAGGGGGCTTTGGCACCAGTCCATTCGGAACCCAAACAAGGACGCGTCCGACAGGTCCGCGAAGAGGTCCCGATTTGCAAGCCGACGTCGAAGTGTCATTTGAAGAGTCAATTTTTGGGGCTGAAGTCAAACTAAAAGTATCTCGATATCGACGCTGTGATAACTGCGCAGGAACAGGTGCCGAACCAGGCAGTGATATAAAAACGTGTCCTTCCTGTGGTGGTAGAGGCGAGATACAGCGTGCTCAGAACATCTTTGGGGGCCAGGTTATCAGGATCGAAACTTGCCCTGAGTGTCAAGGTGAAGGTAAGATATTCGAGACCAAATGCAAGCATTGTAACGGTACTGGAAGGATCAGATCTACGAAGACAGTCCCAATCAAGGTTCCAGAAGGGGCATATTCAGGCTTACACATCCGAAAAGCGGGTGAAGGTTCTGTAGGGATCCGTGGTGGGCCCCCAGGTGATTTGCTTATAGTTTTACACGTTAGACCACATCCCGTGTTCAAACGCGAAGGCGATGACATCTATTGTGACGTAACTATAAGCGTCTCAACGGCAGCGTTGGGGGGGAAAATCGAAGTACCGTCTGTATATGGCGCTTTAAAGGTAGATCTTCACGCAGGAACGCAAAGCGGCACAACGATACGTTTGAAAGACAAGGGCGCCCCAAGCGTTCACGGGCGTGGTCGGGGCAGTCAATACACGACGATAATCGTTGAGATTCCAAAGAATCTGACCGAAAGGGAAAAAGCGCTTTTTCAAGAGCTTGCATCTATAAGCGGCGAAACAATTGTGAAAGCCAGCCGTAAGTCCAAAGTCTTTAGCACAGTCAAGAATGTTTTTGGCGCTAGCGATTGACCACTTTTAACCATGTATCCGCTTGCGTTGAATGAAGATGCTTTAGGTAAAATCCTGAGGCAGCTCAAACGCTTCATAAAAGCCAGAGTACAATCTGCCAATGCTCGAGGTGCAGTTGTTGCTTTGAGTGGAGGGGTTGATTCGTCAGTTGTCGCCGTATTAGCACACGACGTTGTAGATACGAAAGCGTTGATATTTCCTGAAAGTGGGGTCACGTCAGCGCAAGACGTGCTCGATGCGACTTCTATCGCAGAAGCGTATAAGCTCCCGTTTACGATAATTGAGATCAATGATCTAGTCAACTGCTTCAAAGAATCGTCAAAGCCGATTCTACCAGCTCACACACTCGGCCGACTTTCGACAGCTGAGGCAAATTTGAAGCCTAGAATTAGGATGGCCCTCAACTATGTCGCGTCGAACGCTGACCGCCGACTAGTTTTAGGAACTGGCAATCGAACAGAGCTGCTTACTGGCTACTTCACCAAGTACGGAGACGGCGGTGTGGACGCTCTGCCTATAGGGTGCCTCTACAAGACTCAGGTTTTTCAGCTAGCTCGGCATATAAATATTCCAGAGAGAATAATTTCGAAGGCACCCTCGGCTGGACTTTGGTTAGGTCAAACAGATGAAGAAGAACTAGGCATCTCTTATTCGCTGCTCGATCGAATTTTGTGTGAACTAATAGATAAAAAGAAAACTGCTGAGGAAACAGCCCAATTGGTGGGCGTGGAATCGCATCAAGTCCAAAGAATCTACGAGCAAGTGTTGCGCGCTCAACATAAAAGACGAGCTCCTTTGGTTGCACAGATAAGGTGAATCTCGCTTTCGAGGCGTCGAGCTCAAACGAAGAAGCCGCGCCAAGTCAACTTTGAGCGATTTTTAGGTCAATTGCGATATGATATTGACGTGGAGCGTATGATCTGACTTTCTTAAGATGAATCGTTTCAACGGTCCTATTACGATTTTGGACACACTCATTTACTCTTTCAATGGTTTCAGGAAACTCTTCTTCAGGTTTCACGTCGTAATAATGGACAAAGCCGCCACTGCTGCTGAGTACGGTCAAGGCGTCGCCTAAGAAATTGAAGGCACTATGCGGCAAATTCATGATAACACGATCTGCTGCACCAACAAATTTGGGTGCTATATCTTTTGCGTCACCCAAGCAAGCCTTGACGTTATGTAACTTGTTCAATTCGATGTTCCTTTTCAGGTAACGAAACGCAACAGGATTCAACTCAAAGGCGATTGCTTTTTTTACTTTCTTTGCTAGTAAAACGGTAAAAGGCCCGGCACCGGCAAACATGTCAGCAACGGTCTCGTCCGTCTGCGCTAATTCAGCCAAGCGGTGTCTTTCTGTAGCTAAGCGTGGGCTGAAATAGACTCTCGAGACATCGATCAGCAGTCTGGAGCCGTACTCTCTGTGTTCTGTCTCCGTCCGTCTTTCACCAGCAACGAAGATAAGATCTTTCAGTCTGTACTCGCCACGCACCCCACTAACCGCAGCGAGAACAACTTTGATGTTTTTTCGTGTCTCCAAAAGCTCAGTCGCGGCGGCTCGAGCGCCATCGAACCAACCGATTATAGCAATATCCCCAACTGCATCGTAGCTGATTCCAAGCCCCTTCTGAAGCTTTTGCGGCCGAAGGTCAACGGTGCATGCTTCAACGCTATAGCGGTGTTCGTGCGGCCCTCCTTTGAACGGTATATGAAGCCGTCCGTTTCGTTCTTCTATCTTGTATCTCTCATCCAGGAGGCTAAGCTCCTTAAGTTCTCTCCTGACTCGCTCGCCTTCTTGTTTTGGCACGGTGACGCACCATTTTTTCTGCGACACAAGCATCCGCTTGATAAGAGAACGCTCGAAGTTATCTTTTTTCTGGTCTTCGAAAAGCTGCGCGGTCAATTTGAGAGAGAAAAAGCTATAACATTTGACACCAAGCTATTTGCTGAATTCTTTCTCGGGTCGGGGCAGTTCGGTGCTGACGTTCGTTGGTCTGGGTCTATTTGATGAAGACGATATATCAGTGAAAGGACTGAAAGCGATTAAAAACGCCGATACTATATACGCTGAGTTTTATACTTCAAAGCTGGTAGGGACGACAATTGAGAAACTTGAAGGATTATATAAGCGCGAAATCCATTTGCTTGATAGGGACGGCGTAGAGCAAGCTCCTGACAAGACCATTCTGGCAGATTCGAAGCACAAGAATGTTGCCTTCTTGACTGCGGGCGACGCGATGATTTCTACCACACACGTCGCTTTGAGAATACGGGCGCACAACCAAGGAATAAGTACCCAAATTATTCACGGTGCGTCGATAACTACAGCAATTTATGGATTGACTGGCCTTCAAAACTATCGTTTTGGCAAATCGGCGACCATTGCTTTTCCTTATAGAGAAATCTCAGATATGCCTTACAATACAGTCACGTTGAATCTAAGGAACGACCTCCATACGTTGCTCTTTTTGGATATACAAGAAGAATTCATGACGCTTGGACAGGGAATAAAATTGCTTCTTCACAGTGAACATGAGAACGGCCGGGATCAATTGGCCTCTTCACTCGGAGTTGGCATTGCTAGGGCAGGGTCGCACTCACCGACCGTGAGAGCAGACACGCTGGGGAAGCTTAAGGAATACGACTTCGGCCCCCCGCTTCATATTCTTGTCATACCCGCATCACTTCATTTTGTAGAAAAAGAGGCGCTAGAAACGTTCGCTGGTGCTTAAAATGTCGGAAATCGTGGAGAAGGTAGCTCGTTATGAAGCAATGCTTCGCTTTGATCTTGAACACGTAGAAATCAATTCCAACAACAAGACTTCAACAGATTTTTTAGTCACGGCGCAGTCTTATTATGAAGATGGACTCCATTTTCGAGCAATCGGCGATTTAGTTAATGCCTTGGTATGCTTTAGCTATGGCCATGGATGGCTTGATGCAGGAGTTCGCGTAGGGGCACTCCGGACTGAACAAACAGCTTAAACGGCAGCCCTTCGATCGAACATGCGGTAGCGTCTTAGGAAGAATCGCGCTATAAGAATATTAATTAACTGTGTAGGCTTAGGAGAAAACATGCCGAACTATTATGTCACGCTCGAGGCAGCATGGCTGGTGAAAGACGTCAAATCGGTAGATGATGCCATAGGTATAGCGATAGCAGAGACCGGTAAGCGTTTAAACCCAAAGTTAAGCAAGGTTGAAGTCGCTGTTGGGTCGATATCTTGTCCCGCGTGCGGAGAAATATTAGACAGTGCTTATTTAGTGGCTAGGACCGCCCTCGTTGGATTGATACTCGAAATCAAAATATTGAATGCCGAAAACGAGTCTCACGCAGCAAAAATCGCAAAGGCAGTAATAGGCAAAGCTTTGGCAGATGTGCCGCTTAAAGCAATTGACGTTGTTCTCAAAGAAGATTGACACTCACCTGTTCCAGTTGAACACAGAGATTGCATGCGTTTAGCTGCTTTGATTTCGGGGGGCAAGGATTCAATCTGCGCACTAACGTGCGCGTCGCATGACCACGAAGTTGTGCAATTGGTGAACATTCAACCTGTGGAGGACTCGTTTATATATCACACACCGTGTGCACATGTCACTCCTTTAATTTCACAAGCTCTCGACATCCCGCTAACATCTGGTGTATCTTTTTCACATGAGGACGAGTTGGTCTTACTAGGAAGCTTGCTGCAAGGTCTCGAAGTGGAGGGGGTGGTGGTGGGCACGATAGCATCAAACTACCAGATGAGTCGGTTCAAAACGCTATGCGACAAGCTGCAATTGGTCCTATATGCGCCCCTTTGGAACAAAGGTAGTGAACATCTGCTGCGAGCAATGACACGCTCAATGCACATTACAATCGTTCAGGTCGCGGCGTATGGATTTGATGAATCGTGGCTCGGTCGGACACTTGATGCAGAGGCGGTTGACGATTTATCTGTTTTACATCGAAGACACGGAGTGCATATTATGGGGGAGGGGGGGGAGTACGAAACGCTCGTCCAAGATGCGCCGATCTTTCACAAGCGCATTAAAATAATCAGTTATGAAAAGAAGTGGTTTGACGGACAGTGCAGAGGGCATATAGGAATTAGTGAGCTAGAACTTGAAGAGAAAAAGAGCAGGGCGCATAGATGAAGTCTAGGTGGTTTGGCCCGAAGGATAAAGTCGTAAAGGGGATGGAAGAGCGGACTGCTGGACTGATGAAATATGTCTTTACAGCGCCACGATGGAAAAACACTATCCCATTTACGCTAGCATTGTCGCTTGTTGTCGGCGCGGGCGTCTTTAACCTTGGGTTAAGAGAGAATCTTCTCGCTGGCTTGATCCTTATTGGTCTCCCAGCAGTGCTGGCCGCCGTTTTTGCATATCCGCTGGCTCGGCTGTTGCAAGGAACTATGACCATCAATCGTTCCGCTTTGTTGGCGTTCGTTGGAGCCATAATTATTAGCGTTTTTTGTATAATCGGTGCCGTGATTTCGTTTGTTACAGGTTGGCAACTGACATTTTCAGCGTACGTCATGTCATTAGGCGCAGTTTTTGCTTTCAGGATTTTGGTGCTGATGGCCATAACGTCGAAGAGCGTTGCTCGAATTATAGGCCCTGCTTCACTTCAAACGGTATTTGGGGCTATTTTCTTGCCGCTATTCGGGGTCACGGGCTACCTCGTCAACCTAGTGGCAATAAGCGTCATTTTCACGGTGGCGGTGCTAGTATTTGTACGGTACATGGATGCACCATTAAGAAAATCGTTCGGCGTTAGCGGTATAGATTTTGTTCGCGGTTACATTGCGCAAACAGTCGATGGCGCCCCTGGAATGGAAGACTTCTTTAAAAAGATTGGCGAATCTGTGGTAGTTCCAGTCACTACCCTCTCTTTTATGGCCAAAGAACAGTTTAAAGCCACTTTTGTCATACCAGCCGTACATCCGGGTCCAGTCGGTGAGCTTGGCGGCGGAAATCTGCCTGTAAGGATAGTAAAGAATCTCGATGGCGGCGAGGTTTTAGTTCCCCACGGAACCGCGACACACGATTTCAATTTAGTATCGGCAAAAGAGTCACTGAAAATAGTTGAAGCTGCGGTACGCGCGCTGGCGAACACCCAATATAGCACAGAAGCATCAAAATCAATTAGAGTAAAGAAAGGTGCGATAAAGCTTCTCGCTCAAAGATTTGGCACCTCAATTCTTTTTATATCGACTTTGTCGCCCGAATCAACAGAGGACATTGAATTTGGGCTTGGTCTAGTTGCTAGTGCGGAAGCGAGAACGCAGGGTGTGCGATATTCTGCGTTGATTGATGCACACAACTGCACGGCTCCTTATGCGTCATCTATATGGGCGGGCACGAAGAATTCATTCGATCTGATAGACGCGATTAGAGAGGCCTCATCACGACTGATGCTATCAGAACCCCTTGAAACTAATATTAAGCTTGGAATAGCTAGTAGGGCGCCTATTTTCAGACGAGACGAGGGGATGGGCGATCTTGGAATTCAGGTTGCTTTAGTTGACGCTGCAGGACAGCGAACAGCGTATATCCTGGTGGATGCTAACAACATGGTGCCAAATTTGCGGGAAATAGTAGTCAGCGCTTTAAAAGTCGATGAAGCGGAAATTATGACTACTGACAACCACGTCGTGAACTCCTATAGTGGGGCGAACTGGTTAGGGTTCAAATCCGACAATGGCGTTCTGTTGAAGACGATTATAGAGCTTGTTCACGAGGCAGAGGAGGACCTAGAGCCGGTTTCTTTTGGGATGAACACCCAACAAGCGAGAGGTGTGTCCGTTTTTGGATCGCAAAAGACTGCACAGCTCGCAAGTACAGTAAATGCTATAATGGCAATGGGTGGCGCCTTAGGAATCTCTGTGATTATTGCGTCTGTAGCTATCTCGTTGTTACTCGTTCTGTTCAATTCATAGCGCGGCACGCGTTCACCGTTTAGAGATAAATTGACGCTTAGACCTACCTATGGGTGAAGTAGCACGTTATTTTTGTCAATCCGTCTTGTTCCACTCGATCAACTCTAACAAATCCGTAACGTTCAAATTGCACCACGTTGTCTAGTTCACTTTCAATGCCAGCTTCGCCAACTCCTACATCGACTCCGCTTGGCGTGAGCACCTGAACCAGAGGCCCGTCAGGCGGGGCCCAGTGGATTATTTTCGTGCCTTTTACTATTTCGTGGCCAGCGAATTCTGCTTCTAGAGGCTCTTTGCGCACAATTCGAACGTTATAAAGGTCCTTCAATCGCACTAAGTCGCCTAGAGAAAACGTATTGTCTTTTGTACTTATGCAAACGTCTGCTTCGACAGGAATCTCTCTGCACACATTAGGATCTGACGGGTGCATCGGTGCATAGGCTATGGTAGGGGTGCTTTCGGCTACGTGCATAAGGACTGGATCATCTACGAAGAAATACCTATTAGCAACGGGGTCTACGATTTTTCTATCCTCAGCGTAGAGGTTCGCTAAGCTCACCCTAATATCCGATTCGTTAACGCCAAGCTTCAAAATAAAGCGCTTGATTGCTTCTGGATTAAAACCTCGCCGTCGCAAAGCTCTTAGTGTGGGGAGTCTCGGATCATCCCATCCGCGATAAAGTCCCTCGCTAATCTGCTTCCGCAGCGCACTTGTTGAGAACTTGCCGAATTCGTGGACGCTAATTCTTCCCCAGTGTAAGGTGAATGGGTACGTCCATCCTAGATAGTCGTACAGGAACCTCTGTCTTTTTTCACTATCACGCAGATCTTTTCCCCTAATTATATGTGTGACCCCGAGTTCGTGGTCTTCTATGGCAGATTCGAAATCAAGCATAGGCCACACTCGAAATTTGAGCCCTCTGGGGTGCGTCAGATCGACAATTCGAAAACATATCCAGTCTCGCAAAGCTGGATTTTTATGCGTTATATCGGTTTTAATCCGTAAAACCGCTTCTTTTTCGCTAAAATGCCCACTCAGCATTTTTTTCCAACTCTTCATATTTTCATGAGGGGCATTATCTCGATCAGGACACGCTAATCCTGCTTCTTTCAGCATTTTGAAGTGCGGTTGGGAGCAAGTGCAAATGTAGGCCACTCCCTCTGCGATGAGTTTTTCAGCGTAATGGTAATATATTTCCATTCGGTCGGAAGCCGTAACCACGATGTTTGGGGTCGCTCCAAGCCATTCGCAGTCCTCGAGGTACCAAGCGTAAGCCTCAAGCATTGGCCGCTTTGTTTGAGGGTCTGTGTCGTCAAAACGCAAAATAAATGAACCGCTGTACCTTTTAGAGTATTCAGAATTCACAACAATTCCGCGTGCGCTGCCGAGTGTAGCTGGCCCGTTGGGATTAGGTGCGAATCGCATGATCACGCGGTCGTGGTGCGGCAACTCCGGCAGGCACGTCTTTTTGCCCTGCTGCTTTGCTATACGATACTGGATTTCTGGGGCTAATTCTTCGAGCAATTCTTTCTGTTCGTCGAGCGTCAGTGCGTTGACCTCAGTAACGATGTTCTCCGTTGAGCCTGATATCTCCGAAGCTTGCTGTCTAAGTTCAGGATAATCGCCAATGAGCTTTGAGATGACGGCGCGTCGCTCTGCATTGCCTCCATGTTGAACCGCATTTTGGAGCGCGCGTTTCTTGATCTCGGTGCTTAAAACCTGAGAGTCCATTCGATCGCCTCGACTAAGCACAATCAATAAACTCTAGAAATTATATAGTCCGCGAGGGTGAGTAACTCAGATTTTGCCTCTGAATCGGCTATAACCGAGAGTCGCGCCTTGCCGACTTGTAGGAGCTCTCTCGCTTTTTCCATGGCATAGTCGATCGATCCGGCCTTCTGCAAAGCTTCAATCGCTTGGTCGATCTCATTTTCTCCTGTGAGTTTCGATGGGTCAAACATTATTCCGTGTTTTAGTCCGTGTATCATAATGAGTGTCATCTTGCCTTCGATGAGATCGCTCGCTCTATCTTTTCCAAGAACGTCGTAAGGCGTGACTAGGTCCAGTACGTCATCGCGGATCTGAAAACTTATGCCCATTGCTATCCCAAATTCCCACAGGGCGTTCACTTCGTCCTCGGTGCCGGCTCCGAGGATGCCCCCCATCGCAAGACTAGCTGCATAGAGCATAGCTGTCTTTTTTTGGACCATATCGAGGTAGTCTGCCTCCGACACGTTCTTATTGTTCTCAGACGTTATGTCGAGCCATTGTCCCTCGCAGATATGTAAGCATGCCTTAGAGAGAAGGCGAAGACATTTCATTATGTCTTCTGGTTCTTTTTCAGTGTAAGAGAGTACTTCGAAGGCTTTGGCGTACAACACGTCGCCTGCTAAGACGCCTTCTGACATACCCCACTTTGTGTGCACAGTCTCTATGGAGCGTCTCGTCGCATCAGCATCCATGATATCGTCGTGAATTAACGTAAAATTGTGGATGAGCTCCACGGAGACCGCGGCGGGAAGTATCGCATCTATGGCGATGTCTGGTTGCACCGTTTGGGCACCCAACAGTAAAACAGAAGGACGCAGCCTTTTTCCGCCTGCTTCAATGAGATGCCGAGCCGCTCTGTACAATTCTTCGGGAAAAACTAGCCGGACAAAGTCGTTTAGCGCATTGTCAATCATTTCCTTTCTTTTGCCTAAGTTGTGGCTCAAACCGCTCATTTTTTAGTATCTCCGTGAAAGCGCTACGATTTCGGTAACGATATGCGGCTCAAAGGGTGTTTAGTGTTAAGGTCTGACCGAAATGTTCTGGCCGTTCCTCAAAAGGTGAATATTGTCCCTCAGGCTGTAACCCGCTTCTTCCGCTAGTTCTACGTAAGAGCTCGTCATCGTGAGATCTCCATGTGTAGGAAATATGTGGCTTGGTTTGAGCATGCTGATTAGCTCCCAGTGGTCTTCGCGGGCTGCATGGCCTGACACATGGACGTTGGTATAAAGCCGAGAGCCGCGCATTTTAAGCTTTGTTTCGAGCGAATATCTGTTGGCCGCATTTATAGGGGTTGGTATCACCTCTGCAGAAAACACTATCTTGTCGCCAGGCGTAACTTGATAGGGTGTCAGCCCACTTGCAACCCTCGTGAGCATAGCTTCAGGCTCTCCTTGATGACCCGTGACTATTGGGAGGTATTTGTCTTTGCCCTCCTGCATCACTTTCTTCAATATTTTGTCTACCGATCTCCTGTTCCCGTACACACCAATGTCATTTGGAAGCTCTACATATCCCATCCTTTCAGCCGTTCCCAGATATCGCTCCATTGAGCGGCCAAGGATCAGTGGGCGTCTGCCCATCTCTTGAGCCGCTTCGAAGATCGTCTTTACGCGGGCGATATGCGACGAAAAAGTCGTGACAAGCACCCCTTTGTCTTCTTCTTCAGTTCCAAGCAGTACGTCGCGAACTAGGTCTTTTGCAATCTGTTCTGACGGGGTTTTGCCGAGCTCTTTGACGCGAGTGCTCTCTACGATCAAAGCGAGCACTCCTTCTTTTCCCAAACTCTTAAGGCGATTGAAGTCTGGGGGTTTGCCAATCACTGGAGTGCGATCGAGCTTGAAGTCGTTCGCATAGACGATAGCACCGGCAGGCGTATGCAGCACGGCAATTATTGGGTCGGGTATGCTGTGCGTCGCTCTTACGAATTCAACCGCTATATCGGGAGTTATTTGGTACACTTGTCCCGCTTCAAGCGTATAAAGGGGATTTTCGACGCCGAACTTCTTCTCGGCCTGGATCTGTTGTGCAATCAGCTCAGCGGTAAACGGTGTGGCTATTATTGGGGCATCATATCTGTGTACAAGTTTTGGAACCGCACCTATATGATCAAGATGTCCATGCGTACAGATTACCGCTTTTACAGCCCTCTTGGATTGGCTTAGCGGTGCGTCATTTGGTATCGCTCCCATCTTGATTAAGTCAATAGGGGACATCTTCTCAATTTCTGCATCCTCGTGAATTGCGATCCTGTCGAGCCTGAGCCCCATATCTATGACTACGATGTCTTTATTCACCCGAATGGCAGTCATATTGCGCCCGACTTCTTCATAGCCGCCAATTGCGTTAACTTCTACGTCCACAACACTACCTCCTTATCTGAAGCTCTGTTAGGTCAAATCCGCGTTGCTGTAATATTTCTTTGGTTTCGCCTATGATTATAAGCGGACATCTCTTAAGGTCCGCGAGCGTCGCACATCCAGTCAGGAACATTGCGACTTTCAATTCTTCAGTTATCGCTGTGATCTCGTTTATTACGTATTTCGGGCCTTTAAATGCGAGTTTCAGTAATGGCAACCCTATACCGCACAACGACGCTCCTAGGGCAATTGACTTGGCCACGTGCAGGCCGTGCCTAATTCCCCCCGTTCCGATAACGGGCAAGATCAAGGACTCTAATATAGATATCGCAGTAGGTATGCCCCAGCTGCTATATAGCCCCCCCAATCTCTCGAGCAGAGGGTCTGCTTGTGCACGGTAAGTCTCAACTCTGGCCCAGCTTGTGCCTCCAACACCGCCTACATCAATGGCGGATGCTCCTGCTTTTTTTAATTCAGCTGCCGCCTCTCTTGAAATGCCAGCACCAGTCTCCTTGGCGATAATCGGCACCCGCAGAGATTCGCTTAGCGATTTTATAGCGTCGAGACATCTTTCTGCGTTAGTATCGCCCTCTAGTTGTACGGCTTCCTGCAAGAAATTAAGATGAATTGCGAGTGCATCCGCATCTATCATTTCGATTACGCGTTCGACAATCTCTAGGTCATACTCCTTGACTTGAGTAGCGCCAATGTTGGCTACCACAAAGGCATTTGGTGCTCGCTCCCTGACTATGCTAAATGATTCAACTTGATCAGGATGTTCAATCGCTGCGCGCTGGCTTCCTACGCCAATACCAATCCCGAGCTGCTCTGCCGCTTCTGATAGAGCAGCGTTCACAGCAGTAGTTTTCCCATGTCCACCTGTCATTCCTGCAATGAAGATAGGGGTAGTGAAACGTCTTCCTAAGAATTCAGCAGTTACATCGATTTTTGACTTCGCTTTTTCCGGAACTGCATTGTGAATGAATCTGACATCTTCGAGGCCTGTTTTTCCTGATTCCACATCTTCAGCAGCGCAGACCATTAGGTGCTCGATTTTTCTGTTCGTTGTCATTTTGTTCCCATGGATATAGTCGTTCCTACCTCTTGGTGCGACATCAAGAACTTAGCGACGTTGCCATCACGAGTAGCGTTGAATATTTCAGACTGAATGCCTGACTTAGCGATTTCCACAAGTTCTGAGACTTTGCGTAGCATGCCTCCAGTGACGTCAATGACGCTTGAACCGACGATTTCTTTGCGGAATTTTTCAAACTCGCTAGCGTTGAGACGGCCGATTTTTTCGCCTTGGTACATGATTCCGTCAACGTCCGTCCCTACACCTATCTTTTCAGGTCGCATCCTTTGTGCGAGAAATCCTATTATTTGATCGCCTGATAAGATATTGAAACCTTCGGCGCTATCCATAACGACGTCACCGTGAAGCACCGGAATGATACTATTTTCGAGCATGAGTTCTAACGCAATCATATCGAAATGTGCGATTCTGCCAGCATCGAGCGCGACGCTATCTAGCGGGTGAATTGGCAGCGCAGGGACGCTTTGAGAGTGTAGTTCATTGATAAATCTGGTGTTCAACGAGGACACCGCCCGATGGGTCTTCCACAGGCCACTCACGCTTGGGCCTTCAGACAAGTACGTCGCTGCTTGCGGGTGTCCGAAGGAGCCAGCGCCGTGGACAAGCACGAGATCAGATCTCTTTGCGTCGGCTATTTGTCGAGCGACCATGCGCATGCACCCTTTTCGCATAGTACTCGTCAGCGCTTTGTCCGTCAAGACAGAGCCACCGATTTTAAGGAGAATCACATTGAATCACGCCTTTTTTCACTCTATCTGCAGACCCGAATCAGAGAACGCCGCGTTTAGCACTTGGGCACCGTGATTTACGATAGCTTGCGAGACCTTCTTGACGTCTCTATCTTGCGCAATTGCTAGCATACAGCCTCCGCGGCCTGCGCCCGTCATTTTAGCTCCAAGTGCTCCTGCTGTTCTCGCTGCGTATACTAGTCTGCTTAGCGCTTCGCCACTCACTCCGATTGACTCGAGCAGTCCTTGATTGATGTTCATAAGCTCGCCCAAGCCGACGAAGTCTTCATCAGCAAGCTTCTGTTTTCCCAAGCGCGTTACGTCTCCCATTGAACGCAAGACGTCCGTGACCAAAGAAGGGTACTTCTGTTTTATTCTTGCTACCGAGGCGATGACGTCGCCGGTTGACCTTTCAATGCCGGTGGCGCCGATTATGATCGGTACGTTGAGCGATGACAGATGGGAAGTTGTTGTCTGCTCTATTAATACTACGCCGCCGGTTGAAGAGACAAAGGTATCTGCAGGGCTGGCCTTCCCCTGAACAGCGGTTTCTACCTGATGTCCTATCTTTGCTACTGCTTCATTTTCCAGTTCTATACCGAGACAATCAGCAAGGGCTTTTATCGTGGAGACAGTCACAGCAGCTGAGGAACCTAACCCTTGACGTGGTGGCAGTTGCGATCTTATTGTTATTTCCGCGCAAAAGTCTATATCGAACAGTCGTTTTATGGTTTGAACGGCGCAGCAGGCGTACTTGAACTCTTCACTAGTGCAGTTCAGGCGTTTGCCCATCGCATCTATCCTTGTTTTTCCCGAAGATACTAGCTCTACTGATGTACTTATTCGCCGGTTTATTGCGCATGCGATTGCTGGCTCTCCGTAGACAACAGCGTGCTCTCCGAACAGATAGACCTTACCAGGCGCCGAACAGGTTATCATCTATAGGTTTTTCTTGTGAACGTCTCTATGACGCTTGTCTCAAGCGTCAGGCCATAACTATCCCTGCATATCCGACTACTGCAGCTGAGTTGCCGCACGTGTCCGCACTGGTTGAATAATCGAGAAGTTCCGCCCGTTCGCTGCCCTTATATTTAGCGAACTTAATAGCGACGGCTATCGGCCCAAAGCCGCATAGAGAAGTTGAGCGAGATCGCGCGAGAAACTCTTGTGTATTAAGCTCTAAAATTGGTTCTATCACCCATTTATCAACTGTCCTAGCGGCTAACTCTGGCTCGTAATGTGTAAAATCGCTCGAGGCAATGAGCACGGTGTTTTCATCTGCGACCCTTTGCACTGCATCGAAGACTCGCTGTATTGATTCGGGTCCTTGAACTCCCATGGTAATTGGGACGATTTCAAAGTCATTGAACAGAAACTGAAGGAACGGCAGTTGAAGCTCTATAGAATTATCCTCTTTGTTTGCCTCATTAGCTACTTCGATATTGAGTGCTTCAATGACATCTGAATTAACGTTGACTTTTCCAAGGGGAGTGAGCCACGGTTCGTCCGATACAGAGACAATAGTGTAATGGTGGTTAGGCCCTATGATAATGTACGTGTCCGCCTGAGGAAGTACGGAAAAAACCTTTCCTGCGGTTGAACCAGAACAAGCGTAGCCAGCGTGAGGAACTACCGCACTATTGATTTTACGCGGTTCTGGCTTTTGAATGAAACTGTGCAGGAGTTCTTCCAGTGCTCGAGGGTCACTGGGATACCACGACCCTGCTTTTGCAGGCTTCCTCATTAATGATCTCTTAGATTTCGATTTCGAAATCGTTAACTGCGTAATCCATCTGTTGGCCGCGAAGCTTGGCAATCTCCTGCGCAAGGAGCCAATAGATGAGTGCTAAGGCTTTCCGCCCTTTGTTGTTCGTCGGAATGACGATGTCAACATGCATTGTCATGTTATTTGTGTCGCACATAGCGACCACCGGAACTCCGACATCAACGGCTTCCTTAACTGCCTGTGAATCTCCGATCGGGTCTGTGACGACCACTACGTCTGGCTCAGTAAAGTCCCGATACTCGGGATTTGTAAGCGTTCCCGGAATAAAGCGTCCTACGAGCGATTTTGCCCCTATCACTTTGGCAAACATTGTTGCTGGAAATTGACCGTATTGCCGTGCCGAAACTACCAATATACGCGTTGGGTCGTATTTGCTAAGAAACTTAGCCGCAGTTTTTATGCGATCATCCGTAGCCTTGACGTCGAGCACATAAAGCCCATCTGCTCGAACGCGATAAACAAAACGCTTCATGTCTTCCGTTTTTTGCTGAGTACCGATGTGGACACCGGCAGCTAGGTACTCGTCTACAGGTATGAGTGATTCGTATTCCGTGGTTTCTTCCATCGGTCCACCTTTTGTCAGATCGGTTTATTTGCCATTTTATAGGTTTTTCCGTCAAATAGTTCTTGTTCTATACGTATAAGTTCATTCGTTTTTGCCGTGCTCTGCCTGCCACTTACGTTCAGCTTTATGAAAGGGGCGGACAAGGCAACTGCGATGTGTGAAGGTGACGTTTCGCAGGTCGTCGAATTATCCGTGAGCACAGCGCAGCTGTGCCCTTTAGCCCTCGCATTGCCGCAAAGCTCGAAAACGCTCGAGACCGTTCTCGTAGCTGTAATCAATGCCAAATGAGCCTTCCTCCCGTCTTTAACGACGCGCGGGTCACCATTGCCTTTTTCGAGATCCGACTTAGATGCTATGAGGGACGTCGCCCGTAGCTCTTCGGTCAACTGATCCTGACATTCAGATTCTGCGTCGTCGAATGGGTTCTCAATGTAGTAAAGACCGTATTCGGTGGCGAGGCTCAAAATATGCTCCAGACGATCATTTGCCGTCACTTGGCCTCGCTTGTTGAAACTGAGCCTGTTTTGTGCCTGTCTCGAGGCTTTGAAATCAACGCCAAGCTTGACGTCGAAGCCAAACCTACTGCTAATTTCCTCTGTTATCGCAGTCAACCGACTTAGAACGTCGACTTGAGTCGGATCTCTTGGCGTTTTTAATGTGCTAAACTCACGATAGACGCTTACTGAAGCAGCAATTGCGCTCGCAAATGAACCCGCCCCTACAGGAATAGCGAAATAATCAACCCCCGCGCCAAAGATCTTTATCAAAGGATAGGGCATAGAGTCGGCAAAGAGGCCGCCTAAGTAGCGATATAGCGGCATTCCTAGGGAAGCCGCTGCTGCATTAGCAACGGCAACTGAGAATGCCATGCTCATATTGGGCAACGCAAAAACTTCTTGCAGCAAGTCATCAATTTCTGCTTGCTGATCGACGTCTGTGCCGACAAGCGCTGAAACGTGTTCTCGTGCTTTTTTGACTGCCTCGCTTGGGGCCGGGAACGAACATCGACCGTAGCCGCTGGTCGTGACTATCTCCACTTCAACCGCGTCTATTGCGTTTACATCGAGTATCGTACTGACTGATACGGCTTCGATCGAGTTCATCGCGGGATCCCTCGGCGCTTAATCGTTATCGGAATGACCCCTTTCTTGAGTTCCTCTAGCGCCATATCGATTGGATCTGTTGTGTTGCACTCTATTAACGTAGGTGCGCCCATGGAAATCTGCAGAGCGCGTGCCCCGACGATTCGGGCCCGTTCATAACGAGTAAGTTTTTTAACAACTTCTTTCAATGACTCTCCTCCTTTCTAGGGGCCCCTGCATGGGGTTGCTGAGATTCGAACTCAGGTTACGGCGTCCCGAACGCCGTAGGATATCCAGGCTACCCTACAACCCCTTGTCATTGATATGGAGCAAAAATATCAACAAGCTCCTTGTGTGTCAGAAGCATCCTGCGACAACAGTATCGCTTTACGCCTAGATCATCGAGTACTGTCTTTGGGTCTTCTCCGGCACTTATCCGGTCTTTGTATTGATCCCAGTTTTTGGATATCACAGCGCCACACGTGAAGCATCTTACAGGTATCATCGTCCGCCTCAGTCATCTGTAGGATTTTTGTCGTCGCGCACGCGCTCCTCTGCCACCAAATTTCTTCGGTTCTTTTTGTCTGTAGTCGTTAACGAGGAGGGACCGATCTTGTTTGAGGAAAAGATCTTTCAAACTCAGATCGTTCGTCCAATCGACTAACCCCCGAGCGATTGCTGTTCGTGCTGCGTCTGCCTGTCCCATCATTCCACCACCGCGAATGGTTACCGTGATATTAAGTTGTTTTGCGATGTCACCAGCGAGATTCAGTGGTTCTTGGATCTTCTCTCGGATAAGCGCTGGCTCAACGACGTTCAGAAGTCTCCTGTTAATCCTCACAACGCCGTGTCCTTCTTTAAATGATGCCCGTGCGATTGATGTTTTGCGTTTGCCGCTTGAGCAAATTGTTTTTTTCCCCAATTGTCTCACCTTATTTTTTGGCTCCCAGTCTTTGGGAAATCTTCGCTAATTCAGTGACTTTGATGGTGCTTAATTTCGATTTGTGCGCGTTTTCGAGTGTTTCTGCCTCGACTTTCGATAGCTCAGCTGGCGTCCCCATATAAACTCGAAGTCGACCGAACGCCGCCTTGCCGAGAGCTTTCTTATAAGGCAACATCCCGCGAATGGTTCGCCGCAAAATCATATCCGAACGCTTGGGGAAATACGGTCCTTTTTCCTTAGAACCTTTTTTCCGCATCGTTTTGTACTTTGATATGGTAGTCTCTGGCGACCCTGAGACGACTGCTCCTTCTGCATTAATGATAGCTATCTCTTCTCCTGACAACAACCTATGAGCTACTATGCTGGCGAGACGCCCGATTATTAAACCGTTAGCATCGATTACTGTCACAAATTCACCGCTCCTATATATATCACCGTATAATCTTTACGTTGCTGCCTTTTGGAGATCCTTGGATGATTTCGTCGATCGTCACAACGGTTCCTGCTGCTGCAAGGAGTTTTAGCCTCGCGTTTTCGCTGAAATTGAGCGCACCGATAGATATCGGATGGTCGATTGATCCGGCACCAAGGACTTTGCCTGGGACTATAACGACGTCGCCTGCATTGGTGTATCGGTTTAGGCGGCTCAAATTCACTTTGGCATAGTTGCTAGAAGGTGCTTCCAACCTTCTGGCGAGCTCTTTCCAAACATTTGCTTGATGCTCTTTCGCGTACGCCTTGAGGCTCTCTCTCAGCAGTATTAACTGTGGGTTGGCCTTCTCTGTTTTTTGCTTTGCCATGCTCTCTCCTATCGGGCATTTTTGATCAAAAATGCGGGGGGTGCGATTTGAACGCACGAACTCCTATGAGACTAGGCCCTCAACCTAGCGCCTTTGACCTAGCTTGGCAACCCCCGCCTATGCAAACGTTCCGAGAAAATCCGCTAATTCGCTCGCCGTTTTCATCAAAGACTCAACTGAAGTCAGTAGTAGATCTTTACAGCTCATTGAACCGTCGGACTCTGTATAGAACACAAAGGACTGCGGATCGCCAGTTACTGTAATCGCTCCCGCGTCGCACGCTTCGACGCACAAATTGCAGAGGGTGCATTGAAGCTCGTCAATGACGTGCACTGATCCATCTTTGTATTGTATGATGCGCTTTGGACAGGCTTCGACGCACTCCTTGCATCCGTTGCATTCATGTATAGAAAACTTTGGCAAATACTTGTAACTTGTGGCGATTGACGATTGGAATTTCGCGTGGTTCTTGGTGCTACCTTTTCGTGCAATTGCTTCAAGCAGCAATTCTTGACCTTTGAAAAGCTTAATGACCGGTATGTTGCCGTCAGCGGGAACCACTTCGGCGTCGGCCGACGTCAAATCCCTTGAGTAGACTGTGGCCGGCCCCTGCACGTTTAGCGTTAAGGACACTTGACACTGAAAACACCCTTCTCCGTCGCAGGAACACTCCGACTGAGAAACGTAGTGTTCCCCCCCAGTGAGCGGTATAAGTCCTAAACGAAGTGCCAACATCTCGTCGAAGAGGACTGACGTATTGTTGTAGAAATTCACATCGTCAATCGACATCGATTGGACGTCAGCCATCACGCTTCGCCTGATGCTGTTCACAAACGCAGGTGCTGTGCCTGAGATTATGAAACGCGCTTGTCTGTCTGCAAGCTCGAGAAATTCTAAATCCATGTTGTACCAGGTATTTTTAGATCCTGCGTCCCCGCCGGCCTCCAGGCGATCGTGTGCCATCGTGAGGAATGGGGGTCACATCTTCTATTCTCCCTATTTTTAATCCAGCTCTTGAGAGTGCTCTAATCGCAGCTTGCGCCCCGGGACCAGGGCTTCGCTGTCCGTTTCCACCTGGTGCTCTAACCCGTACGTGAACACCCATTACACCTTTGTCGAGTGCTTGTTCAGCTGCGCTCGTGGCAAGCTGCATAGCGGCGTAAGGTGAACTTTCGTTACGATCTTGCTTGACCACCATGCCGCCTGATGATTTTGCTATCGTCTCAGCCCCGCTCAAATCTGTAATCGTGATGATCGTGTTGTTGAACGATGCAAAGATGTGTGCTATTCCCCACTTTCTCTCGGCCATGATCTACATCACGCTCCACTGCTCGCTTGCTTTTCGGAATCACTAGCTTGACGGAGCGGCGATCCATCGTAGTATCCGACCAGTTCTT